>Ga0187864_10004862_pt1 | contig 10330 bp, 7 predicted proteins | sample June2016WEW_11_4_FD_132985 | JGI IMG/M metagenome (GOLD analysis project Ga0187864, IMG submission 132985) | Peatland microbial communities from SPRUCE experiment site at the Marcell Experimental Forest, Minnesota, USA - June2016WEW_11_40 | ecosystem: Environmental > Terrestrial > Soil >... | reverse complement strand
GACAACCAGCCGGGCAGCGCGCAGCCGCTGTATGAGCACCTGCGGCGCAGCTTCCATTACACGCTCGAAAGGCTGGGGCCGCACGGTCTGCCGCTGATTGGCCGCGCCGATTGGAACGACTGCCTCAACCTGAACTGCTTCTCCGATACCCCAGGCCAATCGTTCCAGACCACTACCAACAAAGAAGGCAAGGTAGCCGAATCGGTTTTCATCGCCGGCTTGTTCGTGCTGGCATCTAAGGAAATTGCCGCCATTGCGCAGCGGCGCGGCCTGGATGAAGAGGCGAAGAAGTATCTATCTGATGGCGCGCGCATGGAAGCGACTGTGCGCCAACACGGCTGGGATGGCGAATGGTTCGTGCGCGCTTACGACGACTCGGGTGAGAAGATCGGCTCCAAGGAGTGCGCGGAAGGCAAGATCTTTATCGAGACGCAGGGCTTTTGCGTGTTGGCGGGGATTGGCCTGGAAGACGGGCGCGCGCGCCAGGCGCTCGATTCGGTGCGGAAACATCTAGCTACGCCGCACGGCATCGTGCTGCAACAGCCGGCGTATTCACGCTATTACATCAACCTCGGCGAGATTTCCTCTTACCCGCCGGGCTACAAGGAAAATGCCGGAATCTTCTGCCACAACAACCCCTGGGTGATGATCGCCGAAGCCATGGCGGGCAACGGCGACGGCGCTCACGACTACTATTCGCGCATCAATCCGTCGGCGCGCGAACCCCTCGGCGACCTGCACCGCTGCGAACCGTACGTGTACGCGCAGATGATCGCGGGACGCGACGCTCCCACGCACGGGGAAGCCAAGAACTCCTGGCTGACCGGCACGGCGGCGTGGAATTACTATGCCATCACGCAGTGGATACTCGGGATCCGGCCGGAGTATGACGGCCTGCGCATCGCGCCCGTGGTTCCGGAACGCTGGCAGGGCTTCGAAGCCGTAAGGAAATTCCGTGGCGTCACTTACCGCATCGCGGTGCGCCGCGCGGGTAAGGGGAACAGCGTAAGTCTGACGGTGGATGGGAAGCCGGTTGAGGGCGCTGTAGTTCCGCCGCCAGCGGAGGGCATCACCGAGGTGAAGGTCGAAGCGAGACTGGGATAGGCCCCGAACACAAGCTTTGAAGCATGGTTGGCAGGCGGAGCGCCTGCCCCACTTCTCTACCAAACCCGGCACGCGTTGGCGCTGACCATCGGCTGGCCGGCTTTGCAGGAAAACGCTTTCTGGAACTCGGGCATGTTCTCCACCGTACCGATGGTGCGGAAGAGGCCAGGGGAATGCGGATCGGTGATCGCCCGCTGCCGCGCTTCCTGCGGCGACTGATTCTGGCACCAGACCTGCCCAAATCCCAGGAAGAAGCGCTGCTCGGGCGTGTATCCGTCGATGGTGGCGCCCTTGCCGTTCAGCGCATTTTCCATCGCCATGTAAGCGACGCGCGCGCCGCCATTGTCGGCGGTGTTCTCGCCCAGGGTCAGCTTGCCGTTCAGCTTTACGTCGTCCACGGCAGTGAAGCCGGAATATTCATCGGCGATGCAGGCGGCGCGTGATTCAAACGCGGCGCCATCGGCCGGCGTCCACCAGTCGCGCAAATTGCCATCGCCATCGAACTTGCGGCCCTCATCGTCGAACCCGTGGGTCATTTCGTGGCCGATCACCGTGCCGATGGCGCCATAGTTCAAAGCCACGTCGCGATGCGGATCGAAGAACGGGAGTTGCAGGATGCCGGCCGGAAAATTGATGCTGTTGAGCGGCGGGGAATAAAAGGCATTGACCGTGGGCGTGGTCATGTTCCATTCGGTTTTGTCGGTGGGCTTGCCGATCTTATCGAGGTCACGCTGCCGCGCGGCTCCCGCCATACGCTCGCCGTTGCCCAGGTAATCGTCGCGCGCAATCGTCACCGCGCTGTAATCGCGCCACTTCTTGGGGTAACCCACATTGTTGGTGATGGCCGCCAGTTTAGCCAGCGCAGCCTTCTTGGTATCTTCCGTCATCCACGCCAGCGTTTGGATATCCTGCCCTAAGGCCTTGTCGAGTTGGTCGACGAGATCGGTGATCTGCCGTTTGGCATCGGGGCCGAAAGCGGTGTCGATATACTGCTGCCCCAGCAGGTCGCCCAGGCCGCGGTCCACCGCCGTCACGCAGCGGAACTGGCGCGGGCGCGGCTCGCGGGCGCCGGTCAGGTAGCGTTCCCAGAAATCGAAGTTCTCTTTTTCAAACGGCTCGGGAAGAAGCTCCGCGAACCGCCGCAGCAGGTGGAAAGTCAGATATGCGCGGAAGGCCTCCATCGGCTGGTCCACGATGCCGGCCGCCATCCCTTTCAGGAAATCCGGATTGCTGACGTTGAGCGAATCGAAATCCGGTGCGTGCATGGCTTTGAAGTAGGCGTCCCAATCGAAATGGACCAATTCCGCCAGCTCGGCCCGCGTCATCATGTGATAACGCTTCAGCGGGTCGCGCAGGCTGACGCGGTCGGTCGAGTTCTGCGCCAGAATGGTCTCCATGTCCAATACCATTTGCGCGTGAGCCTTGGCCGAGTCGGCCCGCTCGCCAGCCAGTTCCATCATCTTCGCGACATGTTCCACATAGTGCTGGCGGATTTCCACCGACTTCGGATCGGTCTTCAGATAGTAATCGCGGTCGGGAAGCGAAAGTCCGCCCTGATGAATGTTGGCGACCGTGCGGTTCGAGTTCTTGAAGTCCGGCTGTGAGTCGAAGACAAAAAACGCGCTCGCTCCCAACCGATGCAGGCGCACCGTCTCGTCGAAGATGTCGGCATGGCTCGAGATCGCCGCGATCCGTTCGAGCTCGGCCTTCAGCGGCGCGATGCCTTTCTGGTTGATGGTCGCGGTATCCATGCAACTCGAGAACTCATCGCCGATCTTCTGCTCGGTCGAGCCGCGGCCGGGCTTCGCTACCGACGCCGCTTCGAGAATCTGAAGCAGCACTTTCTCGTTGCGCTCGCCCAACTCGGTGAAGCGCGCATAGCGCGAGCGGTCCGGCGGAAGCGGATGCTGCGCGATCCACTTGCCGCAGGCATATTGATAGAAATCGACGCATGGATTCACCGATTGGTCGACCGTGCTCGAGTCGAAGGCCGGGCCGGACGCGACAGGATCGGCGGCGAGCGCCAACAGCGGCGCGAACAGCGAAGCAAGCAGGAAACGCGAGTACATGGGTAAGACCGAACCTTTCTTTATCGAAAAGAACCGTAGCCACTGATAAACACAGATGAACACGGATAAAAAAAACAAGGCCATCGTTTCTTTGTTTTCATCTGTGTTCATCTGTGTTCATCAGTGTTCATCTGTGGCTCGAAATGGATTCTTCAAAGCTTCCGGAGCGAGCGGTTTCTCAACAGGATCGAATCTGCCGGTCATGGAATCAGTCGCCCAGGAACTTGCCGATCGGCCGCAGGCCTTTGACGTTGTCGCACACGGCTTTGATCGCGGCGGTCATCGGAATCGCCAGCAGCAGGCCCGGCGCATCCCATAGAAAGCCCCACAGCATCAATGAAAATGTGACCACCAGCGGATTGAGATGGACGCGCGAGCCCACCACCTTCGGGTATAGCAGGTTGAGCGCCACCAGGTGCAGCGCGCCGACCACGCCGATCACGCCGGCGTACACGGGAACCCGGTTGATCGCCAGCGCCGAAAACAGCGGCGGCACCATGGCGAGCGGCAGTCCCACGTACGGCACCAGGCTCAGAAATCCGCTGAGCGGTCCCACCAGCATGGGATACGGCAGCCGCATGATCCAGAACACGGTCGAGCTCGCCACGGCCAGCAATAAGCCCAGCACGAAGTTACCCACCACGAAGGCGCGCACCATTTGGGCCACGCCTTGCAGGCTGCGGGCGGCCACCAGTCGGTCTTCGCCATGGAAGAACTGAAGGAAGCTTCGGTTGATATGGTCGTGCCAGCTCAGCATGAAGTAAACCAGAAACGGCACGAAGGAAAGCGTCAGCAGAATCTGGTAAACCGAGCCGATGTTAGCGGAAATGAAATCGGCCACCGGCGTTCGCTCTTCGTGAATCCGCACTTCCGGAATCACGGCGGGTTGGGGAGTGACCGGCGGAAGCGTCTTGGAGCGTTTGCCGCCGCGCGCGGGCTGCTGCGGCTGCGGCGGGGGCGGCTTGCTGGGAGCCAGCAGGCGCCACGTTTGCTGTTCGGCGTCGTCCACCTTGTGCTGCACGCCTTCCACGATCTGGCCGATGCGCTCGCCGTAACGCGGCAGGTCGCCCATCAGCACGGCCAATTGCGCGTAAGCCCCGGCGCCCACCACCCACAGAAACAGCAGCGCCACGGTGCACACCACGAAGCTGGCCAGCGGACGCGGAAAGCGTATGCGCGTCAGCAGCGCCACGAAGGGCTCCAGAATAAAAGCGATGATGACCGCCACGATCGCAGTGATGAAGAAGACGCGGCCGAAATACAGCACCGCGATGATCACGCCGATGGCCATTACCGGCAGGGCGAGCTGGCGGGCATCCTGTGCGGCCTTGGCCGCGCTCGAAGCGGTGCCGGACTGAGTGATCAGCGCCACGGTGCGAACCGGACCTTTTGTCTCGAATGTAGCACGCGCACGTCTATATAATGTAATGAAATTGACTGAACCGCATTCTCGCATTCTGGCACTCGATCTCGGCAAGCGGCGCATCGGCCTCGCCATCAGCGATCCGTTGGGTGTCACGGCGCAGGGCCTTCCCAATCTCGAGCGCACCAACAAGCGCGCCGATCTCGAGGCGCTCGAGCGGCTGGCGCGTGATCGCGAGGTCGGCTTTTTCCTGATGGGCAACCCCATCAACATGGGCGGCAACGAAGGCCGCCAATCGGCGTGGGTGCGCGAATTCGCGGGCGCGCTGGAGCGGCGGACCGGCCGGCGGGTGACGCTGTGGGATGAGCGGCTCACCAGCGTGGAAGCAGGCCGCGTGCTTCGCTCGAGCGGCATCAGCATCCGGAAACGCGCCGCCGCGGTCGACCGGCTTTCCGCCGTGATCCTGCTGCAAAGCTACCTCGATTCGTTATGAAACTCGCGCGTCGTCTTGGCATAGTGATCCTGGTTGCAGTGGCCTTCGCCGGCTGGTGCGGCTGGCGGCTCACCCGGCCTTACCAGGCGTTCGGCGCGGAAGCCTTCGTCGAATTCCCGCGCGGCACCGGTTCCCGCGCCCTGGCCGCGGCTCTCGCTCAGGCAGGCGTAATCCGCAGCGGGTGGGATTTTCTGCTGGCCAGGGCGCTCTCGCCCTCCCGCGTGCTCCGCGCCGGCGAATACCGCTTCAATCACGCTGCATCGCCACTGGAAGTCCTCGATCGCATTGCGCGCGGCGATTCGTTCTATTACACGCTGGTGGTGCCGGAGGGAAGGAATATGTTCGAAATTGCCGCCGCCGCCGCGAACCTGGGGCTTTTCCCCGCTCCCAAATTCCTCGATGCGGCGCGCGATCCGTCGCTCGTTCGCGACCTCGATCCCGATGCGCCTACTCTCGAGGGCTATCTCTTTCCCAGCACGTACCACGTGGGCCGCCACACCACTCCGGCCACGCTGTGCCGCATCATGACCGCGCGGTTCCGCGACGCGTGGAGCAGGCTGGGAAGCGCGGCGTCCGCGCATCGCACGGTGACCCTTGCCTCGCTGGTCGAGAAAGAAAGCAAGCTGCCCGACGAGAGGCCGCGCGTGGCCGCCGTTTTCGCCAACCGCCTGCGCCTGGGAATGACACTCGATTGCGATCCGTCCACTATCTACGCCGCGCTGGTGGAGGAACGCTACCGCGGCGCCATCCACCGTTCCGATCTCGAAAGCGATAATCCGTACAATACCTACCGCCATGCCGGCTTGCCGCCCGGCCCGATCGCCAACCCCGGTTTGGATGCCATCCGCGCCGTCCTGGCGCCGGCCGATACCGACGCTCTCTATTTCGTGCTGCGGCCCGATGGCTCCGGCGCGCACCAATTCTCCAGCACCATGGTTGCCCATCAGGCAGCCGTGGCCCTATACCGCCGTGGGAAGAAAAAGTAGCGCCGGGGCGAACCGCCCCTCCACCAAGCGCCGGCTGGCCGAGTATCTGGCGCGGCGGCAGCCTGCGCGCATCACGGAGGCCGTCTGGCTTGAGGCGTGCACTCACCTTGCCCCGGTTTCCGATAGCTACTTGCGCGACCTGTTGCAAGCCACCCAAATCCCCTTCGACCAACCGTGGGCCGGCATCCGCCAGCACACCTTCGATGAGCTGGAAAGCTCCTTGCGCGAGATGCTGGACGTCTACCTCGACGCCCAAACCGGGGGTGAGCGCGAGCGCGCCCGCTATGCCCGCCGCCAGGTGATCGCCGCCAAGGACCGGGCCAAGTTCACGTCGCGCAACTCCCGCAGCAGCCCCGAAAAACGGGCAGTAAAAGAAGAGATGGCGCAGTGGATGCTCGTGTGGCTGGAAAACCCCGCAGTGTTCCCAGCCTGGGTGGAAGCCCGCAAACGCGTCCAGCCGCGGGTCTAGGGAGCACAGCTCCTTGTGTTACGGGCAAGCTCGAGAGCATGCCCCACCGCCGCCAAAGCGTGGTCCTTTTCGTAGTATGCTATGTGATACTAGCGTGGTTTTCGCGTCGCTGTCTGTGAACTAGCAAAATGCACTTGAGATCCCTCGCCACCCTCTGCGTAGCTTTGCTCGGACTGGCGTCGGTCCCCGCTTCCGCGCCGATGGCGAGCTCGCGGTTTGCGGTGCTGGACGGGCACAAGATCCATTACCTGAGCTTCGGCAAAGGCGATCAGGCGGTGGTCTTTATCCACGGCTGGACCTGCGATTCCACGTTCTGGAAGATGCAGGCTCCGGTCTATGAGAACCGCCGCTCGCTGCTGATCGACCTGCCGGGCCACGGTCTCAGCGACAAGCCGGAGATCCCGTACACGATGGAGTTATTCGCCCGCGCCGTGAACGCGGTGATGGCCGATGCCAAGGTGCGCCCGGCAACGCTGGTGGGACACAGCATGGGGACGCCGGTTGCGATCGAGTTTCTTCGCCTGTTTCCGCGCCGCGTGGCGGGACTCGTCATCGTGGACGGGTTCGTCCCCCAACCGCCGAACGACGATTCCGAGCGCGAGACCGAGAACCAGCGGAAACAACTGGCGGACAGCTTTCGCGGGCCCAATTACAGGACCTTCGCGAATCACATGCTCGACTTCATGTTCACCGAGAATACGCCGCCCGCCTTGCGTGAGCAGATCACGGCGAAGATGCTGCGCGCCCCGCAGTACGTGATGGCCTCGGCGATGGAGGGCATGGTGTCGATGCCGCCGGTTACCGAAAGCTGGCCAAAGCTTCCGGTGGCGGCGATGATGGTGAAGCGGTACAATTCCGCGCTGTACGAGGATTTTCTGAAAGAGCACTTCGATCTGGTCGAATATCGGGATTTCGAGGGCGCCGGGCATTTCCTGATGATGGAGCAACCGGCCGCTTTCAACGAACTGCTCGAGCGCTTCCTGGACCGGCAGTAGAACGGGCGGATAGGAACGGGGCTCGATCGTCCACCCCACCTGCCACGCCTTGGACATATAATCTAGGTAGCAGAGTGAACTGGGTTACCTACCCTTGCAGAAGGGATCATCCTCAACAATGTCCACGCTAGAAGTATCGCCGGCGGAGCCCCTGTCCGCCAACGCCGGCCGTTCGGTCGTCAACGATTTCAGCCTCCAGGTCGCCACCGTCAACGGGAGCGGCAGCCAGACCGCCAACTCCGTTCTGATGCGCGCCATCTTTCAGATGGGCATTCCGGTGTCGGGCAAGAACATGTTCCCGTCCAACATCGCCGGGCTGCCCACCTGGTTCACCATCCGCGCCAGCAAGTACGGCTATGTCGGCCGCCGCAAGGAGATCGACTTCCTGGTGGCGATGAACCCGGAGACTGCGCGCGAAGACGTGATGAAGCTCGAGGCCGGCGCCGCGGTGGTCTACGACGAGCCGCTCAAGCTCAGCGAATTGCGCGGCGATCTGCATTTCTACCCGGTGCCGTTCGACAAGCTGGTGGGGCCGGTGTGTCCCGAGGCCAAGCTGCGCAAGCTGGTGCGCAACATGATCTACGACGGCGTGGTGGCGTGGCTGCTCGCGATCGAAATGGAAGAGGTGCACCGCGCGCTGGTGAAGCAGTTCGGCAAGCGCAAAGCCAAGGCCGCCGAGCTGAACTGGGGCGCCGCGCAGGCCGGCTTCGATTACGCATCGAAGACTCTCACCAAGACCGATCCCTGCCGCGTGGAGCGCATGAACGCGACCGCCGGCAAGATCATCGTCGATGGCAACGCCGCTTGCGCGCTGGGCGCCATGTTCGCCGGTGTTACCGTGGTCACCTGGTACCCGATCACGCCGTCCTCTTCGCTGGTGGAAACGCTGATCGGATACATGCGGCGATTCCGCGTGGAGCCGGAAACGGGCAAGGCCACTTACGCCATCGTGCAGGCCGAGGACGAATTGGCTTCCATCGGCATGGCGCTCGGCGCCGGCTGGGCGGGCGCGCGTTCGATGACCGCAACCGCCGGGCCCGGCATCTCCCTGATGAGCGAATTCATCGGCTTGGGATATTACGCCGAAGTGCCGGCGGTGATCTACGATGTGGAGCGCGTCGGCCCTTCCACCGGCCTGCCCACCCGCACCCAGCAGGGCGACCTGCTCACCACCGCCTACCTTTCCCACGGCGACACGAAGCACCCCATGTTCTTCCCTTGCTCGATGGAAGAGTGCTTCACCATGTCGATCGAGGCTTTCGAATTCGCCGAGCGCTTTCAGACGCCGGTGTTCATCCTCACCGATCTCGATCTCGGCATGAACAACTGGATGTCGGATCCGTTCCCTTACCCGGAAAAGCCGATGAACCGCGGCAAAGTGCTCACGGCGGAAGATCTGGATAAGCTGGGCGGTTTCTCGCGCTACCTGGACGTGGATGGCGATGGCGTCGGCTACCGCACGCTGCCCGGCACCAATCACCCCAAGGCGGGCTACTTCACGCGCGGCAGCGGCCACAATGAGCACGCGCAGTACACCGAGCGCGAGGACGACTACATCCACAACATGGACCGCCTGGCCCACAAGTTCGAGGTGATGCGCAGCCATGTTCCGGAGCCCGCGCAGGAAACGCGCGCCGGCTCGCGCATCGGCATGATCGCCATCGGAAGCTCGGATTACGCGGCGCGCGAAAGTTGCGACCAGTTGCAGGCCGAATACGGCGTCGCGGCGAGCTACCTGCGCCTGCGCGCTTTCCCGTTCACGACGCATCTCAATGACTTCATCCGCCGCCACGAACGCGTCTACGTGATCGATCAGAACCGCGATGCGCAGCTCCAGATGCTGATGCGGCTGGAGCTGGAGCCCGAGCTGATCGCCCGGCTGCGCAGCGTCCGCTACTACAGCGGGCTGCCCATCGACGCCCGCACCATCACCGATACGATCGTCAAACAGGAGGCAATATGAGCACCGCCGCCGCGCCGCCGCCCAAGAAAACCAATCGCATCGGGCTGGAGGTGCTCAGCTATAAGGGCAGCAAGACCACCCTGTGCGCCGGCTGCGGCCACAATGCGATCTCCGAGCGCGTGGTGGAGTGCTTCTACGAGCTCGGCGTCCAGCCGTGGCAAGTGGCCAAGTTTTCCGGCATTGGCTGCTCGTCGAAATCGCCCGCGTATTTCCTCGGCCTGTCGCACTCCTTCAACGGGGTGCATGGCCGCATGCCTGCTCTCGCCACCGGCGCTATCCTGGCTAACAGCAATCTGCTCGGCCTGGGCGTCAGCGGCGACGGCGATACCGCCTCCATCGGCCTCGGCCAGTTCATGCACCTGGTGCGCCGCAACCTCCCGATGATTTACATCATCGAGGACAACGGCGTGTACGGCCTCACCAAGGGACAGTTCTCCGCCACCGCCAACCTGGGCTCCACGCTCAAGACCGGCCAGCCCAACGACCTGCCGCCGTTCGATTGCTGCGCGCTGGCCCTGAAGTGGGGCGCCACTTTCGTGGCGCGCTCCTTCAGCGGCGACAAGAAGCAGTTGCAGGCCATCCTGAAGACCGCCATTTCGCATCGCGGCCTCTCGGTGATCGACGTGGTTTCTCCCTGCGTGACCTTCAACGATCACGTGGGATCCACCAAGAGCTACGCGTACATGAAAGAGCACGACCTGGTGCTGAACGAACTGGATTACGTGCCCGCGTACGCGGATATCGCGGTGGAAATTCCCGAGGGCGAAACGATGGACGTGCGGCTGCACGACGGCTCGCACCTGCGCATTCGCAAGCTGGGCCGCGATTTCGATCCGACCAACCGCCTCGCCGCGCTGGCCGCCATCGAGGACGCCGAGGCCAAGGGCG
>Ga0187864_10004858_pt1 | contig 10333 bp, 7 predicted proteins | sample June2016WEW_11_4_FD_132985 | JGI IMG/M metagenome (GOLD analysis project Ga0187864, IMG submission 132985) | Peatland microbial communities from SPRUCE experiment site at the Marcell Experimental Forest, Minnesota, USA - June2016WEW_11_40 | ecosystem: Environmental > Terrestrial > Soil >... | reverse complement strand
TTACCCGCACGAACCCAGCTCTCCAGCGTGGAGCGGTCTTCTGTCGTCAATGTGAGGGCAGTGGGGTATTTGCTCATGCCCCATCATGGCATAGACCGCTTTTCAATGCAACTAAGTACTAGGGTCTAGAAACTCCAGCGGGCGCATTTCGCGGGAGCAACCAGTGAGCTGATAGTCGCTGTATGGGCAAACGACAAGAAGTTGTTGCCCGCTTGCCAATCCAGATTGTGAATGATAAAGGACGTTATCGTGCCCTATTTGTGAGTCGTTCTGAAAGGGCCCGTCCCGTCACTTGGACGAGAAGTCGGCAAACCTTACCTTGGGATTACTTCAGAGTTGCCCGTCATCCGCCCGAAATCGGCGGCACTCGCGAATGGATCCTCTAACTTTCCACAAGCCGATCCACGGGGACGTTAAACTGGTTCATCCGGAGCGAGGCCCGGGAAACAGGCTGCTTCACATTGCGCATCAACCGAGCTTACTGTGGGATGCCGACGCGTCGAAGCAGCTCGGCGAACCGGGGATCGGAGCGCAGAGGGTCCCAGAGTGCTTCGACCTTCAGGTAGGCGAGACGATTGAACCGTTCCTCGCAAGCTTTTTCAAGCCACAAGAAGGCCTGGTCCTTGTCCTCCAGCCCCGCATAAACGAGGGCAACGAAAAAAGCAGTTACGAAGCTCCGCTTCGAAAGCGCCTCCAGTTGGTCGATCATCCGCAGTGCCTGGTCGCGTTCGCCCAGTCGGGCGTGTACATACCCAAGCAAGGCAAGGGCCGGGGCGCCACCCCGGCTTACCTCTAAACATTTGTGCAGATCGGGCAGGGCTTCGCGATTACGCCCCTGGGATGCGTAGGCTTGCCCCAGCACCGCGTAAGCCACGGCATAGTGCGGATCCATCTCCAGCGTCTTGTGGCACTGTTGAATAGCTACATCGAATTGCCTCGACAGGTAGAGCTGTACCGCCAGAACATGACTGCCCGCGGGGGAAGCAGGATCGAGGTCGAGGTTGTGTTTCGCCGTAGCCACGGCTTCTTCAAATCGTCCGAGAGAGCTGAGATAGAGAGGATAAAATGCGTGGGTTCTAACGTAAGAGGGATTCACGGCAAGAGCCTGCTGAAAACAGCTTCCGGCGGCGATCCAGTCCCAATCGTAGGTGAAGCTGGCATACGCTAGAGAAACGTAAGCCTCAGCCAGACCGTTGTCTATCTCCAAGGCCTTAGCGGCTGCCGCCTTCGCCTTCGGCATCACCTCTCGAGGTGGAAACGCATTCAGGAATGACGCCAGGTTGTAGGCGTCAGCCAACCCCGTATAGGCGAGCGCATAGGCGGGGTCTTTTGCGATGGCCTGCTGAAAATATTCAATGGCTTTCCCCATTCCGTCCGGGGTTCGTTTATTCCAGTGGAAGCGGCCCTTGAGGTAGAGCTGGTAAGCTTCCAGATTCTTCGTGGCTACCCGCACCAGCGGCTCTTGCCTGTTGGCCCCAAGTGTTACCTTCAACCGGTTTGCAATGGCCCTCGCTATTTCGTCCTGGAGCTCAAAAATATCTTTCAGCTCGCGATCATAGCGCTCAGACCATAGGTGATAGCCGTCGCTGACGCTAACCAGTTGGGCCATGATGCGGAGACGATTGCCCGACTTGCGGACGCTACCCTCAAGAACGGTTGTCACTTTTAATGATTCCCCGACGGTCCGCAGATCGACCTGCTTACCTTTGAAAAAGAACGCGGACGTCCGCGCCACGACACGAACATCCTCGATCTGGGCAAGAGCGTTGATGATCTCCTCGGTAATGCCGTCTGCGAAGAACTCATTTTCCGGATCGGAGCTCATGTTGGTAAAGGGCAGGACAGCGATGGAACGATGTTCAACGCTAGCGTCTGCGGCCGTGAGCGGTTGTGACACTTGCGGCTTCGCCTTGCCGGGCGACGACTCTCCCAAACCTGCATCCCGCTTCAGTCTCTGCAAGTCGGCCCGCATCTCCGAGGCGTGCTGGTAGCGCAGGCTGCAGTCTTTCTCCAACGCCTTAAGGATGACATCCTCCAGATTGGGTGGAAGGTCGGGGTTGAGGCGCACAGCAGGTATCGGAGCTCGGTTAAGGATTGCGTCGAAGATCAGCCCTGCGGTGTCACCCCGGAAGGGCAACACCCCTGTCGCCATCTCGTAGAGCACAACTCCAAAGGAGAACAAATCCGTGCGGCTGTCCAGTTCCTTTCCCCGAACCTGCTCCGGCGACATATAGGCCACGGTTCCTAGAGCCGCACCGGTACTGGTGAGGTGCGCCGCGTTAGACGAGGTCGTGGTTTCTGTCATGGCTGCTGCTTCGGCAACACGAGCATCTGCGGGCGTGAGCTTGGCCAGCCCGAAATCCAGAATCTTGGCATGACTGCGCTTGCTGACGAAGATATTGGCAGGCTTGATGTCGCGGTGGACGATGCCTTCGGCGTGAGCCGCATCGAGCGCATCGGCAATCTCGATGGCCAAACCGAGCAAAGCGTCGGCCTCGACGGGCCTTCCAGCGATGCGGTTTGTCAGCGTCATGCCCTCCAACAGTTCCATCGCAATGAAGGCCCGCCCATCGACCTCATCGATTTCATGGATCATGCAAATGTTGGGGTGGTTCAGCGAGGACGCAGCCTTGGCCTCGCGCTGAAAACGGCCGAGAGCTTGCGGATCGTGGGCCAGTTCTTCGGGAAGGAACTTCAGGGCAACGTGACGGCCCAGCTTAAGGTCTTCCGCCTCATACACCACCCCCATGCCTCCACTACCGATTCTGCTGAGGATGCGGTAATGGGAGATTGTCTGACCAATCAACTGGGATGGCGTCGACACTGAGACATGTTAGGCGGGATGTTCAGCAAAGGTCAATCGAACGAGGTCCGCAAGGATCGACGGGACAGATCGACGTCAGGCGGCTGCAGTCAGCATGTATATTCAAGCCACTTGACCATAACTCCCTGTTTGTCGGCTAACGGGAAGTTACGCGATGGATCGACCTCGGCAGGTCATTCGATAGTTGCTCAATAAGAATTGAAAGCGGCGGGACCCGCCGCACATTCCATGTGAGTAGTTGAGTAAAAGGTTGGCAGGGCCCGCGGCATGCCACCAATGCTGCGCTCCTTGCAGCGTGATTCCGGTCACTGACATTCTGTCCTGGTTGCGCTACACACTAGCTGTCGCCTCTCGACGAGCACTTTCCCGCCTGATATCCAAGCCCTGCCATGAGGCGAAAGCCGATCCGCGAGTCCAAGGAGGGCAAGATGGCAACTACATCAATCGATCACGAAATCGCCGCTCCGGAAAAAGAGTACGCAATCCGTTCGCACCCATACGGCCCTTATGCATGCCCCGCATGCAAGCAGGCAGTGGAGCCACGGCCCGGGAGTCTCCACTGCCCTGCCTGTGCGGTAAGCTACCCAATCCTCGACGGGATTCCCGACTTCATCGCGCAGGACCTCGAACACAGCGGTAGCCACGACCTGCGCTTCATCGCAAAGAGGGACGGCTCCCGCTTGCTCGACTTGCTGGCATCCAGTTACGAGACCTATATCTATCCGCCGGTGTGTAACCTGTATGGCGGCTGGCACAGCACGTCGTTACAAGAGATGGCGCGGGACATCTCTGACATTGTGGGACCAACGACCGGCGTCATTCTCGACGTGGCCTGCGGCCCGGGCACCTACGGACGCCGCATGGCTTCCACGTCAAGGGCCATTTATGGCATTGATATCTGCCTGAGCATGCTGCGCCAAGGCGCCCGTTACGTCGAGCGGGATGGTCTCCCCAACGTCCACTTTGCCCGGGCCATGGTCGAGGCGCTACCGTTCCCGGCCGGTCTGTTCGACGCGGCCATCTGCGCCGGGTCGTTGAATCATTTCCCCGACACCGTCCTCGCGCTGCGTGAGATCAACCGCACCATGAAAGCGGGTGCGCCGCTGGCGGTGATGTGCTTTGTCATCAGCAACCGGGGACTCTTGAAGTACAGGTTCATGCGCGACCGCGTGGAACGCCGTGGCGGCCACGTCTTCGCACTCTCTGATCTCGAACGATATGTGGCCGAAGCGGGCTTTGAAGGCTTTCATCCCCACGCGCACGGCGCCGTCCTGGTGTTCAGTGCCCGGAAGAGACCGGCGGAGCATTAGACAAAGGAATTATCCCGAGTATCCCGAGTAGTCGGCTACTCTCCAGAAAACAAACATGCAACTCGTTTGTTTTCTGTTAACACTGACAGCGCCCCCGCTGTCCGTTACTCGGAAGTAATCCAGTTTGACGGGTTGTCGGCAAACCTCCGACTGAGAGCGGACGACACGCCGTAAGTCACAAGAAAGCGTAGGGCGTTTTACGTCAAATTGACTCCGAACAGGCCAACTTCCGGGTGGCCCGTCAACCACTCGGAATCATGCTTTTAATTATTTTCTTGGACCAAGCTTGCGGCGGTTCCGCGCTGGCGAACGGGGCGCGGCGCGGCGCGTCACAAACTTGTGGGCCATGTCGAGCAAGTCCCGCAATACATCCAGATTGACGCGAGACAGGCGAACCAGCACGCTGGTATTGCCGACGTAGTGGTCCGTCACATAATAAACATCGGGGTCCGCAGCGAGTAGTTCAGCGCGATCATCAAAATCCACGGAAACGACAAGCGAACCAGGTTCGGCCGAGCGATGCGCAGCGATACACGCCAGGAGTTTTCCACGGACCTTGAGTGCCGGGGACCTGTAAGCGGTGCTGTCCTCGACGCCGTGCAAAGCAAGTCCGATCTTCCGTACCGTGTCGAAGTCGATTGTCCTTCCAGGCATTGGTTTAGGACTCCCTGTCGTCCGGACGCTCGTGCTTGAACTCGAGCGCCGTGCCCACCTCTACACCGCTACGGATTCCTTCCACTTGATGTTGCACCCCAGGCTCGGACGCTGCTGCTGAGAGATAGGGTCGCCGGCGAGCAACGCATCCATTGCGCCACGCAGATCGCTGCCAGTCACCGGGACACCGTTGCCAGGCCTGCTGTCATCAAATTGTCCTCGGTAGACCAACCGCAGCTTTTCGTCGAAGAGAAAGAAATCGGGAGTGCAGGCAGCATGGTAGGCTCTGGCGACGTCCTGGCGCTCATCGAACAGGTACGGAAACGAAAAGCCCACTTCCTGCGCTTGCTCTTTGAGGCTGGCTGGAGCATCAGCTGGATACGTCACGGCATCGTTGCTGCTGATGGCTACAATACCCAACCCCTTGCCTTCGTAGTCCTTACCCAGCTTTCCGAGTTCTGCTTCAATGTGCTTCACAAAAGGACAATGACGACAGATAAACATTACCAGCATGCCTCGGCTACCCGCGGCCTGCTTCAGGGTTACTTGCTTGCCGGTGTTTACTTCATTCAAGGAGAATTCTGGGGCCGTCGTCCCCAATGCGAGCATTGTTGATTCCGTGGCAGCCATTGTTACCTCTGCTTCTCTGATCTGACTTCATCATACGTCACTCCAGCGCAAGCCAATCAGTGTGACCCTCAAATCAAGACACGCAAGGAGTACTACGTCCGCCGCCAACGCGAGCGCAGCCTGCATGAGGGAGACCGCGTGGCAGTGCTCGGTCGCGGAATCGCGCTGGTCGAGCAAACTGGTGACCGAGACGTTGTGGTCGTGTTGGGAAACAGGGATGTGCTGAGAATAGCCCGCAAGGACATCGTCTGGAACCAGCAGAACAGGCGCTGGGAATGCGAAGCCAAACCCGGGTCAATGAGTGCAGTGGCGATTTGTCGTCAAGTGAGCTTGGCCACGCGGTCAACCACCGAGCAGACCGCTCCGCAAGCCAGGGCTTCTTCCCGACACAAGCGCGTTCTCGTTGGCTATCGGTTGAAACTGCCCACAACAAGACTTCGCGCCCGCGTCGGCTCAGTTCTACGAGTAGGGCGTTATACGGCCAAGTGGCGGTGCCAATGCGGGTGCCGGATGCTGGCCGACTTCCGAGAAACATATTCCATCCGGTTCAGATAGGGTGCGAGTTGGCCTGTTCGCGACAGTAATCTTGGAGTGATACTGCTTCTCGGCGTAAGGTCCTCAGGGATTTCCCCTTTTCCACCGCTTTGCCATGCCTGGTCGGCACTTCTCACAACGTTCAACTCGCCGAACCTGTAGTCATCCCTAACCGGAGGGTCTTAGGTTCGAGTCCTAACCTGAGGAGCCATTCTCTCACCTGCGATTGCTTACCACGTACCGATCCGCAGCACCAAGCCTGAGGCGACGGTCACGCCTTGCTGGGCATTGATCGGATCGACTGTGTTCAGCCACGATCGGGTGTATCCCACGTCGAGTACACGCCACGCGAACGAGCGCGCAATCACGGCGTCGAACCCACCACCGATCTTCATGGCAAACCCCATCGCCTGATACTCCACCTGATAGTCGCTGCGCATGAAGTCGTGCTTCAGCAGTCCGTGCTCCCACTCCTCGGTGAGTTGCTTCTTCTTGGCGGTATCGGTTATGTCGTGGGTGATTCTTCGGGCACCAATCAATACTTCCGCAAAAGGCGAAAACTTGTGCGCGGCGCGCGGTGTCCAGCGCGGACCGACATCGAACATCTCAGAGTCGCCGCCGTGGTGCTTGGGCATGTTGATCACCAGGCAACCGTTCGCCTCGGCCTCAATCTGCATAACCGGGCTGACCCGCGCGGCTCCCGCGCCCCCCGCTCCCATACAACTTCCGCCGCCGAGGAAGCTTTCATACTGCGCATAAGGATACAGTTCAATAGGTGCCTCCAATGGCCGTGGTGTGCCTGGATTAAACACCGCCGCGTTCATCTCTTTACGCTCGGCAGCTGTATGCACAGCGAAGGGCGCATCACTCTCGCCTTCCTTGTATTCCTTCACCCATTCTTTGCGGAGTTCGTGGTTCTTGCCGAAAATGCCAAGGCGGGTTTCGCGGCTCCAGGGTTGCTTTAACGCCATCATGTTGGCGAATGTGCGGGCCGGATTCGCGACCGAGCGCGCCGCCATAATCAACCAAATATTGGCGGTGTGGTTCTCCAGCGGCATGATGACGTAGCGGTCCAGCATGTCCTCGCCCATCATCTCCGCGACACCCAAAGTCGGCGTGACCGCCAGGTCGATGAAGCCGGGGGAAGCGTGCAGTTGCACATTACCCAGCGAGGCCTCGCTGGCGGGCCCCAGGGTCCACTGCGTACTCATGACCGCGGAAAAGGCGAGAGCGCGCAGACGGCTAACCCAGTAAATGCGGCCATCACCCCATTCCATCTGGCGATAGAGAGGATCGTTCTGCTGCTCGATATAGCCGAAGATGCCACCTTCGAAGGGGTGGGAGACGTAGCTGGCATGCCACCCGTCGCTGTCGTCCCAGCCGCGGGTCTCGCCAATTGAGTTCAGCCAGTCTTTCAGCCACGGGCCGTTGATCGCGTCGCGTGTGCCGGACTCGTGGGCATATCGCCAACCGTGGTAAACGGCGGTCCCCAATAGGCTCTGGGCGAGCGCGGGCTTCCATTGAAATGCCGTCTTTGACCTGGAAGTTTCCGCGGTAGGGTTGGGGTTCGGATCGGAGCCGCTATTGTCGGCTGGATGCGAGTTGGCATCGTCACTGGCAGACGTGTGGTTGCCCTGATCTGCGGCAACTACCGGCAAAGGCGGGCGTGAAGCTGGCTCTTCGACCTTGTGTGAATCCGGTTGGCCGAACGCGCTTACGGCGCAACCGAGTACACACAGCAAGAACAAAATCATCCATCTGTGCTTAGAACAACACACACTCACCCCTTCGGATACTCCCAGAGCCCAAGCCGACGCAGGTGGTTTGAAGAAAACAGAACCAGACCCGCGCTTCATTTGTGGCAACGAAGGGATTAAGACTACCAAGCTGAGTTGCCGTTCGCCAACCCAAATCTGGCGGCTCGGCTCGTTTGCGGACCGAGTTGTGAGGGAGATGCTAGCGGCGCTCAAGGAACTAGAAGAACTATCGACCGCAGGGCTAAAGACTCGTCCGTAAGGCCAACGTGCTCTTTTTCTGGTAATCCTCGGATTCCGAACGATAAAATCGCCAACTGGTACGTAATCGCGGCAAGTCCAATGACGGTGGCCGGATGAGGCCCGTTCCGGCATTACGTGTGAGTTGGCCTTGTTCACAACAGCTATTCGTAGAAACCCGCCTTCCGGTTTGCTCGTGACTCGGAAACAATCCTGCAAGCCTCAGACGATTTTGGTTCGGACTGTCACTTTGGCCAGTAGTCGAGGCTTCACGGCGCTCGTAGACTAATTCACGTTTAGGTCTCTTAAGGGACGTGAGCCGCAGGAAAGCACCGGATCGAAGTACCACAGGGACAAGGCGGGCCGCTTCGGTCGAATTGCCCAACCTTCACCCCCATCAAGGAGGAGATCGATGAAAAGCCGGCTGACGAAGATTCTGGTCGCTCTGCTACTGCTCACAAGCGTAGCCCATGCCGCCGACTCGTTGCCTTCGTGGAACGATGGCGCGGCGAAGAAATCGATCGTCACCTTTGTCACCAAGGTCACGACGGCGGGCTCGCCGGGCTTCGTGCCGGTGCCGGAACGCATCGCCACGTTCGACAACGACGGCACGCTCTGGTGCGAGCAACCCATGCCCGTGCAGTTTTACTTTGCGCTCGACCGCGTAAAGGAACTCGCCCCGCAGCATCCTGAGTGGAAGACCCAGGAACCGTTTGCTTCGCTGCTCAAGGGTGATCTGAAAACCGCGCTCGCGGGCGGCGACCACGCGCTCCTCGAACTGGTGATGGCCACGCACACAGGCATGACCACGGTTGAATTCGAGCAGATCGTCAAGGACTGGATTGCCACCGCGAAACATCCGAAGACCGGCAAGCTCTACACCGAAATGACCTACCAGCCGATGCTCGAACTGCTCGCCTACCTGCGCGCGAACGGGTTCAAGACCTTCATTGTCTCCGGCGGCGGCATCGAGTTTATGCGCCCCTGGGCCGAGCAGGTTTATGGCATCCCGCCGGAACAGGTCATCGGCAGCAGCGCCAAGACGAAGTTTGAAATGCGCGACGGCAAAGCCGTGCTCGTTCGGCTGCCGGAGCTGAACTTCAATGACGACAAAGCCGGCAAGCCCGTCGGCATCAACCAGCACATCGGCCGCCGGCCTCTAATGGCGTTCGGCAATTCCGATGGCGACCGGGAGATGTTGGAATACACCCAAGGTGGCAGCGGCGCGCGCTTCGAGTTGTTAGTGCTACACGATGATGCGGCGCGCGAATACGCCTACGGTCCGGCAAAAGGATTGCCGGATGTGAAACTGGGTGCCTTCACGCAGGCGCTTTACGATCAGGCGCAGAAGGATGGTTGGACTGTTGTCAGCATGAAGGATGATTGGAAGCGCGTTTTTGCCTTCGAGAAATAATGGATTGAGAGTTCCAGGGCCAATGAAACCCGACAGAAAGAGAACAACCATGAAACCTAGCAATCATACTTTAGCGCGCGTGCTCCTCTGTGGAGCGATGGCATGTGCGATTGCCTTGCAACCCGGAACAATGCGGGCACAGCATGCTACCGCCGCCGGACAAAACGACGTTACGGCCATTGACATTCTGTTAGAGCCGGACGCCACCATGCTCCAGCATGCCGAGGCCGACAACGCCCGCCTGCTCGCGGTCTTCCCGAAAGGCTTCGCCCTGGATGCGACGCACCGTCCGCACATCACGCTGATTCAGCGCTTCGTTCGCACTGCGGATCTCGACAAAGTCTATGCTGCCGCCGGTAAGGTTCTGGCTAACGCCAATGTGAATAGCATGAGGTTGGAGGCCTTCAAATACTACTATGCCCCGGCCGGCGCTGTTGGCGTTGCTGGCATTTGCGCGAAGCCGACACCGGAAATCTTGAAGCTCCAGGCGGATATCATTGCCGCCGTGAAGCGGTTTACGGTGGAAACCGGCCCCATTGGCGCGTTCACCGCCCCCCATGACGATCCCGCCACTGACGCGGCCATCATCCAATACGTTTCGACGTTCGTGCCGAAGATGTCAGGCGGGAACTTCAATCCGCACGTCAGCACCGGGGTCGCCCCACGGGAATACCTCGACAAGATGCTGGCCGAACCGTTTGAACCGTTCACGTTCTCGCCAGCGGGTGCGGCCGTTTATCAGCTCGGCCCGTTCGGCACGGCGGCCAAGAAACTCAAAGAATGGGATTTGAAACCGTGAGGCACTCTGCTAGACGCTCAGCAACGTGTTAATCCGTTGGATAGGTGGTGAGAAATCGCCATGTCGGTGCGCCGGGATAACCCGGCATGAAGCAGAGAATGCAAAATTCTTACGAGAAGGGAGTAGCGATCCACTCGGCCCCGAGTTTTGCGTTGGGTATCGTGAGGTGCACAG
>Ga0187864_10004857_pt1 | contig 10333 bp, 14 predicted proteins | sample June2016WEW_11_4_FD_132985 | JGI IMG/M metagenome (GOLD analysis project Ga0187864, IMG submission 132985) | Peatland microbial communities from SPRUCE experiment site at the Marcell Experimental Forest, Minnesota, USA - June2016WEW_11_40 | ecosystem: Environmental > Terrestrial > Soil >... | reverse complement strand
GAGCTGCTGGGGCGCCACGGAGTCGCCTCCGGCCTACTCCGTTTGGCCGTCTGAGGTGGTGGGATGGAGCAGCCCCAGCTCTTCGATAGTGACCCCCAGGCGCCGCGCCAGGCTCACCCGGAATCGCCGCTGGGGGACCGACTGGCCGGTCTCCCAACGCCAGATGGTGTCGCGATTCACGCCCACCCGGCTTGCCAGGGCCTCCTGGGTGAGGCCGATGGCCTCCCGGAGCTCGCGTATTCGCACGTCGCGCGCGTGGGGGTGATCGTGGTGGTTCATCGGACCGCATTGTCCCCGATCCAGGGTGGCGCCGGCTACTGCGTGATGCTGGAAACTGAGTTGACTTTCCAGCACTCCTCTGTCATCCTACGACGGCAAGGGCCGCCTGGTACAAGCAGGCGGCCCACATCAGAGCCCTATGAAGGAGGGAACTGACGTGACCACTGTACCTGTCCGCCTGCCTGCTCGCCGGCCCACCCGCGACCCGGGGTGGCCTGAAACGCCCTTCCACTGGTACTGCCAGGGGTGCGGGCGCTGGGACCTCTGCGATGACAACGACCGCTGCTCCCACTGTCGGATTGCCTCCTCCTCGAAACAGTCCGAGGGCGACCGATGAGCGCCGTGGAGTCGGTCATCGTCATCGGGCACATCGGCGGCCCCGGGTGCGACAACCCCGATGAGTGCATGGTCTGTGCCAAGAGCCGGCTGGGCAAGGAGCGATGGCTGGTTCTGCTGCTCTGCGTGCGCTGCGGCGAGAAGCTGGACACCGACGGCGCCCTCTGCAGCGCCTGTGAGGCTGCGGATACCGCGACTCAGGGCAAAGGGCGGGTCCATAGGGCCGCCACGACCGTCGACCGCGGGCGCAACGTGTACCGGGGCGCTGTCATCCACGGTGCGGCATGACCTGGAGAAGCCGTCTCTCCCTGACCGCTGCTCCGTCGCCCACCATCGAGGCAGCGTTGTGAGCGCCGGGGGCGGGGGCCGCAACACATCCCCGGCCCTCGCACGCGACCCCTATCGGCTCTGGTGCCATGACTGCCGCGGCTGGGAGTCGTTCGACGTCGTCGGACCCTCGTTGACGGGCGAGCACTCTTTCACCTGTGCACGCTGCGGCTCAGTGATCCTCTGCGACAGGTGCGGTGCCGAGTTCGGCACCCACCACGACTGTTCGCCGGGGCAGCCATGAGCGCCGTGCCTCCAGCGCTCAGCTATGTGGTCGCGCACGGGGGGTCCCGGGGCGGATGGCGCAGCGAGCCGATGGCGCTCGCTGCAGCACGTAAGGAGGCCCGGCACCTCATGGGAGAGGGGAGATGGCTGAGCAGTGTGGTGAGGCCGCTCCTCGGCGAGATCGAGGCCTGGGACGAGGAGGGGGGAGAGAGGTGGCTGTGCCTTCTCGCCACCGGGCGCGAGTCGGAGGAGCGATGACCATGGTTTCCCGCCTCCGAGACCCGGCCTCGGCGCGTGTGGCTCTCGCGGTTCCGTCGCTGCTCCTCGCGGCCTATGGAAGCGCCGCAGAGACGCACCGCCAGGCCGAGGCCGCGCTCGATCAGGAGGAGCTGCGCCACCGGAGGTGCTCCGACGAGTGCGAGCCCCACCGCCTCCTCCAGCAGCTGGTCAACGTCGCCGAGCGGCACCGGCTCCAGGCCGCGGACGCCCTGGCGTCAACGCTGCTCGAGAGATGAAAGGGCAAGGTGCGGTGCTCACCAGCGAGGATGTCGCTACAGCGGTGCTCCCCGGGAAGCACCGCGCGCCTATCTCCGACTGGTGTCCGCGATGCGCCCGGTTGTTCCGGACCATCCCGCCCCCCACGTGCCCCCTCTGCGAGACGGAGCTGGTGCCGAGGTCTCCGCAGCCGGCGACGGTCCATCCATGACGCCCCTTGCGTTGGAGCAGCCGCCCGCCATCCCGGGAATGGCCGGGGAGGAGAATTCTCCCCCCTCTCTGCGCGACCTGGCTCGTCCCATGACGCCCCTTGCGTTGGAGCAGCCGCCCGCCAGCTCGGGAATGGCCGGGGAGGAGAATTCTCCCCCCTCTCTGCGTGACCTGGCTCGTCGGCTCCAGAGTTCGGCCCGCCTGGCTCGGCGGCGCTTCGAGCTGCTCCCCGTCTCCGGCGAGGGCGCCCTCTCGGTCGAGGTCCAAGGGCGGTGCGCAATCGGCAAGGGCTCGATGGCGCCCGCCAACCTCATGGACCTGATCTCGTCGATCTCCGTCGTCGGCATGCTGCAGCCGGTCCTCGTGGAGGAGCGCGGCGCCCAGCGCCTCCTGGTGGCGGGGGAGCGCCGACTGCGGGCGGTGCGCTGGGGCTCTGTCAACGACCCCGACAATCCGCACTTCGCGCACGTCCCGTCGGTGATCGCCCCTGGCCCTCTCAGCGAGGACGAGCGGCGCGTCTGGCAACTCGCCGAAAACCTGGGCCGCGCCGACCTTCAGCCGGGCGAGCTGGGCGCCGGGCTCCTCCTGGAGCGCTGCGCCGTGCTCCAGCAGAAGCTCCTCGCCGCCGGCGTCGACGTCCCCCTCGAGGTGGCCCAGGACGATGACCCGGTGCGCAGGTTCCGGCGCCTCGAGGGGCTCCGCGGGCCCCGCCCCGAGCTCGCAGCGCCGTGGTCAGAGGTGCTCGCCCGCCTGGGCATCCAGCTCTCCCCGCGGAAGGCGCGCGAGGTGGTCGCGGCCTTCGCTGCACTGCCTTCCGAGGTGTCGGCGGAGATGGATGCCGAGGGTGTCTCCATCTGGGCCCGCTCCGCCTACGCCCGGCTCAACGCCGGCCGTCAAGCCGCGGCCGAGGAGCTCTGGGCCGCGGTTCGCGCGCAGCGCAGCACCGAGCTGCTGGGAAGCGCCGCCCTCACCGCGGTGGCTCAGCCTGGCCTCTCCGTCCACGCGGCACTGCAGCTCGCCGAAGAGCAGCACGAGGCCGCCAACGAGGCCCGGCGCCTCCGTCTCAGCCGCGGTGAGGTCGACTCGGAGGACGAGGGTGAGGACGAGCTCGTCGAGGCGGGACCCCCTTTCTCTGGAACAGCTGCAGCTGCTCCGCCGCAGGAGCTCGCCGGCGAGCTCGCCACCGCGGCGATCGCCTCGCTGCGGGCCCTCCTCGACGGGATGCGCTCCGGCCACTCCATGGACCGCTACGCCGCCGGATCCCTCCGCCTCCTGGGCGAGGAGCTGCTCCACCTCCTGGGAGCGGCGATATGACCATGGCTCCCCCCGCTATCCCCAACGTCCTCGTTCCAGCCCGCGGCTGCGACTGCCGGGTCTGCCCCTTCTTCACCGGCAACCCGACCGCCGTCGAGTCCATCTGCTCCGGATGCAACAGCGACTGCACGTACTGCGGCTGCTCGCGCACGGAGGGGGCGGCGACCCCCGGCGGCTGCCGGACGTGCCCGATCCGCTGCGGCAGCAGAACGGACATAGAGGCCTGGATGCGAGACGTTGGCGGCACCCTCCGCTTCGACGACATCTCCATCAGGACGCCGCTTCCTCTCCTTCCTCGGTTCATCCCCCTCCTCGAGGGGAGCGACGTCGCCGAGCTGGACCGGGTCGCCCGCTGTCCGGCGTACGGCTTCCGGCTGCGCCAGGTCTTCTCAGCCCGGACCCACCAGCTCAGCCCCAGCCTGACCGAGCTCGGCGCCCACGCCGCCCTGGGGCTCCGCGACGACCAGCTCGCGATCCTCGTCGGCTACGGTGAGGATCCCCTGGTCGAGGCCTTCTGGACACTGCGCAAGGCGGACCGGCTCATCGAGGCGATCGCCGCCCAGGGCTGGGATCTGGTGCTCGCCCCCAACTTCTCGATGTACGGCAACCAGCCGCGGGCCGAACACCTCATCAATTTCCGTCGCTCCCTCATGGTCGCTGCGGAGCTGGCCGCGGCCGGGGTCGCCGCCGTCCCCAACCTCTACTGGTTCCGACGCGAGGACCTCGAGCGCTGGGTCGCCTGGTGCGAGACGGCCCACCCCCCCGCGATCGCCCTCAACCTTCAGACGCTGAGGACGGACTCGGAGTGGCAGCTCATGGGGCTCCCTGGGCTCTCGTACCTCGCTGCACAGCTTCCACCGGGTATCGCCGTCATCGTGAACGGCTCCTCCCGCGCGTCTCGCATCGCCACGCTGCGACAGCTCTTCGGTGCGTCGCTCGTCCTGGTGAGCCAGAACGCGATCCAGGGGGCCCTCCACGGCAAGGTGATCACCGAGCACGGCTGGGAGGTCCGGCACGCCGAGAAAGCGGACCTCTTCGCCGCCAACGTGCGCTTCTACACGCGCCTGGTGGAGGGCTGAAGCCGATGCGTCGCCGCTGCTTCTACCTCATGGGTCACGGCCCCACCGGCGCTGCGGTGCGGGTGGTCGGGGCGCTCGGTATCGAGGGACCGTCGGCCGGCGCCCAGTGGGAGAGCCACTTCTCCTGGATCCCGCTCCTCGAGGAGCTCGATATGCAGGGCTGGCGCGAAGATCTCGAGCGAGCTCGAGGCGCCGGCGCCCTCGACGAGGACCTGGTCGAGCACTGGGTGGAGACCGCCAACGGCATCACCCGCGACATCACCGAGGTGGAATCGCCCGAGGCGCCATCGCTGGCGCTGGCGGTCGAAGCGCTCGTCGACCTGGCGCTCGTCAGCTGAGGAAGGGCATTGGGTTCTGGATCGAAGAAGGCACACGAGAGCTTCTCGGTGGCGCCCACCCTCGCCGGTGCTGGCGGCCCACCCGCCCATGGAGTCGCTGCCGCACAGGCACCGGTGGCGACGGTCTCGCCGGCGGACGTCCAGGCCAAGGAGGCTTTCTGGGCGAAGCTCACGACGGTCGAGCTCACCGACCTGACCGGCACAGACCCGGTGGATGGCTACGTCGCTCTCCAGAAGGCTGCGGCCGAGGCCGAAGCTCTCTGCTTCGCGGCCACCCACCAGCTCGACCCCTCCGAGAAGGAGCCACTCCACCAGGCGCTGGTGAAGGGTTGTGCCGCACCACTGCTGAAGGCTCCCGCCCCGTGGCTCCAGGCGGCGGCACTGAGCCAGGGCTTCCAGCACCCGACCCTGGTAGGGCTGACCCCGAACAGCGAGCACCCACTCGCCTTCTGGCTCAATCCCACCTATCTCTCCGGCTCCCCGGCCAAGGCTGCGATCCAGGCCAAGGCCATCGAGCGCTGGAAGGACATCGCGAGCGGCTCCACCGCCTACGGCATCACGCTCGCCGAGCTCCAGGCTGCTGAAGAGGCACTCGCGAAGCCTGCAGTGCCCGCGCCGGCGGCCGCAACGGCGAGCCCACCCCCTCCGAGTAGCAGCTCCTCGACCACGAAGGCTGCCGATGCAGCGGCACCTCAGCGGACCTTCCTCGCCAAACAGAAGGCGGTAGAGGCGGCGCTCGCCCACTACAGCGCCTCCATCTCGGCGATCCCCGCGCGACGCAGCGACGCTGAGGTCGGGGCGCTCGCCCTCACCCCCGTCGCCGCCCCATCAGTCGGCGGGATGCACGCCAAGAGCTTCCACCAGGCCCCGGACGGCTCCCAGTGGATGTTCAAGCCGGACTCTCGCGCCAAGGGGGCGGCGGCCCACGCGGAGGCGGTCGCGTCGCTCGTCTGCTCCACCGGCGGGACGCCGACGATGCCCGTCTACGTGCGCTCCATGGGCGGAGCAACGGGCAGCCTCCAGCCCCTTGTCGCCGGGGCCTCACCTCTCAGCTCGGACATGACAGCACTCTCCCAGCACGACGTCGACGCGGTCGTGCGCTCCCACGTCTCCGCCTGGCTGGTGGGGGATCACGATTGCAAGCCCGACAATGTGCTGCGCACCCCGGGAGGCGGGCTTGTGCCGATCGACCACGGCCAGGCCTTCAAGTTCTACGGCTCCGACCAGCTCTCTCTCGACTACAACCCCAACAACGCCCACAACCACGACCGCACCCTCTACCAGAAGCTCTACAGCGCCCACCTGAAGGGCAAGCTCGCCAAGGGGGTTCGCGTCCGTCCCGAGGCGGCGCTGGGGGTGATCAAGCGCTACGAGGCGATCTCCGACTCCGAGTACAGGGCGATGCTCGCCCCCGTCGCCCGAGAGGGCGTCAGCCAGAAGGTCCCGTGGTACCCGGCGATGGTCCAGCGGGCCAAGGCGACGAAGGGGGGGCCACCGACGGCGACCGACGTCGCGACCGCCTTCCTGGACTGCGCAGTCGAGCGCAAGCAGCAGCTCCGCGCCGGCTTCACCGCATTCTTCGCCCAGGTCTTCGCCCCCAAGGCGGCGTCCACAACCCAGGCGGTGGCGTAGATGGGCTCCGGATCCGCCAAGGCCCACGAGAGCTTCACGGTCGCGCCGGCGCTGGCGGGTTCGGGCCCGACGACGTCGACCGGCTCGGGCGCGCAGCTGCAGGGCTCGGCAGCCGCGGCCGCGATCGGATCCGCCGCTTCCTCGCCGTCCGACTCCGCCTTCGTAGGGAACTCGGTGGCGGGCCAGCTCAGCAGCTCCGAGATGGCGGAGGTGCTCGACGTCCAGCGCTCAGAGGAGGCGGCGTTCCTTCAGGCGATCGGCATCGCTCCGAAGCGTGAACCCGAGGCCTCGCCAGCGCCGGCGCTCCACGTCCTCGACCCCACGCCGGCGACCGGGCATCCCGGCGAAGAGCCGCTGGTTCCCGTCCCCGATGCCCCGCCCGTCGGCGATCCTCTGGGGACCCCGTTGCTCCTCGCCTCCAGCGCCGACCTCGAGGACGGGACCGCCTCGCTGGTCGCCTACAGCAGCCCCTCCGGCCCTCGGGAGGTCCTGGTGGGCCACGTCACTGGCGAGGCCGAGAGCAAGCTCCTGGAGGCCCTGGAGGTCAGTGGCAAGACCGTCGCCGTCAAGGTCGAGCGCGAGGTCCTCGACACCCTCCCCCAGGACACGTGGTTCAGCAAGATCGAGCCCGCGGCCAAGGCGGTGAACACGTGGCTGAAGCACGGAACAGGCGACGCCGCGGCCGCGGCTGCGACGCTCACCGACCTGGAGGCCTCGATCACGGCGAGGCTCGCCGTCGCAGATCTCGGCGACCCCGAGCGGGCGATGCTGCTCAGCTACCAGGACAAGCTCACGAGCTACCTGGCCGCAGCCGCGGGCCCGGGGAGCACGGGCTCCAAGCTCCCCAAGGTCGAGCAGCACCAGGGGCCGGTGATGAAGCTCGTCACCGAGCACGTCCCCGCGCCGACGACGGGGGAGGGGCTCTCCACCCTCCAGCGGCCGGTGAGCCGGATCAAGGCCTCCATCAATGAGCAAGGGATGGCGTCGTGGGATGGCGTCAGCCGCAAGGCTGGCACCACGGGTGTGGAGTACCAGGTCGACCTCGGCGACGGCTACACCGCCGTCTACCGCCCGCACCAGGGCAACGAGGGGGCGAGCACGGCGTACTCGCTCCGCGGTGCCCTGGAGATCAGCGCTCCGGCTGGCTCCGGCCACGGCCGGGAGCTGGTGCACCGTCTTCAGCAGCTGCACCTGGTGAGCGATCCGATGGGCCGCGACGAGGCCGAGGTCGCCTACCTCCGGGCCAACATCTCTGCCCTCGGCCTGGCGAAGCACCCCGCGGTCAAGGCCGCGCTCGCGCCCCGGCCCGATCTCGAGGAGACGGCGCAGCTCGAGATCCTCGGGGAGCGCGCCCACGAGGTCTCGAGCGCCGATCCCAAAGCAGTTCAGCGCCTCTCCCGCGAGATCGTCCTTGCCGCCGAGCAACGGGCGAGTGTCTGGCGCATCCCCGAGCTGCGCGAAGCCGTGGCCACGGCCCTGGGCAAGGAGTCCGGAGCGGCCCTGACCGGCTCGCCCGGCTACGACCCCACCCCCACCCAGAGCGGAGGCTGGCACACATGGCGGCGTCTCGATGTCGGCGCTGACCCCGCCGCGGTCAAGAAGGCCTTTGGCAAGCGCAAGCTTTTCCACGCCCTGAGCGGCGGCATGTCGCCGGCGGAGCTGATCCGGAACGGCGGCGTCCTCGCCTCGACCGAGCGCCGCGCGTTGATGGGGATCCGCTCCGGCATCGGGATGAGCGAGGACTCCGACATGACGACCGGCGGGGCGCGCTCCGTCTTCCTCCGCGTGGGAGGCGGCTCCAACTCCGGCGACGTCTTTGAGTGGGCCGACCCGACAACCCTCCTCCAGCGCTGCGATTGGTACGCCTATCCCGGTGACCATTTCGGAGCCCTCAATCCCAAGAGCCACAACTTCAGCGCCGCCGCGCTCACCAGCGATCCCCTCCACGTGGCCACCTTCACGGGCCACAACAACGAGGTGATGTTCCGCAACGGCATCGACCTCCTCGGCTCCGAGGCGCCGAGCCGGATCCGCTGCTCCAGCGCCAAGCGGCGGGAGGACACCCTGGCCGCGCTCGCCGCGCGGGGGATCACCCAGCTGCGCGGCAAGCCCATCGAGGAGGCCGTAGTCTGTTGACCGATCACGAGATGAGCAGCCCAGGACCGCATCCGAGCTGGGAGCCACGGCTTGTAGGGCTTCTCCAGAGCTACGAGCGTCCCTTCGAGGAGACCGGGGCGGAGGTGGAGATCACCTGGCCGGAGGAAGAGGGGGGCGCCACCGCGGCGTACGCGCTCGCCCGCCACTACCGTCTCGAGGAGGTGGACGGCGAGCTCACGCTCTGGCTGCGGCCCATCGTCGGCGGCTACGAGCACGGCCCCGCCGCGCCACGCCGCGCCTACCACCTCAATGAGACCCGGCGCCACGCCTTCCCGGCCGACACCATCGCGGTCGATCCGGAGGCCAATCTCCGCGGCCCGTGGGGCGCTGGCGGACGGTTCGTCATCCGCCCCGTCTCAGCGGAGCGCAGGGCCGAGCTCGACGCCTGGGACACCTTCTGCTACGTCCACCTCGAGGACCACGAGCTCAAGGCCCTCGAGGAGCTGCGCGAGGACAGCTGGCTGGGCGGGGAGTGGGAATGACAGGGGAAGTCGGAAATAGGCGAGGGATAGGTACCCCCGCCAACGGAGGTGGCGTGAACGATGAGTGAGGCAGCGGTGAATGAGGGAGTGCCAAGGTACGTCCCGCGCTTGCGACTTCAGCCGGGCGAGGAGATCGTCTATGACTGCCTCCCCTCGGCGCTCTGGACCTGGTCCTCGTATCTCCTCACCTTCGGTTTGTGGGCGATCTGGCGGAGGGCTGATCGGTTCGTCGTGACCACCTACCGAGTCGTCGTCATCAGGGGCATCGTCAGCCGATTCGAGCGCGCGGTCCCGCTCACCCATATCCAGGACGTCACACTCAGAACCCCGGCTCTGCAGCCCAGCTCTGTGCGGCTCTCCACCGCCGGCGGAACCCTCGGCGTTCAGGGGATGGGTCCGCTCTCACGAGCCAAGGCCCGGGAGCTCGCGGATGCCATTCAGGGCGAGCTGATCCGCCGCTGACTCTTGGCCGCGGTCCTCAGCTCGGCCCTCTTGGGTTGGCTACTCGCGCGGGGCCCCGCGGAGGCCCGCGAGCGACGTCGCCAGCTGGTCGAGACGCGCTCGCGTGGTGAGAGCGCCCAGCCACCGCGACGGGATGGCCGAGAGGCCGTCCCGCGCTCCCAGGAGGCCGCCGGCGACCGCTCCGGTGGTGTCGGCGTCGCCGCCCCGGTTGACCACCGCGATGAGCACGTCCTCGAAGGCCCGCGGCTGGCTGATCGCCCACACGGCCACGCCGAGAGTGCCGAGGACGTAGCCGGAGGTGTCCAGGTGCCCGATGTCGAGGTGCGGAGCGGTGGCGAGGACGTCGGCGACCGCGGGCAGCAGCCCGGAGGTCTCACGAGCCTCGACGAGCGCCATGGCCACGGGAATCCCGCGAACGAGGGCGTCGGCCAGGTCGCAGTACACAACACAGGCTTGGACGCAGCGCGGCTCGGCGTGAGTGATGGCGCTGACCGCGGCGGCCTCCCGCCGGCGTTCCGACGTGTCGCCGCGCGCGAGAGCCACCGGCATCGTGCGCATCAGGCTGCCGTTCGCGGCCGACCGTTCGCCGACGCTTCCAGAGTTGTGCGGATCCCGGCGCTGCCCATAGCCTCGGAGCGCCGCGGCGGTGGTCCCGCCGACGTCCTTGGGGCCAGCCTGGTACCAGGCCAGGAAGCGGTCCGCAACCCCTTCGAGGCTGAATCCCGCCGCGTAGGCCTCGGCGACAGCGATCGTCAGGTCGGTGTCGTCAGTCGGAGCTCCGGGAGCCCACCCGAAGACACCACCCCCGCTGATCTCGGTGTGCAGCGACCCTGCCGGCTGCGGCGGCGCGAACTCGAGGGTCGCTCCCAGTGCATCGCCCACCGCCACCCCGAAGAGCCCACCCTGGAGGCGGTCCGGCACGGTGTCGGCGCCGGCGACGCGAGTGGGGCTCATCGTTGCTTCGCCCGCCGCGACAGGCGGCTGTAGAAGCCCTCGT
>Ga0187864_10004856_pt1 | contig 10335 bp, 8 predicted proteins | sample June2016WEW_11_4_FD_132985 | JGI IMG/M metagenome (GOLD analysis project Ga0187864, IMG submission 132985) | Peatland microbial communities from SPRUCE experiment site at the Marcell Experimental Forest, Minnesota, USA - June2016WEW_11_40 | ecosystem: Environmental > Terrestrial > Soil >... | reverse complement strand
GCGATCTTTTTCGCAAACTTCATCTTTTCGCCCAGCTTCCCGAGCCTTTGATACATGATCCTCTGGCTCTGAGGCGAGCCTGCACCATGCATGCTTTCGACAAGTGCCGTCCCACCGGTCATGTTTTCCAGCAATCTCAGGACCTTCATCCTGGTTTCGGTGGAGACCCCTTCGACACCATGCATATATTTCTCGACATACTTCCCAATTTCCGGACTTCGCAGGTCTGCATCAAAGGGCAAGGTCGCCATAATGCCCCCGCCTATGTCATGGGCAAGCCTCGATATTTCATAGATGTTACGGGTGATATTATGCTTGGTGCAGTTGGCAAGCAGTGGGTCAGGGTAGTAGGCCCCGCTCTTCGTTTTGGACCCCAGCGCGGAACAGGCCACCGAACCCGCATAGACCGTTTCCGAGAGGTGAAGCATTTCCACCAGTTTGTCCTTGATGTGGGATGCGTTCATGGTACCCTGGTACTGTGCCGCGAGCGCGCTTGCGCCGATGATGACATCCGAAACTCCGCCTTTGCATCCGCCATAGTTCTGGCGGTGAAGAGTGGCGAACCTTTCGACCAGAAGCCCGCAAAATTCACCTTCGCCGCACATGAAGACCCTGTCCCAGGGAACGAACACATCCTCGAACACGATAAGGGCCTCACCGCCGACCATGCCAAACTCACAGTTGCCGGCGTCTATACCGCACTCGAACTTCCTTTCCTCGTTTGTTTGGCGGCCGAAGATCATCGTGATGCCGGGAGCATCGAGGGGTATGGCTGCGACTATGGCGTAAGCCTCGTCGCCTTCGCCCATAGCCTGGGTGGGCATAATCATTATTTCATGGCTATTCACAGCGCCAGTCTGGTGGGCTTTCGCGCCGCGAATGACAACCCCATCCTCTCTTTTCTCGACAACCCTGGTAAAAACATCGGGGTCTGCCTGCTGGCTTGGGCGCTTAGATCGGTCACCCTTTGGATCGGTCATTCCACCAACCAGCATGAAGTTCTCATCCTGAATTCTTTCAAGGTACTTGAGAAGCCGGCCAAAGTATTTGGTACCGCATTTCTCATCAATTTCAAAAGTGGTCATGTAAAGAGCATTTAGAGCGTCAAATCCCACACATCGCTGGAAACAGCTCGCTGTTTCATGCGCGATCACCCTCAGCATCTGGACCTTTTTTATGAGGTCGTCCACCGATGAATGAATGTGGGTGAACCGGTTGATCTTCTTTCCGGTGATGCTGCTCGTTGCGGTCAGGAGGTCTTCGTGCTCGGGCATGAGGGCGAGTTCGTAGGTCTTGGCCGCGGAATTTATGTGCGGGATAAAAGCGGGATGCGTTGTGCGGTCTTCGACTTTTTTCCCATTGTAGTAGATCAGTGTTTTCTGTTCTTTCAAACTGTTGATGTAATCTTCTTTGGTCTTGATTTTCATGATTTTCCCTCGCTCAAAAGACTTTGGACAATTTCTGCTGCATTACGTTTGTTGTCCCTGATCGATACTATTTTTCGACAGGCCGTAAGAACCATGTTTTCCATGGGACATGCGGTGTCGCAGCCACAGATGACGAGAACGGTTTCCAGGTCCCGGTCATCAAGGGTGACCCACTCGATCAGGTCACCGGCGGCATTTTGAATTTCCTTGAAATACTCCACCCGGTCAAACCCTGGATCGCAGCCGCCGCAGTATTTCAAAGCTATTCTTTTCCTCATCTGCCCCGGGTTTTCGTAACCAAATTGCTTCAGATCGTTTGCGTTTCCAGCCGGGCAAGCACCCCTCTGCGGCCTGGGACTATGGCAAAGGCGCAGGGAGGAGCTTCGTGGCCTCCCCCTGCAACAAAATCAGACTTCTCTCGTCCACAAAGACGCCATGGCAGGTCCGCCGCCTACGCAAAGAGAAGCCCCGCCCATGCTCAGGCCCAGCCTCTCCATCTCGTAGTAGAGGGTCACGATGATTCTCAGCGCGGTGCTTCCCACCGGGTGTCCCAGGGCTATCCCGGAACCGTTGTTGTTTACCTTGTCGAGGTCCAGCTTTATGCCGAACTCGCGTTCGAGTACCCTTCCAACCCCGAGCCACTGTGCTGCGAATGCCTCGTTAATTTCCCAGTACTCGATATCTCCAAACTGGAGGTGCGCCTGGTTGATGCATTTCGGGATGGCGAAAGCCGGGCCTATGCCCATCAGTTTGGGGTCGCAGCCCTCGCTGCAAATGTTGATCAATTTCATGAGGGGCCGGATACCCAGCTCTTTTGCCTTGTCCAGGGACATGAGAACCGCTGCCGATGCCCCGTCATTTATGCCGGAGGCATTAGCAGGCGTTACGACCCCGTTTTCCTTGAAAGGGGGTTTCAGACGGCTCATCTTTTCGATACTGGCGTCCTGGATCGGATGCTCGTCCGTGTCGAAGACCTCAATGCTTTTCTTGACCTTCACTTCGATCGGCACGATCTCCCGCCGGAAGGTCCCTTCTTGGATGGCGCGGGTTGCGCGGCGGTGGCTCAAAAGAGCGAGCTCATCGCACTCCTGGCGGGTTATGCCGTACTTTTCGGCGACGTTTTCCGCCGTCAGGGCCATATGGCCGGGGACGAGCTCGTCCACGAGCCCGTCATGGAGCATATGGTCCTCCACGGTTGCAGTCCCCATCCTGAACCCCTGTCTAGCCTTCGGAAGGAGATAGGGCGCGTTGCTCATGCTCTCCACACCGACTACCAGTCCGATCTCGGTCTTTCCCAGCATAATGTTGTGGCTCGCAATTTCCAGCGCCCTCATGCTCGAGGAACAATTCTGATTCACGGAAACGGCGCCGCTCCTGAGGGGAAGGCCGATTCTCATCCCAACCTGCCTGGCCGGCAGGGACCCCTGCATGGCGCTATAAATCTGTCCCATACAGATCTCGTCCACGCTCTCCGGCGGGATACCGGCCCTTTCGACAGCGGCCTTCCCCACAGTCATGGCGAGGTCCCTTGCCTGCACGTCCTTCAAACTGCCCAGAAAATCGCCGATCGCTGTGCGACATGCGCTGACTAAAACGACATCTTTGGTCACTGTTCCAAAACCTTTCCTGAATGGGTTTAGAGCAAAAGAGAAGTGAATCCACCTCACACAATCGTGTGCCCGCCATCGATGTAAATATCCGAACCGGTCATATATGCGGGAGAGGTCGCCAGATAGAGCGCCAGAGACTTCAGTTCGTCGACCTGCCCAACCCTGTTCATGGGGATCATTTTCTTGATCAAACCCTTGCCCGTTTCGGACTCAAAGAAATTTTTGTTGAAATCGGTCAGGATGTAGCCGGGACACATCGCGTTAACCTGTATGTTGTCCCGCATCAGTTCGAGCGCCATTACGCGGGTCAATTGAAGCACGGCGGCCTTGCTTGCGCAGTAACCGGTCATGTTGCGGGCCGAAATCTTTCCGAGAATGGATGAGACGTTGATGATTTTCCCGCTTTTCTGCCTTACCATGATCTGGGCTACCGCCCTGGAGACCAGAAAAGTGCCGCGGAAATCAACGTTCATGACCTCGTCGAGGTCTTCGTCGGTCATCAGGATGACAGGCTTCTCGCTGCCGGGGATTCCCGCACAGTTAACCAGAACATCTATCTTCCCGAATTCGTCTGCAATTTCCTGAACGACGCGGTCCACGGATTTGGAATCGCGCACGTCCATTGACTTTGCCGCGGCCTTTATTCCGTAAGTGTTTTGAAGCCTTTCCGCTGCCGCCTGGCACCCGAGCACGTTCCTCGCAACGATTGCGAGATCGGCCCCTGCTTCAGCGTACGTTTCGGCGACGGTCAGCCCTATCCCTCTATATCCACCGGTAATGAAGGCAACTTTGCCCTCCATGGAAAACAACTTTTCAAAACATTCCCTAGCCATCCTCTTATCTCCTCAAATCTGATTCATAGAGAGCCGGGCAGGACCTTATCAGCTAAATACGGCTTTCAGTCTTTCATATGACGAATCCAGCATGTTGATGTAGTTTTCGAACGTAAGAGATCGCAGCCCACCACCGGTGTAAATCTTCTGGGAGTCAACGATTCTAATTATTTCAGCCTCTTTCTTTGTCGGCGGAGGCGTCGTCTTGAGGTTGGCAGACACCTTCAAGTCCCATGAGACCTGTTTGCGAACCTCATCGGCGGTGATGCCCGGATGCACGGAATCGAGGTAGGCCTCTTTGGTCTCTTCATCGAACCGGAATATGGCCATGTTCGAAATAATGACGGCAGGGCCGTTGCCCGGATATCCGTTCCGTTCTCTGGACCCGGGCCCGTCAAGGTAGCCGGGCGATGTGATGAAGTCGACTTTTTCCAGGAAACGGCGCTTCTGCTGGTTCATCATAATCAGGGTCCGATTTGCGGAAATAGCTATGTCGTTCGCCCCGCCGCTGCCGGGCAGCCTGGTTTTGGGGTTGTAATAGTCACCATCTCCGAAGATGGTCGTGCTGTTCAGGTTCCCGTACTTGTCCACCTGTGCTCCGCCAAGCATTCCCAGGTCAAAGTACCCCCGCTGTTGATCGGAGAAAGCCCTCCACAGGGAGGTCACGCATATGGCGTTTTCACCGCAGGCGTTATCGCCGATTCCCAGCATCAGCCGGTAAGGTGTGGCCCCGATGCATCCCGACTCGACGGCGAGGATTACGTTCGGAGCATGGGTCAGCTTCGCGACGAGTGCGCCCAGGCACGGTATGCCCACGCCCACGAATACGACTTCCCTGTCTTTGACTTCTCTGGCGGCAGCGACGACTAAAAGTTCCTGAAGCGTATAATCTTCCGCGTATTCTTCCATATGGTTGCTCACATGCGACTCCTTTTACAGAAACTGCCAGTGTCTCATCAGGTGTTTCCTGATGGACACTAGCTGGTGCACTTGCAAAACCTTCGCTCGATCTGGGTGAGCTTTCTTAAGCGGCCCCATCCTACTTTTTCGCAGTATTCTTCATGGTCCTTACAGCCGAAGGCCCAGTTATCAATCCATCTTTTAAAACCATTCTCAGTATCTATCTCCGCCATCATCTCCATATGAAATGGAAGGTCATAGGCATAGGCATAGCACATGTTCCAGGGGTGGCTGCAGTAGGGGACTTCCACGACTGCGTCGACGGCGTATTGCGGTATGGTCGTGAAGTTCGGCGCCTTTTTGATATCGTCGGTAGAGATGATCTCTTCACAGGTGATGATCGTCCTTTTCGCGGCCCGTGCGATGTTTTCGGCATTTGAGGAAAAACCGAGATACTGAGCGTTTCCGAGCATGTCCGCCCTGTTTACGTGCACGATTGCCACATCCGGGGTGGCCGCGGGCACCAACGCCACCTTTTTGCCCCCGTACGGGTCGTCGATCGCCTTGATCATGTCGTTGTATTCTTCGACGGACGACCCGATAAGCGATTTTGTAGTCATAAAGGGAAGGCCCATGGCTCCCGCCAGGAATCGAAGTCCCATCGTGTAGTTGGAGAATTCGCGAACTTCTATCTTGCGGGGGATTCCGTTCTCCACGGCGCGTCTGTAATTCGGACTAATGCCTGCCACTGCAAAGGCCAGCCAGGCGACCTCCACTCTCTTTACCTGTCCGGTCCCTACCAGGTAATCCGCGCACTCGCAAGGGCTGTCCCCCATAAGGGTCATATCTTTTTGCCCCTGTCTTACGATCTCGTAAGTAGGGGCTACAACCTGCTGGCCTCCCATGCCGCTGAATGCGATGGAGCATCCGTCAAAAACAAATCTGGAAACGGACTCCTTTAGGCTCATCCTTTTGTCTAAAGCTTTTTTGGTATCCTCAGCGCTCATCGTTCAGACCCTCTCCCTTCCTGATTTGCCTTGCACGCTGCTAATAGATTCCTGGGAAAGCAACACGCCGTGTTAATAGATGCCTGGTATCCGATTGCCCTGGATTAATATGTCTATCTTGCCAGAAGCATTCGTGAGATATCCTGAGCGAAATAGGTGATGACGATATCTGCGCCCGCACGTTTAATGGCGGTGACAGATTCGATCATCGCCCGATTGCCGTCTATCCAGCCAAGCCTGTCTGCCGCCTTAATCATCGAGAACTCGCCGCTGACGTTATAGGCAGCCAATGGCAGATCGAATTGCTCTTTTGCCCTTCGGATAATATCGAGATAGGGCAGAGCTGGTTTCACCATGATGATGTCCGCCCCTTCCTCTATATCCGTGGCGATCTCTCTCATGGCTTCATTGCTGTTGGGCGGGTCCATCTGATAAGCTTTTCTGTCGCCGAACTGCGGAGTGCTTTCAGCGGCTTCCCGGAACGGGCCGTAAAAGCAGGATGCGTATTTGGCTGAATAAGCCATGATGGGGGTGTTCTCGCATCCGGTTTCGTCGAGAGCCGTTCTTATTGCAGCGACCTGGCCGTCCATCATGGCCGAAGGGGCAACGATGTCGGCCCCCGCTACGGCCTGTGACAATGCAGTCTGCGCCAGGACTTCGAGGGTCGAATCGTTATCGACTTCGCCGCCCCGAAGCATCCCGCAGTGGCCGTGGCTCGTGTACTCGCACAGACACACGTCGGTTATGACCACTATATTGGGGACCTCGTTTTTGATCTCAGTGACCGCTCTTTGAATTATTCCGTCTTTGGCGAAAGCCCCTGATGCTAATTCATCCTTTTCATCCGGAATTCCGAAGAGAAGAACCGCCGGTATGCCCAGATCTTTTGTGGTTCGCACTTCCCTGATTATATGATCGATGGACATCTGGAAATTACCCGGCATCGACTGGATCGGTTTCTTCACATCTTTGCCGGGCACCACGAACAGGGGGTATACGAGACTGTCGGCAGATAGTCTGGTCTCACGGACCATCCTTCTCAGTTCGTCGTTTCTTCTGAGCCTTCTCGGCCTGTAGATAGGATAAAGCATGCTCACCCCCATGTTTGTGTGATCTGTTTGGAGTCAAATAAATAAGGAGAGTGGAAGGGCTTCGTTATCCCTGCACTCTGTTCTGTGCCGTTCTGTCGGTTTTGTACATGAAAGAGCATTTAGTATGCCACGCTGATACTTTTTGGAAATTAAGCTGTGACAACAGCATCTTACACAATTACCTTGCCTTTGCTCGAAAAGTGTGTTCAATTCGCCATGTCCCATAATCGGACACATGTGCCTCAGACTGGGACACGAATGGGACATGTCTTCATTCCCGGACAATGTCGCTCTTTTGTTTTTTCGAAGATCAAATCCTGCCGGGAGCCAAGTCTGCCCCCTTACGAGCAAATCTTTTGCACAGCAGCTACAGGGAACGCGTTATGTCAGATCATGCCGACTGGTTTGATGTGATTTACACGGAGTGGCGGAAATTTCTGCGCGGAATGGCGGTTGACTTGGGTAGAGTCCGTCCCGTTATTGTCGATTCCTGGGAGAGGTGCAGGTCGAAGGGCGTAGACCCTTATCTCACCGTAGTGCCGCTGGTTCTGGGTGGAGAGGGACTTCATGCCTTGCTCGAAAGGAACGGAGAACTCATCGCTATCAGCCGCCCGTTCATGGAACATCTCTCCGGTTTCGTTAAGGGTTCCAACTTCATCGTGGCCTTGTCGGATGCCAACGGGTTTCTCATCGAACTCGTTGGGGACGAAGATATCCTGGAAAGCGTGAAGCAGGGGAATTTCGTCCTGGGCGCTTGCTGGAGCGAAGAGGTTGCCGGGTCAAACGGCGTGGGGACCGTCCTGACACTGGGGAAGCCGCTCCAGGTTTTTGGGTGTGAGCATTTCTGCATCAATTCGCGCAGATGGACTTGCTCGGGAGCGCCAATTCATAATGCGGAGGGCGAAATGGTTGGGGCCATCGATATGACCGGCCCTTATGAAAAGGCCAATCCTCATACACTTGGGATGGTTGTGGCTTCGGCACATGCCATAGAGAACGAATTCCGCTACAGAAAAGCCCTGAGAGAAATCCAGGTCGCGCACGGCTTTCAAAAGACGGTTATTTCCTCCATCCCGGAAATCATCATTGCCATCGACAATGATGGAATTATTTCTCTTATGAATAACAATGCCATGAAAGTATTCGGCGCGGGTGGAGACAAATTTCTCGGCAGGAGCCTGGGTGCGCTTTGGAGCCGGAATTCCAACCTCATCCAACTCATAGCCAACACTGAATCCCTGACCGACGTGGAGGTGAGGATATCTTTCAAGAACTCCCATGCGGACTTTACCCTGACCTGCAATCCGATCCTTTCCATGAACAGGGTAACCGGAAAGATCATCATACTCAACGAGATCAAGCGGGCCAGGATTCTTGCTGCCAGAATGATGGGGGCTAAGGCGAAGTTCCGCTTTGAGGACATCATCGGGCGCGACGGCGAGTTCCTCGAAACAGTTAGGCAAGCCCAGATAGCTTCCCAGATAAACTCTAACGTCCTTCTGTTGGGCGAGAGCGGCACGGGCAAGGATCTTTTTGCGCAGGCCATTCACAACAGCAGCAGCCGAAGGGATGGACCTTACGTGGCCATTAACTGCGCGACCATTCCGAGGGACCTGATTACCAGCGAACTTTTCGGCTATGTCGAGGGCGCCTTCACCGGTTCCAGGAAAGGAGGGAGCCAGGGCAAGTTCGAACTGGCCGACGGTGGTACGATCTTTTTGGATGAGATAGGGGAAACGCCCCTGGAGGTGCAGGCCGCGCTGCTGAGGGTCATAGAGGATAAATCCATAATCAAGATCGGCGGTACGAAGGTTACCACTGTAAACGTGAGGATTATTGCCGCAACCAACAAGCATTTGAAGGAAGAGGTCAGGAAGGGCAAATTCAGGGAAGACCTCTATTACCGTTCCAATGTGTTCACGATCTGCATGGTCCCGCTCAGAAAAAGAGTAGAGGACATACCGCTGCTGGTGGACTCTTTCATAAAGAACATCAGCAGGTCGATGGGCAAACAGATCGTCAGCATTGACTCCATGGTGCTGGAATACTTTATGGGCTACCAGTGGCCCGGAAACGTAAGAGAGCTGCAAAACGTTCTGGAAAGAATGATCAATATCGCGCACACCTCAAAACTGACGGCAGATCTTCTGCCGCGCGAGATTATCGGTTCGCGGTCCTCGGAGAATGCAGAAGAGGATGTCGAACCGGTCGACAAAATGGAGCGCGGACTGATCCTGAGGCTGCTCAGGTCGAGTCTCACCAGGAAGGACATTGCCAAAAAACTGGGCATTTCGAGAAGCACTCTGTACCGCAAGCTGGAAAAATATGAATTGGATTTGCGTTAAAGTTTATCGTCCGATTGACCAATTCTTATATAATAACAGACATCAAACGGCATATCGAGGCTTCAATGAACTGTTGGGAATTCAAGAAATGTGGAAGAGAAAGGGGCGGCGCCAAGGCCGGCGAGTTGGGAATTTGCCCGGCTTATCCGGCTCACGGAACCCATTGCGCCCACATTGCGGGCACGCTTTGCGGAGGTAAAGTGCAGGGGAGCTTTGCGATGAAGCTGGCAAATTGCATGCAGTGCGAGTTTTATCAAAGCCCAAACTATAACAAGAGATACAGACCAGGAATGTAGGGACCTGGAAAATAACGTGGCGATATGTCGTGCCTGGTATGGCTCCAGCAAGCATCGGGTTGATTATCGGGACATCCATCGCTTTGGCCTCACTTTGAGCCATTTGCCAACTGGAAATCTCGCGAGCTATCATTTTGGGTTTTGCGGAGTGGTAGATCAGTAATTATGCTAAGTTGCGTTCAAGATGGTGCTGATATTAGCGATGATCAAAATCCTCCATCCCCCCTTTTCTATCGGGGTGGAATTCATGCACGCCACTAGGTTGCCCCCCCTTTTCTAAAGGGGGGCAGGGGGGATTTTGAACGCAACTTAGTATTACATGGACTCTATTTCGGCCATCCTTTTTTGCCTGGTACAATGCCTCATCGGCTCTGAAAAAGCAAACCTCCGCATCTGTGTCGGAACGCATAACTTCGGCAACTCCAATACTAATAGTTACAGGTATTACCTCATCATGGTAAGAGAAGCGGGTGTTTTCGATCCGGGATCGAATTTTCTCAGCCACACTTCGTGCATCTTCAGCATTGCTTCCATTAAGAATAGCAATGAATTCCTCCCCTCCGTAGCGGGCAAAAAAATCAGTTTTTCGCAATGAGCCCCTTATGAGTTTTGCTATCTCCCGTAAGCACTTGTCGCCTGCACTATGTCCATAACCGTCGTTGACTCTTTTAAAGTGATCTATATCGATGAAAAGAAGGCTGAATGGCACGCCATCCCGATGATAATGCCTTAGAGTATCACTTGCCCGCAGATCATATGCGCGGCGGTTACTGACTTGGGTCAATTCATCGAGCAACACTTCCTTTTCCAGAGCATCTGCGCGTTC
>Ga0187864_10004853_pt1 | contig 10342 bp, 7 predicted proteins | sample June2016WEW_11_4_FD_132985 | JGI IMG/M metagenome (GOLD analysis project Ga0187864, IMG submission 132985) | Peatland microbial communities from SPRUCE experiment site at the Marcell Experimental Forest, Minnesota, USA - June2016WEW_11_40 | ecosystem: Environmental > Terrestrial > Soil >... | reverse complement strand
GCGCTCATCAAGAATCTCGACAAGCGCATCCGCGAGGAAACCGGCTTGCCCGTTTCGATCGCCGATGATCCGCTCGCTTCGGTAGTGCTCGGCACCGGAAAAATGCTCAGCGATTTCCGGCTGCTGCGCCTGGTTTCGATCGACTGAACAGGGCCTCTGGCATCGGGCCTCTAGAATGCTCGACACTCCATTCCGTCAACGTCCTCTGGCGCTGCTCGTCGGCGTCGTTCTCGCGCAGGTTTTGTTGCTCGCCTTTCAGATCAAGCGGGACCATGATGTGCCGCTGATCCGCTTTTGGGCCGCCGAACTGGTGACTCCGGTGGGCCGCGCCGGAACCTGGACTTCTTCGAAGGTCCGCGGCATCTGGACCGGTTACATCGCGCTGCATGGCGCCCGCGCTGAAAACGAGCGGCTGCATGGCGAACTCGATCAGTTGCGTCTCCGCAACCGCGACCTCGAAAGCCAGGCCGGCGAAGCCCAGCGGCTGCGCGTCCTGCTGGATTTCCGCGAAGCCCATCCGGAAGCGCCGATGCTCGCGGCCCAGGTGATCGGGGCCAGCGCCGATCCCACGTCCCACATCCTGTTCATCAATCGCGGCGAGCGCGATCGCATCCGCCGCAATATGGCGGTGATCACCCCGGACGGCATCGTCGGAAAAATCGTCGAAGTTTTCTCGAACAACACCGCGCAGGTCCTGCTCATCAACGACAAGGAAAGCGGCGTCGGCGTGCTCTTTGCCGATACGCGCACCCACGGCGTCGTCAAGGGCACCGGAGATCCGGAGCCGCTTATGGACTACGTGGTGAACGATGAAAAGGTGCACGCCGGCCAGCTCATCGTTACATCCGGCGAAGACCGCATCTTCCCGAAGGACTTGCCCGTCGGCGTTGTGGCCGACGCAGCGCCGGGGAGTAATTTTCAGGTGATCCGTGTGCGGCCCGCCGTGCGTCTCGACCGTCTCGAGGACGTCCTCATCCTGCTCTCGCGCCAGGATGTGACGTTGAAACCGGCCCAGGAATCCGCCGATACCCCCGCCTCGCAAATGAGCGCGCAGCCGGCCGCGCCCGGGTATGCGGCCACGGCGCCTCAGCCCCCCACCGCTGCGTCCCAGACCCAGGCCGCGCCTTCGCCGCCGCCGCCCCCGGAGCGATGACATGGCCTCCATGCTGAACGCCGGAGCACGGTCCGACTCGAATATCGAAGTGCACAAGTATTACGGCGGCACGGTAATCGCCGCCGCCTTTTTGGCGCTGGTTCTTCAGGCGTTCCTTCACAAGTACGGCCGCTGGTCCGAACTCATCGATCTGCCCCTGCTGGTGACGGTCTACTTCGGCATGAGCAAGCGCAATCCCGCGAGCGGTCTGCTTCTCGGAGCGGCCATCGGCATCCTTCAGGACGCGCTCAGCCCCGACAATCCGATCGGCTTGTATGGAATTGCGAAGACCTTCGTGGGCTACGTTGCGTCATCCATCGGTGGGAGGATTGATACCGAGCACCCGTTGAGCCGCTTTGGCCTGGTGTTCCTCTTCTTCCATTTTCATCAGGCGATTTTCGCCGTCACGCAGCGCTTCCTGCTGAATCACTCGGCGCCCTTCTTCACATTGCGGCTGCTGCTCGATTCCCTCGTTACCGCGGCCTTCGGAGTCGCCCTGTTCGCCCTGCTCGACCACCTCCGCCGCCCTTCGTAGAGAGCGCGGCCTGTCGGCGAAGCGTTTGTCGTTTCCGCTCCCCTCCGTCTCCTGGCCGCCAGGCGCCTGCCTGCGGGGATTCCGCCGCGCTCACCGCGACACCACCGCCGCATCGGCGCCCTTCGGCGACGCGTCCTGCCCCGCCTTCGGATTCGCCCTCAACACCAGCACCGGGCACGACGCCAGACGCACCACCTTCTCGGCCACCGATCCGAAGACCAGCCTATGCCAGCCCGTCATCCCGTGCGTCGCAATCACGATCAGGTCCGCGCTGTTGTGCTCGGTGATCCGCAGGATTTCCATTCCAACGTCATTCGCCGTTCCAACTTCCGTCCGCACCCGCAGCCCTTTTTTCGCGAGCTCCTCGGCCAGGTCCTGCAGGAGCCGCTCCGCATCCCTGTGCAACTCCTGCTCGTACTGGGCCTCGTGAAAAATCGACGTCGCCGACGGCAGCTTCGGAAGCGCTGGCACGGCATGAATCAACAGCAGCTCGGACCCGAACTGCTTCGCAAGATCGGCCGCCGTCTGCAGCGCTTCCTGCGAGTGACTGCTGAAATCAATCGGAGAGACGATCAGCTTGGGAGGTAGCATGTGCTGCTCTCCTTTTCTCGCGCGGCGCCGGCCCAATCCCTCGCCCCACGTGACGCGCTCGAACCGCACCCCGGCCTCGAAGCTAGCTCCAAATCGTGCGGAACGCCCAGAACAGCAGCGCCGAAAGGCAAATCGACGCCGGCAGGGTGAGTATCCACGCCATCGCCAGATTTCTCACGGTGGCCCATTGCAATCCGGAGTGGTTGGCCGCCATCGTCCCCGCCACGCCGGACGAAAGCACGTGCGTCGTACTGACGGGCAACCCGAACCAGTCAGCCGCTCCGATCGTCGCCATCGCCGTGATCTCCGCCGCGGCTCCCTGCCCGTACGTCAGGTGGTCTTTGCCGATCTTCTCGCCCACGGTGATGACGATCCGCTTCCAGCCGATCATCGTTCCCATGCCGAGCGCCAGCGCCACCGCAACCTTCACCCATCCGGGGATAAACTTCGTGGCGTTGTCGATATGCTTCTTGTAGTTCTTCAAGACAGCGGCGTCCGCCGCGGAAAACTGCGGATTGCCGGACTTCTGCATCAGCCGGAGCGCTTCGCTGACCACGTACATGTCGTTGCGGAAGTTCCGAACCTTGTCTTGCGGCACGGCTCTTAGTTCCTTGTACAGCGCCATCTCCGTGCCGATTCCGTTCACGAGTTCTCGCAGGGCCAGCATCGTATTCGGCGTGAAATTCTTCGTGCGAATGTAATCCGTCACTTCATCGCGCGAGTCTCCGACCACGGCCGAGGGTGAAAGGTAGTGCCCCAGAGCGTCCGCCGTCTGCGTCGAAACGGCAACGAAGTCCTGCGTCTGCGGTCCTGTGACTGCGTGATTCACCGCATAAGCTGTAGGCACCGTCCCGATCAGGATCAGCATGATCAGCCCCATGCCCTTTTGCCCGTCGTTCGACCCGTGTGCGAAGCTCACGCCAGTGCACGTCAGCACCAGCAGCGCGCGAATCCAGAAGGGAGGAGGTTCGGCGCCTTTCGGGGCAACGTAGAGTTGTTTGTTCGGGATCAGCGCTTTGAATAGCATCAGCAGCAGCGCCGCGCCGGCGAATCCGACGATCGGCGATAGCAGAAGCGATTTGCCGATGTTCGTCGCCTGCCCCCAATCGACGCCGCTCGTGCCCGTCTTCACCGACATGAGTTGGTTGGCGATCCCGACGCCGATGATCGACCCGATCAGCGTGTGCGAGCTCGAAGCCGGCAGCCCGAAGTACCACGTGCCCAGGTTCCAGATGATGGCCGCGACCAGCAGCGCAAAGACCATCGCGAACCCCGCCTTGCTTCCCACTTGCAGGATCAATTCCACCGGCAGCAGCGAAACGATCGCGAACGCCACCGCGCCGCTCGAGACCAGCACGCCGATAAAGTTCCACAAGCCCGACCACACAACCGCGACGTGCGGCTCGAGCGAGTGCGTGTAGATCACCGTGGCCACGGCGTTCGCCGTGTCGTGAAATCCGTTCACGAATTCGAATCCCAGCGCCACCAGCAGCGCGATTCCCAGCAGCAGGAACGGCAGGTAGCTCGCCGTGTGGATTTCCGCGAGGTCGGATATCAGGTGGCTGCCTGCGTAGATGAACCCAATTATGAGAGCGATCCCGAAGATCAGGACACCCACCTTGCCCGCGCGCGACGCACCGCCTGCTCCCAGCTTCGCGTCAAGTACCGATGTTCCCGTAGCCATTCTTCACCTCGTCGAGTCCGGCGGTAGAATTCAGCTTCCCTCGCCGATGGGTCTTGTTGTCGGGGCGAGAAGCTAACGAGTCTGTGTAAATGGCGTGTGAACGGAAAATGAACGCTTCGGGCGCCTGTCGAAATCGCCCGGACATCGTATTCGCCTTACATTCAATTAACCGCTCGTTGACACAAAGGGCATGACTTTGTTGCGGGCGCACCCCTCCGATGATAGCTTTTAGGGTCACCCCGAACCCGATTCGGATGGCAGGGCGCATGTAGGGCCGCGTACGACCCGCCGCGCTGGAGTTTCGTTGGCAGGATGGAACGTTAACGACCAGAAAATCCCGCAGGGAAGGCTCGCCCTGTTTTCCTACGTGTTCGTCGCTCTCGCGGTTCTACTTCTGATCGGTTTCTGGAAATTGCAAGTCGTCCAGTCGGGCCATTTTTCCGATCTGGCCGAACGCAACCGCATCCGCTACATCCCCATCATTGCTCCCCGTGGAGCCATGCTCGATCGCGAAGGGCGCGTGCTCGTCGATAGCTATCCTTCCTTCAGCATCCTTCTCCTTCGCGACGACCCAAAGCAGCTCGAGAGGAATCTCCCGCAGATCGAGGAAGGTCTCGGGATCGCGAAGGGGGATTTGCAGCAGCAGATCGACGAAGCAAGGTACGAACCCAAGTTCCAGCCCATTGTGATCAAGCCGGCCGCGACCGAAGCGGACATCGCCTTCGTGGATTCGCATCGCGCCGACATCCCGGTGCTCGAACTGATGATGGTCCAGCGCCGCCGCTATCCCCACGGGGAGATGCTCGCGAATACGGTTGGCTACGTCGGCGAAGTCTCGCCGCAAGATCTCGAAAAGAATCCGGACAAGTATCGCCCCGGCGACATCGTCGGAAAGGCCGGCCTCGAAAAGGAATACAACGATCAGATCGTCGGCACGGACGGCCTGCGCCGCGTCGTGGTCAACAGCGTGGGCAAAATGATGCGCACGCTCGATGATGTTGAAGCGATTCCTGGCAAGCCGATTCAGCTCACCATCGACTACGATCTCCAGGCGGTCGCTGAAAACTATATGGCCGACAAGCAGGGTGCCGTCGTCGCCATGGACCCCCGCACCGGCGAAATCCTTGCCATGGTGAGCCGCCCGACGTTTGATCCCAGCGATTTTGCCGTCCGCATTCCGCCTTCCGAATGGCAGTCGCTTAACACGGATCCCAAAACGCCTTTGCTGAATCGTGCGATTCAGGCGCAGCTTGCCCCCGGCTCCGTGTTCAAGATCGTGATGTCGACGGCCATGCTCGAATCGAAAGCCGTTCCGGCGAACTTCACGGCCTACTGCCCGGGCCACGCCGAATTCTATGGCCGCACTTTCCATTGTTGGCAGCCCAAAGGTCATGGCACGGTGGACCTCCACAGCGGCATCGTGCATTCCTGCGACGTCTTCTTCTATACCCTCGGCCAGCGGCTGGGAATCGATCGGATCTCCTACTATGGCTCCGGCCTGGGACTCGGTCGCCGCACCGGCGTGGATCTGCCCAGCGAACAGCCGGGGCTCATGCCGTCCGAAGAGTGGGTGCAGCGGGTTTACCATCACAAGTGGTATGCGGGCGAAACGATTTCTGTGGCCATCGGCCAGGGAGCCGTAACCGTCACGCCGATTCAGCTCGCTCGCATGATCGGGGCCGTAGCCAGCGGAGGAACCCTCGCGGAGCCGCACCTCTTGAAGAACTCGCCCAATTTCAAAGCGGAGCAGTTCCCGCTCGCCGAAGAAACGGTCGAGCAGGTGACGCAGGGTATGTACGACGTCATGAACGAGCCGGGCGGCACCGGATACGCGTTGAGGCTTCAGAACATCGAGTTCTCCGGCAAGTCGGGCACGGCGCAATTGATGAGCTACGAGGCCGGGAATCGCGTCGGCGGAAGAGAAGGAAAACTCACCAACGGATGGTTTGTCGGTTACGCGCCCCGGCGCAATCCGGAAATCGTCGTTGCGGCGCTCGTCCAGGGCTCCACTGAGCACGGCGGCACTACCGCCGGACCCGTTGTGCGCGACGTCGTGAAGGCCTACTACGACAAGAAGAACGGCCGCATGCCGCCGCAGCCCGCGACCGCGGAGAACCTCGCTCCGTCCAACGCCCCCCATCCCATCGCCGCAGCGGAAGGAGCTCAGCCGCGATGAAGGACCGCCCCCGTGTTCACGACTTCGATTGGACCCTGATGGCGATTGTCGGCGCCATTTGCGGCATCGGAGTGCTCGAAATCTATTCCTCCACGCATGCGAGCGGCATGGCGGGCCTCCAATGGAAGCAGTTGATGTGGATTGCGATTGGGCTGGTGGGGATGTTCGTAATCTCGCGCATCGATTATCACACGCTGATGGACCAGGCTCCCGTGCTCTACCTCATCGGAGGCGCTGGTCTCGTCGTGGTCTTGGTCATCGGCTTCTCCCGCCTCGGCGCCAGGCGCTGGATCTCGCTCGGGGGCGGCGTCACTTTGCAAGTGTCAGAGATCATGAAGTTGATTATAATCATTGTGCTGGCACGCTACTTTACAGAAGTGCGCACGGATCGCTTGACGCTCCGAGATTTGGTCAAGGTCGGCGCTTTGACGTTGGTTCCCATGGCTTTGATTTTGAAGCAGCCCGATCTGGGGACCGCGTTGGTGCTGGTTCCCGTTGCAGTTGTCGGAGCGGTTCTCGCCGGCATTCAGTGGAAGCATTTCGCGGCCGGCGCGATCTTAATCGCGCTGCTGGTTCCGCTGGGCTGGAATATGCGGCATCATCTCAAGCCGTACCAGCAACAGCGCATCCAGACGTTCCTGCATCCGGAGGAAGACCAGCGCGGTGCCGGCTATCAGATTCTTCAGTCTGAAATTGCGGTCGGCTCGGGCGGATTCTGGGGTAAAGGATTCGGCAAGGGCAGCCAGAACCAATTGGGCTTCGTGCCAGTTCGGTATTCAGATTTTATTCTGGCGGCGCTCGCGGAAGAACAGGGTTTCATCGGAGTTTGCGTCGTTTTGCTTTTGTACTTGGGTCTGATTCTGCGGCTGGTGGACAACGCGCAGAAGGCGAAAGACAAGGCCGGAATGTACGTCGTCATGGGAGTCACTGCAATTTTGGGCTTCCACGTTCTGGTCAACGCTTCCATGGTGATTGGATACATGCCGGTCACCGGCATTCCCCTGCCGCTGATGAGTTACGGTGGATCGGCAACTGCTTTCGTGTTTTTGGCTCTGGGCCTGGTGATGAACGTGCGCATGCGGCGGTTCGTCAACTGAGCCCCGGCAAATTAGTGCCCGCTCCCCGGCCTTGCCGGGACCCGGGAATTCAGCTTTGAGTGAAGGACGCATCGAGTGAGGAAGATCATTCCGCAACAACCAGGTTTTTTCCTGGGCGGCCCGTCGTGGCGCGCCGAAGGCTTTGCCTTCCGCCACGTCGGCTGCGGCGCGCGAGCAATTTCTTTGCGCCGCCGCACTCGGATGCGCCATGAGGAGTTTTTACATGTCGAAGGAAATGGTCATATCGGCGAACCCGCACGAGACGCGGGTCGCCATTCTCGAAGAAGGACAGCTTTGTGAGTACTACGTTGAGAGGGAAAAAGAATTCGCGTTAGTCGGCAGCATATACAAAGGCCGCGTGACGCGCGTGCTGCCCGGCATGCAGTCGGCCTTTGTGGAGATCGGCCTCGATAGCGACGCCTTCCTCTACGTCAGCGACTTCCTCGAAGGCATCGAAGAGTTCGACGACCACGTCGCGACCACCGCCGAGGAAAAGATTCAAAAGATGGAGGACCAGGGCGGGCAGGTGTTCCCTCCGAACGGCGGGGCCGCGCCCTCCATGGAGCCCTCCGACGTTGAGTCCGCACCGGCTGCGAGCGCACCTCTCGAAGGCACCGCGACGGAAGAAGCACGCCCGCCGGCGCCCGCCCCGCAGCCCCCGGTACTCAACACGTCTTCGCCCGACCGCAAGTACTTCGAAAGCCGCCCTCGCCCCGGCGGAGGCGACTTCGGCAGGCGCGGTGGCGGCGGTAGCCGCGGCCGCGGTGGACGCTTCGGAAGGCGCGGTGGTGGCGGACGCGGAGGCGACCGCCGCTACGGCCGCGAGTTGCCGCCGTCGAAATATGCGTCGCCCCGGTCGTTCGAAGACCGTGAGGCAGGCGCGCCCGAAGGCCACATTTCCACGATTCTTCCGGGAGAATCTCTCGCGAAGTTCAGAGAGCAGCCTCCGCCCAGCGCCGCGCCCGTTGAAGAAACGCCGGTCTCGGCGGCATCGAGCGTCGCGCTGGAACCGGTGCAGGAATCGCCTGCGCTGACTTCGCCCGCATCGTTCGAGCCGGTGGCTGAAACTCGGCGCCCGGCCCATCCTCCGGCCCGGGCCGAATTCCGTCCTTCGTTCGCGTCCGGCCTCGAGCCTCTGCCGGGCGAGACACTTGCGAAATTTCGGCACGCAGAGGCTTCCGTTCCCGAGATAGTGGAACCGGCCTTACCCGCACAGCATGAACACGAAGAAACAGAGGAAGAAAATCAGGAGACGCGGGGAATCAGCGAAGCCGAAGGCACGCACGAAGATCACCCGACGACGGAGCTAAGCGAGGACGAAGCCGCCGCGCTTGCCGAGCACGTTGCCGAGGCGCAAAGCGAAGAAGCGGCGCGCGAAGCGCAGGAGAGAGGTTTTGCGGCGGAAGCGGCGGCCGATGCCGGCGTCTCCGAAGCCGAAGCCGAAGAACAAGCACTCGAGGAAGAAGAAGAGGAAGCGGAAACGGAAGGAATGATAGCGCCTCCGCCCGAGTCGGAACAGGAGCTCGAACGGGAGGAAGCGGCGGCCGAGGACAGGGCGGACGCCGAGGCGGAGACCCAGGAAGCCTTACAGTCGCTTGCGGAAACCGAACACGCGCTCGAAGCCGAAGCGGGAGTCGCGCCAAGCGAAGATGGCTTGCCGATCCCTGGCGCGAGTCCTCTCGCCCAGGAACAGCAGCCATCGAAAGCCCGCGTTCGCGATGACTTCCGCTCGCGCATGCAGCATCCGGGCCGCCGCGGAGGACGCGACCGCGGCCCGCGCCGCGACGATCGCGGACGCCGCCCGCAACATGGCCACCACCGCACGCAGCCGCGCCGCCCGCAACTCATCGCCGATCTCCTGAAGCAGGGCCAGGAGATCATCGTGCAGATCGCCAAGGAACCGCTCGGCAAGAAGGGCGCGCGCATCACGAGCCACGTCGCACTCCCCGGACGCTTTCTCGTCTACATGCCCACGCTCGACCACACGGGCGTGTCGCGCAAAATCGCATCGGCCGAAGACCGCGCGCGCTTGCGCCATCTCGTGAACGAGGCGAAGGGCAGCGCGGGCGGAGGCTTCATCGTCCGCACCGCCGCCGGCAGCGCCGCGCCGGAGGAAGTGCGCGCCGACGTCGAGTTCCTCACGCGCACGTGGTCGGAAATCAAAACGCGCTCCGAGCAGCGCAAGGCTCCCACGCTTTTGCACCGCGACCTGAACCTGGTCGAGCGGATGCTGCGCGACCACATCAGCTCCGACTACGCCGCGATCTGGATCGATTCGGAAGAGGAGTACACGAAGGTCGTGGACTTCATGGGCCGCTTCCAGCCCACGCTCGTCAACCGCGTGAAGCTCTACACGAAAGAGAACCCGGTCTTCGAGGAATTCGGGATTCAGCAGGAAATCGACAAGGGGCTGCGGCCGAAGGTGTGGCTCAAGTCCGGCGGCTACATCGTCATCAATCACACGGAGGCGCTCGTCGCGATCGACGTCAACACCGGCAAATTCGTCGGCAAAGGCTCCAACCGCCTGGAAGACACGATCGTCCGCACGAACCTTGAAGCGGTGAAGGAAATCGTCCGCCAGATGCGCCTGCGCGACCTCGGCGGAATCATCATCATCGACTTCATCGACATGGAAGAGCGGCGCAACCGCGAAAAAGTGATGGCCGCGCTCGAAGAGGCACTGAAGGCCGACCGCGCGCCGTCGAAGATGCTGCGCTTCAACGAATTCGGGTTGATCGCCATCACCCGCAAGCGCACGAAGCAAGCCCTCGAGCGGATGCTCTCCCAGCCGTGCCCCTATTGCACCGGCTCCGGCATGGTGAAATCAATTCCGACGCTGTGCTACGAAATCCAGACCGAGGCTCGGAAGATGGCTCCCGAGATGGACTCGGGCAGCCTCACGCTGCGCGTCCATCCGGAAATCGCCAAGGCGCTCAAGACGCGCGAGTCTTCTCTCGTCGAGGAGCTCGAGCGCTGGACGAAAAAGAGCGTCATCATCCAGGCCGACCCGACCCTCCACTGGGAGCAGTACGACATTTACTAGCCCGCTAGAGGCTGGATGCTCGAAAACCTGAAGCGCCCCGACTAAAATCGGGGCGCTTCTTTT
>Ga0187864_10004845_pt1 | contig 10347 bp, 15 predicted proteins | sample June2016WEW_11_4_FD_132985 | JGI IMG/M metagenome (GOLD analysis project Ga0187864, IMG submission 132985) | Peatland microbial communities from SPRUCE experiment site at the Marcell Experimental Forest, Minnesota, USA - June2016WEW_11_40 | ecosystem: Environmental > Terrestrial > Soil >... | reverse complement strand
ATCGCCCTGAACTTCACCGCACCTCATCGTTCTCCGCCTCAACCCTCAGTCCCACCGGAAAACTCGCGCGCGCACCTTTCAGCAATATCAGGAATTCGTGTTGTTGCGCGGTAAACAATTACGGATGGACCTAACGGCAAACGGCAGGAAGAAACAGGCCCTCTGCCCGAACTCTCTGTCTGTTCCAGTGAGCGCGAGGTAATTGTGATGTTGGATGCAAACGCATCCAGCAATGCAGATGTCCGCCAGGCTCGCGCGGCGCTGGTGCGAACACTCGTCGGATATGGGGCCCGTGTCCGTGTAGCCAACGTTCCGGCGATCGACGGGGTGAACGGTCCGGATGATCTGATAGCGCGGGCCGGCGACGCGGCCATGCAGTCGATGCTGGATTTGGCGGCGCCGGCATTGGATGTAGCTATTGCCGACGCCGAGGCGGCCATCGAGGCGATCCGCAGAGCCAAGAACAATAGAAAGGATGTCGGAGCAGAGCAGATGCGCAACGCTCTGGACTGCATCGCGGACGTGTCCGACAAACTGACGCAGGATGTTCTCAAGGAACGTTTCGCCGCCGCTGTACGCGGAGTTATTTCTAAGGCAGTGGTGACCGCTGGAATAGCTGACCGCAGAAAGGGTCAGGACGAGAAGCGATCTGAATTCGCCAAGCAGACTCGGGAGGCAGAGCTCATGGCGCGCCCGGTCGATAAGGCGAAACTCATAGCTGAACTGGACAGCTTCTTCGCGGAACGTGCTCATCTTCCACAGGGTGCCGCGTTGGTGTTCGCCTACTTCGCGCTGAATACCTGGACATTCGGTACTTTCGAGACCACTCCTTATATAAGTTTGGAAAGCGCCACCCCGCGATGTGGGAAAACCACCGTTCTGAAACTACTGAAGTCCGTTACATCGAAACCTGAAATGGCGGCAGGGCTATCTGAGGCCGTGATGTTCCGGCTGATTGACCAGAAAAACCCAACCTTACTCGTTGACGAGGCGGAATTCATGAACGGACCTTCCGAACGGGCGCTCGCGCTGAGACAAGTGGCGCAGTCGGGGAACGCACGGGGCGGAAAGGTCTACCGCTGCATCGGGGACGATCACGTCGTGGGGGAGTTCAACGTCTATTGTCCGCAAGTCTACGCCGCGATCGGCGGTCTCAAGGATGCGCTGCTCGATCGCTGCATCGTCATCCACATGGAACGCGCACCTAAGGGTAGCAAGCGCAAATCCTGCCGTGCCCGCGTTCTAGCCCGCGACTGCAAAGCCTTGGTGGAACACCTAGAGGCATACGCCGTACAGATTGGAGACAAACTTACTCAACTGTACGATGCTGAGCCAGACCAGGGCTACTGGCCAGACATCTCTGACCGCGAAGCCGATATTTGGGGACCACTCCTCTACCATTCCCGATTGATCGGGACTGAGGCAGAGTCCGCGCTATTGAATGTTTACCGCATATTCAATGGCGTCAAAGAAGACATCCAGTCCGGCGAATATCACGTTGCCAAGGCGCTAGCCATCCTGGACGCGCTGGAGAAGCTCCCAGGCGAAAGCTTCACCCCTGGGGATTTACTCGACGAGCTCATCGAGTCCGACGCTTGGGCTGAGACCTTCGCTAAGGTCCCAGGCAAGAGCGACACCGACATCAAGAAGGCGCGTTCGGTCAGGGTGGGCTACGTGTTGCGTTCTTATCTACTCAAGGGTGTACGTCGCGGGGGGAAAGTCTGGTACGGTCGGCAGGCCGCTCTTAATACCATCTCCCTCCACGTGCCAGAAAACTATCCCAACTATCCTAACCCTCCTAAGCCCGACTATCCTACTCCGCAATCCATTGAAAATACTGGAGATAAGGATAGTCAGGATAGTCAGGATAGTTTTTGGGGGGGTGGGCAGGGGGATACATGCGGACGGGCAGAAGTATCCTCTGCCGACCAGCCGCAGGGTACTGAAACCCCCGCACCGGATGACGACGAGACGGACGACTGTGATCCCTGGGAGAGTGGCGAGTGAACATCGAGCAATTTATTGCCGAATTTGAGGCCGAGGGTGGGCGGCTCCAGGTGCGCGATGGTCTCCTTAAGTGCAAACTCCCCAAAAAGGTGCGCGGCCGATTGCTGGCCATGCTGCGACCTCGTCGCGCCGAGGTATTTCAGTTCCTCTTGCTGCAGGGCCCACCGGTACCAATCCCGCCGTGTTGCACCTGCAGAGAGAAGCCTTACCCGCACCTGACGCACGCCGATGAAGCTGACGCCGGAGACGCGACGGAAGACCTTATCGGAGCTCCGGCAGTCCGGCCGCCCTCCTGATGAGCGCGTCTACCAGGATATTCATTTCAGAACCACTCCGCCTGCAGGACTCTGCGAGGAAGAGAAAAGTCGGGACGGTTAACCGGCACGTGAAGACGTGCACCTGGCAACCTTTGGGCAACCGCTTTCTGACGTGCGGCGCCGGTTCGGCGCTCGCGCCTTGCTCGCGTCTTTCGGCCGCTTCTCGCTGCAGTCGCATGCCGGTTGCCTGGCCTCGCGCGAACAATTCGTCGGCTGTCATAAGTTGCCCCTTTCTAATCGGCGGCCTCTGATTAGCTGCCACACCGGGACCCCGCCGGAGCTGCGGACCTCCCAAACTTCCGCGAAGAACTTTGCTGGTCCGCTGTTCATGGCATTGTCGTAGCCAATCGCGGAAATGACCGCGGGCGTCAAAATTTGGCTGTCAAGCGCAAGCAATTTGATCGAGCGGGAGCCGCATATCACGGCGCGCCCCATCGCAACCAGGTGGACGGCGCGTTCCTTGGGATAGAAAGCTATCGGTTGGTTTTTTGCAGGATCCGCGGCGCAATCATAGACATGTATTCGCATCGGACTTGAGCTGCAGCAGGCGAGTGGAAAACACTTGCATGTTACAACACGGAGTAGTATGTTTCAACACAGAATGACTCTAGTGGCGCAAACCGAGGAAAAACCGGAAGCCGTCAGCAAACCGGCAGCGGTTGCGGTTGCGGAAGAAATTCCGCCTTGCCCGGTTTGCGACTGTGGAGCGCCCGCGATCTACACCAGCGCGAGCGCGTGCTGCAGGCAATATTTGCGGAATTGGGATGAGTTCAACCGAGCCGGGTGACCGGCGCGAAACCGCAACGCAGTTCTAACCCTCGCGAGAGAGAAGAGGAAAAAATGTCAAATCTTCAGCGTGACGCCCTCCTGCAGCAAGCTCAATCACTTCTAGCCAAAAAAGATTTCAGCCGCGAAGATTCGAGCCGGGTTGAATCACTGCTCGGGTTGGCGGACCGCTGCGGACCGCAAGCCATGCAACTGCGGCGGGCAAAAATGGCCGTCGATGACCTGAGCCTCGGAATCCGCACGGCCGACAACGCCGGCGACGCGACAATCGAAGCGGAATTTCGCCAATATTTGTCGCACGGCCAGAAAGCCTTATTGAGTGACACTACCTTGCGACAGATGGCTGGCACGCCGGAAACCCGCATGGGCCAGGCCTCGGGCGGAATCGGGGCGTATTTAGTTCCCGCGTCGTTTCGCCAGGATCTGGAAGTTGCTTTGAAAATGTACGACGGCTTGTTCGGTCTCGCCGGTCGATGGGAAAGTGCTACAGGGAGTGCCGTGACCGTTCCGATTCTCGATGACACTTCTTCTATCGCGACCGTGATCGCCGAGAACGATCTGAGCCCTCAACAGGACGTCACGAGCGTCGATGGCGTGGCTTTCGGTAAAACACCCACATGGCGAAGCGGAATTGTCACCGTGTCGCGGGAACTAATTTCCGATTCTTACTTCGAGCTCTCAAGCCTGCTGGCAAAGGCGTTCGCTGTCCGATTCGGTCGAGGAATTGGACCGGCTCTGGTCGCTGCGTTGATTGCTGGCGCCGATGTCGGCACTACTACGGCGTCGAGTTCAGACGTCGCATCGAGCGAACTGCTGGACTGTATGGCGGCTCTGGATCCGGCGTACTGGGGACCCGCGACTTGGGTCATGAATAAAGCCACGCTCATCAGCCTTATGAAGCTCGGCATGGTGACGGATCCTGCTGGACAAGCAATCACGATGTGGACAGCTAATCCAATGGTGCTGTTCAACAAGCCCGTGGCGATCTGTCCGTCGATGGACGACATCGCTCCTTCCAGCAAACCAATTTCCTTCGGCGACCACTCGAAGGTGCTGCGCCGGGAAGTCGCAAACTCTTTGACCGTGCGGACACTCATCGAAGCGTATGCGCTGAATTTCCAAATCGGGTATTCCGCTCTGTGGCGCGTTGATTGTGGGTTTTTGAAGCCGTCGCCAGCCGGATCTCCAGCAACGTCGCAGTCACCATGCCAAGTGATCCAGTGCCACAGTTAGGAGCGACCGTGAGATACACTACTGCCGAAATTTACGAAATGGCCGACGACGGCGACCCGCAAGCGATGGCTGTGTGCCGCGCCGTCGCCCGATGCTCTGGGCGCGGCCGGTACGCTTTGCGGCAATGGAAGCCCCAGAGCAAAGAGTCGCGGGCCGCACGCCAAGCCTTGAGCGTTGACCGGCTGCGCTTGCGCGCCGAACTATTGCGCCGGTTGCACTAGGATTCGCCCTGGTCTTTCCCGGAGCCAACGTCAGCAGGGCACGGACGCCAGGTCGGAGAAGCTCGGCTGGCCTCAAACCAGGAACCAGCCGAGTTCTGCTAGTGTCGGCGGCGGTACGGGTAGAAAGTACACGGCTCTAAGGTTCGGGCGGAGAGAAGTAGCGCGGTCTATCCTTTCTCCGCACTACCAGCGGCCGCTCGATGGCTGGCGCCGACGTGGTTCACGGCACGATCGGCGCCTTCGCCGCAAGCTCTTGCTTATCAAGCGGGTAGGGGGGTCGAAATCTCTGGCGCCGACGAGCGCGCGACCACGCCGCAGCCTTCATTTGCGTTTTTGGTTCCACGGTTTCAGTTGTTGAGCCGGATAGAAAATCAAAGTCACGCGGCGTGAGTTTGATTCCGACCCTCGCCAGGACCCGAGTAGGAGAGAGGTAGGAGCAGGGATGAAGGACGGCAGGAAGCGAAGGACGCCGCGGCCGCCGCCGCACCTGTCTCCAGCAAGCCGCAAGTGGTGGACCAGCGTTGCGGCGAACTGGGACTTGGAAGCGCACCATTGCCTGCTGCTGACGTCCGCCTGCGAAGCCTTGGACCGCGTTGCCGCGGCGCGTGAGCAGGTTGCGGCGGATGGCCTGTTTACCCGCGATCGCTACGGCCAGGTGCGACCGCATCCGGCTCTGCGAGTTGAGGCTGAAAATCGCGTGCTGTTCGCGCGATTGCTCAGGGAAATGGCCCTAGACGATTCCGCGCCTGAGAGCAGACCACCGATTTTGGCGGGATATCGCCGCTGAAAGGAAGTGACCTAATGCCACGCCGAAAAAGAACGATCCGCGCCAAGAGCGGACGAAAATTCTCTCCCGAACTGGAAGCCTTCCTCACCGGCGACAATTTAGCCTTCTCGGATATCGAGTTGGAGAATCTTATCTGTGCGGAGCGTTACTTCGTTGGAGACATCGAGGCATCGATGAGCGCGCAGGAGCTCGCCAGGTTCACTATACTGCGCGAAGCGCATGAGCAACGGCTCTCGGCTTCGGAAACCGCCCACTATCGGAAATTAGCTGAGGAAAACGGTTTTCTCGAGCGCTGGCAGGCCTTCAGGGAGTCCGGCGAATCGGCTTCCATAGCTTTCCTGTTAGCTCAAACGGAATATTTTCGTGAGTACGGCAAGGCCTGCCGGATAGTTATCAATCCCGAAGCCCGGCCGAACTGATGAGCCTCTTTTTCACTATCGCCGGAATCGGCGTTCTGTTCGTACTTTGGCTTCTGATGACGATTGCTGCGACGTGGGAGTAGCAAGGCGCGGTCTGAACAGCCGCCGGTGATGCCTTCTTCTGTGGCATGAATTGCGGCATAACCCCCTCCACCAAGGGAGCAAAACCCTGCTAAATGCTGCTAACTTGTGCTCAGTATGTAGGTGCGTCCGATGACCGCAACTCCATAAACTCGCGCCACTTGCGCTCACTTATGCTCTCTGCTGCTGAGTTTGAAGGCGTTATTCGCAACGATGAGGTCGTCGGTTCGAGCCCGACTAGCTCCACCAAAATAACTTACGTTTGGGGCACACATGCCAGCCTTTCGCCAATTCTGCAACGGTGTAATGCTGGTCATGAGCAACGCTTTCACCCGAGAGATTATCGGCATATGTGCGACAGGGACGTTCTTGCATCTATTTATTACTCCCTAATGAATGAAAACTGTGCCCACATGTCCATGATTGCATGCTGGCGAATTACACCAAAGGTCCCGCGATCACATATTAAGGGTGAGCCTCCAGGCTAGCTAGCCGTTTGGTTTCTGGATCCGGTCCAGACTGCGGCAGACATCCTCCTCGCCGCTGAGTTACTGCCGTAGAGCAAGCGTAAAAGTGGAGATTCAGCCAGGGTACATCACTGACTTCTGAACCCGCGGCAGCTTCTCATCCATAACGCGACGGCAGCGAGCATTGCCATGACGACCAACGGGACGAGTACTCCGTCCGTCCATTCACGTAAGAGCAGCCCAATCCCAGCGAAGTACCACCAAGCGCAGAGCGCCCAAGCTAGGCGGATACGAAATTGGCGAGGCGGCTCGAGTCCCAAAATACAAAGCCGATTCACGCTCCGAAGAAAGCACAGCCAGCCTACGCTGGCGGCCACGGCACAGGCAGCAGCAATCCACAACGACACCGGGCGGTTGAGCAGCGTTGGCGTCCAGTTCCGACCGACCAGTGCCATTGGTCCGGAGCTCGCGATAAGGGAAAATGCCATCAGCGAACTGCGCCTTCTCAACAGCGTTTGCGTGCGCTCGATGCTCACGCGACCGACATCAGCGGGCGGTTCGGCCTGGGGAAAAGGGATTTCTCGCAGATTTTCGACCTCGGATCCTAATCCAGGATCCTCGCGCAATGCTTCTTCCACGAGAGAGCACGACTCGGGGCTTGCCTCGCCCGCAACGTAAGCAGGCAGCAGGTCTCGGATCACTGTCTTTGGAATTGTCATAAATTCCCTTCACTATTCTTAAGCTGGCCCAGGCGCAATCGCGCGCGATGGACCTTAACTTTTGCGGAGGCCAAAGAGATGCCGAGAATTGCTGCAATCTCTTGATACGAGCAGCCCTCAAGGGAACGCAGCAAGAGTGCCGAACGATCGATTTCCGGCAGGCTGGCGACGGCGGCCATAAGGTTTGCCAACTCTTGCTTCGCTTGCACCGCGGCGGTGAGGGAATTGGGGCTGCACAGATCCAACGGGAGTTCTTGAGTTCGGCGCAGATGCCGAAGCTCGTGGAGGAATAAGTTGCGGACGATGGTGAGGAGCCATGACTTCACCGTTTCCAGTCGAATCGGGGTGTCGGTCACCCACACACGCAGAAAAGTTTCGGATGTGATGTCCTCCGCCAACTTCGAGTCTCCGCTGAGGTAAAGTGCGAACCGGTATACATCGCGTGCATAGCGCGAATATAGCTCTGTAAAGCTAGCTTCTCTTGATTGGCCCAGCATCGTTTCAGGGCTCACACTGACAATATCCAACAGATATGGAAAGGTTACAAACCATCTCTTGGGCGGAAATTAGTGATCAGCGTGACGGCGACATTCTGTGAGTCCACAGCGGACGGCACGTGTATTGGATGCCGCGCCTTTCGAGGTACGGTGGTGATAGCTCCTGGATAGTCGGCTGTTCGGAAGTTGACCGCGTCGCCGAGCTTAGCTGTTGCAAAATCGCCAAGTCGTACGCGATCCAGGCTGAGCTTCCCCGTTCAGGATCGGTTACGGATTGCCCTGTTTTCGCCAGCTGGGTCAACTTCCGAATAGCCCGTCAGAACGAAGCCGCTGGCGCGGCGGACGCTGCCGCGTGGGTGGGGCCGGCATTTGTAATTTTTGCCCTCAGATAGATTGTGGGTCACAAGGAGGTCCCTGTGACCCATCTACGCAGAATCATGCTGGAGGAACTCCAGCGTCGTCATTACTCGCAGGCTACCACACAACGCTACATCCGCTTCGTCGAAAGATTCGCACGGCACTTTCACTCTTCTCCGGACCGCTTGGGTCGGCAGCACATTCGGGAGTACCAGGCCCAACTCTTCACCGTGCAGAAGCTGTCGCCCGGTACGGTGACCAACCATCTGTGCGCTCTGCGGTTTTTCTACATTCAGACGCTCAAGAAGCCATGGAGCATTGCCGACACTCCCTATCCCAAGAAACGCCACCGTCTGCCCACCGTTCTCAGTCAGGAAGAGGTAGCGCAACTCATCAACGCCGCTCCGACCGCCTTTTACCGCACCGTGCTCATGACTCTCTACGCGACTGGCGTTCGTAACGCGGAGTTGACTCGCCTGAAGATCAGCGACGTGGACAGCCAACGCATGGTTCTCCACGTCCAAGGCGGCAAGGGTCGCCAAGATCGCGACGTGATGCTCAGCCCGGTCTTGCTCGAAGAACTCCGCGCGCACTGGCGGCGGTTGCGCAAAAGATCCAGTGTCTGGCTGTTTCCAGGGAATCGCTGGCACAGCGGCGATCAGCCCATGGATACCAAAACCCCGCGCCACGCCTGCCAGTATGCCGCCCGCCGTGCCGGGATTAAGAAGAAGGTGTATCCCCACGTGCTCCGTCACTGCTTCGCCACGCACCTGCTGGAAGCTGGTGCCGACCTGCACACCATTCAGATCTTGTTAGGCCATCACGATCTGAAAGAGACCACCATCTATCTCCACCTTTCGCAACGTCACTTGCACGCCACCGCCAGTCCTCTCGACTCGCTGGTGCTGAAAGGCAGATCACAATCGGAGGGATAGATGAGTCGGCCGCCCTTGGAGGTGGCCGATTTAGTTCGCACGGCAGGAAGTGCTTTCATCGAGCGCAATCGAGCGTGGATCCGCTGGACCCATATCAAGGTCCTGCTTGCGATCGCGCACTGTCGCACCGCCGCTCTCGGTGGTCACATCGATGAATGCGTCCGTTGCGGACATCGTGCCACCATCTCGTACAACAGTTGCCGCAATCGCCATTGCCCGAAGTGTCAGACGGGCGCTCGCGAACGCTGGATCCAGGCGCGTCGCCGTGAACTTCTGCCCTCGCCCTACGTCCATGTCGTGTTCACTCTACCGCCGCAACTGGCGGCACTGGCTCTTCAGAACAAAAAGGTCATCTATGGTTTGCTACTTCGGGCCAGCGCAGAAACTCTACTGGAAGTGGCTCGCAACCCCAGACATCTTGGCGCCGAGATCGGCTTCTTCAGTGTGCTGCACACCTGGAATCAGAAGCTCCAGCTTCATCCCCATGTCCATTGTGTCGTCCCCGCCGGCGGGCTCTCGCTCGATCACACCCGCTGGATTCGGTCCCGCCCTCGATTCTTTCTCCCAATCGCAGTGCTCCGGCGCGTCTTTCGCGGCAAGTTCGTCGCCGGTCTTAAGTCGGCCTTTGAGCATGGCCAGCTGCACCTCTCCGGCGATCTGGCTGTGCTTGCGCAACCCAAGATCTTCGCTGCCTGGCTCCGACCACTGTTCCGAAAAGACTGGATCGTCTACTCCAAACCACCCTTCGGAGGCCCCGAGTATGTCCTCCAGTACCTGGGCCGGTACACCCATCGCGTCGCCATCTCCAACCATCGACTGGTCTCGTTGGCCGACGGCCAAGTTACCTTTCGTTGGCGCGACTCCGCGCACAACAATGAACAAAAACTGATGACTGTATCGCTGGATGAGTTCCTGCGCCGCTTCCTACTACATCTGCTCCCCAAGGGCTTCGTTCGCATTCGCAACTTCGGCTTCCTGGCCAACCGCCGACGCTCCACGCTGCTGCCACTATGCTTCGCAGCACTGGGCACAGTTCCATCGCAGATCGAACTAGAAACCTCTCCCACGCAGGAATCGGACCCTCTTTGGCGTTGCCCCCAGTGTGGCGGACCCATGGCGGTCATCGAACGACTTACCGCTGCTCAACTCCAACTCCGTTCTCCACCAGTGTTGGTCACTACTGCCGCATGAAACGTCTCACCCACAACTCGAAAACTCTGCACGGTTCACCGCGCTCCACCCCCGTCCGCCCTGCTCCTCACCCGATCCCTACTTCGCGCCCTCTGTCACACCATCTTCGATCATCGATTCCCGCGGCCTCACCTTCGCGGGCCTCCTCCTCCGCTTCCGTGCGCACTCCCGCCAACTTCAACACCTCTCCTTGGCTCTATTCAATTTGCATATGGCCCGCGTCCGCCGCGCCAACGGCTTCCTTCTGACGGCTTTTTCGAATGCGCGCCCCATCTTCTGTTCCGCTCCACTCGGCTCACTACGGGCGCGCCTCCGAAAAAGCACTAGCGT
>Ga0187864_10004842_pt1 | contig 10349 bp, 8 predicted proteins | sample June2016WEW_11_4_FD_132985 | JGI IMG/M metagenome (GOLD analysis project Ga0187864, IMG submission 132985) | Peatland microbial communities from SPRUCE experiment site at the Marcell Experimental Forest, Minnesota, USA - June2016WEW_11_40 | ecosystem: Environmental > Terrestrial > Soil >... | reverse complement strand
CCCGATCTTTAGCCTCGACAGCAAACGCGTAACATACGGGGCCGGTAAGGGCCAGAAGCAGTTAGTGGTGGTGGACGGCCAGGCGGGCGCGGACTACGACGGAGTCGACACCCCGATCTTTAGCCCAGACGGCAGACGCGTGGCGTATGCAGCTAAGACGGGCGAGAAGTGTTTGGTCGTGGTGGACGGCCGCGCGGGCGCACAGTTCGACGGAATTCTTGAAGGCTCCCCGATCTTCAGCCCCGATGGCAAACGCGTGGCGTATGCGGCCGATAAGGGCAAGAAATCCCTGGTGGTGGTGGACGGCCACGCGGGCGCGGAGTACCACGACATCGGAAAGGGCTCCCCGATCTTCAGCCCCGACGGCAAACGCGTGGCGTATACGGCCAAGAAGGGCGAGAAGTATTTGGTGGTGGTGGACGGCCGGGAGGGCGCGGAGTACGACGGAATCCGCAACAGGCCGATCTTCAGCCCCAACGGCAAACGGGTGGCGTATGTGGCCCAGAAAGGCGACAAGAATTGGTCGGTGGTGGTGGACGGCCAGGAGAGCACGGAGTACGCCATAATCGGTAACGGCTCCCCGATCTTTAGCCCCAACGGCAAACAGGTGGCGTATGTGGCCGCGAATGGTCAGAAGTGGTTGGTGGTCTTGGACGGCCAGGCGGGCGCGGACTACGACGAGATCATTGATTGCGCTCATGGTAACGGTACACTGATCTTCAGCCCCGACGGCGTTCTGGAATATCTAGCGGTGAAAGAAGGCTCGCTGTACCGCGTCAAATATATCCCCGTGCCGTGAGTGGCTACGGGCGTAATCTCGTAATCCCTGGCTCAGAAGTCGCTCAATCGCTTTGGAGACGACCAGCGGCCTACAGCAGAGAGGAAAAGCGGCTCCGGCATCCTTTGTTACGGTTGCCATTGCCGGGAAGGGAAATCTCAAATGGGAATTCAGCCAGAGGAGTTTTGGAAAGCATATAAGGCCGAGCTAATGGGAATTGCATCCGCAGAGGCGAAGCAAGCCTACCGTTCCGATTTCGAGTGGACTCCACTTGCAATCGGCAGCGCTAAAAGAGCAATTGCCAAGCTGGGCCTTAAGCCCCAGAGCGAATATTTTCGGTTAGACCTTATCGGGTACGAAAGTCATGGGATCCACAACTGGACGCTCCGCGTGGCATTTGAGCATGAGAATCGCGACCATTGGACCGACGAACTCTGCAAACTGTGTCACGTTGTGGCGGATTTGCGAGTCCTAACATCCTATTGGGACTTCAGGACCCAGGACCTTGATTTGTACTTGAAGGGCTGTCTAAACAAAGTTGAAAGTCAAGTTCGACGTTATCCCAGCAAATGGCTTTTTGTGTTTGGGCCTCGATGTAGGTCGTTTGAGGCGAAATATCCCTTTGTCGCATACGAATACAATGGGACGGAATTGTGCCAGTTGCCGGATGACGGAGCTCTCAATCCATTTAATTGGCCAACCGGCGGCAAATGAATGTACTGGTCGCGGATCATGCACCGATAAACGGTTGTCTGGGGCCATAGCATTCAGGCCAATGATCCAGCCAATTAGCGGTTCAATTGTGTCCCGTAACAACGGAAAGACAAGATTTGTACCTGCGTCAATCAGGCGTAAAATAGCCCCGGAGATTTCTGCGGCCACAGAAGGACGATTATACAACCGCATCGCCATGAATCGACGAAAAGCCCATCAGCGATCGCGCAGCAAGCTAAAAGCTGATCGGCCCAGGTTGTCGAATTAAACCGCTACATTTGGGGGTAGCTCGTCAAACCAGATCGCACGCCTCCGGCGGCATCCAGTGGCTATCCTTGCCGATCCATTTCACGTTGCAGCCGATCGGGTTGGTCTGCTCCACTGCCGGCTTGCGGCCGGCCAGGACAGCCTCGACCGCGTCCCGCAGCTCGTGGGTCCTGGCCAGGGCTTCGGTCCTGGGATTGTCGTCCATCCGCCCCGTGTAGCGCAGCTTTCGCTGGTCATCGAAGACGTAAAAATGCGGCGTGCGCAATGCGCCATACGCCAATGCCACGTCCTGCGACTCGTCCCGGACATAGGCGAAGGGAAATTTCTTCTCCTTGGCGCGCGTGACCATGTGGTCGAAGGAATCCGTTGGATGTTGCTCGGTCTCGTTGGAGTTGATCGCGATCATCTTCACGCCGCGGGCGGCAAAATCGTTGGCAAAACGAATCATGCGGTTTTCGTTTCCGACGACGTACGGGCAGTGGTTGCAGGAAAAGACGACCACGAGCACTTTGGCGTCCTTGAAGTCTGCCAGAGAATATTCCTTGCCGTCCGTGCCGGGCAGTTTGAAGTTCGGCGCCTGCCGACCGATCTGTAGAGTAAATGCCACGAATGACCTCGCTTTCGTTGTAAGGAAGGGGAGATTATAGCCGTTTCGTCACATCCGAAAAGTGCTCTTATCCATGTCCGCCCAAAAAGCGAGCGGGCCATTGGGGCGGCAAATCTGCAACCAGGAAGCTTCCGGGCCGGCCCAAGACGGCTTCGGCCGCCAGGTAGCCGCTGCGGACGGCGCCTTCCATCGTGGCCGGCCAGTTGGTGCGGGTGTAATCACCGGCCAGGAACAGCCCCGCGATGCCGCCGGGCGGCGGAGCTTGCGTGGGACGAAAGCGATCGACGCCTGGCGCCGGCGAGAAGGTCGCCCGCTTTTCAACGACGACCACACCGCGATCGAGCCTGGCGCTGTGCGCGCTGGGGAATGTGCCCTTGATCTGCCGGGTGAAAAGCTCCAGGCATTCGTCCTTCGGCCGCTGGACCCAATCGCGGGCCGCGCTGATCACGCCATGCACCGCGCGGCCGTCGCTTTCCGGTTTGCGGAAGAGCCACTGCAAGGGCCCGCCCATGATTGCAGCGTGCGCCGTGGAGATCACCGGGCGGTCAAACCACAAATGCGCGCCGAGAATCGGCACGCTCTGCAATCGATCCAATCCGCCAAACCGCCCATCGTGTTGCGATAACTCCGGTGGAATCCATTTTTCCAGGGCTGGGTAATTGACGGCCAGGATAATGGCGTCGGCCTTGAGGGCTTCGCCGCCCAATTCCACGCCGGCGGCGCGCGAGCCGTCGAATTGGATCGCTGTCATGCGAGCACCGAGGCGGACGTCGCGGCAGGGGAGGGTTTCGTACAGTTTCCCTAGCGGACACGCCGGGGTGCCCATGCGGTAGGCCGACGCGTGGGCCAGCATCCCTTCCTGGAAGACCTGGATCGCGTAAGCGGCGGAAGCGTCGCGGCACCGCTCGTTGAGGGCGCTGACCAGAATCAGTTCGTAGAACTTATCGATGAGACCGGCGGGCTGAGCGTGGTCGGCGAGCCATCGGCCGAAGGAAACGTCGGCGAGTTTTTCACGGCCTGAGGCGCCGAGCCGCAACATCGCAAGCATCGCCCGCGCCAGGGCCAGTCGTTCCAGGATGCTCAGCGCCCCGAACATCCCCCCCGCCGCCGCCAAATGCAGCGGCGCCGGCAAGCCGTTCAGCCCCCAGAGCCGATGCGGCCGTCCATGCGAATCAACGAAATGAATTGTGTTTCCCCAGTGGATGCGATCGAGTGCGCCCGTCCGGCGATAGAAATCGATCAGGTTCGTGCAGCAACCGAGCAGGACGTGCTGGCAATTATCGAGAATTTCGCCGGTCTGGGGGTCTTCAAACGATCCGGCACGGCCGCCGAGAGTTTTGCGGACTTCGACCAGAGTGACTTGTGCGCCTGCGGATTCGAGAGCGACGGCGGCGGCCATGCCCGCCAGCCCCCCGCCGACCACGACCACGCGGAGCGACATCGAGGCTACCTCGATCGCGTCGCACGCCAGGCGATGCGGAACTTGGTCAAATGCGAAAGCCTCACGCGCCCCCGCAGCACGCGGCCCGAATCGGCGCGCATCTTCTCCAGCAGGCCGTGATAAATCTGCGTCATGGCGATCAATGTCGGCCGGCTGTCGCTGCTGATGAATGATTCCAGCGAAGCCGATCGCTGGTAAAAGCCGTGCGCCCGAACGATCTGCTCGTGCATCAGGCGGCGGAATTCCTCGGTGGCCTCGCTGCGGTGGAACTGTGATTCGTCAACGCCGGCCGCCTTCAGCTCGGAGCGCGGCAGATAGATGCGTCCGCGGGCGGCATCCTCGCGAAGATCGCGCAGGATGTTGGTCAACTGAAAGGCGATGCCGCGGTCGACCGCCAGGGACTCGGTCTCTTTCCCGCCTGTGAATCCCCAGATGTAAATGCTGGCGATGCCGACCACGCCGGCGACGCGATAGCAGTATTCCCGGAGTTCCTGGAATGTTTCGAAGCCGGGCAAATCGAGGTCCTGGCGTTGCCCGGCGATCACGTCGTAAAAGACGCGATGGGGCACGTTGTGCTCCTGCACCATTTCCCAAAACGCCGGCCAGATGAGTTGTCCGTCCCGCGGCGGATGTCCGGAAAGGGCCGCCCCGGTGGCCTCGGCCCAGGCATCCAGCGCGTCGCGGCGATGGGGGGCGCTTTGACCGTCTTCGCCGTCGGCAATGTCATCCACGAGGCGCATATACGCATACAGCGCGAACATCGCCTGGCGCTTGGGCTGGGGAAGGAGTTTCAGCCCGTAATAAAAATTGCGAGCCTGCCGCTTGGTAAGGGCGGCGCAATATTCGCGTGATTCGGCGAGCGACGCTCCGAAAGTTCCGGAAGCGGTGGGAGCGACGCTCATCGGCGCCCCCCCCCCACCAGCCGGCCGGCAAATGCCGCCAGCGTCGAGCAGATCAACCCGCCCTTTTGCCATTTCGATAGCGCCGGGCGACGGGAAAGGGTGTCGTAGTTCTGCCGGCGAATCGCCGAGAGGACCGCCCTGCCCCCTCGCCCGAACAGGGAAACCTGCATCCGCACCGACGGCCGCAGCAGCGGCAACAGCGCCGACCCGCGATCGAACAGGCCGGCCGTGCGGTTCACCTCGAAGCGAATGAGGGAGCGGAAATTCTCGTCGCATTGTCCCTGGACGATCTGCCGCTCGCTCACGCCGAAGCGATCCATCGAATCTTGCGGCAGGTAGATGCGGTCGCGCTCCAGAATGTCTCGCCGCACGTCCTGCCAGAAATTCGCCAGTTGCAGCGCCGTGCAGATGTCGTCGGACAAAAGCTGGCGCGGCTCGTCGCGATAACCGCACAAATAGAGAACGAGCCGGCCGACGGGATTGGCGCTTCGGCGGCAATAGTCCAGCACCTGCTCGTAGGTCTGGTAGCGCAAGATGCGCTGATCCTGTTCAAACGCGTCGATCAGGTCAAGAAATGGCTGGGCTGGCAACTGGTGGGACTCAATGGTCCGGGTCAATGCGACAAAAACGGGAGTGGCGGCGCGGCCGGCGAAGCAATCGAGCGTCTGCCTGCGAAAATCCGCCAGCAGCCGGAGGGATTCTTCGCGGTCGCCGGTTTCATCGCTCAGATCGTCGGCGACGCGGCAAAAGGCGTAGACGTTGCAGAAATCCTGCCGCAGACGCCGCGGAAGCAGCAGCGAAACAACCGAGAAGTTCTCGTAATGAGCGCCGGCCAGGCGTCGAGTCTGAAGCTGCGCCGCCCGGGCGTCTGAAGCGGAGGCGCCGGCCATTTGGATCGTTGAAACGCTCACCAAGTTCGCATTTTCACTGTTTTTGGCGATTTGCCAAGGGCGAAATGCGTCTATGCGGCCACGGAGGCCTGGCCGCAATCAAAAATACAACCACGGAGACACGGAAAAAAACCAGAAATCCGAAACCAGAATGACGAATCAAATCCGAAATCCGAATGACGAAACGGTCTTCGTTTCGGGTTTCTCACTTTCGGGCTTGATTCGTCATTCTGGTTTCGGATTTCTGGTTTCCGCGTCTCCGCGGCTGCATTTTTTTCTCGCGAGAGAACAGTCCAGCGCGGAATGTCGAGCGAATTCGGCTATAAATGGGCCATGGCAATGAAGGTTCTTTACATTGGCGGCACGGGCGAGGTTTCCTACGGCTGCATCCAGGCCGGATTGGATGCCGGACAGCAAATCAGCGTCTATAACCGCGGCACCAGCGGCGTGACGCTGCCCAAGGGCACTCGTCACATTCCCGGCGATGTGACGGATGAATCGGTCTACCAATCCGTCGGCAAGCAGAAATGGGACGCGGTCTGCCAGTTCCGCAGCTTCGACTTGCAACAGTGCGAGCGGGACATCCGCGCGTTCGCCGGCAATGTCGGGCAATTCGTCTTTATTTCCACGGCCATGGTGTACCAGCGGCCGCCGCTGAAACAGCCGGTCACCGAATCATCGCCCCGCGGCAACCCTCATTCGCCGGAATATGCGCAAAGAAAAATCGCCATCGAAGACCGGCTCATGGAACTGCACGGCTCGGGCAAGATGCCGCTGACGATCGTCCGCCCCAGCCACACGATTCGCACCCGAATGCCGGGAACCTTCGTCAATGATGACGAAGTGAGCTGGCGGCTGGTTCAGGGCAAGCCGATCATCTGCCACGGCGACGGCTCATGCCTGTGGGCCCTGACGCGGACGGAGGATTTCGGGCGGGCGTTCGCCAAATTGCTGGGCAATCCCAAGGCGATGGGCGAAGCATTTCATATCACGACCGATCGGCTGCATCCCTGGGATGCGATCTACCGCGCCTGGGCGGCGGCGCTGGGAGCGCCGGCTCCGCGGCTGGTGCACGTGGCCAGCGACACGCTCGTTCGATACGACGCCAAGTGGGCCAGCAGCCTGCACGCAGACAAGACCTGGACGATCATCTACGACAACAGCAAGGTGAAATCGGCCGTCGGCGGGTGGGAATGCCGGTACGATCTGCCAGAAACTCTGGCGATGTCGGCGCCGCACGTGAAGGAGAGGCTGAAGAGGTTTTTGCCTGATCCGGAGTTGGCGAAGTTATTGGAGAGGATCATCGCCGAGCAAGAAGCGCTTTAGTTACGCGGTCAATCACATCGGCCCAATCGCCGATCGATTGCTGCCGAAACAGCCGCATGGTGGGATACCAGGGACTATCCTCTCGGTCCAATAGCCAGCGAAAATCCGGCATGAATTGCAGCATCAACCACACCGGCGTCGCCAACGCGCCGGCCAAATGAGCTGCGGAAGTGTCGGTGGTAATAATCAGGTCCATCAGCGACATCGCCGCCGCAGTGTCGGCAAAGTCGTTTAACTCGCTTCCGAGGTCGATCAATTCCAGGTTCGGCGGCGGATTCTTGGCTTCCTCGGCGGCCGGACTTTTCTGGAAGCTGTAAAACCTGACGCCCCGCACGGCCCCCAACGGAGCCAACTGATCCAATGTCAGCGATCTCGTCCGGTCATCCCTGAACCGTGCATTGCCGGCCCATACCAAACCCACCTTCAATCTCCGCTCGCCAGCGCCCAGCTTCTGCCTCCAGGCGTCAACCATCGCCGGCTCGGGACTCAGGTAAGGAACCGAAGCGGGGATCGATTCCAAATCAGCGCCGAACGCCAGGGGAAGGCTCAGCAGCGGACATTGGACATCAAACGGCGGCAGGTCCGCGCCGAGCGGGAGGATTTGGCCCAGGTCGGGGCTGGATTGCAGAAGGCGGAGGAGTTCCGGGCGGCACCGAATAATCACCCTTCCGCCACGCCGCGCTACCAGCGGTGCGTAGCGAACGAACTGAATGACATCCCCCAATCCCTGCTCGCCCCAGAGCAGGATGGTTTGACCGCCCATTTCCTTCCCGTCCCATCGGGGCTGGGTAAAGGGAATCGTCTGCTGTTGGCCGTCGTTCTTAAAGCGCCATTCATACTCCGGCCAGCCCTCCTCGAAATCGCCTCTGAGCAGCAGAGCCAGGGCAAGATGATAATGCGCTAGGGCAAAGTCGGACTTTAACCGGATGGCTCGGCGGTAGGCGACGATGGATTCCTGGAGCTTACCTTTCTCTCTTAACGCGTTGCCCAGGTTGTTGAGGATCTCGGCAAAGTCCGGCCTGATCAGAAGGGCTTGGCGATAAGCGGCGATGGCCTCGTCCAGCCGTCTTTGCTCGCGCAGGGCATTGCCCAAGTTGCAATAAGCCTCGGCGTAGTCCGGCTTGATCACAAGGGCTTGGCGACAAGCGGCGATGGCCTCGTCCAACTGCCCTTTTTCTCGCAGCGCATTGCCAAGGTTATTGTGCGCTTCGGCATAGTCGGGCTTGAGCCGGACGGCTTGGCGGTAGGCGGTCACCGCCTCGTCGAGTCGTCCCCGGACGCCAAGGGCGATGCCCAGGTTATTGTAACTTAAGGCGGCAGCCGGCGCGATCCGAACGGCTTGTTGAAGAGCCGCGATGGCTTGGTCCAACTGTCCCTTTTTGCTCAGGGCGTTTCCCAAATCGAGGTGATAAACGGCGACCGTGGGATCGACCGCGATGGCCCGCTGGATCAACTCGACGCCGGCGTCTAAATGGCCGGTTTGCACGGCGATGACCCCGAGCAGGTGAAGTGCCCGGTCGTGACGGGACTGCCGGGTGATGATTTGGCGATAGAATCGCTCCGCCTCGGCGAGCCTTCCGGCTTGGTGATGCCGCACAGCGGAGTCGAGTAGCTGTTCGATGGGTGGTTCAGCCATGCGATTTGCCGCCGCAATCATTCTATGCGAAGACGCCTGAGGATGTGGTACAGACCCGCCGGTATTCAATGGCCCCAACCCGCAGAACCACTAGGACGAAAACAAGAAAGCCGGCCCAAAAGCCGGCTTGTAAACGATGGAAAACAACCCTTTGCTCAAGCTCGCCGTCGGCGACGCAGCAAACCGAGCCCGGCGAGGCTGAGCAGGCCCAGGGTGGCCGGCTCCGGAACGGTTGTGGTGACCTCCACCGAGGTTACGTTCATCTGCGAGTTCGAACCAAGTGCAGTCGCGACGGATTCACGATACCCAAAAGCCATACCGTCGAAGCCACCGCTGGACAGGGACGGAAGTGTGCCAATGGTGGTTTCGGTTCCGACGATCAACCCCGTGTCCGTAGCCCCGTTATAGAGCGCCTGGGTGATGGTGTACGTACCCGCCGACGTCAACTGAATCAACAGTTCATCGGTGTACTGGTTGCCCTGCGTCAGGAACGTGCCCGCATTTTGTTGGGTGTAAGTAGCTCCAGTACCGGGCGCATTGTTGTAGCCTCCGGTATTGCCGGAAGACACCAAGTCTTCATCGGCATTGTTGGTTGTCACCGTTTGGGCTCCGCGAGTCAGAATCTTGTTGCTGTTGCCGGTCCCAAAGTCCTGCCCAACATAACCCTGCCAATTCTGCGTGCCGCCGGTATTGTCGTTAATTTCCGAATTGGCCAGGCCGCTCATCGTGTTAACGCTACTGCTGCCGTTTTCAAGATTGGTATAAGGTGAACTGCCGCCCGAACTATACAGACCTATATAGACAGCGGAACTTTTGCTGAGAGTGCTGGTAAGCACGTCGCTGGTGTCCGTAAATGTCATGGTCAGCTCAACGGCATCGCCAACGTTTGTTAACGTCACCGGGCTGCTGGTGAACAATGCCTGAGCTTCATTAATTCCCGAAGTGGTGGACACCATGATCAGGCTCAGGGGACCGCCGCCGGTGATACTGGATGCTGTGGCCTGCTTCGACGATGCAACGTCATAGCTTGTCGAGCTTGACGTCGGAGCATTGCCGGTTCCCAGGGTACTGGTGGCGAGCGTATCATTGAAGACGACATTGGTCAGCAGCGCGCCTTGAGATGCCTGAGGGAACGCAATCGCGATGCCCCCCGCCAAACAGGCTCCAGCCAAAATAACATTACGCTTGGAACTCTTTGAAATGCTCATCTACCCGCTCCTCTCGCTAAGAATTTGATTAGCCAAGGTGACTTTAACCCATGGGTTTGGGAATGGCTATTGAATACTATTGCAGTTTTGGCATGGTTGTTTTGCACAATCATATATGGGCAGTCAGTCGATGGCCGCATGTCCATGATCCACGACATAACAGTAAGAAGGACCCAGAGATAAGACACCTCGACGCGGTTCCTGACGGAAGGCTGTGTGACGCAAATTTGACGTATCCCATCGCAAATCATGATTAGGTGTGAAATTTGCGAGCTTCTGACGCCGCCGCGGGTTCTGCCGATGAGTCGTTTCGGCCAGGCTGGACCCTTAGTGCCGATGGCGGAAATGATCTTTTTGAGGCGCTGGCTTGGAGGTCTTGGCGGTTAGGATTGTCATGTCGGCATTGGCGGTGTCTATCGAAGACCTTGTTGTCACCGCCGGCGCGGCCGCCAAGAGTTCCACGCTCGGCAGCGCGGGAATCGAAATCGAGTCGCCGAGGCGAGTCACAAACTCGGTGAAATCCGAGCCGCTGACCGTGCCCTGGCCTTCGTAGTCCAGATACCAATCGCTCGAATTCGTT
>Ga0187864_10004841_pt1 | contig 10350 bp, 8 predicted proteins | sample June2016WEW_11_4_FD_132985 | JGI IMG/M metagenome (GOLD analysis project Ga0187864, IMG submission 132985) | Peatland microbial communities from SPRUCE experiment site at the Marcell Experimental Forest, Minnesota, USA - June2016WEW_11_40 | ecosystem: Environmental > Terrestrial > Soil >... | reverse complement strand
TTCGTTCCTATCTCCGCATCACGCAAGGTAGTCCGAAACGGGTAAAAAGATACTTTCACGAAGGCCACGTCCAATACGCAGCTTGATCAGTGTGTCACCAATTTAGTGCTCGGAGTAATAACAGGGCGGGACATGGTCTCGCCCTGTTATGCTTGTGGAGGGAGATCGGTTATGCCCATATTAGACGTCAAGAAGGCAGTAGAACTCGCGCGAGGGTATCTGTCCGACATCCTACAAGTTCCGGATTATCAGGTTCTCCTAGAGGAGGTGGAGTTCTCAGAAGATGGGAAGTTCTGGTTTATCACCCTGAGCTATCCCGCGCCCTATGTATCGTCCGTTCAGGCTGTTCTTGGACAGCATGATCGCGCGTATAAGGTGGTGAAGTTGAGGGGTAGCGACGGAGCGTTCGTCGCCGTAAAGATGAGAAGCCTGGCAGAAGCTTAGACAATGAAAGATGGGTTCGAGCAATTGCAAGCCTACGGCAAAGTAGGAGTGGTGATCGACTCAAATCTCCTCCTCCTGCTCTTTCTCGGCACCTATGAGCGGCAGCAGATCTCAACTAACAAGCGTCTTGCTACCTACACCGAGGAGGATTTCGACCTTCTGACCAGGTTGCTCGGGCAATTCACGCGAATCGTTACCACTCCGAACATCTTGACGGAAGTGAGCAATCTGTCAAACGCGATCCCGGAAAAGAAGAAGACAACGTATTTCGCTTGGTTTGCAAGCCGGGTGGCATTACTGCGGGAAGAGTCTGTATTGAGCTCGACCGCCCTCACAAGCCGATGGGCCAAGTTTGGACTGACTGACGCCGTGATCGCCGCCATTGCAAAGAATCGCTACCTAGTTCTCACCGACGACTTCCGGCTGTCGCAATCGCTGCAAAGCGACGGAATTGACACGCTCAATTTCAACCATCTCCGTGACGCATATTGGCGCATGAACAATTAACTGGCCCGCCCCGCTCCCGTGCTAAAATTTGACCAAATGCTCGCGAGAGAAGTTTGGTCTTGATCGAAATAGCGCCGTCCATATTGTCGGCTGATTTCGCCCGCCTGGCTGAGGATGCCAAGGAGGCGGTGCGAGGGGGCGCCACCCTCCTCCATGTGGATGTAATGGACGGCCATTTTGTGCCCAATATCACGATCGGGCCTCCGGTGGTCGCGTCGTTGCGTAAGGCCGTGGATGTTCCGCTGGACTGCCATCTGATGATCGAGAATCCCGACGACTACATTCCGGCTTTCGTCGATGCCGGAGCCAACTGGATCTCGGTGCATCAGGAAGTTTGCCGCCACCTGAATCGCACCCTCGAGCTGATTCGCAGCCATGGGATGCAAGTCGGGGTTGTCCTCAACCCGGCGACACCGGTACAGACCCTCGGCGAGGTGCTCGATCTGGTGGACTACATCCTGGTGATGTCGGTGAATCCCGGTTTTGGCGGGCAAGAGTTCATTTCCGGGGCGCTGGAGAAAGTCCGTAAGCTGGCAACCATGCGCGCTGCCAAGGGTTTGAACTACCGCATTGAAATCGATGGCGGCATAGACCTGGCAACGATCGGACCATCAGTTCGCGCCGGAGTGGAAATTTTCGTTGCCGGCAGCTACGTTTTCGGCCACGGCGATCCGGCCCGTAAGGTGGAGGGATTGTTGAAGGCCGCCCAGGAAGCCACCTTGTTGCGCGCCTAGTCGTGGAAGGCAGTATTTCCCAGAGGTGTTTAGGATGTTTCGTCGTGTCATCATCGCGTTTTCGATAGCCGCCATGCTGCTGACCCTCGGATGCAGCAACAAGAAAGTCCAGAATCCCATTGCCCACATCGACTCGAAGCAGCCGGACAAGGTGCTGTTTGACCGCGCCATGGACGCGATGAAGCACAACAAGTACGACGTCGCCCGGCTCAGCCTGCAGACCCTGATCAATACTTATCCGGATTCCGAGTATGTGGCGCGCGCCAAGCTGGCCATCGGCGACTCCTGGTATGCCGAAGGCGGCTCGGCCGCCATGACCCAGGCGGAAAGCGAGTACAAGGACTTCATCACCTTCTTTCCAAATATGCCCGAGGCGGCGGAAGCGCAGATGAAGATCGGCAACATCCACTACAAGGAGATGGAGAAGGCGGACCGCGATCCCACGCACGCCCGCCGTGCCGAGGAGGAGTATCGCCAGCTCATCTTGCAGTTTCCAGACAGCCCGCTGGTGCCACAGGCCAAGCAGCGGCTGCTGGAGGTGCAGGAAGTGCTCGCCGATCGCGAGTACCTGATCGGGCACTTCTACTTTCTGCGCGAGGCGTATCCGGCGGCCATCGCGCGCCTCAAGTCGGTGGTCGATACTTACCCGCTATACAGCGGAGCTGACCAGGCCCTATACGAATTGGGCAACTCCTACGAAAGGGAAGTTGACCTTATCCGCCGGTCGAAACTGCCTGAAGTGTCGAAAGGTGCGTTGATCAAGCAGTACACCGAAGGAGCTGTCGCCGCCTACGGCCGTATCCTTACCCGCTACCCTCTGGAAGCGCGCGCCGACGATGCCAAGAAACGGTTGCAGGCAATGAAGCAGCCGGTCCCGCACGCCACCGAGGCCGCCATTGCTCAAGATAAAGCTGAGATCGCCAGCCGCGGCTCGCTGGGACACTTCGGCAAGTTGATGGAGAACTTCCACAAAGGTCCGGACGTGTCGGATGCCACCAAGGTCGGCGAACCGACGCTGGTTGATCCCAAGCAGGTCAGCGCGCCTGATATGGTGCGCGCTGCGAATAGCAGCATCATCGGCAGCATGGTCGGTTCCAATAAGGTAGGAGTCGAGCGCGTAGACAACGGCGCCGTCCCCGCCGCGAACGCTCCCATTCCGCGCTCTGACGCCGAAGCAGCGGCGCCTGCCGGATCTACTCCTACCACGGGCAATGCTGCTGGCGCTACCCCCGGGACTGCGTCGGCCGAGCCTGCGTCGAGCGGCGCCGGGAATGGCGCACCCTCCAACCCGGCCTCAGACAGTAGCGCAGTTCCTGAAATGAAGAACGACTTGCAGCCCGCGGCCGCAACTCCGCCGCCCGGCGCCACCGCTCCGCCGCCTGGACAAGTGAACGAGGCTGCTGCTGCGTCCTCCAGTTCCGACAACAGCACGCAGCCGGCGCCCGCGGCCAGCAGTGGTTCAGCGCAGCAGTCCGCCCCGCCGGCCGACAGCAATAAGGAAAGCTCATCGAATAAAAAGAAGAAGCATCATTATTGGCCGTTCTGACGGCAAAATTGGTCGAGAGCGCAGCTTCGGCTGCGCTTTTCTTTTGCGTCTTGCCGGCTGACTACTGACTACTGGCTACTGGCTACTGACTACTGACCGCCCTTCCTTGTAATATCGAAGTCGAAGCTTCATTCGTAGAACGGACTGGAATGCCTCACGATCTTCCCAAGGCCTACGAACCGGGCGCCATTGAACCGCGTTGGGCCGAATACTGGGTCCACGAAAAACTGTTCCACGTGGAACCCCCCAGCGACCCTGACCAGCCCACCTTCACGGTGACCCTGCCGCCGCCCAATGTCACCGGTAACCTGCACATGGGCCACATGTTAGAGCACACCGAGATTGACATCATCGTCCGCTGGAAGCGGATGCAGGGGCTGCGCACGCTGTGGCTGCCAGGCACCGATCATGCCGGCATCGCCACCCAGTTGATGGTGGAGCGCCAGCTCGCTGCTGAAGGCAAGAACCGCCGCGACATGGAGCGCGAGGCGTTCATCGCGCGCGTCTGGGACTGGAAGCAACACTATGGCGGAGTCATTCTGCGACAAATGAAGCGCCTCGGCGCTTCGGTGGACTGGTCACGCGAATACTTCACCATGGACGAGCGCATGTCGCGCGCCGTGCGCGAGGCCTTCGTCCGCCTGCATGAAGAGGGACTGATCTACCGCGGCAAGTACATCGTGAACTGGTGTCCGCGCTGCGTCACCGCCGTCTCCGATCTCGAAGTGGTGCACGAGGACACGCCGGGCAAGATTTACGAGATCCGTTATCCGGTGAGCGGATCCAAAGACGAGTACATCGTGGTGGCCACCACGCGTCCTGAAACCATGTTGGGCGACACCGCGGTGGCGGTGAATTCCAGCGACGAGCGCTATCGTCATCTGCACGGGAAAAAAGTTCTGCTGCCGCTGATGAATCGCGAGATTCCCATCATCACCGACGACATCCTCGCCAATCCCGAGTTTGGGACCGGCGCCGTGAAGGTCACGCCGTCGCACGATCCCAACGATTTCGAGGCAGGCGTGCGCAACAACCTGCCGCAGATCGACGTGATGAACGAAGTCGCGCAGATGAACGAGAACGCTGGACCCTACAAAGGACTGGACCGTTTCGAGGCGCGACAGAAGGTGCTGGAAGACCTCGAACAAGGCGGCTTTCTGGTCGGAGCGAAGGACTACGTTGTCCCGCTGGGAAAGTGCGGTCGCTGCAAGACCATCGTCGAGCCACGGCTTTCGACGCAGTGGTTCGTCAAGATCCAGCCGCTGGCCGACCGCGCCATCGAGGTGGTGGAGAACGGCGACGTCAAGTTCGTGCCGGAGAATTACTCCAAGACCTATTTCGAGTGGATGCGCAATATTCACGACTGGTGCATCTCCCGGCAATTGTGGTGGGGACATCGCATTCCCGCGTGGCATTGCAAAGATTGCCCCGAAATCATCGTCGCGCGGGAGACGCCTACTAAGTGCAACAAGTGTGCCGGCAGCCATCTGGAGCAAGACAACGACGTGCTCGATACCTGGTTTTCCTCTGGCCTGTTGCCCTGCTCGGCGCTGGGCTGGCCCGACAGTACGCCAGACCTCGACGCCTTTTATCCCACAACGCTGCTCATCACCGGCTTCGACATCCTGTTCTTCTGGGTGGCGCGCATGATCATGATGAACTGCCACTTCATGCGCGGACACGAGCATGGCGACGTGCCCTTCCACAACGTTTACATCCACGCGCTGGTGCGAGATGCCGAGCGCCAGAAGATGTCGAAGACCAAGGGCAACGTGATGGACCCCATCGAGATCATCGAACAGTACGGCACCGACGCCGTGCGCTTCACCTTGGCCTCGATGGCCGCCCCGGGGACCGACATCGCATTTTCGGAGAGCCGCACAGGGAGCTATCGCGCCTTCGCCAACAAGATTTGGAATGCCGCGCGCTTCCTGTTCATGAACGTGGACAGGGCGCAGGAGGCCGGCCTGTGGTCGCTGGCGGACTTCCAAACGTCGGGTGCCCCACCCTTCCGCGAAGCGGAGGGTGGGATTAATCCTGACTTCAACGCCAAGGGCGTCTCCGGCTTCAAGGCTGAAACCCTCGAGGACCGCTGGATTCTTTCGCGCTTCAATCGGGTTGCGCAACAGATGCACGAAGCGCTGGAGGCGTACCGCTTCCATGAAGCGGCCCACGTTGTCTATCACTTCTTCTGGGGCGAGTACTGCGACTGGTATCTGGAGCTGATCAAGCCACGCCTGGCCGGCAGCGATCGCGATCGACCGGGGTCCCCGACGAGCGCCGGTTTTGCGCGCGGCGGGGTGGAAGTTCGCACCGCGTATGCGAATCTGATCAGCATCTTCGAAGGCGCGCTGCGCATGTTGTCGCCGTTCATGCCCTTCATCACCGAAGAAATCTGGCATGCCGTGTACGATGGCAAACCGCCGCTCAAATCGATTGCGCTGGCTGCGTATCCCAGGGTTGACCCGTCGCAGGTGGACGCAGACGCCGAAACCGAGATGGCGATCATGCAAGACTTGATCGAAGGCGTGCGCAACATCCGGGCCGAATTGAAGATCGAACCCAAGCAGAAGGTGGCCATCGAGATCTTCGCGGACAGTGACATTCGGTCCTTGATCGAGCGCAACCGTGGCGCGGTGGAGCGGTTGGCGAATGTGGAAGGCCTGACGTTCGTGGACTCATCACTGGCCAAGGCAGCAGGCGCGCGCAGCACCGCCCGATTCGATGTGCGGGTGCTCTATGAGCGCAAGATGGATGCGACTGCCGAACGCGACCGCCTCAGCAAAGAGCTGACGCGGCTTACGCAGGAGTTGACGCGTGCGACTGCGCAGTTGAAGAATGACGCCTTTCTCGCCAAAGCCCCGGCACACGTGGTCGAGGGATTGAGGAAACGCAAGGGCGAAGTCGAAATGCTGGTACAGAAGGCAAACGAAGCGTTGGGAGAGTTAGGCGCTTAGCCGCGTGACGTAGGTCCGGGGAGATCGATCGTGGATTGGACAAGCCGCAGGATCACCGCAATCCTGGAAAACGCATTGCAGGAAGATCGCGCCACCCGCGATGCCACTACCTATGCGTGCATCGATCCCAACCAGCGCGCCTCGGCCACCATTCTGGCCAAGCAGGACTGCGTGCTCTCCGGGCTGGGCTGCATCCCGCGCATCCTCAACGTCTTCGCCAGGCTGGATGGCACCGTCACCTCGCATCCCGAGGTCACCAGCCACACCGAAATCTTTGACGGGGTGCGCTTGCGCAAAGGGCAGTCGATTGCGGTAATCGTCCACAATGCGCGCGTGGTGCTGTCTTGCGAGCGTGTGATCTTGAATGTCATGCAGCGCATGAGCGGCATTGCCACGCTGACGCGCCGCTACGTGGACGCGGTGGCGGGCACCGGCACTGTGATCCTGGACACGCGCAAGACTGCGCCGGGGCTGCGCGTGCTGGATAAGTACGCGGTGAGTTGCGGCGGGGGCATCAACCATCGTCTCGACCTCAGCGATGGTGTGCTCATCAAGAACAATCACATTGCGCTCGCCGGCAGCGCCGTGGCTGCGCTGCAACGCGCGCTGCACAATCGGCGCGGCTCGCAGATCGTCGAAATTGAGGTGCGCTCGCTGCACGAACTTGAGGCTGTGCTGGAGCATGGCGCCGAAGCTGTCTTGCTCGACAACATGTCTCCGGAGGACGTTCGCCAGGCGGTGGAGCGTGTCCGCCAACTGGATCGGGATGTGCCGCTGGAAGCTTCGGGCGGAATCACCCTGGAAAACGTGCGCACCTACGCCGAAACCGGAGTGAACTTCATTTCCGTGGGAGCGTTGACCCATTCCCCCCCGGCGGTAGACCTGAGCATGAGGATCGCTCCGGCGTAAATAGCCTTCAGCTGTCAGCTTTCGGCCTACAACTCTGTCCTCCTGGCGTGCCCGCTCGACGGGCGAGTCGAAGGATCCCTATATTCCCTACTGATCTTTAACGCGCCGAAGGCCTGCGGCCAGGATTGGTTGTGATATCGGCTGTTTACGCCAACGACGCTGTACCAAAGGGACGGTGACGATCAGCAGAGGCGGATCGATATATAATCTCTCGCCCAGGAGACCCAAAGTGGAAATCTAGACAAAAAAGGAGAAAGTGCAATGTCAAACCATTTCACAGGACTCAGTCTCGGCCCCCCGATGGGCGATCAACGACTCGACCTCTGCGACCTCTACGCATTCCAGTCACCCGCTGACCCGAACAAAACCGTGATCATCCTCAACGCGAATCCTAATGCGGATGCTCTTCACCCCGACGCAATCTATCGCCTCAACATCGATAACGACGGCGATTACCTGAACGACCTTGCGTTCAGCTATGTGTTCTCCAAACCGCAGAACGGCAGGCAGACCGTTAACGTTTTCGTGGCGAAGGGTCAGGAGTCGCGCTCGGTCGAAGCGGTCGGGACGAAGATCATCGCCGACGGCGAGGTGTCCTTCGGCACCAAGCCGAATATCATCAACTCGGGCCCTTACACTTTTTTCGCTGGCAGCCGCAGCGACGCGTTCTTCTTCGACTTCGACGGAATCAAGAACCTGTTCGATACCCGGGGCAAACGGAACTTTACCGAGCCTCATCTGGCCGGCAAGTCTCCCTGGACGGGCGTGGATTCCAATACCGAAGCAAACGTGTTTTCGACTGTGATCGAGCTGCCGACCAACGAACTCAATCCGAAGCCCGAGATTCATATTTGGGGGCGGTGCAGTGTAAGACGCGACGGCGAGTTGCTTCACGTCGATCGCGCGGGCCATCCCAGCGTCAGCAGCTTCTTCAACACCGATGATACCAAGGAGGAGTACAACGCGAGCGAGCCCGTCAACGACCGCAAGCAATGGCTCGAGCAGTTCGTGCATCTGCTGGGGCATACCGGCAATTACACGCGCGAGGAAGCGATTGCCGCGATCGACACGGAACGGACACTTCCCGACGTACTGAGTTTTGATCCGTCGAAGCCCGCAAAGTATCCCAATGGTCGGACCTTCACGGAAGACGTGATCAATTACCGTCTCGCCTTCCTGACGAAAAATGAGTGTCCGCCCACAGGCCTCAAACCTCACAACGACATCCTGAAGGAGTTTCCCTACATTGGCACGCCCCACGTGAAACGTGCCGCAGCATAAAACCGGTACTGGTGCGGATGATACGGAAAACCGCGAAATGTGGTCAGCGCGGCTCGATATTAGGTTCGAGCTGTGCTGACACATCACCAGCAACGACGGTGGCGTTCCGCGTTTCGGGATTACTTGTGATAACGCCTGATTGCAACAGCTATTCGTGGAAAGCCCAACTCCCGGTTTGTCCGTTGCGCGTCAACGTAGCAACTCCGGCGTCCCCCTGCGGATCAGTTTTGCCTGCGCGACCTTGGGGACTTCTGTTTCGAGTAGCGGTTTCCTAAAGCAAGTTTCCTCTAGGGCCACTCGTCGTATCAATCACTTACAAACGGATTGGGTTATCCCAATCGGGTTGAACTGCGCTCAATCGGCAGTTAATAGGCAACAGATTGGGCAACGGCTCTACAGTTGCGGGCGAGTATCGCGTTCACCGGTTGGCGCTGTAACGCGGGACTCAACGCCTTCTCTGCAGCTCCGCCATGCTCGTACAATGAATAGCTGACGGCCTTTTCAGCCGACGCGTTGGACAGTCTGCAGAAGGCGAGCCACGGGGGAGAAAGATGGCAAACGCACTCGGTTTAGTGATGACAGGCGGAGGCGCGCGGGGTGCTTATCAAGCCGGTGTCCTGAAACGCATTGGCGAATTAAAGCAGATTCAAACTTACGGCAATCCTTTTCCCATCATAGGAGGCGCTTCCGCCGGGTCGGTCAATGGCGCTGGCCTGGCCATGGGCTGCGACGATTTCGCCCTGGCAACCAGAGTGCTGGCGCAGCTTTGGTCCCGTCTCCGGCCTTACGATATCTTTCACTGCGATGTTCTGTCGCAGGCCCGTAATTCCCTGAACTGGATACTGGACCTCTCCTTTGGAGCAGTTCTGGGCGGAGGTCACGCCCGATCGTTTTTGGATGCGACTCCTTTGCGGCGCTTTCTGAACCAACACCTCGACTGCAATCGAATCCAGGACAACATCAAGCGCGGGCATCTCTACGCCCTGACCATTTCCGCGACCAACTATAACTCAGGGAAGAGTTATCTCTTCATCCAGGGAAAGAAAGGTCACCCCATGTGGAACCGAAGCCGGCGGGTGACTCTGGCGACCAAGATTACGGTGGACCATATCTGCGCCTCCGCTGCCATTCCCCTAGTCTTCCAACCTGTGAGACTGAATACCGCGCGCGGGACGGCATTCTTCGGCGACGGTTGTGTACGCCTACAACAGCCTCTGAGCCCGATCATACGGCTGGGGGCTAAAAAGATTTTTGCGATCGGGGTCCGCGGACACAATCTGGAACACCGGGAAGAAGCTTCCGACAATAGAGACCCTTCGCTTGCGCAGATCATGGGCGTGCTTTTCAATGTCATGTTCCTCGACCACCTGGCGACCGACGTTGAGCACCTGGAACGGCTGAATCAGTTGCTCAGCTGTGGCCAGATCAACCAGTCGGGCATCGAGGAATGCGAAAAGATACGTCCCCTGAGGCCGCTTCTGATTACGCCCTCGGTTAACTTGTCACAACTGGCAGAGCAGCACCAGCGGGACATGCCATATCTCATCCACTACTTTGTCAACAGCCTGGGGCGGGATGCGGCTTCGTGTTCCGATCTCATGAGTTACTTGCTGTTCGCGTCGAAGTACACGACGGACCTAGTTGAGATTGGGTACCACGATGCCAGCCAACGCATCGATGAGATCGAAGACTTTCTTTTTTCTCCCGCCGATGAAGACGCCGAAGAGCTTCCCCGTCAGCGGAAACGGGTCCAGTAAGGCACGCCCATAAGAAGCGAGATAGGGTCAGTGTAACCGCTGCTTGACACCGCAACGTGCCCGCTCGGGCGAATCATCGGATGGATGTTGAAATATCGCCTCTCTGACAATGTCGGCGGTGTCAAGCACTTTTCGAGCACACCACGGCATGCGCTCGGAAGAAGAGCGCCATTTCGCTCTAAAGGAAAAAATGCCCAATCCAACCAAGGCTCGCG
>Ga0187864_10004836_pt1 | contig 10364 bp, 7 predicted proteins | sample June2016WEW_11_4_FD_132985 | JGI IMG/M metagenome (GOLD analysis project Ga0187864, IMG submission 132985) | Peatland microbial communities from SPRUCE experiment site at the Marcell Experimental Forest, Minnesota, USA - June2016WEW_11_40 | ecosystem: Environmental > Terrestrial > Soil >... | reverse complement strand
GCGGAAGTGACGATGTCCGCGAACGAGAGTGCTTCGCGATGGACAGCCGTGGCGGTTGCGTTGGAAGGCGATGAGGCCACAATCTCGCTCGACGAGGAAATGCAGAAGGTGTATGCCGCCTTCAAGGCTGAAGTGGCAGCCTCCCCACTAGCCTTACCGGAGGCAGCGCCGTCCGAAGATTCCGCGGCGCCCGCGGAACCGCATTTGCCCGTTGCGACCATGTCGAATCCGGAACCCCAGCCTGTGCCGCAACCAGAGCACGCCGTAAGCCCCGAGACGTGGCAAACTGAACCAATGCCGGCCGCGCCGTCGCCATCCGAGGCCGCCGCAGTGGCTTCTTTCGTGCCCACCGAGCCCACAAGTCTTCCCGACGTCGCCAGCCCATCCACACAGCAGTCCGAGGCCGAGATTGCTCCCCCCGTGACTGCACCGGTTGCGCCCCTCGAAGCACATAGCGAACCGGCACATACCGAGGAGACACATCCCGAGCCACCGCCGGTGGCTGAGTTCGTGGCGGCAAATCATGAGCCAGTCGCCGAGCTTGTGAACTCTATCGTGGAGACCGCAGTTTCCAATTTTGCAACGCCTGTCCCGCAGGAATCGCAACCCGTGCCGGAACCCGACCCCGCGACGTCGAGCAACGCCTTTGCCCCGATCGTCGAGCCCCAGCACACCGGGACCCAGCACACCGAAGAACACAAAGAAGATTCCGAAACCGTGAAGAGCACTGCGGCCGCATGGGCGAGTTGGCGTCAGATTCGCGATGCCGGTGATGCCAAGACTGTCACGGCGGAATCCAGTCGCCAGGAATTCGATGTGCCCATGCCCGAGAAATCCGCTGCCGCTGCAATGGCCGTTGCGGCGGGTGCCGAGCAGAGCGCGCACGAAGCTGCCGCCAAAACAACCGAGTCTCCCGCCGACATCGCCGGCATCGTGGACAGCGTTCTAGCCGATCTTCGCCCCAAGCTCATGGCAGAGATTTCCCGGAAAATGGGAGAGAAGAAATAAGGCCTCGGCTTCGCATCTTCATTTTCCAGTCCGAACCTTCCCCCTCCACGTAGTCCCGCAATCTAACCCATCGAGGTATTGCAACCCTCCTCCTAAACTGAGTACCATTCGTGCTATCGCCCCCGGAGTATTGCGCGTCATGAACGGCCAGACTGTCTCGCACTACCGCATCCTGGAAAAACTGGGCGCGGGCGGCATGGGAGTGGTCTATAAAGCCGAGGACATTCGCCTGGGACGTCTGGTCGCGCTGAAGTTCCTTCCGGAAAATGCGGCCGTCGAAGCGCACGCACTGGAGCGCTTCAAACGCGAGGCGCGCACCGCCTCGGCGCTCGATCATCCCAACATCTGCACCATCTACGAAATCGACGAAGATCAGGGCCGTCCCTTTATCGCCATGCAACTGCTCGAAGGGCAGACTCTACGCGAGCGCATCGGCGACCAACCAGTTCCGCTAGGCACCTTGTTGGACTGGGGATTGCAGATCACGGACGCGTTGCAGGCGGCGCATGCTAAGGGCATCATGCACCGCGACATCAAGCCGGCAAACATTTTTATTACGACGCGCGATCAGGCGAAGATCATGGACTTCGGCCTCGCCAAACTCACGCTGCCGGATACGGGAAGTTCCGGCGACGTCACCATGTCGGTGAGCGGTCCACTCACGCACACGGGTGCGGCCGTCGGCACCTTGGCTTACATGTCACCGGAGCAGGCCCGCGGCGAGCCGCTCGACGTGCGCACCGATATCTTTTCTTTCGGCGTGTTGCTTTACGAAATGGCCACCGGCAAGCAAGCGTTTACGGGACCGACTTGGGCGGTAACGGTTCATGCCATCCTGGGCCAGGCACCGCTTTCGCTGAACGAATCCATGCCCGGGCTGCCGCACCGCCTGCAGGAAATCATCGACAAGTCGCTGGTGAAGAATCGCGATTTGCGTTATCAGACGGCCGCCGAGGTTCATGCCGACCTGCTGAAGTTGAGGCAGGACGTGGAAGCAGGGAAGAAAATCAAGACGGTTCGCATCGCCGCAGTTTGGTCTACGCGCAGAAAGTTGCAGATAGCGGCCGGGATCGCCTTGCTGATCGTCATCATTGCCGCCGTGCTCTGGGGTCCGCGGCTTATGCGCAAGCTCGAATCTTCAGGCAGACTTGCGGCGTTGCAACCCGCTTCTCTGGTTCCCGAGCACAAAAGCCTCGCCGTTCTGCCCATTGCCGCCGTCGCCGACGATCCCAAGCTCACCGCCTTCGGCAAAGGCCTGCTTGAAGACGTAGCCGCCAAACTTTCGCAATTGAGCGCGAACCACGATATCGAGGTCATTCCGGCGCGCACGCTCGAAGATAAGAAAATCTCCACGCTGGCTGACGCGCAAAAAGAATTCGGCGTCAATCTTGGCCTCGCGGTTTCGCTGAAGCAGGATGGCGACCTTGTCCGCGCTGCCTATAGCCTGATCGACGCCAAAACCGACAAGAACCTCGCCGCCGACTCCGTCACCGCTCCGGTTTCGGACCTGTTCACCATCGAAGACAAACTCACCAGCGGCATCGCCGACGCGCTGAAAATCAACCTGCGCACTGAGGAGCGGCAAGCTCTCGGCGCCCACTCCACAACCTTGCCCGAGGCGTATCAATATTTTGTACAAGGCGTGGGTTATCTCCGGCTCAGAGCTCAGCGCGAAGCGCTTGACAGCGCCGAGACCGTTTTCAAACAAGCTCTCAAGATTGATCCTAATTATGGCCCGGCGGAAGCAGGCCTTGGCGAGACGTATTGGTATCTATACGACATGACCCAACAGAAGCGCTGGATCGAGCAGGCGCAGCAAGCTTGTTCGAATGCCATCAATTTAGGCAATGCCGGCGCCGAAGGTCACATGTGTCTGGGAACGATTGAAAATGGCACAGGCGAATTTGAAAAAGCCGCTGAACAGTTCCAGCAAGCTGTGCAGCTCGATCCGGTAAACGACGACGCATATGTCAAGCTCGCCAAGGCTTACCAGAACCTCAACCAGTTGGATAAAGCCGAAGAGACCTACAAACGGAGAATCAGTCTTCGCCCGGAGTACTGGCGAGGATACAGTTCGCTGGGAGTTTTTTATGTGAGCCAGTCCGAATACGACAAAGCGCAAGAGATGTTCCAGAAGGCACTTTCGCTTAAGCCCAACAATTACCGTGACTACAGCAACCTCGGGGCGGTCCTGCTCTACGAAGGCAAGGACGAGGAGGCGACGCGCGACCTGGAAAAATCGATCGCAATCCGACCCTCGTACTACGCGTATGAAAACCTCGGTGCCGCATATCTTCGGCTGCGAAAATTCGATCAGGCGGCACGGAATACGCAGGAGGCACTCAAGCTTGATGACAGCGATTACCAGACATGGGGAAACCTCGGCGACGCCTATTACTACGGCGGCAATAAGTCTTCGGGAATGGATTCCTACAAGAAGGCAATTTCCATGGCCGAGCAGCGGCTAAAAGTCAATCCTCGCGACACGGACGTTCTAAGCGACCTGGCCAGGTATTGGGCCATGTTGGGAGACCATAGCAAAGCGCTCGATTACCTGGATCGCTCGCTGGTTGGAAAGAACGACAAAGAGTTGCTTTTTGCCGCCGCCCTGGTGTACAACCAGTTGCGCGAAACCGGGCCCGCTTTGGAGTGGTTAAGCAAAGCTCTGGCTGCGGGGTACTCAAAGTCAGTGGTCAGCGGAACGCCGGATTTCGATAATCTGCACGACAACCCCCGTTATCAGGCTTTGATGGAGCAGAAGTAAAGGGCCAAAGATCAAAAAATCAATTATCAATCAGACTTCACAGGAGGTTCACATGCCAACGGTCAATCTAACCACCGCAACCGTCTCAGGAGACATCAAAGATACTGAGACTTTCGAGTTTACAATCTCCTCCGCCCAAGGGAATAACGTTACGATAACTGGGAAAGACGAGGTGGGGAGCACGGATTCATGGTTCACCCCGAACCCCGCCACGATAACCCAGGGGGACACAAGCGTCACGGTGACGGCAGCGCAAATAACCCCATTAGGACAGTATGTCACCTACATCGTTGGCGGCATGAACGTTAGCAGTGCCGCGCACATCGTTGTTGGCGACTCGATGCCAGGACTCGAGAGACGCGAGAGAAAGGCCAGCTAAGCCGGAGCTAAAAGCGCAGGCCTCCTGGCCGGCGCTCCTGGCTCCGCTTTAACCAAAAGGGCGGAGTAATCTCCGCCCTTAACGATTCCGTGAAGTGACCCCAGGGATTTGATACAGCGGAAGTGAAGGATTCAAGAGGCCAATCAGCCAACAGGAGGTTCGCGTGCCAATGCCATCCGTGGATGTAATAACGGGAATTGTGACGAACGGGCCAATCCGGGAGGGTGAAGCCTTTCGGTGGACGTGCATCGAGTTCTCGGGCAACATTACCGTGACCGCACAGCCCATGCCAGATGGGGAGCCATGGTTTAGCCCCAGCCCCACTTCGTTCGCCGCTCCAGAGGGAAGTGGAACGCATTTGCGCCACACTTAACGGTCTGAATCCCTACGACAAAGAGGTCGTAGAGGATATTCTCAAGATCGAAGACTGCAATTACGACCGCAAAGGAAAGCCGCGCCAACTCTACGGGGTGGCTATATCCGCCAAGAGATATGTGGTTTACGCGCGGCAAAAATCAAAAATACAAATCATTAAGCTAAGCGAACACGGCCTGGGCATGTTGTATCTACCCGACAAGCGTAAACGCTACATCCCCACCGACTGTAAGGATCAGAAGACCAGTTATCCACGCTGGATCGTCGAGTCATGGGAACGGCTTCTGGAGAACCATTTCCGTAACCTCAACGATCCTGCAAACGCGCTGGTGACGCGTGAATTGTGGTTCGGAAAGTTTCCGGCGGTCATGCGAATCCGCGTGACAACTCCGAATGTGCTGGCAGCCTTACGAAAACACGATCCCGGAGCAGCCAAGCCATACAATTTCGCCCTCTCACCAATTCTGCTTCAATCGGCTACGAGTTGCACATTGGTCGGATCGTTCAGCAAGCATCCAGAGGAGTGGCTGACGCGGGAATACACTGAGATCCACACCGGAGCTGCGGTCTATTTGGGCGGAGAATACGATGTGCGGAAACTTTTGCCGCAGACTCTTTCAGGAGTTCTGTGGCGTCACTACCTCCACCCGGAGGACAAATCGCTTTCACCTGATGGCAAGCCCTGTGGTCCGTACACAAATGGTCTACTACTCCGACGGCCGATCCACGCAATGATTCCGTTCATCACAATCGGAAAGGAAGTCGAACGGAAGGCCCAAGAAGGAGAAGATATTAGCAGTCTTGAAAACGCAGGACCCATTCGATATCAGTCCGGGCAAACGGCCAACACTCGGGCGGTAGATCCGGCTTTGCAAAAGCGGATCGGCCAATTCTCACTACGCCAACTCAAGCAGTCAGATCTAAGTCGCGACACCATTATCCAGGCCCGCCGTGGTGCTCGCCTCCACCCCGACACGCGTGCTCGCTTGGCGCGAGCCGTGGACGAACTGGAGCTTATCGCCAACCGGCGCATAACTTCTGAGTAGCCGAGAACTCGGGATTATCGCAGACTGATTCAATAACGATGCCATTTGCCAGATCTTGGACTGGCGGACCATTATCTGCGGTAATTGGCTGAGGTGCGCGTAGGGCGGTGCGCAAGGCCCTGCCAGGAGTCGTGAACTTCGTCGTGCGATAATAGTCACCCAAATGGCTTCTGTACTTTCTATTGCTGCCCCAGAAGCTATCCACCGCATTCGGCGAGTTCAAGTACTCACAATCATTTGGATGACTGTCGAGGCTGTAGTGTCTCTGTTTGCAGCGTGGACGGCCCGCAGCCCAGCCCTTCTCGCGTTCGGCGGAGATAGTGCCATCGAACTCTTTTCAGCGATTGTTGTGTTGTGGAGATTCCGCGCCATCGCTCACGAGGACATGGAAAGGAGGATTGCCCGCGTTGCGGGAACGTTACTGTTGGCACTTGCCACCTATGTCGCAATTAATTCAGCTTTGAGTCTGTTGGGCCACAGCGAACCCCGACCCACTCTTGCGGGGATAGCCATTCTAGTTGCCGCCCTTGCCATTATGCCGTGGCTTGCGAAGGAAAAGCGCAACCTGTCAGCAGCTACAGGTAGCGCTGCATTGAGGGCCGACGCCGCGCAGTCGGCATTATGCGCTTATCTTTCGCTCATCGCCTTGGTGGGATTGGTAGTTAATGCAATTTGGCACATGGCGTGGGCGGATTCCGTTGCGGCTCTGCTCATAATCCCGCTGGTTTTTCGCGAAAGCTGGCAGGCAATGCGGGGCAAACCTTGCGGCTGCTGCTAATGTTGGATCTCTGCTGAAGGGCTGGTTTTTCAGCGATTTGCTTCGCTTGATAGTGTCTCGTTGCATTCTGTTCTTGTTTCGATGTAGATTCAAGGAACGCACTGTGGGGTAAGTGGGAATGCGGTCGATCTCGAAACGGATAGCGTGGCTTTCTCTGCTGCTGACGTTGTCGTCGGCGCTAGCGTTCGCCCTGCACCACCATTCGGGTCAGGATGACTCCACCACTTGCCAGGTTTGCGTCGCGGCGCATTCGGCAACTCCAACAGCCGCTTCTCCCACGCCCAAGCCGGTATTTCGTTGCGTGGTCCCTTTCCGGCCGCAGCCAATAGCGTCCAAGCAACGCCTGATAGCCTTCGCTCTTTGCGTCCGCCCGCCTCCTAGCGTCTAAAGATCAAATTCAGCTTTGTACAGGCCCAGTTCGTTTTCACGAACTGTTTCTTTGATCTTTTTCGAGCGAATTCTATGGAGGAATCATGCTGGCTTCATACAGCAAGTCGCTGTCCGCGACTTTTGTGGTGGTTTTCCTTTTGGTCCTCGGCCTTCAGGCTCACGCGCAGTCGGGCGGGAGTTCTGGATCCATCAGCGGCACTGTGCTGGACCCTACTGGCGCAGTGGTCGCCTTCGCAGGCGTGGAAATTCACAATCCAGTCAGCCATTTTGATCGAACCACGGCTACCGACAGTTCGGGTAAATTTACCATCCCGAATGTGCCCTTCAATCCGTATCACGTGACGGTGCTGGGACGCGGGTTTCTCCCATACTCGCAGGACGTTGATGTTCGGTCTGTTGTTCCCGTGAACCTCAACATCACCCTCAAGGTGGGAGGTGCGTCCGAGAGCGTGACGGTTGAGGCTGGGGCGGCCGACTTGCTGGAGAACGATCCGACCTTCCACTCCGACATCGACAAGAGCTATTTCGACAAGCTTCCCTTGGAGAGCACGACATCAGGACTGAGTTCGCTGGTTACGCTGTCCACGCCGGGAATCGCTGCCGATTCCAATGGCCTCTTCCACGGGCTGGGCGACCACGCGGAGAATTCGTTCAGCATCGACGGCCAGCCGATTACTGACCAGCAAAGCAAAGTCTTCTCCAACCAGCTTCCGGTCGATTCGATCGAATCCATGGAAGTGATCTCGGGTGCGCCGCCGGCAGAATACGGCGGTAAGACCAGTGTTGTGATTGTTGCGACCACACGCTCGGGCCAGGGCGTGACCACCCCTCATGGTAGCGTCACCACTTCGTATGGCTCATTCGGGACATCGAACGTGCAAGCCGAGCTTGCGTATGGGGGTAAGAACTGGGGGAACTTCATCTCCGCAGGCGGCTTGAACACCGGGCGGTTCCTAGACCCGCCGGAATTCACGGTCCTGCACGACAAGGGCAATGAAGAGAATCTGTTCGACCGAGTGGACTATCAACTTTCAACCGCCGATTCAATTCACCTGAACTTCGGATACAGCCGGAGCTGGTTCCAAACGCCGAATTCACTCGATGCCGAAAACGCGACACCCTGGAGTGGACTGTCCGGGATCGAACCGCAGATGGCAGCCTTTGCCGGGAGAGACCCGAACGGAAATATCGTCGGACCGACGGACCAGCGCTCCAAGATTGGAACGTTCAACATCGCTCCCTCGTGGACGCATGTGCTGACTACGAATGCAGTATTTACTTTGGGCGCCTTCGTGCGTCGCGACGACTATAACTACTACCCCAGTGGCGACGCGTTCGCGGACCTCGGGCCGCCGAGTCTACAGCGACAGTCGGTAAGTCAGAACCGGACGCTCACCAACGCAGGGCTTCGATCCGATCTTTCTTACGTCAAAGGGATCAACCAAATCAAGGCAGGAATCGTCTACCAACAAACATTCCTCAATGAAAACGACACCGTCGGGATCGTCGATCCAACCTACAACGCACCCTGCATCACTGCCGCAACCGTGACTTCGGTGAACCCATTTCCATATGTTGCGGCACCCGCGCCGGGAATCACTGATCCCTCACTGTGCACTGGCGCCTACCAGCCAAATATTGCGTCCAACCCGAACGCGCCTAACATCCCTTTTTACCCTAATTACAATCCGATCCTGGCTCCTTACGACTTGTCCCGTGACGGAAGCCCGTATCATTTCCATGGCCACACCGACGTGAAGGAACTTGCTTTGTACGTGCGCGACAACATCACAAAAGGAAACTGGTCTTTGAACCTTGGCTTGCGCGGCGATTTCTACAATGGTCTCTCCACCCCAAGGCAGGCTGAGCCTCGGCTTGGGGTCGCTTACAATGTCAAGCAGACCAACACGATTCTTCGCATTTCCTACGCGCGCACCCTGGAATCCCCTTTTAACGAAAATCTGATTCTTTCCAGCATCGGGTGCTTGAATGCTGTCTTAAACCCGCTTCTTCTCTGCGGCTCATCGAGCGGCGCGTTGAGTCCCGGTTTTCGCAATGAATTCCATGCAGGGATCGAGCAGGCATTCGGGAAGTACCTGGTCTTTTCCGGCGAGTGGATTTCGAAGTACACGCACAATGGCTACGACTTCAGCGTGCTCGGCAATACTCCGATCACATTCCCCATTGAATGGCACAACTCGAAGATTCCGGGATATGCGGGCCGTGTGAGCGTGCCAGACATCCATGGATTCTCGGCGCTCTTCGTCTTCTCCAGTGTGGCGGCGCGCTTTTTCCAGCCCCAGATCGGTGGAGCAGGTGCGACAGTGGGGACCGCTGCCGGGCTTCCTTTCCGCATTGACCACGACGAGAAGTTCAACCAAACCACTCACTTCTAATATCAGCCGTGGAAGCGCGGCCCTTGGGTCGGCCTCAACTGGCGGTATGACAGCGGACTGGTCGCAGGGGCAACACCGTGCTTCGGGCAGCTCGCGTCGAACGATTGCCCAGGATCGCTCGTCCTCGGTGGCGTACCAAACGTGAGCATGGGTGCCGCCAACGTGGGAGAGATTCCGCTTTCTGCCGACCAGGAATCCGAGGCTGGGTTCACTTGCAACGGCGTCCGCGCAACCTCGACAGTACCTCTGCCTTTTAATTGCCCCGCATCGGGGTTTGGCTCAGCCCTAATAAAGGTGCCTACGCAGAACACCGAGAACGACGACCATAATCCGCCGCGCATCACGTCGCGGAACCTCTTTGACATGTCGGTCGGCCATGACAATTTGTTCCGTGGCGACAAGTACAAAGTGAGTGCGCGATTGACCGTCATCAACCTGGCGAACCATTTTGCGCTCTATAACTTCCTTTCAACCTTTAGCGGCACGCACTATGTCACCCCGCGCACGCTAGCCGCCGAAATTGGATTTCACTTTTGAGATCATCCCCATCGATGAGGGCAGCGCAGAACCGCTGCCCTCCTTAGAAAACGTTCACGAATCGGAAAGCAACCATGAAGCGGTCGAAGTTCACCCTCGGGGAGGGATTGGTCATTCTGCTGGGAATAGCCCTCGTCTCTATAGTCATGATGTGGGTGATGTTATCTGGCACAGTGCACATTAGCGATTGAGGAGAGTTCCGCGAAACTCCAGGCATCGGTGCTTTCGTCATCTCCACGCGACCGTTCTTACTTTGACGTCTACGCGCGCGGGCGGGCCCGCGGCCAAAACCAAACCCGGCGCGGGCGGGCGGGGGCAGGGGGTCGACAAGTTTTCCCTCACGGTATAACCCCGCTCTGCGTTTGACCCTTGTTTTCTCGCGCCTGTAAGATCGAAGTTCCTCCTTCTGCTGCGACAATGCCGGGCTTTGCCCGGCGGACAGCCGGGGGCGGCTGTCCCCACACGAGCTACAACACACACTGATGCCGCACGAATTGCCCAAAGCCTACGAGCCGGGCGCGATTGAAACGCGCTGGGCCGAGTACTGGATCAAGGAGAAACTTTTCTCCGTCCCCACGCCGCCCGAGGGCGAGACGCGCCCTGTCTTCACCCTCCTGTTGCCGCCGCCGAATGTCACCGGCCGCCTGCACATGGGCCACATGCTCAACCAAACGCAGATGGATATCATCGT
>Ga0187864_10004835_pt1 | contig 10364 bp, 12 predicted proteins | sample June2016WEW_11_4_FD_132985 | JGI IMG/M metagenome (GOLD analysis project Ga0187864, IMG submission 132985) | Peatland microbial communities from SPRUCE experiment site at the Marcell Experimental Forest, Minnesota, USA - June2016WEW_11_40 | ecosystem: Environmental > Terrestrial > Soil >... | reverse complement strand
GACCCAACGACACCGCATGTCGCCTGGGAGGCCGCAAACTTCTTCTTGGTTCAGGGTGATCAGGAAAGGGCACTTCGTAATTTTCGCGTTGTTCTCGCAAACGACCCGGAGGCGGTTGACTCTTCTCTCCAGCTCTGCTGGCGTGCAACCGGAGACGCGAATCGGATTCTTGATCGGGCGCTGCCGCGAAGACCGGATCTGTACCTTTCGTTTCTGCATTTGCTTATCTCCAAACAGGAAGTAGCCGCCGCGGAAAACGTCTGGAACCATCTGATCGCATTAAACCAGGAGTTTTCGTTGGGGCTTGCATTTCCCTATTTTCGGTTTCTCATCGCGAAGCAGGAAGTCGCAGCGGCACAAACTGCATGGCAGCAACTGGCCGTCCTCGATCGCTCTCTTCAGCCCTATCTTCCCTCTCGTGAGAACCTGGTCGTAAATGGGGGATTTGAGGAGAACGTGCTCAACGGCGGCTTTGACTGGTGGTACGAATCGAACCCGCATGCAGCCCTGGCCATCGACACCAGTAATTTTTTCAACGGAACACGATCCCTCTCGATCACCTTCGACGGTCAAAATCCAGGCGATGTCGGTATCTTTCAGTTCATTCCAGTAAAAGCAAACACCGACTACGAGTTTAGTGCGGAATCCAGGTCGGAAGAACTGGAGACTGCGAGCGGTCCGCGTTTCGCGATCACGGACGCGTACAACAACACTTCGTATGTTCTCACTGACGACGTCATGGGCAGCAATCCCTGGCGTCTACAGCAGGCGCGATTCCATACTGCCCCGAACACCAATCTAGTATTGTTGAAAATTGTCCGCCAGCCTGCGGGCCCTCTGATCCGGGGCAAGCTTTGGATCGACGATCTCAGGCTGGTGGAGAAATAGCAAAAGGACCGAATGCTGAAAATATCATCGTACGTGATTGCCGATACGACTGATTCTATTGATTCGGAGCGCCAGCTCGTTCGTCCGTCAGGAATCCTGCAGTGGGTCCTTGTCCTCGGTCTGTGCGTCCTCTTGATTTTTGCAGTGCTGGCGTTCGGTGCGGTCGATGAGTGGTCGACTTTCACCTTCGAGGCTGGTGCGGCAGTTCTATTCCTTGTTTGGGCGGCAAGGCAGCTTGTTTCCGGGCAGGTGAAGCTATCGAAAAACCCTCTGTACCTGCCAGCATTCCTCTTTTTCGGGCTCATCCTCGCGCAGATCGTGCTGCGCAGGTCTGCCTACAGTTACATTACCAAATACGAAGCACTTCAGTACGTCTCCTATGGGATTGTGCTGCTGATTGGAGCGGAATGCGTCAGAGAGGAAGGTGCTCGCAAAATATTCGCCCTCGTAATGATTGTTTTCGGGGCCTGCTACGCCTTTTTTGCGCTCGCCCAGGAGCTGACCTACAACGGCAAAATTTTCTGGGTCCATAGTCCACAGTTCCAAGGCTTGATCTATGGAAGCTACGTCAACCGCGACCACTATGCCGGCCTGATGGAGATGCTGGTGCCGATTCCCTTTGTGCTCAGTATGGGACATCTGCTGAGAGGGGGGAAGCGAGCCTTGGTCGGCTCTTGCGCGGTATTGATGGCCGGCACGATTTTCCTTTCCGGCTCGCGCGGAGGAATGCTTGCTTTCGTTCTGGAAATGGTACTGTTCGCAGCACTGACTCTCGGGAAGAGGCAAAGCCCCCGCATAGCGCTGGGATCAATGGCAGTGTGCGTCTTTATCCTGGCTCTGCTGATTTTCTTGGGCAAGGTGCAGGTGCTGGGACGCCTCGGAGATCTGAGTCCTGGCACCCGTCTGGATATGACCAAAGACAGCTTGCGAATGTTTTCCAAGCGGCCGGTTTGGGGCTGGGGGTTGGGAACTTTCCCCACGGTCTATCCGAGTTACCGCAGCTTCTATACAAACCTGTTCGTAAATGAAGCGCACAACGACTATGCGCAGCTGCTGGTGGAGACCGGCTTGCTCGGCTTCGGGCTGATGCTGTGGTTTCTCGTGCGCCTGTACCGATACGGATTACCGACCTCTCGCCGCTGGGAATTCCAATGGGATGGGGCGGTCTCCCTCGCCGCTTTGCTGGGGTGTACGGGAATTCTGCTCCATAGCTTCGTGGATTTCAATTTGCAGATCCCGGCGAATGCTGCGCTGTTTTATGTGCTTTGCGGGTTGGCTGCTTCCAGGCTTTTGGCTGAGTCATCCAAGCCCGGGCGGTCTCGAGCTAACGGGAATGAAGGAACTGGAAGCGGTCGGACTCGGTCTGGCAATGGCGACTCGTTGGCGCGGCCGACATAATTGAATCCTGCCTCAACGTATTTGGAAGGACTGTAGTGAAGCTGGGCCGTATTCGATGGTTCAACGGACGAACCCGTGGTTGGAAAGTGCGCGACGGAAAAAACACGGCTGTGCTAACCTAGGCGCTAAGCGGAAACTTGCGTCGCAACGAACAAACGACTTCAGGAGGAGAAATGTCGCTGAAACACATCACCATCGGGGCTCTGGTGGCAGTTTGTACCTTCGTGGCACAGGCCGCGGCGCAAAAGAACGAATTGTCGGGGATCATTGGGCGTACCTTCACCAGCGATCAGAGCATCCAAGGTGCCCCCTCTTATGATCCGGACCTGCGCTTCAGCAACGGATTGACCTTCGAAGTAAATTATGCCCGGCGCGTCATGATTACGGGTGGAGGCCTCTTGTCCCTCACCCTGGAAGTCCCGTTCGTAGTGAACCCCAGCCAGGATTTGCACGCCGCGCTACCCAACAGAATACCGCAAAAGTACGCGTCCTATTTCGTGACTCCCGCAGCACGGTTGAACGCCTTTCCCGATCAGGCAGTTTCTCCTTGGGTCAGTCTTGGTGGCGGGTTCGGCCATTTCGCAGAGAGCTCTACCCTGCTCTTCGAAGGCAATAACCCGGGCCCAACAGGGACGAACACCGGCGTACTCCAAGCAGGCCTCGGACTGGATGTGAAGATCTTCCATGGATTCAGCCTGCGCGGAGAAGGTCGAGATTTCTGGTCGGGTGTGCCGCAACTCAATGTGAATACGGGCAGGAGCCGCCAACACAATATTTTCGCCGGCGGCGGCATTGTCTGGCACTTCTGAACCGAAGCGTATGACCGGATTTCCAGAGGAACGCATTGCGTTCTCTGCCCGAAAATGTGTGGCCCCCTACAACAGCACGAGGTTGACGGGCACACAGCTGAGCACCGTAGGCCACACGGCTGTCTCGCCAATTGTGATTTTCTTTAATGGAAAACCGTACCTGGGATCGGTGAAATTCTCAGCGCCGTTAAGACACGCCCACAACCCCCTCCAGGAGTTCATGGGAACCACCTAGTTTATCGGGCTACTTCGATGCACTCACCGCTGGCTCGCTCTGGAGCAACACCCATATTGTCGCACCGGCAATAGCGCCCCCGCCAATTCCGACTGCCCATGGAGAGCTGAGGATCGCCCCCCCCGTTCCGGCGGCAGGAGCGGCTCCACCTGCTCTTCTCTTTTTCTTTTTCTTTTTGTCCTCTTGCGATTGCGACTCGTCTCGAGTGGTCTCCTGACCTTGTGCCAGTGTGGCGGTGGTCCCGGTGTCATCGCTGATGGTCAGATCGCCCTTTCGCGCCGCGATCTGGACCGTACCATCCACGTCTCGGACTTCAAATTCGGTCCAAACACTAGCGGCCGGTGACACGGTGACGTCGCCAGCGCGAGTCGCCATCGATTTCGAGGTCGATATGGTTACGCCTCCGTGCTCCAACTCGACGGCGTTGCCTTGATACTTAACCAGCGAGTCGTTAAGAACCAAGACGATGGAGCCTGCAGCGTTTATGTTGGCAGCCGACTCCGCGTTGGTCTGTACCAAGTCGCCGGAAAAGATAGCCGACGACCTTGCGACGCTGTCGCCATTGAGCAATGCGGTTCCATGGCTGTAGAGCATGGCAGTAGGTTGGTCCGCTGCAAACAAGGCCGCCGGAAAAATCACGACCATCATGCAGCTCAGGATCTTCAAGTATAGAACCCTGATCATGGCAAGCACTTCCATCCTTCGGAGATGACCTTGAGTGATGGTAATCCGAAAGGCCTTCTCCGTCAATCGACAGAAGCGGTAAGAAGCTCGATCTGGGGAGCAGCCGCATTCCCAGCTGCTCTGAGGCTTGGGATCGGACGCCACAATCGGTCAAAAGCGCGATCCCTACTCCAAGGCGAGTAGCCCATGATGCTCGCATCCAGCTCCCATAATGACTGTCCGCCTTCGCAGGTGCTCGGCAGGTACTTTTGTGACCCCCAGCAAAGCTCTGACGACTGACGGAAGTGGGCGACATTTTGGGAGGTGAAAGCGTGAACGACAAAGTGGAGAAGGATACCCGCAGCGCCAGATCAACGAAATTCTGGGCCAACGCACTCTGCAAGTCGCCGTGTGCAGGGCGCCGCCACGGTTCAAGCGGCAGGTCGGCTGTTCGACGGGCGTGCCGTGACTCAATGAGTCTGGGGCGTTTTCGTTTTTCACCCGCCGTTTGCCTTGGCTGACCGTCTTCTTACCCTGCCTGATCTGCCCGCCTGTCGGCACGCCTGCCGGAATCTTGGCGCGGGTTTGCGCTCGATACCCCTATGGCTCCCAACTATCCTTTGTTTCTCAGCGGGATCGCGGGGCGTGGCGTCTGGAATCCTGCGTGCCAGCGTCCTTTGCTCCACTGCGGGATCACCCAATGCCAGCGCTGACTGACACAACCTTGACCATCCACTGCCCGTATTGCATGGCAGGAATCGAGTTCAGGCCAATGATCGCCTATAACGACGGGCGGTTCGTCTGCCGTGATTGCGCCCACACGGTGCGCCCCGGCGTGCCCGAGTACGAGTGCACGTGCCGCAAGTGCTTGAGGCGGTTCTTAGCAAATCAAGAGAATATGACCTTAGTCGGGAAGTCGCTGGCGCGTTGTTAGCCAATCCGTGCGCTCCTTGCGGGAAATCCGATGGGGAGACCAATTACTCGCATTCCTTCAGCCATGCAGCAGCTATTCCCTAAAACATCGAAAAGGGGTGACCGCCATCACTGGCAAGAAGACGATTTCGGGCGAGGCTAATGGAGCGAGGTATTCCCCCATGAAACCAAAGCCATCAACACTCGCACCGAAGTCGGACGAGCCGACCGTCCTGATCCCGATTGAGCAGCAGATTCAGCAACGCGCCTACGAACTTTACGAGCAGCGCGGAAGAACAGACGGTCACGAGTTGGACGATTGGCTTCAAGCGGAGTGCGAGATAAAGGGCACGCAGGCGAACGCGGCAACGGCATAGCTTCCGCAGTCCTCTTTCTTTCCGGAAAACCCGAGATCCATCTGCGTACTCTGTTGTGAACTGTCGTTCCAACCTGGAGCTCCGGTTAAGAGTCTATAAATGAGGAGAAAGCCGCCGGCCATCGCGAAAAACGGGCGCAAATAGCTCGAACCGAAGTCTACTCTGCTAAACTTTCCAGTTTCCTTCTTTTCTGAGGCGATCTTTGGTTAAGCAATCATGGGCGAGGCAATCATGGCGATTCAACGGGTGGGAGTGATTGGGGCGGGCACGATGGGCAATGGGATCGCCCATGTGTTTGCGCGGTGCGGGTTTAACGTCGTGCTGTGCGATGTGGAGCAGCGATTTCTGGATCGCGGGCTCGCGACGATTGCAAAGAACCTTGATCGCGAAGTGGCCAAGAACAAGATTACGGCGGGCGACAAGGTATCCACGTTGGAGCGGATTACGGCGGTGGTGGATCGGACAAAGCTGGGGGATTGCGATCTGGTGATCGAGGCGGCGACGGAGAAGTTTGAGATCAAGGCGGAGATTTTCCGCGACCTGGATCGCCTAATGAAGCCGAGGCCGGAAGTGATTCTGGCTTCGAATACATCTTCGATTTCAATCACGAAGATTGGCGCGCTGACCGGGCGCGCCGAGAAGGTCATCGGGATGCACTTCTTTAATCCGGTGCCGGTGATGAAACTGGTCGAAGTGATTCGAGGGCTCGCGACTTCACAGGCCACGTTTGAAACGGTGCGCGACCTGGCGGTGAAACTGGAGAAGACGCCGGTGGAGGTGAATGACGCTCCGGGATTTGTGTCGAACCGGGTGCTGATGCCACTGCTGAATGAGGCGATGTATGCGGTGATGGAAGGTGTCGCCACGGCGCCGGCGGTGGATGAAGTGTTCAAGCTGGGGATGGCGCATCCGATGGGGCCGTTGACGCTGGCGGATTTTATCGGGCTCGACGTGTGTCTGGACATCATGCGGGTGCTGCAGGAAGGGCTGGGGGATCCGAAGTACCGGCCTTGTCCGCTGCTGATCAAGATGGTGGATGCGGGCTGGCTCGGACGCAAGAGCGGGCGCGGGTTTTACACGTACTCGTAAGATAGGGATATGACGACGGCATTGGGCGGAATTCTTCCTAAAAGAAGATCTGGCGGAGACCGTTTTTGTTATTTGCTGGCGGTGATGTCGGGAGCGCTGGCGGGGTGGTTGGATATCAAAGTGGGTGATTTGCTGTTGACGGCGATGGTGGTGCTGGCGGCGTGCATGCTGCTTGGAATTCTGAGCCCGCGAAGGCCCTGGCGCTGGGTGCTGCTGGTCGGAGTATTCGTGCCGGTGGTGGAGTGGTTGGCGTATTTCTTTCTTTCGCAGAAGCCGGATCGGGCGCAGATCTACGAATCCTTTCTGGCGTTCGTGCCGGGAATTGCGGGCGCGTTCGGTGGAGCGATGGGGCGGGGCGTGGTTGACAATCTGTTCGCCAGGAAATGAGTTGGCGGTTGGAAGGGCGACGGGCTGCCGGGGGAGTTCCCACCAAAGGTACCGGCTACTGAAAAACTGCTGCCGTTTCCACAGCCGGTAGGGGTAAGCTACGGCTATGGGAGTGTCGGTGTCGGTGCTGGCTAGCGGCAGTCGTGGGAACTGTGCGCTGGTGGCGACGAGTTCAACGCGCATTCTGGTCGATGCGGGTCTGTCGGGTCGCGAAACTTTCAAGCGGCTGCGCGCGCTCGCTGACCGTGATAACGAGCGCGCCGAGGAAATTTCCGCGATCCTGATCACGCACGAGCACTCCGATCATGTTGCCGGGCTGCAGCGGCTGGCAACAAAGCTGAACGTGCCTGTCTTCCTGACGGCGCCGACGCATCATGCCTGGAGCCGGGCGGTGCGCGACCAAGAAGGTGCGATTCCGGAACTGCCGAAATCAGAGCATTTCGCTGCCGGGCGAGGCTTTCGCGTGGGCGATATTGAGGTGATGCCCTTCACGATTCCGCACGACGCCGCCGATCCCGTGGGCTTCACGTTTCGTGCGGAAGGCGTCAAGGTTGGTTTCGCCACCGACCTGGGCTACATGCCGGCCAGCGTGCGCGACCATCTGCGGGGCTGCAGCGTGCTGGTGATGGAATCGAATCACGATGTGGAGATGCTGCGTTCGGGGCCGTATCCGTGGTCGGTGAAGCAGCGGGTGATGAGCCGGGTGGGGCATCTGTCGAATGAGTCGCTCGCGGAATTTTTCTCCAGCGATTATGATGGAGGAGCTGAATACTTAATTCTGGCCCATTTATCTGAACAGAATAACCATCCCGAAATCGCGCGAGCCGCGGCAGAACAGGCGCTCGGCGGCCGTCAGGGGCTGTGGCATAACCGTGTGCTGCTGGCGACCCAGACGGAGGTTCTCGAATCCATCCGGCTGTAGCCTCTTATGAGCGAGTGCGTTGAACCGATTGTAGGGAAAATCCTTGCGGGATGGCGCTACGATATTTCCGGCCTGGCTCCGGAGATGCGTGGGGATTACGAGTTACATTTCGCCGATTGCGAGCACTGCCGCGGCCGCCAGAAACTGCACCGCATCATCGATATTTCGCTGATTGCGCTGGCTTCGGCATCGGCCGCCGTGTTTCTGCTGGCGTTTGCCGTGATCCGGTACTTTGGACCACGCCACGCTTTCTGGCTGGAGGTGGGCGCGCTGGCGGGCTTCGCCCTGTCGGCGCTGATCTGGTTGATCGTGGCCGTGGCTACTCCGGCGCCCATGGCGGTTGTGGACGCGGCTAAGCTGGGGGCGCGACGCGTGCATGACCGGCTGCCGGCGGAGATCCGCGAGCGGCTGCCGGAAGAAATACGGGTGAAGATTACCGGGTCGTGACGTTCGTTGAAGTTCGGGTGGAAGTAATCTGGAAATAATGAAGTTCGGGTTAAAAATTCTGGGGCTTCTGTTGATCACGGCGCTCGTGATAGCGCCCTTGGCGATGAATGCTTTGGCAGAGGCTGGTCACGCGTCCGCGTCGTTTGTAGGACAGTTGGCAGGCCTCGGTGCGCGTCCGGCAGGTTGCCACGCGCACGGCGGCAAGAGTCTTCCTGATTCCCCGCGGCCGGTGCCGGTGAGCTACCAGTGCTGCCTGACCGGTCATGACGCAGCGGTGGTCCCAGCTTCGCATTCCCCACAACCTTCAGCCCCACGCTCACGAGTCATTCTGCAAATCAAGCCTGCGCTGACTATATGCTTCTTGGGCAGTCTGGGAGTTTTGATGGTTCTCTCCGCAGATCCGCCTGGTACGACTCCGATGCGGATCTAGTCTCCTTCCTCACCTAAGGCGATCTTCAATCACAGCATCAATAACTTTATCTTTCACGCATGAATTTTGCGCATGAGGGGCCTGACGTGCGGGCGTTTATCGTGAGTTTCTTCGTAATTAACTTGTGGGCATCGTTCGCTGGAGCGCAGGACGCCGTCTTAGAAGCTCATGGGAGTGATCTGCAAGATCAGACACCGCAAAATCCGGCAGAACAAAAGATGGACATGCCCAACATGGACATGCCAGGCATGGATATGTCGCAGCCGGCACCGGCTTGGATGCCGTCACCGCACCATGGTTCAGGCACGGGATGGCAGCCTGCGGCGACGCCCGGACATTTGTGGATGAAGTCGGTTGGCGCCTGGGATCTGATGGCGCACGGCGTAGTCTTTGCGGATTACAACCAGCAGGGCGGCCCGCGCGGCGAGGGTAAGGCTGAGTCGGTGAACTGGCTGATGCTGATGGAACAGCACAAACTGGGGCGCGGCAGCATCATATTTCGCGAAATGTTTTCTGCCGAGTCGCTGACTGCGCCGCATCCGGGGTTCCCCGAGCTTTTCCAGACGGGCGAAAATTATCACGGTCAACCGCTGGTCGACCACCAGCATCCGCATAACGTATTTTCCGAACTCTCCTTCTATTACACGCACCCGATCACAGTTCCGGCCAAGGTTCCGATCAAGGGAAAAATTTCATGGGAGTTTTATGGCGCGGCCGCGGGCAAGCCCGCGCTCGGTCCGGTGGCCTACATGCACCGCGCTTCTGCGGCGGAGTTGCCGATGGCGCCGCTGTCTCATCATTTGCAGGATTCCACTCATACCAGCTTCGGAGTGATCACCACGGGACTCGTCGTGGACCGGTTGAAAATTGAAGGGTCGGTGTTCAACGGCCGCGAGCCGGACGAAAAGCGCTACAGCATCCAGTTCGCGCCGCTGGATTCCTGGTCGGCACGCTTGAGTGTCGCCCCATCGCGGAACTGGACGGCGCAGTACAGCTATGGACGGCTGGAGCATCCCGAGGCGCTCGAACCTGGTAGCCAGCGCCGGCAGACGGCCTCGGTGGAATATGTGCGGCCGTTCGCGAGAGGCTCGTGGGCCACGTCGGTGCTGTGGGGACGAGTGCACAAGGAAGCGGATGACCACAATCTGAATAGTTATCTGTTGGAGACGACGGCGAACTTCAAGTCGCGCAATTATGCGTTCTCGCGGATGGAATTGGTCGACAAAGACGAATTATTTCCCGGCAATCCTTTGCTTCCGAGCTTCCGTATTGGAGCGTACACTTTTGGCGGCGCGCGCGACCTCGTCCAGAGCCGGCTCTGGCAGTTGGGCCTGGGCGCTGACATTACGGTTTACACGAAACCCTCAACCCTGGACTCTTCCTACGGGAACAATCCAGTCTCGTTCCAGGTTTTTCTGAGAGTTCGCCCGGCTTTGAACCATCACGACCATTAACCCACACAATGGGCTGCTGAAGGCTTGCGCCATTACCAAAAGGGGTTCTCAGGGAAGATACGGCATGACGGGGCTCCAGTTTAGGCGCAGAATTGATAGTTATGAGAGCCGCAGTACGGCTGGTGCGCCAGGTTCAATTCGCCATGCTGGTGAGCATCGCGCTGTACGCGGTGGCGGGCGAAATGATCGCCCGGACACTTACGCGCAATCCGGCGAATACCTTGTTTCACGCCCTCTCTTTTATTTCGATCAGCGTCGTGGGTGCGACGGTGGTGGTGCGCCGGACGCTGGTCTTGCCGTCCGAAGCGGCGCTGAAGGAAAGGTCCGACGACCGTGTAGCGGTGGCGCGCTGG
>Ga0187864_10004833_pt1 | contig 10366 bp, 11 predicted proteins | sample June2016WEW_11_4_FD_132985 | JGI IMG/M metagenome (GOLD analysis project Ga0187864, IMG submission 132985) | Peatland microbial communities from SPRUCE experiment site at the Marcell Experimental Forest, Minnesota, USA - June2016WEW_11_40 | ecosystem: Environmental > Terrestrial > Soil >... | reverse complement strand
GGGTTTAAAACTAAATTACAAAACAGAAACCGATGGAGATAAATACTCACGATTTTTAATTTTGATGAGTAGTTTTATTGGTGATTTTGCTTCAAATCATAGAAAGCCGTGGCGTTGAAATCACGAATAAGCGATTCTTGTCAATGAAATTGAATCTTAAATTAGTAACCTTTGTTGCATGTTTTAGCATTCGAATGGGGCCAAAAAACGGGCAGAGTATAGCTATTGCAGGAAAAGGAAATAAACCCCAAGAGCAGTTTCCTCTACATCGCTTCAGGTCCTGGTCTGCTGTAGGGGCCGTCGTCTAGCTTGGTTCAGGATACATGCCTTATAGGGCTTAGTAATTTCTTCTTTTATTCCTGTCATTTTAATCATCTGTGTTTAACTGTAGACGTAGCTAGTTATAAGTCTTATTTCTAATCTGTTTCTTTGAGAATATTTCTCTATACTTCTACAATTCATTTTATCAGTTGATTTTCTGCTAATTGAATTTATCTTAGAATTTCTTTTAGCTTTAGTCTTAGAGTTTTTAGAGTCATTCGTCTGTCGATTTTCTTTTTTACAATTTTTCTTTTTAAAGTAAAAATTGCGTTGATTTTAGCAAGATTTTAGTTTGTTATTTGCTTGGTATTTTAGTTTAGTATGGCTTTGAATTAGCGGTTTCGTTTATCTTTGAATTAGCGGTTTCGCGTCTGCTAAACTTTCTTTACTTTATGCTACGATTCTACTCTTGCTTTTGGTTCTATTAGATTCAGCTCTGCGCTGTTTACCGTTTCCTATACTAATTCTCTACTATGATGATTCACTAATTATTAGAGAATTTTGGAAGAGTCTGAGAAACCCTTTGTAAGGCTTGCGCCTGCGTGGGGGTGTCTCAGGTTCTTTGCATGGTTTTTTGCTGTAAATTAACATATTTCGTTTATTTGGGAGTGCTGGTCATTTTGACGGAACGAATACTGTGAGATTCGGCTTTTAGCGTATCGTCTGGTTTATTTTTTTAAATGTAGTAGTCTGGGGGTATTTGAGATTCTTCCCATTTCTTTATGAATTCTGGAATGCTTAGAATAGCGGAGTTTATTTTTTCTTCAAGAATTGTTTTTTGTTTTTGTCTTTTGTATTGAAGGTCTATTAGATTGTCAACGTTTATTTCGCTTCTTATTTGTGATGTTATTGTTATTAATTCCTTTATGAGATATTGGTAGTTTTGAAGTAACAGAACTTCTGCAAGAAATTTTATTTTCTCTGGATTATTTTTGTTGGATTGTATTTGAAATAAGAATTGAATAAAAAATTCTTCATTGTTTATATGAATTTCTTCGAGAATACATAAAGGGTCTTTTGATTGTTTCAACGTTTTGCTTATTTCTTTGTGAATTTCATTCCACATGTTGATAGCTGTCATGTAAAATAGTTCTTCCGAAGTTTTGTAAAAAACTGCGTATTTTCCGTTTTTTACAGCTTCTTTTCTCTCTATTACTTGGATTTCTGTCATTGTTTTTAGGTTTTTGTTTAATGTGCGAGAACTTAATTTGGTCGCGATTTTGAGTTCCTTGTTTTGATGCCATTCTCCATCAAATAAAGCGTTAAGGATAGTTAGTTGAGCGTCATACTGCATTGTTTTTTGGTAGTTGCCAATACCTCTATTATCATTGTCTTTTAGGCTCATCGGTTATTTCACGTCTGTATTGGATGATTTTTACAAGTGAGAACTTATAACTTTTTTGTGCCATAGGGCTTGCTTGTTAGAGTGTGGTGAATGTGGGATATAGCTTTAAGACTTCCTTTGCTGAGAATGAAGCTTTTCGTGGTTATGAAGAGTCTTTCGGGAAAGCTGAAAGTGATTTTCCGCCTGTTAAAACTGTTATCAGTGAGTGGGCGTCAAATGGGCTTTTTACGCTGGTTGGTCAGGGTAAGCAAACCAATTCTAAGTGTGGTCAATTTGCTGGTTTTACAGGTTGTATGCATACTGAGTTGCATAATCATGTGGGCTTGGATGGTGTAAATTATGCTGGTTTGGTTTATGTGCATCTTAATTTTCATAGTTGCGATAAACCGAGTTGTCCTGTATGTTTTAAGCGAGGGTGGGCTGTTCGACAAGCTGGTCATGTTAAACAGCGTTTAGATGAGGCGTCTAAAAGGCATGGTCTTGTTGAGCATATCATAGCGCCTGTTCCGCCGTCTGATTTTGGTTTATCCTATGAGGTTATTCATGCTAAGGTATTGAAAGCTTTGAAGGCTCGAGGTATTATTGGTGGTTGCCTTATTTTTCATGGTTTTAGATATGCTAATTTTAAGGAATCTGAACGTCGTAATGTTCCGTTTGGCTGGTACTGGTCTCCACACTTCCATTGTTTAGGTTTTATCGAGAAAGGCTATACTCGTTGTCGGCATTGTAAGTTAGTTGAAGATTCAAGTTATGGTAAGCCTTGTGAGGCTATTTGTAAGGGTTGTTCAGGTTTTGAGGCTGCTACTCGTGAGCAATTTAAGAAGGATGGTTATCTTGCTAAGGTTCTCGGCGAGAGGATAACGGTTCGTGGTACCGCCTACTATCAGCTTAATCATGCGTGTGTTAAGGTTGGTGTTGAGCGTTTTCATGTTGCTACTTGGTTTGGGGTATGCTCTTACCGTAAGTTGAAGGTTACTTATGAGAAGGAGAAGTTGCTTTGCCCAATTTGCCAACGTGAATGTGTTGCTTTGCGTTATTGTGGCTGTCAACATATTGAAACTGAAAAGTATTCGTGGGATTTTAAGCCTAATTTGTTTTTGCCTATGAATGAGGGTCATGGGGATGTATGGGTTGAGGCTAACGAAGGCGATTTTGGTTAGTGGTAACTATGAATAAAATTTTTAAGCTTCGTGTTGATGGTCGGGAAATTTTTGGTTTTTATATGGATGATAAAAATGTGTTGTTTGTTCGTGAGGGTTTAGGTTGTTTTGATAGTTTTACTATCGTTTTGGTCATTTTGTTAAGTATCCTTTGTTTCGTTTGGTTTATAATTTGAGTGAGAGTGCGATTGAGATGCGTTATGGTTTGGATGATGATGATAATGTTTTTGATTTGGATAAGTGATAGCTGTGAAGGCTGATTTTAAGAATTGTTTTTGTTGCATTCATTAGTTAATGGGGGTAATTGTCTTAGTTAATATCTGTCCTCATGATGATTTGCCTTGTTCTCGGCGTTTTGTCTGTGAAATAACTGTCAATGGTAATTCTGATGTTTGCTCTCGGTTTGTTACGTCGTCTTGTGTTTCTATCATTGAGTTTTGGCGGTGATTTTCCGATTTTTTGTGGTTTCTGGTGTTTTTATAAGGTTTTTATATTTTTGTCTTGAGTGCGCGCTTTAGGGTTATTTTTAGTGACAATATCGGCTTTTGGGGTCACTGTGCGCGTGCGAAAAGATAAAAGACAAACAGTAGCTATTAGAAGTGAAGACTTGGGGTGTGTCACTGCTTCCATTCAAAGTGAAGGACACTGGCGATTATGCGAATTTAAAGAACAGTATTCCGAAGATGAGAATGATGAGGCACGTACGCTTTGTCAGATAAAGATTCTTCAGAAATATCATATACTTTCACACGAAAAGCCGATGGTTTGATAGAATACAGTGCGGCTGGAACGTTAGACGAACGATATGTGGCTAATTATTTACCTGTATCAATTACAAGTACAGCTCCTTTTGAAACTCCGTCGGCAGTGCGCCCGAAGAAACCAAGCGACAGGCTTAAGCCAATAATCAGAGTAGGTGAGATAGTTATTTTCGCTCTGCTTTTTGCCCAGCTAGCAATCTTTACCCAATTGGTTACGGTTTCAATTTCTTATTTAATTGCGCTCTATGCTATTTGGGTGATTGAAGTATCGTGGTTGATTGTTTTCATATTCAGCGACTACAAAAGTGGCTAAGAATTTTACGATTCAGCTAGATAAATTAAAACTAAGAAAGTGTATGAAGCGTCGCATTATGATTGAGCTTTATATTTCCCTCAATTTCGGTCAGTAACTATGTAGTGTAGGCTTGTTCACTCTTTTTGTTTACTGTACTCTGAGTTGGTATTGGCGGAGCTGGAGCATAAAACGTCTTGTCCTTTGTTTCTATCTCAACTCTTGGATTCAATGTGAAGTTGTAAAGAGGCGTGCCATCAGGGGCTTTTCTATCGACAGCAACGCCTACTCTTGCTATGTCCACATGAACTTTTAGTAGATTACCATCTTCTAAACGGAAATTTACCACGTTGCTGCCAACAAGCTTCGCGGAAATTTGTTTAAACTTTATTTGTTCCTGAGCCATACGGCATCACCAGTTTCTTATTCAGAGCACCACGTATAATAAACTTTTGAAAATGTTCGAGATTCTTGTTTTCAAGTCTGGTCAAATAATTTAACCGCGCGCTTTTTGGTCTTTGACGGTTTTGAAGCTTGAGTTTGCTTGTTTTTCAGCGCGCGCGTTAAGGTTTTTCCCTTGGTGCACTCTTTGGATTTCAGTTTTGGAGAACGAGCGGTTCGGAGCGAAGCGACGAGAGCGAGCGTTAAAATTTGGTTGATAAAGAGAGCTTTGTGCGTGCGCTTATGGTTTAGATGATGCGATGATATTTTTGTTGAGGGTTAGTGAACGTTTTGAAGGCGGATTTCAAGGTTTGTTCTTATTGTCGTTCTAAATTTAACTATCGTCTTATTGATGCACACGCTTCGAATGGTTGATGGTCTTCCACTACTTGAAATAAGGAAGAGAGTAATACAATTGATTAAGGGTCATTTTCTAAGAACTGTTCTTTAGTCATCTCTGCATCTTCAATAACTTTTAACAGCGTACCAGCGTCTAGCTCATTATGAAGCGGTACACTGAAATTTCTGCCAGATTTATTACTGAGAACCACATGACTGCCTTTGCCTTTTCTTTTAAACTGAATCTGAAATCTTTCTCGGACTCTGAAGAAAGTCTTTAAGACCTGAGTGCCACTTTTCACTGGTAATCTTGCGGCCAATTGATATCTCCGCTGGGATTTGCTTCCTCTTCCAAAAGTAGCTCGAGTGCTTCACTAATATCCTGTAATGCCGCTTCTTCATTGTCTCCTTGTCCAGTTGCATTAAATTTGCCTGTAGAAGTTCTAGCGACAACTCTACCTGTAAGTTGTGGAATAATCAGAATACAAAATATTTCATTCCTTATCGTCAAAGACCTTGGCGAAGGAAAAAGATACGGTGGGCTTATTTTATTATCTGAATCGCTTGTGGGAAAGGCGATGCCCATTGGAGAGATAACTAATTCTCGAATTATGGGTTGAAATAGTATCGCCGAGTCAAATAAATCTGGTTCCGACAAACAGAAAAGTTCTGACTCACTCACTCTTTGGCTCCTCCTCTTTCTTTACAATACTCTTTGGCTCCTCCTCTTTCTTTACCAATATCCCTTGGCTCTGCAATCGCTGGATATGACTTTGCATCCATTGATAGAGAGCAATAAATTGTTGAGGTGACATATGGATTTCTGTTTGAAGTTCTCTTTCTACGTGCCCTGTTTTCATTAGACCCTTAGTTTCTTCAACAATTTTAGGTATTATTCGGTCAACATAGAAGGTAATTCGTCCTTCCATAGGATTTAGGCCTCCAAAAACACCCGAAGCATAAAGTATTTTGAAGTCTGAAGAACGTGTAATCATAATCTCGATTTTCTCTTGAGACATAACTAAACCGTGCAAATTATGAAGTATATACTTGCTCTTAAGATTTCTGAATTAATGTGGATGATTACACGTGTCTTTACACCTTTAACGTGCAATCGCGCGTAAAGAGTTATTTTCGTTTTTTAAATATTTTTAGGCCGTCCATTTCGGTTACATATTGGAATCCGTGTTCTATTAGGTCGGTGGCTTCTTTGATATTTTTGGCTACTTTGCAGGTGTATTCTTCTTCGTTGTCGAAGTGTATTAGCTGTGCATAGAATAGAGTTGTTTCATATTTTGAATGCCCCATTTGTTGCATGGTGAAAAACATATCTTTGGTTCTATCATATGTCATTGTTGCGAATTTATGTCTAAGATTTCTGAGTGGTATTTTTTTTAGGTCGGGCTGATTGAGTTTTTTGGCTAAGTTGTTTCTTACTCTTCGCCATATTTTTCCCATGTATTCTGATGGTGGAAATGGTTTTTCTTCGGTGTATTTGTTTAAGTATTGTCTTAGCAGTTCTGCGGTTTCTGGTTTTAATTTGAACGGTCGGGATTTGTGTCCTTTGCACCCTTGAGCGTTTATGATGCCTTGTTGTTGGTCTATATGTTTTCTGTCCAACGATGCTAATTCTTCTCCTTCTAAGCCTGTTTCATCGAGGATTGTGAAAATTGTGGCATATTTTTTTGATGCATTGGCAATTATTTTTTTGACGTTTTCATTTGTTGGTATCAGCGGAATCTTTCTTTGGTATTTGTATTTGGGTTTTATCCATTGGATTCCGTTTACTCCTGTTAGATAGTTGTATGCTTTAACTATGCACTGTTTGTAGCTGTTGGCTTGCTTCATTTGTGCTATGAAGGTTTTTACTTCTTCGGGTTTTGTTAGGTCTGCGTTTCTTTCTAAATAGTTTAGTCGTTCATTCGTCTTTTTTATCGTTGCTTCGTTTAGTCCAGTGGATTTCATTTTGAGTAACGTATTTATGATTAGTTGCTCATTGGGTCGTGGTCTAGTCTCGGGGGGCCGTCGTCTAGCTTGGTTCAGGATACATGCCTGGGGCGTATGCGATCCTGGGTTCAAATCCCAGCGGCCTCACCACAAACACTAAGGCTTGATGATACAAACTTATTTGAGAACGCTTGCCTTTGCAGGGGTGAGCTTAATTTTTTGATTGTCTTCTAAAAAGCATTTTACTTAATTTATGATAGAATTCAACATCATTCTTATTATTTAGTCATTGCTTAATACAAGAAGTAAGTATTTGCAAAATCCATGGTCAACTAAAAATATTGTATAATAATTTTTTTTTAAAAAAAGGAGGAAGGAAAAGTAATTTAGCTTTATGAAAGCTGAAAACCGTAGGGAAGTATTTCGGAATTTTTGTTGGGCTTATTGATGTGAAGACTTGAAGGATGCAACCTGAGTTTTTGTGTTAAACTTTGATTTTGAGTTCTAACTTGATGCTGTACGCAATGAAGGCAAATGAACCGATGATTGTGGCTATTGAAGCTAAATCAATTATTCCAAACATATTTTCACCATTTTATTTTATAATTAGTTAGTTGCCCAGCTAAATATAAATGCAGTTGTGATTTGTTCATAATATTTCATAAATGCTCGACATACGTCTAAATCAAGGAGAAAATTTATATGCAATAACACGTTAATACTGTTAAGTTTAAACGTAAAGAAGTAAAAAGAAAAAGAGGAAAAAAAATGAAAGCCTACATACTCTTAAGCACCAAACCAGGTACATCATTGGACGTTGTTAAGAAAATAAAAGAAAAAGTCAAGGAGACCTGCATAGTATCCGCCGACGCCATCTTCGGCCGATACGACGCAATAATAGTTTTAGAAGCCCCAGCGCTTGAAGAAATAAACCAAGTGGTTTACAAAATAATCGAAAAAGACCCCAACGTAATCCGCACTGAAACATCCATCGTTCTGTCACCAATGTAGCTCTTAGGCAGAAGCCAAAATTTCCCAAATCATTTTTTTTAATTTTTTAGAAGTAATGACTTCGAGAAGAAAAATACAGGTGCTGAACCAAAAAGTAACTGTTCTACTTAAACAGCCGAAGATGTTGAGGGTGTGTTTTCTTCGATGCATTTTGGTCCTTTGTGAGCTTTAAGGACGATAGAGCTTACGGTGCTTTTTACACCTTTTATTTTCATTATCTTGTTCTTGAGGATGTCTCGAAATTCTTCTATGTCGGCAGCTGAAACCAAAGTTACGATGTCAAATTCGCCTGTAACTTCGTATAATTCTTCGAGGTGTTCCAATTGGGCAAGCGAGGTTAATACAGTATCCATTTCTGGAGATTCTACAAATATATCTACGAATGCTAATAGTTTAGGCATACTGGTCGTCTTTCCTAATTGAACAGGAGTTCCGCATATTTATACCTTTTCAAACACTTGGATAGTAATTTCATCTTTTGCCTGACAAATGGGTGCTAATAACGTTAAAAGGTTGAACAAAATGTTAAATTAGCTAGCACTAACCTATAACGCTTAGCAACCTTGATTACGTTAAACAGGTGCTCACGGTTATCCAGTGAAGTTGCCGTAAATGGAAGGGTAATCTTTTATGAGCAACAGATTGATTCGCAAGACGTTTATGTATGGACTGCCAAAGATCCAAAGCGATCCTTCCTGATTCTGATTAACTATATTTGTTAAGGAATCAACAGGAATCCCAGTTGCATTGCTTATACTTGGTATCTGTGAGTATGCTTGCTGAAGCGTGATGTCAGGGTCCACGCCTGACGCCGACTGTGACTCGTTTCTTTCTTGGAAGAAAATGGGCAAAGTGAAGTTTTGAGCTATAAGATTTGATCCGACAGCTTGTCCGTTGAGCTGGACGATTTCGCCGTTCGCTTGGTATGGAAAGAAAACTTGGCCTATGCCCGTGATTAATAGTGGGAAAAGTATTCCGCAAATCAGTAGCGAAACCAGTGCTAATCCTATAATCGGTCTTAGCGTCTTTAGGTTCCATTTTTCTTTTTGTTCTGTTGTCATAGTTATTGCTTCCTAAACGTGAAATACTCCCACAAGGAGCAGATCTATCAGTTTGATTCCTATGAATGGCACGATGACGCCGCCTATCCCGTAGATTAAGGTGTTCTTTAGGAAAAGCGTCATGGTGCTGGTAGGTTTAAATGCGATTCCGCGCATGGCAAGAGGAATCAGAAGCGGTATGATGATAGCGTTGAATATTAAAGCGGACAAGACTGCACTTTTCAAGCCAAGGTGCAGAATGTTCAAAGCTGCCAGTTGAGGTATAGCAGTGGCGAAGAGTACAGGCATGATTGCGAAGTACTTGGCGACATCATTGGCTATGCTAAAAGCAGTGACTGCACCTCGGGTCATTAATAGTTGTTTGCCAAGCATGACGACGTCAATTATTTTTGCTGGGTTCGATTCTAAGTCAACCATGTTTGCTGCCTCCTTAGCTGCTTCTGTGCCAGAGTTCATAGCTAAACCTACATCTGCAGCAGAAAGTGCTGGGGCATCATTGGTTCCATCGCCAATCATTGCGACAATTCTACCTTCAGCTTGCTCCCTCTTGGCGATGTTGTACTTGTCCTCGGGCTTAGCCTGCGCTACATATTCGTCAATTCCAACCTCTGACGCAATACTTTTTGCAGTAAGTGGTTGGTCTCCTGTTATCATGACTGGACGTATTCCCATGACTTTAAGAGCCTGAATTTTTTCTTTTATGCCTACTTTAAGGACGTCCTTCAATCTGATTATTCCGATAGCTTCGCGATTTCTTGCTATGGCTATAGGTGTTTCGCCCTCAGCAGATATCCCTTCATTGATGAGATCATAGTTTGGAGGAACGGAAGCTACAATTTTTTTGATGGCTTCTGGAGCACCTTTGAAGATTTCAATTTCAGGCTCGATTCCTGAGGCAACTCCCTGTTCAGATATTGTTGAGGATTTTCTTCTGATCCTCAATCGGTCTCGTCCCGATTTGTCACCTTTTGGAAGCGTTAAGCCCATATGAGTTATTTTCACTCCACTCGTGCGGGTGCTGGCTGAGAACGGGTAAGTTTCTGAAAGTGCGAGAGAGTTCAGTTCGTTTGGTAGGAAACCTTTCTCATATGCGAGCTTGAGTATGCTGCGTCCTTCTGGAGTGTCATCATGCCAAGAAGAAAGGAATGCTGCTTCTCCTACTTCTTCTTCTGTAAATCCTTCCATTGGTACGAACTTTATAGCTTGTCTGTTGCCCACTGTAATGGTGCCTGTTTTGTCGAGGAGAACGACGTCTGCATCGCCAGCGGTTTCTATAGCTTTACCGGACTTTGCAATTATTTTGCTTTTGTACAGTCTGGACATTCCGGAAAGTCCGATTGCAGGAAGCAGGGCGCCTATGGTTGTTGGGAGGAGGCAAACGTAGAGCGCGATTAGCACGGAGAGGTCAGCGCCCAGACCTAGCGTGACCGACATGCCTAGCAAAGCAACTATTATAATTGTGAAGATGGCGGTCAATCCAATCAGCACAATAGTTATTGCAACTTCGTTGGGCGTCTTTGGCCTCTTAGCAGATTCAACCATCTTTATCATTTGGTCGATGAAGGTCTCTCCAGGGTTCGTCGTTACTTTTGCAATTAGAGTGTCGCTAGCCAGCCGCGATCCACCGATGAGCGAGTCTCCAGGCGCCTTCCGAACTGGGGCTGATTCACCTGTGACAAGCGACTCGT
>Ga0187864_10004832_pt1 | contig 10366 bp, 11 predicted proteins | sample June2016WEW_11_4_FD_132985 | JGI IMG/M metagenome (GOLD analysis project Ga0187864, IMG submission 132985) | Peatland microbial communities from SPRUCE experiment site at the Marcell Experimental Forest, Minnesota, USA - June2016WEW_11_40 | ecosystem: Environmental > Terrestrial > Soil >... | reverse complement strand
GGACATCGCCGGCCTCGTGAAAGGCTCGTCGCACGGCGAAGGCCTGGGCAACAAGTTTTTGAGCCACATCCGCGAGGTGGACGCCATCCTGCATGTCGTCCGCTGCTTCGAGGACCCCGACATCGTGCACGTCACGGGCAGTGTGGATCCCGTGCGCGACATCGAAATCGTCACCACCGAACTCGTGCTGGCCGACATCGAGACGGTCAAAAAGCGGCGGGAAAAAATCGCCAAGGACGTGAAACGCGGGGACAAACACGCGCAACTGGAAGAGCATCTGCTGGAAAAGATTGGCGTTCATCTGGATACGGGCAAGCCGGCCAATATGTTTTCACTGCCGATGTCGCCGGATGAGAAAATCATCCAGCGCGGCTTCTTTCTCCTGACCGACAAGCCCACCGTCTTCGCCTGCAACGTCAAGGAAAACGACCTCGCCACGGCGGATCAAAATCCGTTCGTCCAAAAAGTGCGCGACCATGTGAAGACGCATCTCGCCTGTGAAGCCGTTGTCGTCAGCGCGCAGATTGAAAGCGACCTGGTGGATTTGTCGCCGGACGAGGCGAAGGAATTTTTGCAGGAACTCGGCGTGGCCGAATCCGGCGCCGCCCAGCTCATTCGCGCCGCGTATCACGTGCTCGGCCTGCGGACGTTTTTCACCTTCAACGAAAAGGAGGTCCGCGCCTGGACGATTCACGCCGGGGACACGGCCGTGAAGGCCGCCGGGACCATCCACACCGACTTCGAGCGCGGGTTCATCAAGGCGGAGACGGTGAACTGGGATGATCTGGTCAAGTGCGGCTCGGTCGGCCACGCCCGCGAGACCGGCCACTACCGCATCGAAGGCCGCGATTACGTCGTCAAGGACGGCGACGTGCTGCTGTTCAAATTCAACGTGTGACCTGTTCGGACGGCCGCCATTGACGCCTGATTCGTTGGCGATTATCTTATCGGCGTGAGCACGATTGCCGAAATCGAGGCTGTGTTGCCGAAATTAACCACCGAGGAACTTGGGCAGGTTGAACGGGCCGTTCACAACCAGTTCCGCCAGCGCGGTGGCGGGATTATTTACGACGACACTTACGGCGTCGAGACGGAAGCGGACTTGATCGCTTCCGCCGACGAAGCCTTCCAAGCCTACGACAAAGCCGAGGTCAAACATGCCAAACGCCCGGCGCGGTGAAGTCTGGCTTGTGGACTTGGGCATGACCGCCAAGGTGCGTCCGGCTGTCATCTTCAATACCCCTTTTCGCGACGACGAACGCGCGCTTTTTGCCATCGTGCCGCACACGACGGCCTTGCGCGGCGGAAGATTTGAAGTGGCGGTGAATGTCCCGTGGCTGGAAAACGGCGCGTTCGATGCGCAAGGATTGCGTCACATTCCCGGTTCAGTGCTGGTGAGACGGCTCGGCGTGCTGAATCAATCGCAAATGGAAACAATCCTCCGGGCAATCAAAGTCTGGCTGGAAATCCCCTGATTTTCGGAAGCAACTGCTGCATCCGCCGATGTGACACCAATGAAACACGCCCGCGAGACCGGCCACTACCGCATCGAAGGCCGCGATTACGTCGTCAAGGACGGCGACGTGCTGCTGTTCAAATTCAACGTGTGAGCAGGTAGGGACGCCGCGCCGCGGCGTCCGGTCGGCGCGGCGCGCCGACCCTACCTTCACCACCACCATGCTTGACAGCAGGTCCGGCCCTGTTATCTTGGTTTCGTGAACAGCAGCAGCAAGCAAGTGAACAACGCAGCCAGCAGCCAATATTTCTTTTATTGGTTTAGCCCGGTCGGAGCGCACTTGCGGCTGCGATAAAATTTTAAACAAACCAATCGCCGCAGGTCGCCAAACGCCTGCGGCGTTTTTGTTTTGCGACCTTCGGCCAACCCATAAAAAACCATGATCATCGTGCTAAACCCCCGGATTTCGAGGAAGGAGGAGCGCTCCGTCCTCAAGGAAATCCGCAAACTCGGCTACATCCCCCACGTCATGCGCGGCGTGGCCCGCACCGTCATCGGCGCCATCGGCGACGAACTCACCCACGCCAACCTCGAAACGCTGGTCTCGCAGTTCCCGCGCGCGGTCGAAAGCGTCATGCCCATCCAGAAGCGCTACAAGCTCGTCAGCCGCGAGGCGCACCCGGCCAACTCCACCATCCGCGTCCGCGAACACGTCATCGGCGGCAAACAATTCCACGTCATGGCCGGCCCGTGCTCGGTCGAAAGCGAGAAACAACTGCTCCGGACCGCCGAGGCGGTGAAGGCCGCCGGGGCGACCTTCCTGCGCGGTGGGGCGTTCAAGCCGCGCACCTCCCCCTACGAATTCCAGGGACTGGGCGAGAAGGGCCTGAAGCTGCTCGACAAGGCGCGGCGCGCCACCGGACTGGCCGTCATCACGGAACTGCTCTCCGAAAATCACGCCGAAATGGTGGCCGAATACACGGACATCATCCAGATCGGCGCGCGCAATTCACAGAACTTCCAGCTCCTCATCGCCGCCGCCCGGACCGGCAAACCCGTCCTGCTCAAGCGCGGACTTTCGATGAAAATCGAGGAATGGCTGCTCGCGGGCGAGTACGTGCTCGCCAACGAAAATCCGAACCTCCTGTTCTGCGAACGCGGCATCCGCACATTCGAAACCTACACGCGCAACACGCTCGACCTCTCGACCATTCCCATCATCAAGCGCGAATCGCACTGTCCGATCGTGATTGACCCGAGCCAGGGCGCCGGGCGCGCGGACCTGGTGGCGGCGATGTGCAAGGGCGCGGTGGCGATGGGCGCGGATGCGTTGTTGATTGAAGTGCATCCCAACCCGGCGGAAGCCTTGAGCGACGGCGCGCAGCAGGTGACGCTGGACGGTTTCGCGGATCTGATGAAGGAATTGAAGCCGTTCATCGCCGCGGCCGGACGGGAATGAGCACAAAGACTGCAAACACTTTGACACGAATTGCCGCGAATGTAAGTCCTGCCGCGGAGCGGCAACGGAAATTAGCCGGGGACAACGTCCCCGGAAAAATGGGAAATAGAAATGCGTCCTGAAGGGACGCTGGAACAGACAGATTTTAGCCACAAAAGAACGCAAGGAACGCAAAGGTGGGGCGAGGCTCCTGACGAGCCGTTTTAACTCTCAACGCTCAACCTTCATCTCTCAACCGACCATCAACTTTTTTCTCCCCAAACCGGTTGGCCGTGGCAAAATCGCGGCATGGCACGTCGGAAAAAAATCTCTCGCGGCACGTCGCATCGAAGCATCGCGAAGACGGAGGAAATGAAGAACCGAATTCATGCGTTTTGCGGCATCTTCAAATCCAAGCCCGGCGAGAAGTCCGTGGTGCAGGAGCTTCTTGAGGAGCGCCGTGCCGGGCGCAACCGGGAAAATCATTGAGAACCGGAATCAAAATCAACTGGCTGAAATAAACAATCTCGTTTCAGACTTTAGCCTTTAGACTTCAGCTTTTGGCCTTCGCTCATCTTGTAGCCGATAGTCCACAGACGCTGGGCTTGCCAACTGGCATAACATGGGTGTTATGCCAAAACGTAATTCCACCCTTGTTCAATTCGGGCGTAACATCGCCCATTTGCGTAATGACGCCGGCCTCTCACAGGACAAGCTGGCCGAAAAAGCCGACCTCGACCGCACGTACCTGAGCGGCATCGAACGCGGCGTCCGCAATCCCGGAATCAAGATTGTCATCCGCCTCGCGCGCGCACTCCGCGTTTCTGTCGATCAGCTTTGCAAAGGAGTGGACGTGTGACCAAGCCTCGCAAATCCAAGGCTGCGCTTTTACATGAAGATTCACCGGCGTACCGAGTGAACGGAAGTGGCATGTTACGCAAGCTGAAGTTCATTGACCTGTTCTGCGGTATTGGCGGTTTCCGCATCGCCTTCGAGCGCGCGGGTTGTGAATGTGTCTTCTCATCCGATTGGAATGAGAAGGCACAGGAAACCTACGAAGCTAATTTCGGCGAGCGTCCTCATGGCGACATTTATTCCGTGCCGGACAACGTCATCCCGCCGCACGACATTCTCTGCGCCGGCTTTCCTTGCCAGCCGTTCAGCATTGCGGGGGTTTCAAAAAAACTCAGTCTTGGCGAGAAACACGGTTTCGAAGACGAAAAGCAGGGCAATCTCTTCTTCAAACTGGCAGATCTGATCAACCTCCATCGGCCCGAGGCATTTGTGCTGGAGAACGTGAAGAATCTAAAGGGGCATGACAAAGGCAATACCTATCGTCGAATCATGGACATATTGCAGGACAAGCTGCGATACCACGTACCCTCTCCCCAGATTATCGACGCACAAGGTGTCGTGCCTCAGCACCGTGAGCGAATATTCATCGTGGGTTTTCGTGAACATAGGCACTTTGAATTTCCGTCGTTCCCAACCGAAGGGCCAAAGCTCGAAACAATCCTTGATGCCGACGTCCCAGAGAAATACACGCTGACCAACCACCTCTGGAAATATCTCCAAGACTACGCGGCAAAGCACAAGGCTGCAGGTAATGGTTTTGGGTTCGGCTTGGTAACTGGCAAAAACGTGGCCCGGACATTGAGCGCACGTTATTACAAAGACGGCTCAGAAATCTTGATTTCGCAAGGTCCAAGAAGGCCTCCACGCCGCCTTACGCCACGTGAATGTGCGAGGCTCATGGGCTATCCGCCGGGGTTCAAGATTCCGGTTTCTGACACGCAAGCTTACAAGCAATTTGGAAACTCGGTCGTTGTTCCGGTTGTCGAACGAATTGCGAAAGCCGTTGTTACCACATTGCAGCATCCAGTCGATTACCGGCCTGAACTCGTTCTCGCAGCAAATGACAAAGCAAATGCGGAAGCGGCGAAGCGAACCCCTGTGCTGGTGAGTTACCGTAAAGTCAGAAGGCAGCGAAAGGCGTGAGGTGTGAATCTTCTCCAACTCAAATCATTGTTTGTCCAAGTTGGTTGTACGAAGCTCTACGCAAAGCCTCTTGCAGAAAACGACAACTCGAAGAACCAAATTTATTTTGCTGGAGCAGTTGAAGCTCTCAACGTTTTTCCAAGCGCCCAAATCTTTGCGGAGAACACAAAAAAGAAGGGCCCCACTTTCAAAGCCCTGTTAAACTTCGGGTGGCTTCTCGATAACGGACAAGTCGCAGCAGTTCCGGGCGCTCAACTTATACTTTATTCTCAATATCCTGAAGTTCGGTTTTCGGGGTTTCTTCAAGGTTGCAAGGCCGCGCCATCGGAATTGATGCAACCGAGAAAGCCGGGACAGGTTCGCGGGCCGGAATTGGCTCGCAAACTTAATGGACGGGTCCTGTTCCTCGGAGTGACAACAGACAGGCGCGTTGTGGGTTACGTTGCCGCTGGCAACTCCAAGATAGCTGTGGAATTTGGCAGCCAGACATTCTCCACTGCTTTTGTGGTTTTCAAAGACGTGCCACTACCACATTTGGTCAGCGATGATGATTCACGGACCCGTTTGTTAGCAGAATTGCATCGCATCAACCAGATTGGCTGGATTGATTCCAAGCAGCTTGATTCAGACGGGCAGTTGAAACCTTGCAACGCGCCACAATGCGGCGGGTTCACGTTGGAGGCGGAATTGGGCATTCCCAAAAACAGTGATGCCGAACCGGATTTTCTCGGCTGGGAGGTCAAGCAGTATGCCGTCGAGGATTTTGAGCGGATTGAATCCGCCAAGCCCATCACGCTGATGACGCCTGAGCCAGATGGCGGTTTTTACAAGAAGCACGATGCGGAAGCGTTCATCCGCAAGTTCGGTTACGCGGACAAACAGGGCCGGATAGACCGGATGAATTTCGGTGGGCGACATGTCGTGGGGCTTCGTTGTCCACCCACTGGGCTGACGATGCAACTGGCTGGCTTCAACGCGGTGACGGGAAAGATCACCAACGCTGAGGGGGAAATCGCACTGGTAAGCGATGCAGGCCAAGTGGCTGCCTCGTGGTCGTTCAAAAAGATTTTCGAACATTGGTCGCGCAAACACACGAGGGCGGTTTATGTCCCGTCGCAACGGCGGACCGAACCGAAATGGCAATACGCCTACGGCTACAAGGTACGGCTGGCGCAGCGGACAGATTCTCTGCGGTTGTTGCGGGCGTTCGCGACAGGCGCGGTGTATTATGATCCGGGCATCAAGCTGGAGCACGCGTCATCGGAGAGGCCGTCACACAAGAAGCGGAGTCAATTCCGGGTAGCGTCCAAGAACATTGCTGCACTCTACGAGATGGTGGAGACGGTGGAGGTTTGATTTGTGGCAGATGTTTTCACCAAGGCGAAGCGGTCGGAAGTGATGTTGCGGATTCGTTCGCGCGCGGGGCTGGCAACGGCAAACTGATATGCTCCGCTTGCGTCAGCTTTGGGATTTTGATAAGCTTGAATCAATGGCGAGCCGGGGATAAGTGATGGCTTAAACGCCGGTTAAACCGGAAATAAGATTTTTGGAGCCGGGTCAGACGGCTGCCGGGCAGGCGAGAAAGCCTGGCAGGGAAGCTGTTTGATTCTCGAGGGGTTGTTCTTTGAAAATTCGGCCAGACAAGACTTGCTGGGGGGGGGGGACAGGCTGTTGCAAAAACCATTTTTGCCAAACGAACCCATCTTGGAAACCGTATAAAGGTCAATGGCGGCGGGGTCAAAGATGAGTTTTCAGCAGTTCAATACCGGCCAAAACGAACCCAAGTCCGACCAAGTCCGGGTAAGTCCGACCCATCAAATTTGGTCAAGCCCAGTCCAACCTAATCCGACTAAATCCGACTAAATCCGACCATAGAAAATCAGTTTTTAACCCAAGCAATGCTATTTTGCGCCATTCTGGCGCAGTTGGTGGTTTTTGAACTGTGCACGGGGTGGTCGGCATCAAAAAAGGCAGATTCGACCAGAATCCGACCAAATCAAACTGAATCAAACCAAATCAAACCAGATTCTGTTACCGGGCGGGTAAAGGCTGCCTGAAGCACCCATAATATTATAGATGTCTGATATCTTCACCAAAGCGAAGCGGGCGGAAAACGAAGGTTAAAGGCTCCCGCCGTCGCAACGCTCTGGCGCGGCAAGAAAGGCTGAAGTATGGCTGATGTCTTTTCAAAACGGAAACGTTCCGAAGTCATGTCGCGGATTCGTGCGCGTGGTCAAAACCCGAAATCTTGTGGCGTCAGGCCGGATTGGCGGATACGACAATTACCGTTTGTGACAAGTGACAAGTCGCGGGGGACAAGAAAACTGCGGGCTTTAAGCCTCAAAATAAAGTTCGACCGCCTCCTTCAGATTGGCCACGGCTTCCTCCCGCGAAGATCCGAAGCTGGACACGTCCACGTTGAGGCACTGGGCGACAAAAAATTCGTCTTCCCGGTAAATAACGTAGTTCATTTGTTTCACAGAATGAATTTACCAGCCTTGGCGGAGAATTGCAACCATGCCTGACGTTTTCAGACGCGAATTGAATTCGTGCAAATTGGCGGAATTAGCGTCAAGGTCTTGTAGTCATGGCTGATGTCTTTTCAAAACGGAAACGCTCCGAAGTCATGTCGCGGATTCGTTCGCGCGGCAACCGGGACACGGAACTGGCGCTGGCGAAGTTGTTGCGTCGGCATGGCATCAAAGGCTGGAGGAGGCACGTCGAAATTCGTGGTAGGGCCGTGCTGCCGCGCGGCCCAAAAAACCAGGCGGCGCAGCAACGCCGCCCTACCAATAATCAGCGGACGGCCCGGCCCTTCGTCGCCAAGGCTATGCAGGGCAGGCGGTCCGTCCCTACCTTTCGCGTAAAGCCGGATTTTGTCTTCCTCAAATCACGCACGGCAATTTTTGTGGATGGATGTTTCTGGCATGGCTGTCCCAAGCACGCGACCAAGCCGGCGAACAATCGCGCCTTTTGGCAGCGGAAACTGGCGGGGAACAAAAAACGTGACCGGGTGGTGAACCACGCCCTGCGGCGCGCCGGCTGGCGCGTGTTCCGCGTTTGGGAGCATGAGCTTGCAAAGAAGAACGAAGCGCGGCTCGTGCGGCGGGTTCGGCGGCAGATACGCCAGAGGTGTGCAGCGCCGCGACAATATAATCTACGATCGTGGTTTATATTGTCGCGATAGTTTTGAGTTTGAGCCTCGCGGAGCTCCGCCCTCCGAAATTCGTGTCGATTCGTGTAAAAGCGTTTTCTTTGCGTTCTTCGCGGTTAATCAGCCGCCGAAAAATTTCTGAATCTCCTGCACCACTGCCACAAACCGGTCCACCTCGGCTTTGGTGTTGTAGAAATAAAAGCTGGCACGGGCGGTGGATTCCACGCCCAGCCGGTGCATGAGCGGTTGCGTGCAGTGATGGCCACCACGCAGCGCCACGCCCGCCTGGTCGGCCAGCGTCACCACGTCGTGCGCGTGAACGTCCTTGATCAGGAAACTCACCAGCCCGGCCCGGCCGGTTTTCGGACCGAACAGGCGGATGTTTTTCAGCGCGGCCAGTTTTTCGCAGGCGCAGGTCGCCAGTTCCTGGTCGTGCTTCCAAATGTTTTCGCGCCCGATGGCGTCGAGGTAATCCATGGCCGCATGCAAACCAATCGGGCCGGAAATGTCCGGCGTGCCGGCTTCGAACCGGTGCGGCGCCTTCTTGAACTCGGTCTTTTGATATTCGACCGATAAAATCATCTCACCACCGCCCTGATACGGCGGCATGGCATCGAGCAATTCCTGTCGGCCCCACAGCACGCCGATGCCGGTCGGCCCGCAAATCTTGTGGCCGGAGAACGCGAGGAAATCGCAGCCGATGGCCTGCACGTCCACGGGGCAATGCCCGGCGCTTTGCGCGGCGTCCACCAGTGTCGTGACGCCCAGCTTGCGCGCGCGGGCGCAAAGGTCGGCGACGGGATTCACCGTGCCGAGCGAGTTCGAGATGTGGACCATCGCAAACAGCTTGACCTGTTTGGTCAGCAATGAATCGAGCTTGCTCAAGTCCAGCAAACCTTCATCGCCGGTGACGGGCACGTAGGCCAGTTTCGCGCCGGTGCGTTGGGCGAGCAACTGCCACGGCACGAGGTTGCTATGGTGCTCCATTTCCGTAAGCAGAATCACATCGCCGGATTTCAGGTTTTTCGCGCCCCAGGAACTCGCAACCAGGTTGATGCCCTCGGTCGTGCCGCGGGTGAAAATGATTTCATCGGCGCTTCGGGCGTTGATGAACCTGGCGGCGCGCGTTCGGGCGGCCTCGTAGCCCGCCGTGGCGCGATTGCTCAACTCGTGAATGCCGCGATGGACATTGGCGTTGTCGTGTTCGTAGTAATGCACCAATGCGTCTATCACCGCGCGCGGTTTCTGCGACGTCGCGGCGTTGTCGAAATAAATCAGCGGCTTGCCGTGGACCTGCTGGTCGAGGATGGGGAAGTCGGCGCGCAAGGCGGACCAGTCTGGAGGTTGGGAATTCATTGAGATGCGCGCCTGAAATCCGAACCCCGAAACCTGAAACCCGAAGGAATGCCGAAGACCGAAATCCGAAGACATGAAAGCGAGATGGCTTTTCGGGTCTCGGATTTCGGGTTTCTTTCGGATTTCGACATTCGGATTTCGGATTTGTGTTTTAGCCTTACATCGTCTGCTACATGAGTCCCAACTGTAACTTCGCCGCCTCGGTCATCATGCTCTGGTTCCACGGCGGGTCCCAGACCAGCTCGACGTTCGCCTCGTCAATCGGCTCCATGCTCATCAGCTTGTTTTGCACGTCCTGCGCGAGCGCCGGCCCCATGCCGCAACCGGGCGCGGTCAAAGTCATTTTCACGTCGGCCTTGAAACTGTTTTCGCCGGCGGGCGTGAGATGACAGTCGTAAATCAGGCCGAGGTCCACGATGTTGACGGGGATCTCCGGGTCGTAACACGTTTTGAGCGCTTCCCAGACCTGCTTTTCAAGTTCGTCCTGCGTCATCGGGCCGCTGGTGGCCGCCACCGGTTTGGGATGCACGTCGAGGCCGAGCGCATCGGCGTCCTTGCCGTCAATGCGGAACATGTTGCCGTTGACGACGACGGTGTGGCTGCCGCCGAGCGACTGGGTGATATACGCCGACTCGCCCTGTTTGAGCGTAACCTTCGTCCCGACGGGCACCACGGAGGCTTCCACGTCGCGGGTCAAAATTTTTGCTTCATTGGAGTTCATAAAACACCTCTTCCATCAATCACCGCCAGTATCTTCGCCGCAATGGCGGTTGAAATCAATTAAAGGATTCGGAAGGCCAGTCGTGAAGTTGACCGGCTTGACGTTCGGTCTCGGCTTCGGTGAAAAGAAAATCCAGTTTTCCCGATACCGCATCGCGCTCCATCTGCCGCGTCCACAGAGCGTGATAACGCACGCTGATCCACGAAGCGAGCCGGGCAAATTCAGACGGGGCAAGTTGCCCGG
>Ga0187864_10004831_pt1 | contig 10372 bp, 10 predicted proteins | sample June2016WEW_11_4_FD_132985 | JGI IMG/M metagenome (GOLD analysis project Ga0187864, IMG submission 132985) | Peatland microbial communities from SPRUCE experiment site at the Marcell Experimental Forest, Minnesota, USA - June2016WEW_11_40 | ecosystem: Environmental > Terrestrial > Soil >... | reverse complement strand
GCGTGGGTGATGCGGAAGTTCAAGCGCTTCAAAGGGCGCAAGACTTGCGCGGGGCAGTTCCTTACAAGGATAGCCCGTGAGAGCGTAGGTCTCTTCGTGCATTGGCGCGGCGATCAAAACGACGCGTTTACCTGATGGGAGCCGAGTGAGGCGAGAGTCTCACGCTCGGATCTGAGAGCGCGGAGGGCGAGAGCTCTCCGCGACTCGCCAAGTCCGCCGTGAGTTCACTCAAACTCTGCAGTTCCGATCGTGACAATGTGATTCTTCGTCGGCGGGCTTTTATAAAGCTTGCTTACAATGTAGCCCAAAACGCGGATGATGTAAGGGCTCTTGCAAAACGGGAACGACTTCACAGCCAATTCAGTTGCGATTCCCATTGATTCCAATGATTTTGGCGTTTTGCAAGAGCCTCATACGAAAAGAATTACCAAGACTTCAATTCTTTACCTCGTTTCCAGGACGATCTCTTCGTAACGACGCGCGAAGGCTTGAATGCGTCCGCCGAGCGCACGCCACGCTTCTTCTCGGCGATTTTTTTCTTGTGTTTCCGAAAAGGCGTCCGAGACACGCACCATCGCGCTCGCTAAATCCTCGGCGTCATTTGGCGAAAAATAGATGCCATGCCGCGGAGCCTGCTCCCTGTGCACGGGGATATCCGAGAGGATCAAAGTTTTGCCCAATGATTTCGCCTCCTCTACCGTCGTGCTCCATCCTTCAAATAGCGAAGGATTGATCAGCGCAATCGCGCCACGCATTAACCCCGCGAGATCTTCTAGTGGCACAAGGCCTAGGACACGGAACCGATCTTCGACACCCGCCTCCTTAGCGCGGCGCATTAGAGAGACAAAATGGCTTGGATTGTTCGCACTTTGCGTATTGCCTGTTGCCAAGACAGTGAAATTCACACCCCTGGCTTTAAGAAGCGCGAGAGCATCGATGACAACACGGTGATTCTTGCTTTCCCAGAATTGATTTGGCAAGTGAAAATAACCATCATTAGCTTTATAACGGTTCTTGAAATATGAGCTTTCGGCTTCTTGCCAATTTTTATTATGAAGTAGGGAAACGAATTGCAGAACTCTGCTCTTCTTCGCCGCTCCCGGAAAAAATTGGAACAAATCGTCTTGGGCATTGAAGCTGCTAAGCAGCAACGTCGAGCATGAACGGCAAACATACTCGTCGTAACGGTTGCGCCGTTTGATTTGACTTGATGAAAAGAACTCCGGCAGATGACGGTGCTGGAAATCCGCGATCCAACTAATCGTTGGCACAGGACTCCGGGAACCAAAAGGCCGAGAATGGGACAAAAGGTCTATGCGAGCCCTTCGAAGCAATCGCTCCATCGGATAGTTACGGCCCAACAGGCCTTCTGTTAGAGTTTGAATGTGGCGCATTTTATTGGTGCCATCTAGAAGCGATGTTTGGATTATTTCGACAGACTGAAATCCAGCTAACAGTTTGGCGTCGGTGCGCGAAGGAACGAAGATCACGGGATCGATCCGTCGATTATCCAAGGCTTGTATTGCCTGGACGAGATTGGCGAAATAATTTACGCCGCCCATCCACCGCTCGGAAAGATTCACCATAATGCCGACACGAATCACTGAGCGCTACCCCTATACCAGCGCGCATAGGCGCGCACTTCGTCCCGCCAGCATCGCTTTGGGATCCAACCCCAAGCGAGCGCTTCCGTTATGTCGGCCTGATAGTGTAACGGGTCGCCCTGACGTACGATCCCGGAAAAGACGACGCCTTCTTTTCGGCCGAATTGTAACGCGATCTCATTTGCGATTTCGGCGATAGACACTCTGGTTCCACTGCCGCCGTTTGCGGTCGGGCAATCAACTGATGCCTTTCGCGCGGCGTGAATTAGAAGTTCGGCTGCGTCTTCGACATGTATAAAGTCCCGGGTCTCACGGCCAGTCCCAGCGAAAGTCGCATCTCCGTTAAGGATTTTTCCACACGCATCCCAAAGAAGTTGTTTGCGCAGCCCGACCCCGTAGACGGAAAATAGCCTAACAATCGCGCAGGCCACTCCGAAATGTTTTCCGTATAGGCGACACAGATCTTCGCCAATCCGCTTATGCACTCCGTAGGGCGAAATTGGAGCGAGCCGATCTTGAACTGAAATCGGCATCCGCTCGGCGAGTCCGTAAACGCTGGCGCTCGATGGGAACACCACGCGCGTCCCTGTTGCATAGAGGCGAACATATTCGAGCACCGCCAGCGTTGTCGTCACGCTGCGCTCAAAGTCCTGCGCTGGATGGGTCATAGAAAAAGGGACAGAGCCGGAGCCCGCGCAATGAAAAACGAGATCGGATTCGCGTCCATAAGTAACAAGTGTGTCTAGTGTCACATCGGCCAAGTGCCAATCGGTGATACCCCAGTTGCGCCATTCATTGCGCCCCCAGGATCCATGACCAATTGCGGTAACTTCGAAACCAGCTACCGCCAATGCCCGGGCGGTATACCTCCCCAGGAAGCCGTAACCTCCCGTCACCAATGCTCGCTTCGTCATGTTCACAAATCCGATCAGAGCCTGTGTGAAAAGATTTCATAAGAGCCCGTTGCAAGCTTATTTGAAATCCTGGCGTGCGAAACACCGCATTGGTATAGGCATAAAAACGCAATGCTCAAGTGTTCTATGAAATAATACTTTTGTTTCAATTGTATACTTGTTCGTTATTATTGCGGACAAATCATCGTCGTGCCACGACAACAAAGATGACAAACGTCCCACTCGACGCGATGAAAGCTCGAGCCATATCCCGAGTGTCTGTTTCGTTGGCTTCCTGAAGAAATCGAGCCGACGACCGAATTGCTCGTACGGCTCGTTACGACCGTCGATGTGATCGGTCTCGGTGCCTCTGTACCCGAACCGCCGAGAGGCACCGTGCGACGGCCCGAGGATCGCCGTGCATTGGCCAGTGCCTTCGTCGCCAACCATGGCTCGGCATCCCAACCACCAGCGCCCTCATCGAGCGACTGACCATCGACAAGTCATTACGCCGGATGAGCGCTTAGCGCGATACGTGAGATTTTACGCCGATAAAAGAATAAAGGCGGCCTGGAGCATCCACCATCGCGCCGTAAAGCTTGAGTGCTATGTCGGGAATTGCATTGGGAAACGGCCACCCGATTTTGCTGGCTAAGTGCAGCTTCATCTCCTGACGCGTGCTAGGAAACAGATTTATGTCGGACTCCTTGGGGTTGAGGATGTGATCGATTCCGATGCCGCCGCTTCGGATAGCCTCGATATATTCTTGGAGAAGATAGGCGCTCTCGCCACCGCGTAATTTATGAAGCGGATGATTGTTTAGGAAGATCTGCAGATCGGCTTTTCTCGAAATGACGTGCTCGCGCACAGCTATGAATGTGCCGCCTTCACGCAGAACGCGACCAACCTCACGGCACAAACGGCATAGATCATATGCGTGATGCAGAACCGAACGACAGTAGACAAGGTCGAACGATTCATCGGGAAACGGCAGGTTTTCTCCCCAGGTTTCGACGATTCCAATGTTGATTCCTGCACCACGCGCCAAATCGCGAATTGCGCCGGACCCGACCACGCTGCTACTATCGGGTTCAAGAGCGGTAACGTTCCAGCCGTCAGACGCAAGGGAAAATGAAGCAATTCCGCGACCCGCTCCGATGTCAAGAGCACGTCCAGGCACGGCAGGTAGATAGGAGCGCAAAGCAGTCCATTCGCTGCTGGTGTGAAACCGCCGGGCGGCTTCTATGACGGGATCGTCATAGCAGCATGCTCTGACTAGTTCTTGCGATTCAGGTTGACCTCTCAATAACAGCACTGCTTCCTCTGCGCTCAACAACGGTTCGTTAGCATTCACGTACGATCTCCCTCAAAACGCGTGCTGGGTTTCCCGCCGCGACTGTGTATGCGGGAACGTCCTTAGTTACGACACTGCCACAACCCACGACAGCGCCTTCTCCGATAGAGACCCCCTTGAGGATAATGGCATTAAAGCCGATCCAGGCTTTGTCATGAATTTTTATGGGCGCGATTGTCACGTCGTCCCAACTCTTGCGCCCCTGGCGCCATTCGCGAACATCCAGCGCGCGCTCTGCCCAAGTCAAGGAGTGCAAGTCATTGTCGATGATCGTGCAACCCCACGATACCAGCACGTCGTCGCCGATCTGAATGGAATCCGCGCAAATCAGCACAGAATTACCGACGAAGGAATTGTTCCCGATAGTCACGACGGAACCTGCTCGGCTTGAAACTATCCTCCCTCAAACATCGTTCCGTCACCGATGGTAATTTTTGCGGGCGGGTGACTTGCCAGGCCGCGGTAATTCACTTTCGCCGTCGCGGCGATCGAAGCTTGCGTCCGGCGAAATAGCCGGTGCTTAGCGCGGGCTTGAATCATGCGATTGAGGACTTCCCGTATCATTCAGAGGCTTTCCAGTGGGATTTGCTTTTTGAGGATCCTCGGAAGGATCACTGAAATCGGCAACGCGGAGCACAGGAGAAACGACACAATCGACGCCAGCGGAACGCCGGCGATTCCAATTTGTTCAACGAGGAATATTTTTGTCACCGCAGTTGCGATGCCGGTCAATGTGGCGAGCGTTATCTGCAGCCGTACTATATGCGCGCCATTCAAGAACATCGCTACTGCGTTGCCTCCAGCCTCTACAACCTTCCAGACGCCGAGTCCAAGTAGAAGGTGGAGGGGCGGAACGATCTCCTTCCCAACCCATAATGCAAGTAGCCATGGTCCGGAAATTACCAGCGCCGACGATGCGAAAACCGCGAGGCCAACCGAAAGAATAATCGAGCGATAGAGCGTTCGCTTCACCCATTGGTGGTCGCCGCGCGCGATAGCTTCTCCATAGGCAGGCCATAGGGGCGAAAGGGCCATGGCCAGGACCGTATTGATTAACCCAAACATTTGCGCTGGCACGGCGAATTCGGCAACCTTCGTCGCGCCGAGGATTTGCGTAATGACAAGATTGTCGGAACTATAGGCTACAGCGATGACGATCTGAAGGACAAAAAACAGCGCTCCGCTCCGCCCGATCCTGCTCATATCACTCCAGTTCACGTAGTGACGCGCGGGAAGGAGGTCACGGGCGTCGACGCCAAAAAAAACGACCGCGTTAGCCGCATTGATGGCTAGCGGCACCGCGAACAGCGCCAAAACCAGAGCCGGAAGGGTCGCCTCCATACGGATTGCCACAAGCAAGAAGGCGAGAGACAACAAACTCGCGCCGCATTGCCAGAGCCCCGATCGAAATCCTTGCTGGAGGCCGCTCTGCACCCTCTGGACGACGCCAAAAGGAATGCTAAGCGCGAAGCAGGCGAGGAAGGCCGCAGTCGCTGGCCCCGCCTCGTGCGCGGCGAGTTCGGATTGCACATTGAACAATTTCGGCCAGGGAACGAAGGGGTAGGCTGTTGCGGCGGTTATACCTATGGCCAGCGCGACCACGGTCAAAGCCGCATAACCGCTCGACACGATACCCCGTATCGCGGCGCGGTCGTCGCGGCCATTGGCTTGCGCCACGGCGTTCAATAGTCCATTGCCCATGCCGAGATCGGCGAAGGAAAGCATAACGATGAGTGAACTCATCGTCATCCACATCCCGTAACGCTCCGGCCCCAAATAATGAAGTGTTAGCGGCACCGACACCAGCGCCGCGCCGACGGAAATCACCTTGGCCGCAGCGGCCGCAAGGGTACTCAGTAACGCCCGCCGATGCCGCTCCGCCGATCGTCCTTCCGGCGTCGACATGTCGCCCGGGCGAAACCAATGCGCAACTGACCAAAGCCGCGACGAGAGAAGGCTTGGAGCCCTCATCGATTGGTCGCCACTTGAAATGCGGTTTTACTCATCGTTCGAGATCACGCATGATTTCCGAGGCCAATATCGATGCCAAAACCTTGTTCCCTTCGATGGTCGGGTGAACTCCGTCACGATAGAGGGTTCCGGTCCACTCAGCGTTCGCCGCCACATCGACGACGCGCAACCCGTACGACTTCGCGAGTTTCTCAACTTTTGGACGTTCGGGAAGCCATTCCTTTCCTCTCTTGGCGATCTCCGCCTGTGCAGAACTAGGGTATAGCCAAATGATTCCATGATGGTCTTGCTTAATGGCCATTGTCAGCGTCTTTAGTTGACGTTCAAACTCCTCTAAATTGGCAGCTTCGGCGTCGCCCGTCGCCGGGAGTTCACTGAGCTGCATCGCGGAATAGCCAGGAAAAAAGCGCGGCAAAACATAGCGACGAAGAACATACCAAGTCGCGCAGATCGGCTTGTGAGACGGAAAAACATAATCCCCTCTCCATGGCGTAGCGCGTGAGAGTCCCCCGGCCCCGTATTCCCACGCAACATAACCCGCTTCGGTTGCAATCTCGGGATGCCGCTTCAAATAAGCTATTTCATTCGACTGGTTCCACCCTCCAACCGCGATTGGCCAAACCTTGTTGTCGCTGCTCAAACGGACTTGGATTTGCGATACTAGTTTGTCCGACTGCATATAGGGGTTGCCGCCCATCACAATTGAATTCCCGATCAACAATATATTTTTCTTGCCTACAGGGTTCCAATTTTCGCGCACCGGCATGCTCTTGTCATTGAAATACCAGTCATTTTCATTCATAAAACGACCGGACTGATTTGCGCTTGGAATATACTTTATTTCGGCGTCCAGGTCATAAACAGGAAAATCTACGAATCCCAAAGCCCGCACGGATACCTCTATTAACACCAGAGAAACTATTGCCGTCAGAGAAATATAAACCTTGAATTTTTTCGGCATGGACACTCCGCTCACTTTATAAGTTGAGACACCGAGAGCGCGATACGAAGTATGTTGGCGACACAACAGGCTCCATGTGCGCAGTCATTCGGCAAAAAGACGAGTCGATAGGCTACCAGATTCCGCTGTTCTCCTTGGCGAATCCGTCCGTGTTTCGCGCCTCGTCAGACGTGGGAACATGATGGTTTTCGGAGCCGCCATGCTTCTGCGTTGGTGTTGGACGAAGACAACTTTGCGCTGGCTATCGCGGGCGATCATAGTTAATTCCCTCAACGAGGAAACCTGGGTTCGTATTGATTACGGAGTTCATCAACTTCCGAACGGGATCAAGCGTATAATTGTTCAACTCAACCATATTAGCAATGTTGTTTGAATATCCCTGCGAAGCCCTAATAAACTGAGGAAGCGCTATCGTATTTCCTCTAACTACGACCCCAGAGAGCGCTGTTCCGGGCTGCTCGGAAAGCACAATGCCTCCATTTGCAATAAGGTAGTTTAGGTCCGATGTGTTTGTTATAATGTTGCGCAGAAGTTCAACATTAAATGTTGAATTATAAAATGCGTCTCCGTATGGACCAAAAGCCATCACGTTGATTCCATGCCCCGCATCAATCAGGATATTTTTCTCGATTAAAGCTTCAAAAACCAACCCATAAGCCAAGATCGCGTCGGCGGCGCAATTTTTTATAATATTATGAGATATGGTCATGTCTTTATTGACCTGCGAAACAACAACGACGCTAGTTGAATCCGGCGGCACAGTCCACGGCGTCGCTATGACAATGCGCCTTTTATCATAACCGCTCATGTGACGATATTGCCCAGCTCCACCTCCCGCGATCACCGCGACAATCAGTCCATCGGGGATCGTATTGCCAGTAAACGACCAATCCGGATCGTGCATCAGCGTCACGGAGGTAGAAGTGCTCGAAGCAATGGTTCCATAATAGGCTTGGGAGCCTCCGTCGGTTGTGAACGCCTGGCTGGCCCCTGCGCCAGGCGCCATCATATTCTGGAGCGTGTTGTATCCCAGATAAGCATTCCGCTGCACCTGCTCGCTACGCGGAAACGCGCTGTGCGGCGAGAAGGTCAAGGTGAAAGCCAAGCCGCCACCCGTAATTCCAGAACCTAGGGAAGGGCCGCTGAAGGTTGAATTTTCGACGATGACGTTTTGGCTTTCCCCAATCGCTGCCCAGCCGCCTTGTCCTTGCGTTTGATTGAACCCATTGATCCAGACGCCGTCGGCGTAGGCCACCGAAGAAGACACGCCTGTGAGGCTGCTTAGAGTCGCATCAATGATTTGGATCGCCGGGCCGCTCAACTGAACCACCGGTTGGCGAGCGTCCGTCGGCGCGAGCGCATCCACTTTCAACGCGACGCGGTTGATCGTAATGTAACCTGATGTCAGAGGGCTTCCGGTGAGATCGGAGCGTAGCAGCGAATTCCGCACCGGGGCGTGGAAACTTAGATTTGCGAGCCCGAAATGATGGGTTCCCGAAAACCAGCTATCAGGCGGAGCCGAGGAAACGCCGCCAATTGTCGTTTTGGAGACTCCCTCTCCGCGAAGATACTGCCCTGGGTGAAGGGCGATGGACTGAGCCAGGTGGAAATCTCCGGCCGGCAATTCAAGCACATTGACGACTTTGGTTGGTTCCGTCGGAATGTTGTTTTCTAGGCAGTTTTGAAGACCGGCGGAAATGTCCTCGCCCGAGGTTGGCAGCAAATTCGGGCAGACGATCGCCTTCACCTTCGGCGCAACCGCAGCCATCACTTTTACCGGGAATAGCGCGCTGGAGGCCGCGTCGCGCGCGGAATTTCCTATCCACAAAAAATAACTTCCAGGATTAATATTTGCTGGAATGCCGGCGGCGATGGAATTTTCGTCGCGCCGCGCGACACTGAGCTGGAATGCGTCTCCTTGGGCGTCGGCCAAATACACATTCGCGCCAGCCAGATAGTTCTTGCCGAAAATTCTCAACATTCCGCCGGGCATTACGCCGCAGGAAATCGGAGGGTAAGAAAAGACGTCGGCCGGAAGATCGGCGTCCGGATCCGTGGGCATCACGCCAAGCGTCCACTGCACTTCCGGTAAATTGGCAATCGCATCAACAAGGGCCGTCGACGGATCCTCGATGCGGAAAGCGAACGGACCGGTAGGAAAATCCATCGGAACCCTAAATGCTAGTCCCGTCGATCCCATTGGCGTCGACGCGACGATAATCGAACTGACGTCAAGCAGCGGTTTGATTTGCCTGGCGCCGAACGGAATCGGGGCCAGCCGAATATTCTTGGGGGCCGGCGTGAATGCGCCGCTCATCACAACCGACTGACCCGGTGCATTCTCGCGGGACAGCCAAAATATATGATTGCTCGAGTATTTTGGGCGCGGCCATGATGAGAGTTGGGTCGGCGGGTCTATGTAGCCTTGCGCTTTCAGGTTATCGGTGATTTTGCCGCTCTTATAACTGTCCTTGTACGATGGGCGGACGCCCCAGTCCGTGGTGAACGGAGCACTGTAAGGGTTGGCGCATCCCAACGGCGTGGCGACATTTTGAATGTTGATTTTGATCGCGCTCGCCGCGCTGGCCGAGGTTGCCGGCAATGGCGCGACGCCCAACGACGCGGCAAGGCTTGCTGATATCCAGGAAAGACCGAATTTTCCCAGCCGTTGCGTGAATTCGCTCATTTCAACTTTGACTGAGAGCAAGCTTTTCCAACTTACCCGCCGCGCGCATGACATCAATATGCCTTCAAGAGCAAGCTGTCCAAACGGAGCTGTAAAATCGACACATCAGCTTGTAAGGCCGAAAAGCCAGACTCTGCGGCGCGCCGATCACAATTATCGCCCGGTGCGCTCAGTTGCATGTGCGATAACGCCCCATAGCGCGAGTCCGATATATCGGACTTGCGCGAACGCCCCATGGCGCGAATCGGATCTCTCCGATTTTCCCCGACGCCAGGACCGCGGGGTCAAATGTTCCAGAGTTGCGCCAACTCTCGAAAGCCAACTCGGGCCCGCTCGACCGGCGCCCGGGACAAAAGCCGAGCGGGGTCAGCCCGACCGGCGCGCCAAGCCGCCGGCAAAGCGACGCGGCCGCGATATCCGCCAGCCGGCCGGCAAGCGCCGGCCTCAAGTCGGCGGGCAAACCGTCTCGCCGATGCGCGTCAAAGGGCGCCGACGGCCCGCCGACGACCCGGCGAACGCCGGCGCGATCCTTGCTCGCGGTCCCTCCGCCAAGCGGCGGCGGCGCTAGCGCGCCTTCCGCCCGGATGGAATCATTCGAGCGACAGGAAGTCGCGCAAAATCAAAAAGCCGGAGCACGTTCCGGTCGCGAAGGTCCATCAACTTTCACGGAACTTGCTTCAGAGAAAACGCCTCGCCACGACAGCCGCTCGAGACTTGGCGTCGCTCGCTGAACCGCGAAGGCTCGCGATTGGTCGACGCCGCCCATCCGCCCGCAAGCGCGGCGGTCGCTGCTTGGCAGGAGAACGATCGAACATCGGCGCGACGCGGCGGAGGTCAGACGCCAGAGCTCGCGGGCGCGCCCCGCCCGCTCAGGCGACTTCGGTCGCTTGCTGGACTTCCACG
>Ga0187864_10004828_pt1 | contig 10374 bp, 9 predicted proteins | sample June2016WEW_11_4_FD_132985 | JGI IMG/M metagenome (GOLD analysis project Ga0187864, IMG submission 132985) | Peatland microbial communities from SPRUCE experiment site at the Marcell Experimental Forest, Minnesota, USA - June2016WEW_11_40 | ecosystem: Environmental > Terrestrial > Soil >... | reverse complement strand
TCATCGCGCCGCTGCCGACCGTCGCCCTGGCCGCCCTGCTGATATGCGGCGCCCTCACTCTCGTTGAGTTTGATGTCATGGCGCAGATTTACCGCTTCTATCCCCGGAGCGCGATGCTGGCCGCTCTCACGACCCTGGGCGTGCTGGCGGTCGGGGTGGTGCCCGGCATCCTCGTGGGCGTGGCCCTTTCACTGCTCGCCTTGATCACCCGGATTTCCAACCCGCCCGATGCCGTCCTGCAGGCCGTCCCCGGCGGCGGCTTCCACGACCTGGGCGACGCCGCGCAGGGGCAGACGGTTCCCGGCCTGATTGCGTATCGCTTCTATGCGCCCCTCCTGTTCTCGAACTGCGGCCATTTCGTCGAGCGCGTGCGCGGGTTCATCGCCGCCAGCCCCTCGCCCGTCCGTTGGTTCGTGCTCGATGCCCAGGCCATAACGGACATTGACGTGACCGCCGCCGAGGCCTTGCGCGGGCTCAAGCAGGAACTCGAACAACAGGGCATCGCCATGAAGGTCGCCCACGCCAACCGCCCGTTGCGCAAGGTGCTCGAGCGGATTGGGTTCACCGGTGAGCTTGGCCAGGCCAGCTTCTTCCCTTCGATACACGAATGTGTCGCCGCGTTCCAAGCCCTCTGACAAATCCGATATGTCCGCTGCTATTAAATCCTGGCAGCGGCCCCTGGAATATTGTCAAATGGACCCTGCGCAGCAGGCCCGGCAGCGAAGCAAAGCCCCAGGCCTTAATTTATGGTTATGGCTAAGAAAACCAGGCACAGTACACGGAAAATTCAGGACGAATTCGCCGGGATGAAAATCTCCCGGCAGCGCAAGTACCAACTGCGTCACCGGCGCGACAAATTGTGCATTAAGTGCAACCAGCCCGCGTTGGCCGGGTCTCAGGTTTGCCGCGATCACAGGATCTATGAGCAAGAACGCGATCGTAAAAAATAAGCCCTCGCCCGTTCTCGCCCGTTCTGCGTCCTGATGGCAAAGGGGCCACCGATTCAGGAACTGACGGCCAACAGCCAGATGGACAAAGGCCGAGGCTCGACCCCGCCCGCTGAACCGCGACCGAACCACGCCTGAGCCCCTTTGGCTCTTGGCTATTGCCGATCGGCTGTCCCTCTTCCCCTTCCTCCCCTCTTATTTAAACCCCGTGAAGCTCTGAACTGATTGAAGGGCAGCAGAAATGTCTCGGCGATGGAACCATTTGGGTGCAAAATGCTGTTATGAAACGAAGCCTCGATTTGGACGAAACCCTTGCGGCGGATGTTGAGCAGGCGGCAGCGCTTGTCCACGAGAAGCCGGCTACCGTGATGCGCCTGGCGATACGGGCGGGACTCCCAAGCGTCGTGAGCCGTTTTCAGGCGCAGAGGCCGGAAGGCTATTTTGCGGAGTGCTATCCATTGCCCGATGATCGCCTAAGGCTTGAGGATGCCATGTCGGGGGCTGGAACCGGCAGCAGTTGATCAAGAGCAAGTTGCGCGAAATTCTGCGCCTCTGACATTGCTTCCCGAGATGCCCCTCGCAAACAACCCTCCCGCCACCGCCGCCCCGCCCACCGCCCCGCGCGGCAAGGCCGACCGCTACCCGCCCCAGATCAAATACATCATCGGCAACGAGGCCTGCGAACGGTTCACTTATTACGGTCTCATGGGCATCCTCGAGCTTTACCTCGTCAACAGGATGGCCCTGGCCGAGGCCCAGGCAACTCAGACCCTCCACCTTTTCGGGACCGCAGTCTATGTCCTGCCCTTGCTCGGCGGCTGGCTGGCCGACCGCTGGTTCGGGCGCTACTGGACGATCCTGTCAATCTCGCTCATCTATTGCTTCGGCTCCGCCATTCTCGCCCTGTTTGAAGGCAGCCCAACGGCTCTTTTCCTCGGTCTGGCGCTCATTGCCATTGGCGCCGGCGGCATCAAACCGTGCGTCTCCGCCTTCGTGGGCGATCAATTCGGCCCGGACCAGCAGCATCTCCTGCCCCGCGTCTATGGCTGGTTCTACTGGGCCATCAATCTCGGCTCCGCCGGCGGCTTCTTCATCATCCCCTGGGGCCACGCCCGCGCAGGCTACCGTTGTGCCTTTGCCCTGCCCGGCGCCGCCATGACACTGGCCATCCTTTTCTTCTGGCTCGGGACCAAATACTACGTCCGCCGGCCCGCCGCGCCCCCAGGCCACCGCCTCCACCTCATTCCGGTCATCCTCTACGCCCTCACCCGGTGCCTCAGGCGCAAACCCGGCGGGAAATTTCTCGACCCCGCCCTCGGGCGCTTCTCCCCCCAGGACATCGAGGGCGCCCGCACCGTCTTGGGCATCCTCGGGGTATTCGCCTCCATCCCGATGTTCTGGACCCTGTTCAACCAGGTCAACTCCACCTGGGTCCTCCAAGGCAAGAACATGACTCCTTTTTATTGGCTCAACGGCGAGACCATGCAGGGGGCCGGGGCCGTGCTGGTGATGATCTGGGTGCCCATTCTGACCCTCTGGATTTATCCCCTGGCGGCTCGGCTCGGCTTGCGCCCCACCCCGTTGCGGAGGATGTCTGCCGGCATGGTGCTCGGGGCCGCGGCCTTCTTCATCAGCGCCCTTATCCAGGCCCGGATGGACCACCGCGCCGCCCTGAGCATCCTCTGGCAACTGGCTCCCTACATCGTCCTCGAAGCCGGTGAAGTCATGGTCTCCGCTACCGCCCTGGAATTCGCCTTCGCCCAGGCGCCCTCGCAGTTGAAGAGCGTCATCATGAGTTTCTGGTTGATGACCATCGCGGCCGGGCATTTCCTGATTGCGGCGTTCACCTGGCTGAACCAGCACTTCGTCAAAGCCAAAGGCGCCTCCGAGTTCTGCTTTTACGCAACGCTGATGTTGGTCGTCGCCGCCATCTTCATCTCCTTCGCCCGCCGCTATCGCGAAAAACCGCCCGAACCTGACTCATTGGAATAAGCCACCCCGGTTCACTCAGATAGCCATCAAAAGAGCCGGAGCAACAGAGTCAAGGTTCCTACCGCGCCGAAACCAAGGCCGAAGTTGGCCAGAACGAGGGCCTTGTGCTCCTTGAGGAGTTCGCCCAGCACCGCGTGGGCCGCCAGGAACAGGAATCCGCCCCCCACGTGTGCGACCACTGCGTCGAGCCAAAAACCGCTGGCCTTCTGCAAGAAGAGCCAGCCCAGGACGCCCCCGAGCAGCGTCGTGGACTCCACTGCGGCCACGCGCAGCACAGTCTGGGCGCGCTTGAATCCCGCCCCAAGCAAGAGCGCGCCCAGCGCCAGACCCTCGGGCACCTTATGCACGCACACGGCCAGCACCAGCGAGAGGTCCAGCACCCGGGCCCCGGGCGCATGCGCCGCCTCCGCCTCGTGGCCCGCCGCCAGCGCCAGGCCATCGGCTGTGCAGTGGATGGCCAGCGCCACCATCATCGCGCTGGCAATCTCGCTGAACCGATGGGCGGTCGCCTCGTCGAAATGGCTGGCCGCACACGCCGGGCAGACGTGATAGACATACTTGGTCACCAGGGCGAAGACGCCGTAGCCCGAACCCAGCGCCAGCAAGACCCCCCACCAGCGCAGCGCCTCGAAGCTTTCCGGCAGAATCGCAAACACCGTGACCCCCAGCAGCGTCCCCGCCCCAAGGCTGATGAGCGCGCACAGCCGCCGGTGCGATGTCCCCAAAGACGCCCCGAGCGCCCCGCCGCCAACCGCCAGCGCGAACGCCAACAAAACATATCCTATGGACAGATTTTCAGTCATCTTCGGGCCGCAAGGAATTTTTCAGCCTGCGGCGCCGAGTTCTTGCCACACCGCGAGATCAGATTCGCAGTCCACGGCCTCGAGGCACTCGCGATTCCAGTCGGGAATGGCAAACGCATCCGGGGGAGATTTGCGAGAGACGACCTGATCGGCGATGTAGAGAGCGGTTGCGAGAGAGAATTGGCCGCTCGGGTCGTTTTCGGGGTGTTCCTGGCAGGCGACGGCCTGGATGACGGCGCTGGGCAGGCCCCACAATTCCAGAAGATAGGCGGCGAGCTGGGCGGGGGCAGCGTGGAATGTGCGGACCAGGAAGGGGGTCAGGGGCGCGCCCGCCTGGCGGGCGTCCTGACAGGCGGCCTGAAATTGCTGTGGAAAGCTGTCGATGAGGATCAACTTGCCGATCTCATGGAGAATCCCGGCCAGAAAGGCCTCGTCGGCGTTGGCCTGTGAAAGTTGTCGTTCGAGGCAGATTCGCTGGACCAGGTGGGCGACCTCCCAACAGTGGTTCCAGAGACGGGGCACATCGATTTCCGGGCATTGGATTTTCCCGTAGTGGCGGAAGGGCTCCTGGGAGAGCACGACGGCCTTGACCATCTCGCTCCCCAGGCAAAGGACGGCCTCGAACGGACTGCTGACCAGGGAACCGCGCCCGAAGAGCGGGGAGTTGGCCACCTGGAGGAGCTTGCTGGAGAGCCCGGCGTCTTGGGCCACAAGCTGGGCGATCGTATCGATAGAGTGGCGCTCGTCGCGCAGTTCTTTCAGGAGAGAGTAATAGATATGCGGCAGCGAAGGCAGCGACCGCAACCCTGTGACCAATTCCCGCAGGCCCTGATGTTCCATCCGCGCCCGGGCGGCAAAGGTGCGTTGAATCAGCTCCTTGATTTGAAACAGATCGAAGGGCTTGGCGATGTACTGGTGCGCCGAGACGACCGCGCTCAACGCGTTAAGGTCCACGTAACCGGACATGATGATGCGCACGGCGTTGGGAGCGGCAATGCGCACCTCTTCCAGGAGTTTGCTGCCCTGCATGTCGGGCATGTGGTGGTCGGATAATACCAGGTCCGGCGGTTGGGCCTTCACCGCCGCCAGCGCGGCGGCCGCACTGGCAAAGCCCTCCACGCGCCAGGTCGGATCAATGCTCTCCAACAGCAAGAGCACCGCCTCCAGCACCACAGGCTGGTCGTCAACCACATAAACTAGCTTCCGCATGCGGGCGGATATAACATCAGCCGATTGTGCCAAACAACCTTAAAAATCAAACTGCGGCGCCAGCCGTTGATCCTGCAAATGGCGGTGCGCGTCGTAAAGCATGCGGGCCTTAAGCGCTCCCGGTCTGACCCAGCAACACTTCAGCCGGAATACCCAAACCGCCGGCCAAGGCCCGAATCATTTTGAGGCTGAGATTTCGCCGGCCGGATAGCACCTCCGAACATCAGGGGCCTCCGTTCCGGCGTGACAACTCCCTGGCGGAAACGATGTGAAGCGGGTCCAGGTTATTAATGAACCCCTGCTTGTCCACCACCGCAATGCTGTATTTGCCTATGAGGATGAACTCGGGATGGGGAATGACGAATTCCTGGCCGTCAGTCGTGCGAATCGCGAAAGGACGAAACCCGCCGCTCAGCCTCTTTTTCAACTCCTGCACATTCATGCCTCCTTAATGCCCCCATTCCCGCGCGGCGTCAAGGCGATGTCCCAAGGCGTCACGGGACGGCCTTGAGTTGTTCGGCGGTCCAGGGTTGGGAGCGGGCGCCGATTTGGGCGCGCACGGCCTTGACTTGTTCGGGGGTGATGGCCGAGGCCTTGTTGCCCCAGCTTTGGCGAATATAAGTCAGCACGGCGGCCAGGTCGTCATCGGGCAAGGCGGCGCCCATCGCGGGCATCGAGAGGTTCCATTCCGTGCTCTCAACTTGGACCGGGCCGCTCAGACCGGAGAGCGGGATGCGGATCATGCGCTCGGGGCTGCCCAAGACCCAGTCGGACCCCGCGAAGGGCGGGGCCTGGGCGGGCCTGCCCTTGCCATCGGTGTTATGGCATAGGCCGCAAATGTTCTCATAAACGGCCCGGCCGCGTTCGAGCGAGGGGCCGCCGCCGCGCGGTTGGCAGGCCTGCACCTCGGCCAGCGAAGCATAAGGCATATAGACCTGGGCATCGAACCAGCCGCCATATTGATCGAAAAACACCATTGCCCCGTAGAGCATCACGAAAACCAGGACCATCAGCCAGACCGGGGCGGGCAGGTTCCCCGCGCTGGGTTCGGCGGCCTCGGGGGGCACTGGCGGAGATTGGCTGCCGGCGGAGTTCATGGAGCGGCGGGTGTCACTTGGCTGGGGCATTGGTTGGCGCGGCGTTGGTGGACGTCGCGCCCGAGGCGGCGGGTGTGTTGGTGGCAGCCGGAACCTCTGGGGCTGTGGGCGCGTTGGTCGCGCCCGTTGCGCCGGCGCCGGGCGCAACCGTCAGCGGCGCTTCGAACAGCGGCGCGTCGGCCCGGAGGCTGAGCAGGTAAGCCACCAGCGCCACGGCTTGCGGCTTGGGAACGATCTCATAGCCGGGCGGCGGACCCAGGCCGCGGGGCAGGACCATGGCGTCGGGCGAAGGAGACCGCTCGATCTTGCGCTTATCGAACAAGAACCGGTAGGGCGGCATGGCCGAGCCTCTGACCTCGAGCCGCGGCGCATACAAATGCCGCAGGTGCCAGCCGGCATCGGGCTGACGCACACTGATGTTCGCCAGGTCCGGGCCGATGCGTTGCGAGCCGAGCGCCACCGGGTAATCGAAGATGAAATCTCTTGCGACGTTGCGCCGTTTGCCCCAACCGCGCGCGATGTCCGGCCCGACGGGCACAATCGAGACCGACGCCTTGGCGCCGGTCCCATTGAGGACCTTGACCTTGGCGTCGGCTTCCGCCGGTTTCAGACCCTGGAGCACCGGCTGTGGCAGAGCTGAAAGACATTGCCTGGCCTGCGGCTCGGACAAGTCCGGCCTGACCCTGAGCAGCGCGCTCAGGACGGCAGGCAGGTTGGTCCCGGCGGCGGAGAGGAGGACATCGCAAACGGTCGCGCTCTGGCGGACTTGCTGGGTGTGGCAGTCGGCGCAGCCATTGGCGCGATAGACCTCGAGGCCTTGGCGCGCCAGGCCCGGCCGCGCCTGCGGATAGAGGGTCGGCGCGCCGAGCATGTTGGTCGGCTGCAACTGGCCGATTTGGGCTTGGGGTGTCAGCACGAAGCCGAACCAGGAGCCGGCCAGGGCGAAAAACGCAGCCAGGAAAAGCAATGGGCCGTAGTTCATGGCCTGGCCCCCGCCGGTTTATGCGCATCCAGTGTCAGAGCCGAGAAAACCGAGGCCGCCCGGACGCGGTAGAAGCGGGCCGCCAACCCGGCCAGGTTGGCCAGGAACGCCACGTGTCCAAGGGCCATCAACAGGTCGCCCATCGTGCTCACCCGCAAACAAGGCAGCGTGGCTCTTACCACATCCATAAAGGCATTGTCCGGGTTCCGGAGTTTGAGTCCCTCGAGCACGCCGGCAATCGCCAGCGGCGCCGCCAGCAGCACGATGCCCAGCGATGCCAGCCAGAAGTGCGCCCGCGCCAGCCCGGCCCAGGGGAATTCAAGCCCCATGAGCTGCGGCAAAATCCAATACGCCGCTCCAAAACTGACCATCGCAAAGAAGCCGTAGGCATTGAGTTGGTCCATCGCCGGGCCGAACCATGTCAGATCAGTAACCTTGCTGACGGGCAGGATCGAACTCAAGACGCGCATGAAACCCGCAACCAGGAAAGCCAGCGCGCCGAAAAGGACGAACCGCAGCGGCAGACTCGCGCGCGCGCCCGCCGCCCCGCCCCGCCCGGCTGTTTGCCACACGCTCAAACCCACGGCCAGGAGCGCCACGGTGGTCAGGACCGTGCCCACGGTGCTGAGGGCCGGCATCCAGGCAGGCACCGGCGCGCTGTTCGGGATGCCGCCCCAACTGCCAAACAAGAGGATGATCCAAAAGGCAGACAGCGCCAGGTTGCGGCTCTGCAATTCGCGCCGGGCAAGCCTGGGCACAAGATAGAAAACCGCGCCTAACCCGGCCAGCCAGAGCCAGACCACCTGGAGATTGTCCGCATACCACCAGGCGATGACCGATTGCATCACGCCGCGCACCGGAAAGGCGACCAGCAGCAACTGCGCCGTGGAATAAATCCAAGGAAACCAGAACAGCGCGGCAAACAGAAACCATTGAGACACATAGAGCCGCTGTTCCCGCCGCTCATGGAACGTCATTGCGCCCCGGATGCCGATGAGCGCCCAGCCCAGGAAGACCATCGGCGTCGCGTAGCCCGGCATGTCCAGCGCCTCGAATCCGGTCCGGTCCCCGGCCAGTATCCCCAAGACGCCCACGGTCACGCCGAGGTTCCAGAACATCGCCCCCATCGTCACCAGCCAGCCTTGCCCCAGCCCCGTCCGACCCAGGCGCGCCAGCAGGCAAAGCGACACCCCCAACCCGGACTGGAGGCAAAACCCATAGAGGAACGCGCTCGCTGCAGCCGGATGCGCGCGCCCGTAGGTCAGCCAGGCAGGGCCGGCCAGAAAATCCGGCGAATGGAACTTGATCGAAGAGATGAGGGCAAAGCCCGAAGTGATGACCAGCCACGCTGCGGCGCTCACGAGAAGAACCAGCAGCGGCAGCCGGCAGGACGCATCGATTTCGAGCGTTGCCGCGTCACGGCCGCCCGGGCCAACTGCCGCGGGTTCAGAGGATGCCGTCGGGTTCATGGCCAAGGATTATTCGAATGGGCTGGGTTTCTCCGGGGCCTTGGGCGGCGCTGCGGTGGCTTTCTCCACCCGGGCAATCAAGTTCGAGCGGGCGGCGGCCGGGTTTTGTCCCCATTCGCGTTCGACCAACATCATGGCCTGTTCGATGGGCAGGCGGACGATGCCTTTGGGCTGGTCGATCCAGGCAGGAGAGGCGAGGGCCTCGGTTTCGGCCGCTCGCAACTCGGTCAAGGCCCGGGCGCGGACCGTAGCGCGGTCCTCGCCCAGGGGTGGCGGTTGGGTATAGCGGTGGATGGCCCAGGCCAGCGCCGCCACGATGAGGAACGAGCCGAGGATGCCGGCGGTGTATGCCCACGCTATCCGTCCGGTTGCGGGTCGATCATTCATTCATTGCCTCCCCCAAACTGCGGCGGGGCATCTCGCAGCTCATCGGTTTGGTCCAGTTCGCCCGCCGGGAATTGCGTTGGCAGCCGATGCTCCAGGCCCATGGCCTCGATGAGCCTGGGGTCTTTCACGGGATACGGGGCGTGGCGCGCGTATTTCTTGAGGAACACCCGGCTCAACAGACCGGCCATAAAAGCGAAGCAGCCGGCGTCCAGCCAGAGCCAGCGCAACGCAAAGCCGTCCGGGTGCAGAGCGGGCATGATGTTGAACGCCAGGTCCAGCCAATGCATGAGCCAGCACCAAAGGCAGAGCGGGACCATGATCGAAAAAGTGTGCTTCACGTCAATCCGCAGCAGGGCCAGGAACGGCAGGAAAAAATGGCCGAAGATGATGACCATGCCGACGTACCACCACGTGCCCTTCTCGCGCAACAGGTACCAAAAAGTCTCGTCCGGCATGTTGGCGTTCCAGATGATGAAATACTGGGCGAAGTGGATGTAAGCATAAAACACCGTAAAGGCGAAGAGCAGCGAGCCCAGATAATAATACTGATGCGCGTGGAGCACCTCCGTGAGCGCGCCCTGGCGATCCAGCGCCATGGTGAGGACATAGACCGTCGCCAGCGCCACCCACACGCCCCCAGCATAGTAATAGACGCCGTACATGGTCGAATACCACTGGTATTGCAGGCTCATCATCCAAAGAACGGCCGCCAGAGTGAGGGTCAGGGCAAACAGAAGAACGCCGATGGCCGAAAAGAACCGCATCCGATAAGTGGGCTTGGCCCCGCCGGTCTCGTCCTGCCGTAGCGACCAGTAACTCAGCCGGTTGGAGAGGAGCCACCAGACCAGAAAGCAGAAAGCCGAGACCAGGTAGAACATCGGCCTGGTGAAGAGCGGTTCCTTGGCGGCCAGCGCGTGATCGAGGCCGGGATCGGCAGTCATCCAGCTATAAAGTTTCCTGTCCAATAACCCAATCGGAATGAACAACAGCGCCATCCACGGAAACAAGAGGCTCGCGATGTGCTCGCAGGACCGGCGAATCGGCACCGACCAGCCGGCATCGAAGAGATGGTGCGCGATGACGAGGAACAACGCCCCCAGACAGAGGCTCAGGAAAAACATGAAGCTCAGCAGCCAGGAAAAAGCGAACTGCCGGGCGTCCACCAAAACGCCCAGCAGGCAGAGCGCTCCTCCCCCGAGCATCAAAAACATCGGCGCCGGCCGCCATTTGGATAGGAGATGTTCTCGCATTGGACTGGGTTTATTTCTTGAGACCCGCGCGCAATTCTTCGGGCAAATCATCAATCGTGGCCAACTGGCTGAGCTGCAAGGCGCGCAAATAGGCGATGATCGCCCAACGATCCGCCACGGTGATATTGGGTCCGTATGGCTGCATGAGGTTGCGCCCGTGGGTGATGACGTAGAACAGTTCGCCATCGGCCATTTCGACGATGCGCTTGTCATGGAGGTCGGCCACGACGGCCATGGC
>Ga0187864_10004827_pt1 | contig 10374 bp, 8 predicted proteins | sample June2016WEW_11_4_FD_132985 | JGI IMG/M metagenome (GOLD analysis project Ga0187864, IMG submission 132985) | Peatland microbial communities from SPRUCE experiment site at the Marcell Experimental Forest, Minnesota, USA - June2016WEW_11_40 | ecosystem: Environmental > Terrestrial > Soil >... | reverse complement strand
GCTGGCCGACCCGGCTCAGCTCGCGCCCAAAGCGCGAGAGCTCTCGCGCTTTGGGTATCTTTCCCCCTCGTATTTGCATGGCGACACTCTACCGAGTGTCACCAATCATTCTGAACGAGAACAGAAAGGCGCAGTGATGCGTACAGGGATTCACGTATGGCTTTGTGAGGCGCCCGGAATTTTTACTGGTGACCGGGACTTTTTACTCTGGACCTGAAAATGAAGACGTTTCGTTTCAGCGTCTTAGCTTTGGTTTTCGACGTGCGATAGATCCCGGCGTCAGGGGGAGGAAAGCCGAGGATCCCTTCGGGGATTGAGGGCTGGGCCGGCTTCCTTCCCCCGGCCACCTTCCGCCGGGTTTTAATTTCCACCTACCCCTCTCGAACGCACGGCGGGAGGTGTGTTCACTTTCTTTTCGCCGCAGCGCAGTGGGACCATTCCAAAAAGTGTTTCGATACGCCTTACGGTCTGCGCGAGATTCGTGTAAATTTAGGTAGAGTCATCTGCAACCGAGTTGGGGCGTGGTCCAATTGGTAGGGCACCTCACTGTTAATGAGGACGGTGTTGGTTCGAGTCCAACCGCCCCAGCCAACTCTCTGCCGCCAGGCGGAGTTTCGCGCAGGAAGCCTATTCCTTGCCCTTCATGACGGGGAAGCCGGCCTCGGTCCAGCCGCGCCAGCCGCCGTCCATGGAAATCACGTTGCGGTAGCCCATCTTCTGAAGGTTGTCGGCCGCGAGCGCGGAACGATAGCCTCCGCCGCAGTACAGGACGATCACCGCATCCCTGTCGGGAACCGTCTTTTCGATGTCGCGCTCGATGATGCCCCGCCCGAGATGAATGGCGCCGGGAATGTGGCCGCGGGCCCATTCCGACTCCTCGCGCGTGTCGACGAGGATGAACTTCTCACCGGCGTCGAGCCTCTTCTTCGTCGCGCGGAAGTCTTCCTGCCGGATGCGCTTCTTCGCGTCGTCCACGAGCTTTACGTATGCTTCGGTGTGCTGCACGGCCATCGCTTCACTCCTTGGTGCCGCCTGAGATGCAAAACACTAACGCATGTCGCGCCAGTTCGGGCCGACTTTCGTATCCACGACGAGCGGGACGCGCAGCTCGTACACGCCTTGCATGACTTCCTTCACGAGTTGCGTAAGGCGCGGAATCTCCGCTTCGGGGGCTTCGAACAGCAATTCGTCGTGGACCTGAAGAATCATCTGCGACTCGAACTCGCCCGCGAGCCGACGGTCGAGCTCGATCATGGCGAGTTTGATGAGATCCGCGGCCGCGCCCTGCATCGGCGTATTCATCGCCGTGCGCTCGGCAAAACTGCGCAGGTTCGGCTGCGGCGAATTGATTTCGGGAATCGGCCGCGTGCGCCCGAAGAGCGTCCTCGTGAATCCGCTCCGGCGGACTTCGGCGATCTGCGCGTCGAGGTATTTCTTCACGCCGCTGTAGCGCTCGAAATAGGCGGCGATGAACTTGGACGCCTCGCGCTGTTCGATTCCGAGCTGCTGGGCGAGGCCGAACGCCGAAAGGCCGTAGATCACGCCGAAGTTGATCACCTTCGCGACGCGGCGATGCTCGGGCGTCTGCGCGAAGGGTGCTACGCCGAACACTTCTTGCGCCGTGCGCGAATGAATGTCCTCGCCGCGGCGGAAGGCTTCGACGAGGACCGCGTCTTCCGAAAGATGGGCCAGGATGCGCAGCTCGATCTGTGAATAGTCCGCCGAGAGCAACAAACGGCCGGGCGAAGCGATGAACGCGGCGCGGATTTCGCGGCCGAGCGCGGTTCGCACGGGAATATTCTGCAAGTTCGGATTCGAGGAGCTCAGCCGGCCGGTCGCCGTGCCTGTCTGGCTGAAACGTGTGTGCAGGCGGCACGTGGCCGGATGGATGAGTCGCGGCAAGGCATCCGCGTAGGTGGACTTCAGCTTGGCCAGTTCGCGATATTCGAGCACCTTTCGCGGCAGCTCGTGCACCAGCGCCAGCTCGTCGAGAACTTCGGCCGCAGTCGACCGCACCTTGGCCCGGCTCCTGCGAGGCGGCTGCAAATTCAGCTTGTCGAAGAGGACTTCGGCGAGCTGCTGCGGTGAGTTGATCTTGAACTCGAAGCCAGCGAGCTCATAGATGCTCTTTTCCAGCGTGCTGATTTCTTCCTGCGCCTTCGCTGAAATCTTCTCGAGCTCTTTCGAATCCACGCGCACGCCGGCGGCTTCCATGCGCGCCAGCACCGGAGCCAGGGGTAGATCGATCTTTTCGTAGATCTCGGCGAGACTCTGGCTTTCGACTTCCGCTCGAAGCATCGGCGCGAGACGCAGTAGAAAATCGGCCCGCTCGCCCGGCGCACCGGAGAGCGTTTGATTCAAATGGCGCAGCACGACCTCGCCGAAGGCGTGATTCGCCGTGGTGGGGCGGAGGAGATACGAGTAGAGCATCGTCGCGTGGCGGACTCCGGCGAGAGCTTCTGCGCCGCCCGGAGAATCGGCAGCGGCCAGCAGGTGAAGCAGCTTCGGATCGTGCACAACTTTGGGCTGCTTCGGATCGGCCAGCCATTCACTCATCGCTGCCAGAGTTTTGTTCTCGGCATCGTTCGCGATCGTGCGGGCCATGCCCGGTTTCGTGGATACTTCGACAGCCAGCACCCGCGCCCCGAAGCCCTCTTCTTCCGGCTCCTCGGAATCGAGCGAAAGCCAGACGGCGGCTTCCTGGCCCGGCGGAACGGCTTTGAGGAACTTTCGCAGCGCGTCCGCTGACTCAAGCGAAGCATAATCGGTCGCGCGAGCATCGGCCTGTGTCCCTATTTCTTTCAGCAGCGACGTGAAGCCGAGCTCGCCGTAAAGCGCGCGAAGCGCGGCGACATCCGGCTCCCGCAAACGCAGCGCGTCGAGGGAAAGCGGCACGGGTGCGTCGGTGGGAATCGTGGCGAGCTGCTTGCTCAGCCGCACGAACTCGCCGTATTTTTCGAGCGCCTCGCGGTAGTTCGCTCGCTTCACCTCGGCCGCGTGTTCGAGAGCTGCTTCGGCGCTGCCGAACTGCTGGATCAGTTGCCGCGCGCCCACTTCGCCGATGCCGGCTTTGCGCCTCTCGCCCGGAGGGGGCTTCTCGTTTGGATCGCGCGCGCCGGGAATGTTGTCGATCGTGTCGCCCATCAGGGCCATCACGTCGGGCACCTTTGCCGGCGGCACGCCCATGATCTCCTCGACCTTTTTCTCGTCGACGACGAGGTCGTTCTTTGCCGGATTCAACGCGCGGACGCGGCCGCCGACGAGCTGCATCAGATCCTTGTCGCTGGTGACGATAAATACATCAAGGTCTTCCTCTGCCGCCTGGCGCGCGAGCGTGCCGATCACGTCGTCGGCTTCGTAACCGGGATATTCGAGGATGGGCAGCCGCATCGCCTCGCAGTACCGGCGCACGAACGGGAGCTGCACGGACAGGTCTTCCGGCATGGGCGGGCGCTGCGCCTTGTACGACGCGAAAAGCTTGTCGCGGAACGTCGGCGCGGAGACGTCGAACACCACGGCAACATAATCCGGGCGCAGGTCCTTGCTATTGAGCAGCCGCCGCATCATCGTGGCAAACAGATAAGGCACCTTCGTGGGGATGCCGGCCGAGGTCTGTAGGCGGTCCATCGGGGCGTAGAAGGCGCGGAAGATGTAGCCCATCGCGTCCACGAGGAAGAGGCGTTTTGGCGTTGTTTCCTTGGGGGCCATGCGATCAGCAGATAGGGAAGTATAACAGACCGGGCGGGAGCCTCGGGGATTGGTGGCTGGCGGGCCGATTTGTCAGAGGCGACAACTCCGTCAGTTTGTGATAGTTGTGAAATATTTCCGGGCGGCCCTGCGTATCAACCAATGGACAGGCACACGACGACCAGGGCGATGAGCGAAGCGGAATTGGCGCAGTTGCTGGCCAAGGTCCGGGCGGGCGATTCCGACGCCTGGGGCGAGCTGTATCGCCAGTACGCTGCCGCGATTTTCCGGTTTTGCCGACGAGTGCTCCCGGCGCGCGAGGATGCGGAAGACGCGACCACGGAAATCTTCATGAAGGTACGCCAAAAGCTCGGCACCTACGATTCTTCGCGGCCTTTCACAGCGTGGCTCTATAAGGTCGCCAGCAACCACTGCTGGGACACGCTGCGCCGCCGCCGAATCCGCCAGGACCTCGAGACGGGAGACGTGGAAGCGCTTCCGCTCGAGCATCCCGATCCGAGCCAGATCGAACGCCTGCAAGCCGAGCATACGGGGAAAGAAGTGCGTACGGGCCTTGCGAAACTGCCGGACCGCGCGCGCATGGCGCTCGTCCTGCGGTATTACGCGGACATGAGTTACGACGAAATTGCGGACACGCTGGGCGTGCGGCGCGCATTTGTGGGTGTTCTGTTGCTCCGCGCCCGGCATCAGTTGCGCGACGCGCTGAGCGGGGGCGGTGCCGCCGGCCGAGCCACGGCAGGGGGAAAGTCATGAGCCACTTTGATGAAATGACGGGGTTGCTCTATCTCGAGGGCCAAATCGATGCCGACCGCGCGCGCGAGGTGTCCGCGCACCTCGCTTCGTGCGGCTCATGCCGCGAACTCCTCCGCGTGCTCGAAAAGGAAGGCGTGTGGCTGCGCGAGGCGCTTACCGCGGAAGACGAGCCGATCCCGGCTCGCGTCATTGCAACGCCGAAGCGCGGATCCGCTCACTGGGGATGGATCACGGTGTTTGGACTTGGCATGGCTGGTGCGTACACGCTCTGGACCGGGGTCGTCGAGCCCTGGCTCGCGCAGGCGGCCCAGGGCGGCTTCACGCAAGGGAGTGTTCTAACGATGATTTTCTTCACGGGCGCTTTTTGGAAAGGATGGGACGCGATGCGAAGTCTTATGGAATTCTCGGCAGTCGCGACGCTGGCAGCAGTTGCGATCTGGCTGCTCAGGAAGCAGTGGCAGCGCTTCACGACGATTGCGTTCGTGATGGGCGTCATGATTTGCGCCCTGGCATTGCCTCCCACGGCCACTGCCGCGGAAACGAAGCGGGGCGATCCGAGCTACACGTTGCCCGCCGGACAGGAAGTGAAAAACGACCTGATCGTGTGGGCCGTACGGACGCGAATCGATGGAGATGTGGACGGCGATTTGATCGTGTGGTCTGACCGCGTCATCGTAAACGGGCACGTCAAAGGCGACATCATCTCTTTTGCGAACGAACTCCGGGTGAACGGGACGGTGGATGGCAACGTACGTTGCTTTGCGGAGTCCGTCACGCTGAGCGGCAGCGTCGGCCGGAACGTCACGGCGTGGACGGGCGAATTGGATTTGGAACAGGGAGCAAAGATTGGCGGCTCGTTGACGCTGGGTGCCACGGAGGCCGAGTTGAGCGGCTCCGTCGGCGGGGACCTGCTGGGGCTTGCGCGGACGCTTGAGATCAACGGCTCTTTAGGGCGCGACGCCACAATTCGGGCCCAGCGGCTCAAGATCGGCTCGACGGCCCAGATTCAGGGCCGGACGAAGTACACGGGATGGCACCAACCCGAGATCATGTCCGGCGCAAAGATGGGTCCAATCGACGTCGCCATCAAAGGTCCCGGCCCGAACTATGCGTCCGCGCGCTATTACTGGCACCAGACGCTTGCCTGGGGTGCGAGCTTCCTTTTTGGCCTTGTCCTGCTGCTGATCGCGCCGGGATTTTTCTTTGATGCGGCGCAGGCGTGCAAGCGAGTGGGACCTGCGTTGGGATTTGGCGCGTTGTTTTTGTTTGCGACTCCTATCGCCGCCATCGTTGCCTGCGCCACGATCGTGGGGCTTGGCGTTGGAATCTCTGTGATCCTGCTCTACGTGATCGCAGTTTATTCAACGCAGGTCTTTGTGGGCTCGTGGATTGGTGACAAATTGCTCGGCGCGGGAGCCGGAATCGGGCTGGCAGTCGGAAGACTGGCGCTCGGGCTGGCCATTCTCCGGGTGCTCCGCATGATTCCCTATGCGGGTCCGCTGGTCGGATTGATTATGGTGATTTGGGGCATGGGCGCGCTTGTCCAGGCGATCCATAAGAGGATGCGGCCGCAACTGGCGCCTGCTGCTGTGTGAACTCGCTGACCCTTAATGGGGATTTTGGCGTGCCGGTTTCCCGGACTACGGACCGGTACTAAATTGCCCAAAAACGGCAGAAATCGCTTCGTTAACCCGCGTAAGAAGCCCAAAAATGGAGCGCGTATCGAGCGCGCTTCCGCTACAATCGCCGCCAGCCGCGGCGCGATTCTCCGCCCGCTTCCGAGAGAAAACTTTGAGCTCCGCACAGCGTCTCCGTGAAATCCGCTCCGGTTTTGAGCGCCCCTTCTGGGTAGCGAATTTCACCGAGATCTTCGAGCGCGTCGCCTACTACGCCACCACGGCCGTTCTCGCCATCTACCTCACCGAGCAGCTCCATTTTTCGAGCGAGCTCGCTGGGACGATCCTGGGGATCGCGGGCTTTGTGGTCTATGCGCTTGCGATTCTGGCCGGCACGCTGGCCGATCGATTTGGTTTTCGCCGCACGCTCATGGTCGCTTACCTACTGTTGACGGCGGGATACTTCCTGCTCGGTTCCCTCGAAGCGTCATGGATGGCGCCGCTGCGCAGGGCCGTCGGCGACACGTGGCTTGTCTCCATGGTCCTGCTGATTCCGTCACTCGGGCCGGGATTGGTGAAGCCCTGCGTGGCGGGCACGACGGCGCGCGCCTCCACCGAAAACGTCCGGTCGCTCGGCTACTCGATTTACTACACGCTGGTGAACATCGGCGGCACGCTCGGGCCGCTCATGGCGTGGGTGGTGCGCCAAAAGCTGGGATGGGGAATCGCGAATGTATTTCGCATGGCGTCGTTGAGCGTGTTTCTGATGTTCTGGGTAACGCTGTTCTTCTATCGCGAACCGGGACGTACGGATGACGCTCGGGTGGACAGCATTTCGAGCGCGCTCAAGAACATGTTCATCGTCCTCGGCAATATGCGCTTCGTTACGTTTCTCTTGATCTCCTCCGGCTTCTACATTGTCTACTGGCAAATCTTCATCTCCGCGCCGATTTTCATGCGGAGGTTTGTGGATCCGAACGCGGCCGTCGACCGGATGCTGTCGATCGAGGGCTTCACGATCATCTGTTTTCAGATTCTCGTCGCGTACCTGACGCGGAAAATACCCTCCGTACAAACAATCGCCATCGGCTTCCTGCTCTCGGCGTTCTCGTGGATTCTTCTGGCGGTGCATCCCACGATGTTCATGTTCGGCGCGATGCTCGTCATTCTGGCACTCGGTGAACTCACGCAGGCCTCGCGCTACTACGAATACTGCTCTCGCCTTGCGCCACCGGACCAGCAAGGACTTTACATGGGCTATGCGTTCCTGCCGATTTCGATCGGCTACGCGATCGCGGGACGCCTCGGCGGCTATCTGCTGCACGAATTCGGCGACGTGCTGCACCGGCCCGCGCAGATGTGGTGGGTGATCGTTGCGATCGGCGTGCTGACGGCGGCGCTGATGTGGCTGTACGACAGGATCGTCAAGCCCGCGAATGCGGGAGCAAGCTCTTTCTAATTCATCATGTGGCGCAGCTTTTCGATGGCCTGGCGAGCGAGCGTGTAGCGCGGCTCGATCCGCAGGGCATCCTGAAAACACTGGCGGGCCCGGTTGAACATGCCTTTGGCGAAGTAGACGCGGCCCAGATTGAAATGGGCAAAGTGCCGTGGATCGTATCGAGGCGCAGCGATCGCGCGCTCGAGCCACGAAACCGCTTCATCGAGGCGTCCGAGCGAAATCAGGTACGCCCCGATGTCGTTGTAGGGATTGCCGAAGTCCGGATCGACCTCAATGGCGCGTTTGCATTCGGCGATGGCATCTTCGATCTTGCCCTGAAAGTGGTAGGTCCAGCCGAGAAACGTGTGGGCTTCCGCCGTGGGCAGAATATCGAGCGAAGCTTTGTAGAGCTCGGCGGCGCGATCGAAATCGCCGCTCATCTGAGCGCGGTAGGCTTCCTGGAAGAGCTGCTCCGCTTGTTCGTGGCGATCCGCTGACATTTAACTCAATCGATTGCTAGCGTGCCGGAGCTCTTACAGACGCCCGCGCGGGCGCGCCAATCTTCGCGATTGCTTGATTTGTCCTGATCAGCCGTGCGCCTAGGGTTTGCAATTCATCGAGAGCGCGGCGGCCGTCCGCGGGGTTCAGGGCCTCAATCGCGTCCTCGACGATCGAGACCTTGCGGCCACGCTCGAGCAAGCCCTTCGCGGCGCATCGGACGCAGTATTCCGTGACTACGCCGAAAACCACATATTCCGCATCGCCGCCGAGCCGCTCGACGAGCTCGCTTGCATGCGGATTATCGAAGACGTCGAGCGTCTGTTTCTCGAGCACGGCCTGCGGATAGCCGAGAACATCTTCCGGCAGCTTCTGCGACAGATCATTCGGAATTGTGCGGGGATTCTTCGTCAGCCCTTCGGGAATAATTCTGGCTCCCGGCGTTCCGCGCAGGCAGTGCGGCGGGAATCTCTGGAATTCAGGGTCGTTTTCCGGATGGGCGTCGCCACTGGCAACCAGAAACACGCCGGCTTCGGCGGCCGCTTCCACGAGGCGCTTCAGGTTGGGAACGATTTTTTCGGCGCCCGGGACGTAGAGTTTGCCGCCCGGCAGCATGAAATCCGCCTGCGCGTCCACTTCCCAGAAAACGACCCTCTGCGGCGCCATGTACCCAGATCCTCCAGCCGCCTTCGGAGCTATTTTACCGCAAAACGACGGACGCGCTGACGAACCTCTTCCTGCAACGCAGTGAGACGCTTGCTATAGCGGACGGGATATACAGCGCTCCGCTTGATTTGGCGATAGCGCTGAGGGAGCAGGGCGAGGCTCGCAATGCACCGGTCGCGAAGTGCGCGAACCGATTCGGCGGGCGCGGTGCGGCAGCCGCCTCGCATGACTTCAACCAGAAGGGGCCGTCCGCCATTCGGAGGTTCGTTTTCGAGCGCGATTGTGTCGCTTTCAAATTTCCCGGCAGGCGTCAGATGACGGAACACCTGCTTGCGGCCGGGATAGGTGGCTTTCGCGCGGCTGAATTTCGCCGCGTCGCGGACTTTGCCGCCTCGCTCGACTTCGACGAGCTTGTAGATCAGATTCAAGTGCGGCGCATCGCCCGGCGTCCCCAGGGCCGTACCGACGCCGAACGCATCGATCGCAGCGCCCTTTCGAAGCATTTCCGCGATCTTGTACTCGTCGAGGTCCCCGGACGCGAATACCTTCACGTCCTTCCAGCCGGCCCGATCGAGAGCGCGCCGCGCCCAACGGCTGTCCGCCGTGAGATTGCCGCTATCCAGGCGGATGCTCGCCGGCTTTCGCCGCATGGCGATGATTTTCTTTACGGCATTGCGCACGTCGTAGGTGTCCACCAGCAGGACCGAGCCTTCGGGGAAAGCATCGAGGAAGTGACCGAACGCCTCGGCTTCATCTTCGTGCGCCATGATCCACGAATGCGCCTGCGTGCCATAGGTATCGATTCCGAATTCCTTGCCCGCGAGCGTGTTCGAAGTGCCCTGGCAGCCGCCGATTTCCGCCGCGCGCGCGGATAGAAGACCCGCGAAACCGCCATGCGCCCGCCGCGCGCCGAAGTCCACCACTTGCCGGCCCTGCGCGGCGGTGAAAATGCGCGCCGCCTTGCTCGCGATCATCGTCTGATAGCTGAGCGTCGCGAGCAGATACGTTTCCATGATCTGCGCCTCGATGACCGGCGCAGTCACGCGCATTACCGGCTCACCCGGAAACACGAGCGTCCCTTCGGGCATCGCCCAGACATCGCCGGTAAAGCGGAATCCCGCGAGATAGTCGAAGAACCCCGGGAGAATGTGGCGGAACATCGGGTGCCGCCGCAGGTAGTCGATTTCGTCGCGCGAGAAGGAGACGTTTTCGAGGTATTCGAGCGCCTGCTCGAGCCCGGCCGACACAAGGTAATTGCGCCGCGGCGGCAGGTGCCTGACGAACAGCTCAAACGTGGCGCGGGCGTCGAAACGGGTCTGCCAATAACCCGCCGCCATCGTGAGTTCGTAGAGATCGGTGAGAAGGCCTGAATGTTCACGCATGCGGATGAAAAGACAAAACCCCCAAGCCTTCCGCCCGCCGTGCGGGCCAGGAGGCACCTGGGGGTTTCGCCGCGAAAGTTGCGCCGAACCGGCCTACTTCAACACGGCGTCTTTGAACGCCTTTGCCGCGCGCAGGCGCACAACGGTCTTGGCCTTGATCTTGATCGCTTCACCCGTGGCAGGGTTGCGGCCCATGCGGGCCTTGCGATGCGCCTTCACGGCGCGCCCAATGCCGGGGATCACGAACTTCCCTGCGCTCTTGGCTTCTTTCACCGCGAGCTTGAACAACTCGTCGAAGAAGGCGGCTACCTGC
>Ga0187864_10004824_pt1 | contig 10378 bp, 9 predicted proteins | sample June2016WEW_11_4_FD_132985 | JGI IMG/M metagenome (GOLD analysis project Ga0187864, IMG submission 132985) | Peatland microbial communities from SPRUCE experiment site at the Marcell Experimental Forest, Minnesota, USA - June2016WEW_11_40 | ecosystem: Environmental > Terrestrial > Soil >... | reverse complement strand
AGATGATTTTTCAGGAAGATTTCCCTCTTCGGACGGAGTCTTTGCAGCAGGTACACCTTTTTTCGGCGGAGTACCTGCTTCCCGTAGTAGAGGCCGGGATCGCGAGGGGGGACATCAGGGCCGATACGGACATCAAAATGGCCGTCTTCATGCTGGACGCGCTGATGGACCGATTCCTCCAGGCTTACTGCGTTTCTTTTCTCGATGCGGGGGCCGGCATATACGAGGCGCCCTTAGAGGAGTTGGAGCGCAAGGTCGATGAGTTCATAAAGCTGCTTCGGATCGGGATGGGCGTCGAATGGAGCACCGCTCCGGGTGAATCAGCGGGACAAAAATATGTTCGAACCACGGTATTTTAAGAAACTCGGCCTGGAAGACATCCGTCACAAAATCGCGGAGGGGGAGAGGCTCACGATTTCAGACGGTGAAAGACTTTTTGCCTGCCCGGACATGAACGCCGTCGGTTCGCTCGCTCATCATGTCAGGACAAGGCTTCACGGAAACACGTCCTACTACGTCGTAAACCGCCATATCAACTACTCGAACATTTGTGTAAACGGCTGCCGCTTCTGCGCCTTCAGCAGAAAAAAAGGCGACCCGCTTTCATTCGAACTCTCCGAGGATGAAATCCTCGATAAAATCCGCGCCAACAGGAACGGTCTGACCGAGATACACATCGTGGGAGGCTGCCACCCCGACCTTGCTCTTTCTTTTTTTGAAGACCTTGTCCGGAAGATACGCGACACAAAGCCCGATGTCTTTATCAAAACGTTTACAGCGGTTGAAATCGCTCATTTTGCAAAAAATGAGGGGACATCCGTCAAAGATGTTCTTGCCCGTTTGAAATCGGCCGGCGTTCAGATGCTTCCGGGCGGCGGGGCCGAGGTGTTCAGCGCGCGCGTAAGAGAGCGGCTTTGCCCTGAGAAGCTGGACGGCGACGGCTGGCTGGATGTTATGCGCCAGGCTCATGAAATCGGAATAAAGAGCAACGCTACGATGCTCTACGGGCATATCGAGACTGTGAGGGAGCGGCTCGATCACATGGCGGCGCTTCGAGAGCTTCAAGACCGGACGGGGGGCTTCGTCTGCTTTATCCCTCTTACGTTCCAGCCGGCCAATACCGTTCTCAGCCATCTACCGCCGACGACCGGGGTAGACGACCTGAAAACGATCGCCGTGAGCAGGCTGATGCTCGATAACATTGCACACATCAAAGCCTATTGGGTGATGCTCTCGGTCAAGCTCGCCCAGGCCGCCCTCTACTTCGGCGCGGACGATTTTGACGGAACGGTGGTCGAGGAGAAGATCGGGCACATGGCGGGGGCCGAGTCTCAGCAGGGAATGACCCGCCGGGAGATAGAGAGGACTATACGGGATGCGGGGTTCGAGCCGGTGGAACGCGACAGCCTGTTCCGCAAAGTTTTCAGAAGTCCGGCTTCCGAAGGGCGGCTGTCATAAGCTCCGGACGTTGTTTGGTTAAATTATGATTGAAAACGGCAGGTTAAATATAAATCAGGCTTGGGATCTCTACCGGAGCGGCGATTTTCATACGCTGGGCAGGATGGCTCATGAGGTGCGCCTGAAAAAGCATTCCCATCCTCTGGAAAAGCATTCTCCGTCTCTGGAAAAGCATTCTCCGTCTCTGGAAAAGCATTCTCCGTCTCTGGAAATGCGTTCCCAGCCTGTTGTTACCTACGTTGTTGACCGTAACGTCAACTACTCGAATGTCTGTGTGTGCGGGTGCCGTTTCTGCGCTTTTTTCCGGCCTCCAGGCCATAGTGAATCCTTTGTCCTGAGCAGGAGCGAGCTTTCCGAAAAACTCGAGGAAACACTGAGGTTGGGCGGGACGCAGGTCCTGTTGCAGGGCGGGCTCCATCCCGGTCTGCCGCTCTCTTTTTACGAAGAGATGCTGAGCTTCATAAAGTCAAAGTATCCAATTCACATACATGCCTTCTCGCCTCCGGAAATCGTGTTTTTCAGCCGGCTGGAGGGGATCGGCGTCGGCGAGGTCATCTCGAGGCTGAGACTTGCCGGACTGGACTCGATCCCGGGTGGGGGCGCCGAAATTCTGGTCGACTCGGTGAGGCGGCGGGTGTCTCCGCGCAAATGTTCAACGGCCGAATGGCTGGCCGTCATGGAGGAGGCGCACTCTCAGGGCCTTCGCACAACCGCCACTATGATGTTCGGCCACGAGGAAGCGCCGGAAGACAGGCTCCTGCACCTTTTCGCCCTGCGTGATCTTCAGGACCGTACCGCAGGTTTTACCGCTTTCATTCCGTGGGCCTTCCAGCCCCAAAACACCGCAATCCCCCGGGAACCTGAAACTGCCGTCTCATATCTGCGGCTCCTTGCAATCTCCAGGCTTGTTCTCGACAACTTTGACAACATTCAGGCCTCCTGGGTGACAATGGGGCCGAAAGTCGCTCAGTTGGCCCTCTTTTTCGGCGCCAACGACTTCGGGTCCACAATGATCGAAGAGAACGTGGTCGCGGCGGCAGGGGTCCGTTTCCGCCTTTCGGCCGAAGAGATCCATAGGATAATCCAGTCCGCCGGTTTCGAGCCGCGGCGGCGCACGATGGCTTACGAGTTGCTATGAACGAGCTTTCGCCAGCTTCCAAACCCCCTGAGATCCACCGGGCCGAATGGGTCGTGCCGGTTTCGGCCCCGCCCTTGCGCAGTGGCGCTGTTTTGACCTGCGGGGGCCGGGTTATCGCGGCGGGACCGTTCACCGCTGTCCGGAGGGACTCACCTGCGGGCGCCCGGGTGACCGATCACGGCCGAGCCGCTCTTTTCCCGGCCCTGGTTAACGCCCACACCCATCTGGAACTCTCGGCCCTTAGAGGCAAAATACCCTTTCCGCAGCCCTGCTTTCGCGAATGGATCGCACTGCTGTTCGCACTTCGGACCGGGATGGAATCGCACTCTGTCGATGAGGGCCTTCGGAGTGGCGAAGCTGAGCTATTAAGCAGCGGGACGGGGCTTTGCGCAGATACAACAAACGGCGGGGCGGTAGAACACCAGAGTACTGCACGACGAAACACGGACGGCCCGGATAGCCTGTCATACGTTCGAACAGCCGCCCGCCTTCCCGAGCGGAGGATTTTCCTCGAGTTGCTCGGATTCAATCTGGACTCGGTTGCGGCGGCCATGCCCGCCTCGCGGGCGGGTGGGCGGACCGTCGAGGTTTCGGCTGCTGACGGCGCTCCCGCCATTCCGGTCCCTCACTCGGTCTATTCTGTTTCGCCGGCGATCATCGCCGAGTCAAAAGAATGGACGCGGGAGCGCGGGCTTCCTTTCTCGATCCACGTGGCCGAACACCTGGATGAGATCGAATTTCTAAAGAGCGGAAAAGGTTTTTGCCGCGAACTGCTTGAGAGGGTAGGGCGGTGGGACCCGGCGTGGACCCCGCCCGGGAAAACCCCGATCGAGTACCTGGACTGCCTCGGCGCGCTCGATTCCCGTACGCTCCTGGTGCACGCCGTGCATATGACCGAAGCGGATTGGACGCTTGCGGCGAAAAGGGACTGCACCGTGGTTTTCTGTCCGAGGAGCAACCGGAACCTGGGCTCGGGCCGCCCGTGGATCGAAAAGGCGCTTTCACTCGGCATAAGTTGCACACTTGGAACCGACAGCCTTGCCAGCAACACGGACCTGAACCTTTTTGCCGAAGCAGCCTTTACTCTCGATAACCATCCCTCAGTCGATCCTCAAAAAGTGATCGAGATGATTACGGTCAATCCCGCCAGATCGCTCGGCCGCAAAAGCGATTTCGGCAGCATCGAGCCTGGGGCGAAAGCTCATATGCTGGCCATCGAAATCCAATCCGGCATTGACGAATCGAATCTGGCTGAAGCTCTTATTCAAACCGGGAAAGAAGGAGCCTGGAAATGGGTGAACTGCGCGCAAAGCTGAGGCTCGGAAGGATCGATTTTCTAAACGTGCTTCCCATCTATTATCCGCTGGAAGCCGGCATAATAGCCAATCCCTTCGCAATTGTCCCCGGCGTTCCTTCCGAATTGAACGAGCTTTGTGCAAACGGGGCGCTGGACATAAGCCCCGTTTCTTCAATCGAATACGCCCGGCGAGCCGGTCTCTATTACATCGTGCCCGACCTCTCGATCAGCTCCGCCGGCGAAGTAAAAAGCGTGCTCCTGCTGAGCCGCATGCCCATTGAGCGGCTTTCAGGGAAGACGGTGCTGGCAAGCTCCCAATCTCATACTTCGGTCGGGCTGCTGAAAGTCCTGTGCAGGCTGCGATACGGGGTGGATCCCCGGTTCGAAACGGGGTCCTGTTCGGATTATCTTTCAGGGTCCGAGCTTCCCGACGCGTGCCTTGTAATTGGTGATGAAGCACTGCGGCTTGGCCGAAGCGGTATTTTCCCTCACGTTCTCGACCTTGGGACAGCCTGGTTTGAGTGGACCGGACTCCCGTTCGTGTTTGCCGTATGGGTAATACGCAAAGAGACGGTTGCTGAAAAGAACGGGCAGTTACCGGATGCGATAGCGGCCCTTCTTGCTTCCAAAAGATGGGGCCTCGCCAATATCGGCAGGATCTGCGAGCAGGCCGCCGGGACCGGGCTGTTGGAGATCCCGGAACTGCATGAGTATTACCGTTGCCTCCGATTTGATTTAAACGAAGGGGAGCGCAGTGGACTCGGCCTCTTCTACTCGCTTCTTTTCCAGGCAGGCGAACTGGAAGGGGCGCCCAGGCTCGAGACCTTCACGCAGCTTGCCTCGGTTGCCTGAGTCGTTGAAAGTGGGACCCTGAATTTGAAAAAGCAAAACCCGTTGGTAGCGCCGCCTTCCACGGCGGCGCAAAGAGGTAAAAGTGGGGACCTCAATTTGAAAAAGCAAAACCTGACAGTCGCCATCACAGGCGCGAGCGGCGCAGGATACGCGCGGAAACTGCTGCGTTCGATACCCAGGATGAACTACCACGTTCACCTCGTATCCTCTGAGGCAGGAAGGCTCGTCTACGAACTGGAAACCGGTGTGGCGCTGAGCGACGACCTTCCACCGGAGGTCCACGCATACGAGGAAACGGACTTCGCGGCCCCGTTGGCCAGCGGTTCGTTTCCGTGCGCCGGCATGGTGATCGTCCCGTGCACGATGGGCACCCTGGGAGCGATTGCCGCCGGGCTGTCTCAAAATCTCATCCACCGGGCGGCCGACGTCTGCCTCAAGCAACGCCGCCCGCTCATTCTTGTCCCCCGCGAAACGCCGCTGAATCGTATTCACCTCGCAAACATGCTGAAGACTGCCGAAGCGGGAGCGATAATCCTTCCGGCCATGCCCGGCTTTTACCACAAGCCCAGTTGCGTTCAGGACCTCATTGATTTTGTGGTGGCCCGGATACTCGATCAGCTTGGTATCGAACACAATCTCGTGGAGCCATGGATGGGGTTGGAGGGTGGGTCCTGATTGAACTGTTTGGCTGCAAACGCTGGTTGGGCGACATTTTCAGCCTGCGATTCCCATTGCCACTCTAAGACTCTGCCGACGGTTACTATGGAGCAGCACCATGTCGGCCTCTTTGTCAAGGCGAGCCAACGTCCAGTCGCTTGGATTATTGCCTAGGTGCACGAAAGCGCGCAGGGCTCGACGAACAATACTTCTGATTGGTTCGTCTTCCGCCACCTGTCCCGCCTCCTTCTTGCTTAGGGCAGTACCATGCACAATCTTGCTGCGGACCTTGTAGTAGTGGGACACGATTTCGTACAGACGGACGCGCTCGTCGTCTGTTTCTCCCAATAGGGCGGCTGTACGAAACGAGAGGCGAAACGTCAGTTCCTTATCCAACTTCCAAAGTGCTTCAAGTGTGGTAATTGCGTCCAGCACTCGGTCTTCTGCCTGATGCAAGTGCCGATCGTAGATCGAAGAGAACGAGCGCAGCGCTAACCCTAGGCTGCGTGTCTGCTTATCGTTCCTGCTCTGGAGGGACGAGATCTCCTCGTACCAACGCTGGACGTCAGGGATCTTGTCAGGAGTGAGCTTGTAGGCTGGCCCGGGATGCCAGACGGAGAATCCGCTTGAGTGGATTCCACTGATGCCAACGTTGAAGCTGGCCGGTCGGGCCAAAAAGAGGCGCCCGATCCGGATGTCACCGGGACCAACCAATCTCAGAGCCAACAAGGCGCGCTCAGCACGAACATATGCGTTTCCGTCATCGAGCATTAAGAAATTATCTGGTGTCTTAGGTACCTTCTTCTGGAGAAGAAAAACATAAGAGCTTCCCGAAGTTTCCATCCAGTCTTGCATGAGAGCGTTCAGTTCGAAGGCGCCCCATCCGAGAAGTTGTTCAAGCTCGGGACAGGAGCGTTCACGAAGGGATACACCGTCCACAAGCTCCAAATGACTTTCAGAGCACTCCACGTTTTGGATGTTCGCGACCGCGGCAAATGTCCAAGTTGGCGTGTCGAGTTCTCGAACGAATCCATTCCATACGGACTCGAATGCCGCCTCGTGAGAATTCCAGTTCCTGGCATCTGCGTACGCCATGAAAACAAACTGAAGTGCTATGCGTGGGGCTTGCGTGGCGCCAAAGAGGTTGGAGATAACTTCCGACTTCTTCAACGCTTCGACTGCCGCTCGGAAGGACGGAAGTGGCGTTACAAGATCATCCTTACGACCGTCGTAATAAGCAGTAGCCCCTTGAAAGCCATCGAAGCCGAACGTACTCGCGGTGATTGACTCTAACCCCTGAAGTGTTAGCGTCCGAAGAGCATTCTTCAATAGTGATGCCGTCATCTTGATCACGTGGTCGCGGCAGTGCAAGTGGCCGAAAAAGGATTTATAAAGACTGCATACACCGGGTCGCAATACATCGGCCGGACTTCTTACCGTGACTTCCTTTGTTCAAAACCTGCGTGTAAATCGTGGTCGTGCTCACGTCTTTGTGCCCAAGCGGTTCCAGCATAGCCCATCTTGCCATATTCTTTCGCGCCCTTCGGCAAAGGACAACCTAGGCAGACCGACCAAAGCTTTTGAAACGGAGTTATCGGCCATATCTTGCTTCGCAAGGGCGACGTAATGCCGGCAGGATACGATCATAACGGAATGCCGTCAATCAGGAGATGCAGCGGGGCGTTCTGACATCTGAGCTCCGACTTCAGTTAACTACTCCGATTCCGCCTCGCCGGCCGGAATGCGCTTGAGCAGCTTTGCCCCGATTTCCCGCAGATCGGGATCGGGCAGGCTTTTTATCAGGGATTGTTCTTCCGGGGTAAGCTTCCTGGCCGGGGCCTTGAGTTTTCTGCGCGCGGCGTATCGCCTGGCTTTGATTTTTTCGAGGTTTTTGTGAGCGGGGTTTAGTACCGGCGCCGATTCGGGCATTTCGGCCACCTTAATGACTATTTGCTCAACAATGCGCTCGGGCCGCCCGGCATTTATTTTCTCCGTCAAGATTTCTTTATACTGATCGAGATGGTGCTTCCAGACCGAATCGTGGGCAACGATCACCAGGACCTTGTTCTTCAGCGACCTAGGGCTGGTGCAGCGGGCCACCTGTTCGCCAACCAGGTCTTTCCAGTCTCCGATCGGGTTGGCGTCAAAAGCGGGATGCTGTTCCAGGAACTTTTTCAACAGCGGTCCCACCTTGATGCTTGCTCCCCGGTCCGAACGTTTCATGTCTGTTTCTCAACTTCCGATGGCGAAAGGACCTTGTTTTCGATCCTCTTGAGCGCGGCTTGAAGGTCTCGGAACTGCTGCTGAAGCGTCTCCAGAATGAGGATGGTATCATGGCTCCGGATGGGCAGCTTTGAGAGCAGCCGGTCGTAGATGAACGAATCCAGATTGGAAAGATAAAGCTCTTCAAAATACCTCAGCAGGGTGGAGGCCAGTTGAAAAAAGACGGCCATGCCTGCCGCCTGGATCAGGGGAAGCAGAAGATTCAAAGTGGGCTTGATGGTGTCAAGTATTTCCTTTTGAACGGTAAAGCTGACCATGGGCTTGGCGGCTTGGAGAGCTTCCTTTTGAGGAAGAAGGGCAAAAGCGGAAGAGGCGATGTTGAATTGGGCAATGAGGAGCAGGGCGGTCTGAGCAAGTCCCAGGATGGGAAGGACCCAGATGAGGCATCGGTAAGGCCCCCATGAACCGTATAGAATGCGCCAGTCAGCCTCGACCACCCGGCGCTCTTTTTCGAACAGTTCCTCCGATGAGACGTTTTTCTGAAAGCCCGATAGCATCAGCCTAAGCCGAATAAATGGATGCAGGATAAAACTCAGGGGACTCCGCGTGATCTTGGCAACCAGAACCTGCGCGGACAACGGCGATTGCGGTCTGGTCTTTGCAAGTTCAGGATTGAGTGGTCCAGGGGCCTCGCTTTCCGACATGAACATCTGGAGCAGGTATCTCCCGGCATATTGAACCACAAGCCAGAGCAGGCGCAGTTCTAAAAAGATTATTCCCGCCCGGATGATAAAAAGAAGCATGCCGCTGACCAATTCAATGTTGCCCCGGGAATCGTCTTGCCCGGCTGAAGGTTCGGAGGCTTGCTTCGTCTTGTCCGGATCGGTTGATTTGCCGGTTTGCGGCTTGGCGCCCTTGTCCGGCTGGTCCTGTTTTGCCTTGGAGTGTGCGGGGCTGGGCGCTGTCATGCCTATGCCTTGAAGACCGGTCCAGAAAGCGGCCTTCCCCAGGTCCCTAAGCTCCGGACCTTGCCGGGGAACATGAGTGAAACTGTCTGAGTACCTGGCGAGAAACAGGCAAAGAAAGAAAAATACGAACCACCAGAGTCTGTGGAGCGTTTCATATCGCCTTAATCCGTAAAACATTTAATTACCTCATCACCGTAAGCTTCGATCGATTCCCGGATAAGACCCTTTTCGGGAGTCATTCCTGTTGGCTCTGCCTTTCGCATTGCAGACCTCACCAAAAACTGACCAACGGTCCCACACCCTGCTGTTATGAAAATGACGCCTTACTCTCTTCTATCAGAAACAGCGTGGTTTGAGCAATGAATTAGGTTGCCGCCTCACTTACAGAATCAGTGAACTGCGCATTGACAGGGACCCTGAGATCAATACCTTATAGGGCCGGGTTTCCCAGAGGCTCAAATGGCCCGATATTCATCCTTTTTTCCACGGCGCGGTCGAGCATTTGGCTCAGCCCCCCACGCTCTTTGGGGGAAAAACCGAAGGATTCCCTCCAGATATCGTCATCTTCCATGCACAGGTAGGTGCACAGATGGGGGTCAGCCTGCCGGATGCTGTCAATCATGAAGGAATAGAATTCGGCCCTTATGTCTCGAAAGTAGCGCATCTTGCCGTCCAGTCCGCGAATGAACTCTCCGTAAGCAATCCGGCTCGAAGGATGGCGTGTTCTGATAATTGCCTTCAGCGCGGGCATGAAGCGTAAAGCTCCCAGGCTGATCCAGACGATTCGGGCCGGGTCGACTCCGGCGAAGAGTCGATCGAGTGTGCGGGCGTAGCCGGATTTCCAGCCTGGATAGTCGATAATCGGGTCGAAATGGAAGGCCAGAAAATAACCCTCGCCGGAGCAGGAGCGGGCCGCGCTGAGCCTCTCGGCGATCGTGGCCGCAAAAGGTTCCTCTCGCTTGCGGACCTCCTCCGAATTCAGCGACCAGGCTATGATCGTGTGGCCTTCATGATCGAGTCCTCTGAGGTTTTCAACAAAGTTGGTCTTGGTTTTCAGCTCGAGGACCGCATTGGGAGTTCGGGCAAAATATGGAACAAGCAATCGAGACAGCTCAGTAAAAGGGTCCAGCAGAAGAGAATCGGTAAATTCTCCGGTCCCGATCCTGTGCAGGCTGCGCTGGTTTTGCGCGAGGACCTCCGAGAGTTCGCGCAACATTTCATCGAGGTTGCCGAACAGTCTGAGATTCGGCTGGTTCAAGTAAGCCTGAAGGATGCAATAGGAGCAGTCGAGCGAGCACTGGGCGCCAAAATTGAGAATCCTGTATCCGCAGCAATGGTAGTGCCGCGTTCCGGGACAGGATTTCAGAAACTTCCCCCGAAAATCGACCACCTCGAGAATTTCAGGATTGCGACGCCTCGTATCCGAAATTCTGTCTACGATTTCAAAAGAGGCGTCAGGCAGATTTTTGCGAAGCGAGGCGACCAGGGCGCTTTCCACGGTGGCGGATTCTACGAGTACCCTTTTGGGAGCGGGGATTTTCATCAACTTTGCCCCTGATGGTTCACAACGAAGATGCCGCCGCCGCATGCCCCCGGTACCGATCAAGGGTACCGCCTCGCTGAGCGTCGAGATGGTATCGAGCCGCCGCCGGGCCTGCCCCGGACCCTGATCCGGGGGTAGTGGCGGGTCCAGCCGCATCAAGCCCGGCCGTTGCGCCCCGCCGCCCTGAAAATGGTGTCCAGGCGGTCTGATTCGATGAGTGACCCGGCTGAGTCGAGAATCTT
>Ga0187864_10004823_pt1 | contig 10379 bp, 8 predicted proteins | sample June2016WEW_11_4_FD_132985 | JGI IMG/M metagenome (GOLD analysis project Ga0187864, IMG submission 132985) | Peatland microbial communities from SPRUCE experiment site at the Marcell Experimental Forest, Minnesota, USA - June2016WEW_11_40 | ecosystem: Environmental > Terrestrial > Soil >... | reverse complement strand
CATTGGTATAAGGCAGCAAGGGGAGGATGTTGACGTCAACCCGCTCGAGGCCCGTGGTGGGACCCTGAAAGTATCCGTGGTCGATGGCCAGCATCACGGTCCGCCCGCTGCTGGGGCTGAAAATGCGCGCCAGCCGGTTCTGCATTCCCCAGTCCAGCGCTCCCGATCCCTTCAGGAAGAACGCTTGGTTGTTGGCGGGAATATCCAGGTAGAATTCCTTTGTCGCTTTTACGTTATCAACGTCAGCCGTGTTCTCTTTCTCCTTTAGATTGTTTCATCGTGGGCGACCACAGGGTCGCCCCTACTAAGCCAGGTGAGAGACCTCTTATGTAAGCTTACGTGACACCAACGATCTTGCGCACAGTTGCTACGATGCGCTCCGCATCCGGCCGGTAAAAATTCTCCATGGGAGGGGAGAACGGAACGGGGGTATTGGGTGATGCGACCCGCTTCACCGGTGCGGTCAAGTAATCACTCAGGGTATCGGAGAGGGTGGCGGCGATTTCAGCGCCCCACCCGCCCTGGCGCGGGCCTTCTTCCACGATGACCGCGCGCGTGGTCTTCATCACCGAAGCATTCACCAGGTCCCAATCAAAGGGCACCAGGCTGCGCGGGTCAATGACCTCGGCACTGATGCCTTCTTGCGCGAGCCGTTCCGCCGACTGAAGGGCGCGGTGCATCATGAGCAGAGTTGCTATAATTGTGACGTCGTCCCCTTCCCTCCGCATAATGCCTTTGCCTAACGGAACCACATAATCTTCGTTGGGAATGTCACTTGAGGCATCTACGGCTCCTGACTCCGTGCGCGCGCCCTTGGACCCGTAAAGGAGTTTGTGCTCGAAAAGAAGCACCGGATTATCGTCGCGAATAGCAGCCTTCAGCAATCCTTTTGCGTCATAGGCGGTTGCCGGGCAGGCAATCTTGATCCCTGGAACGCTGAAGAAAATAGCCTCGAGGTTCTGCCCATGCTGGGCGCCACGCCCGGTGGCGCCGACGGGAGCCCGCATCACCAATGGCACACGGACCTTCCCTCCAGACATGTAATGCATCTTTGCAATCTGGTTGACCACCTGATCCATAGCGTAGAAGAGGAAGTCGCCGTATTGCACGTCCGCCACCGGCCGCAGGCCCATGATCGCCGCGCCCAGGGCCAGCCCGAAGAATCCCCCCTCCGAGATCGGCGTGTCGATGATGCGCGCTCGGAAGTCCTTCTCCAATCCCAGAGTGACCGTAAATGCCCCGCCCCAGCCCCCTCGCACACCAATATCCTCACCTATGCAAAAGACCCGCTCATCGCGGAGCATCTCTTCGCGAAGTCCTTGGCGAAGGGCCTCCGCAATTGTCATGTGAGCCACATTTCCCCCGTTTTCTCAAATAAAGACATCCTCGAGCGCCGCTTCCGGTTTCGGGTCCGGCGCTGCCATGGCCGATTCGACGGCGCGTTCGATTTCGGCGTCGACATCGGCGCGAATCCCGTCAAGTCCAGCCTCGTCAATCAACCCGCCCGTCAGCAAATATTCAGCAAACCGCCGCAGGGGTTCCCTCTTGAGAGCCTCCTTCCGCTCTTCCTCGGGTTGGTAGTTGCAAGGATCACGGCGTGAGTGGCCGGTGATCCGGTAGGTCATGCATTCAACGAGCGTCGGCCCTTCGCCGGCGCGGGCGCGCTCGACGGCCTTGCGGGCAGTGTCGAAAACCTCGAGGACATCGTTCCCGTCCACCGTGACACCCGGTATCCCGTAACCTGCCGCGCGATCGGAAAGCCTCTTCAGTCGCACCATCTCGAAAATAGGCGTGGAGGCGGAATAGAGATTATTCTCCACAACATAAACTACGGGAAGCGACCAAATCGCGCCCATATTCACAGCTTCGTGAAACGCTCCCTCGTTAACAGCGCCGTCACCCATGAAGGAGACTGCCACGCGCCGCTCCGCCCTGTACTTGAAGGCCAAAGCAATCCCCGTAGCAATCGGGACTCCACCCGCCACGATCGCAACCGCGGGCACCATCCCCTTCTCCAGATCTCCCACGTGCATCGAGCCCCCTTTGCCGCGACAACAACCCGTGGTCTTTCCGAACAACTCGTGCATCACGGATTCCACCGTCAGTCCTTTGGCCAGCGCGTGCCCGTGCGGACGATGCGTGCTGGTGATGAGATCGTCGGAGTTCAGCGCACTGCATACGCCCACGGCAATCGCCTCCTGCCCGTGGTACTGGTGAATGGTGCCCGGCATGATCCCTTCGAGGAACAGGTATTTGACCCGTTCCTCGAACTGCCGGATCAGCAGCATCTTCCGGTACAGCGAAATGAGAAACTTCCTGTCGTGCCCCATAGCTTTGCTCCTCCAACGTTCTCTCAGTTGCCGAAAAAGCTGCCTACGTCCGTCATTCCGAGGAGTCCCGATCTGATCGGGACGACGAGGAATCTCGCAAGTGCTGTGCTTCCAGAGCGAGATTCTTCGCGCAGTTTACCCTGAACGGGCAGGGCGAGATTCCTCCCCTTCGCTCCGCTCTGGGTCGGAATGACAGTGAAGGGATCGGAATGACAGCGTGGGCAAGCGTTTTTCAGCACTAGAATATCTCCCCCGACTCGATGACCTCTTTAACCTTGCTCAGAAACGCCGCCGCCGTCCGCCCATTGATGAGGCGATGATCGGTGGCAAGTTTTACGGTAACGAGGGGGCGAGCTTTAACCTCACCCTCCAGAATCACGGGCTTCAGTTGAATCGCGCCCACCGTCAGGATAGTGCTATGTTCGGGGAAGATGATGCCGTCAAAGGCTTCGATCGGGTACTTGCCCAGATTGCTGAGGGCCATGCTTCAACCGCTCATCTGGTCGGTCCGCAGGGTGCGCGCTTTGACCTTCGCAACCAGGTCGACAACCTCCTTCTGCAAGCTCACCAGATCCTTCTTCTCAACATCCCGCACCACAGGCAGGTGAAGTTCGTTATCAAGCCCGATGGCCAGCGCGATATGGATGCCCTGCGGCCGCATGATTCGCTCTCCAACCAACTTCGCCGCAACCAGGGGCAGGGTTTCCGCCGCCCGCGCCATGGCTTTTAGAAAAATCGCATCGTAGCTAAGGCGTGCGCCGTTCACATCACTCCTTGCCCGCATCTCCTGCGCCGAAGTCATGTCAATTGACGCGGTGATGCTGAGGTGAGGGATTTCCTTCCAACTCTTCTGCACAGCACGCGCTACCGCGACTTGAGCGCGCGGCAGCAGCTCTCCAGGAAGAGTTGTTTCTAGCGCCGATGCGGCCTGTTCACGGCTGGCGCGCTGCACGTCCTCGCGGGTGATGACCCCTCCCGCGCCCGTCCCCTTTACACGGCCAAGATCAACGCCGAGCTTCGCAGCGAGGTTCCGCACGATAGGCGCGACGCGGGGGGATGGGCCGCCTTCGAGGTGGGAGGGAGTCGCCACGGGAGACGCTGTTCCGTGAGGGAGAGCCGCCGCAGGGGCTGCCACAGCCTTAGCTTCACCAGCCACGGACTCGCCTGGCTTCCCGACATAGGCAAGGATATCTCCGGTGCGGGCCAACTCTCCCTCCTTCACTACAACCTGTAACAGCACTCCTTCCCCGGTCGATTCCAGCTCTGCTACCGCTTTGTCGGTTTCGATATCAGCCAGAACATCGCCGCGCTTGACCGCTTCACCTGGCTTGATCCTCCAGGATAAGACTTTGCACTCCTCCACATTCGTCCCCATGTCGGGTAGCCTGATTGCCACGGCCATTGCTGCCTTCCTCCTTTTTTCATTGCCGATTGCTGATGGGTGCTGGGTGCTGGGTGCCTCCCATATTGATTGGGACATGGGATTCACTGGTCACGGATGGGATAGCGTCCGTAAGTCTTCGCCGTCTCGTAAAAGGCCAGGATGTTCCGGAGCGGCACCTCCGACTGGATATTGTGAGCCGGCGAGATGATCAGTCCTCCGCCCTTCCCTACGGTTCGTAGTCGCAATCTGACCTCATTAGCCACATCCTCGGGCGTTCCGAAGGGCAGAACTTCCTGAATATCCACTGTCCCCCAAAATGTGAGGTGGTCTCCGTAGGACTTTTTTAGCCGGGCCGGATCCATCGCCTTCGGTTGGACAGGATTCAGGATATCAAGGCCTACTTCGATGAGATCAGGAATAATAGGATAAATGTTGCCGTCCGAATGGAAGGCGATCTTCACTTGAGGGTTGATAGCCTTCCACTTGCTGAAAAGTCGCGCGTAGCGCGGCTTGAAGAACTCTCGGAAGAGCTGCGGGGAAATCATCATTCGATCCTGCGTGCCGAAGTCATCCCCGATCCAGATAATGTCCACGCCCAGCCCGACCATTCTGGTTCCGGCCTCGTCGATCCAGGTCATCAGCTTGTCGAGATAGGCGTTCATGAAGTCTTTGTTCGTCACCATGTCCATCAGGACTTTTTCCATGCCGCGCAGATACCACGCCAGTTCAAAGAGAGTGCAAGCGCATCCGCCCATGATCCCGTACTCGTTCCCGCATTCGGCAATCAACCGGCGAGCGCCGCCATAACGGTCTTCTTCGGTGAAGTCCGGCATGGAAAAATCCGACGGATCCACGATGTCTTCGAGGGGGCGCCTTACCATTTCCGTGTACGAGCCACCCGCAGCGTTCTTGAACCATTTCCAGCCAATTCCCCACTCATCGGTATATTCGTCGGCGGGATCCGCGTAGTAGCTTGTACATGGGCCGACCCAGGAAATGAGAAAGTCGTGGTCCATCAGGATGGGAAGCGGGCCACCCGCAGCCTTGTAAGTCTCGGTCCGATCCGATTCCACCCCGAGATGGCGCAACACGGCGTTCTCCGCTTCGGGTGTGTACCACGCGCAGATGGGAACCCGATCGGGCTCCTCATGGTTAATCGCCGTCAGCAAACGCTCTCTGTGGTTCATCAGCTCCTCCTGCCAAAGGAAGCTTTCAGCTTTCAGCCGTCACCCCCGCGAAAGCGGGGGCCACGCACGGCAGGGATTCCTGGCGCCATGGCGGAAGGGCGGGAATGATTGTCGCCTAGGGCCGCCTTTGCCATGCTGGGATTATTTCACCGCCCTGGGTTGGAGCGCCTTCCCCCCTCACCCTTCCCCTCCGCCTGTGTGAAGAGTCAGGCAACTCGCGCGATTTCGACGTGATTATTCGCCACAAAATCCATGGCCTCCTCGAACTCTAAAACTCCATCGTGGCATCCCAAGGCCCGCGTGCAGGAGGCGCCTACCGCACTCGCAAAGCGCAGCGAGTCTTCGAGTGACCAACCCTCGAGCATTCCAACCAGGAAGCCAGCGTCAAAAGCGTCTCCGCTTCCCGATTCGTCAATCGAGTCAACCTGGAAGGCAGCCGCGCGCAGCTTCTCGCTCCCCCGCCTGGCCAGCGCTCCTGCACTACCCTGAGTAATCACAATGGTTCCGTCAGGATTGAAGCGGGCCAAGATTTCTGCCTGCTCGAGCGGGTCAATGCAGCCCGTCAAGGCGCGGGCCTCATCCTTATTGGGCAAGAACAGGTCTGTGTAACGAAGAGCCTGCCGAATGTCTTCTAAAGCGGACGGGGACCCTGCGGCAATTACGACATCCAGAGCTGTAATCAACCCGTGCTGCTTGGCCTCCCGGAATAGCCCCACGAGGTGGTCGGGTCGAAAAGCCGGCATGGCGAGGTACCCTCCCACGTACAATGCGCGTGCGCCGTCCAGGACCTTCGCATCAATGTCGGCGATCGAAAAATCGGCGTTGGCGCCAAAACAGTGGAAGTACCGGCGGTCCTGGCCCCGGACGTTAACAATGAAAGTGCAGGATGTGGGATGGGTCTGGCTGCGTCGAATGAAAGAAGTGTCGATGCCCAATCGTTTCAAGTCTTGCAGAACAAACTCCCCGAAAAGATCATTGCCCACTTTGCCGAGTACACTCGTGGTGCGGCCCAGACGCCCCAAATCAGCCGCCGTGTTGGCAGCACATCCCCCGACACTCAGCAGATAGCGGTCGAGCAGCGCCAGTTCGCCCGCGGCTGGAAGGGAAGCGATGGGGTTGCCGAAGATGTCGGCAACTAAGATTCCCAGACAAACCACATCCGCCATTCGACCATTACCTCCTCAAGCCTTCGAGATCTCCGGCATTCGCTTGATACGCGGGTCGGTAAAGATATCTTGATCGTCCGTGCTGCAAGTCGAGAATTCAGAGACGATTGCTCCTTCCGGCCCCGCCTGGAACCAGTGCTGCGTGTCGGGAGAGAGTGTGTATTGCTCGCCAGGTTTCAGGCAGACTTCGTGGCCCACCGTGTAATAAGCTTCGGAACCTTCCGGCGGATGGCAAGCCGGTTGGCCCGCCGGAGCGCCGGGCACATACAGATAGACTGTTCCCCAGCGACAGCGGAACGTCTCCTCCTTACCCAGCCTGCTGCCCACCGTGGGATGCCAGTGCTCCGGGCAGGTCTGATGTGGCAACATCACGAGTTCCTTGGCACAGACACGGTCCGTGTTTATATAGGTGATGATCTCGAGGCCAGTCTTTTGGAGTTCTCCAAAGCCGAAATCCGCCACCTCGATACGGGCTCGCTCCTCGGGCGTGAGCACAATCCCGGCGCGTTCGAGCATTTGTGCGGAGCGTTCTATTACAGATTCATATTGTTGCTGGGTAATCACTTGCGATCTCCTCGATTTTTCAGAGTCTCCCCCATACGTGACGCCGCCTGGCAGTGCGGCTCAAAAAGCTGCTGCGCTTTCCACGCAGAACCAAACGCTTCGAGCAATTCTTTCACCTTGCGCTTTACCGCCTCTCTCCCCGCCACCAGCACGTCATCTCTCCCGCCCATGCCGAGAAACGGGTGGGGATTCATCGGCTCTCGATAATTTACCAGCTTTTCGCGGATCGCGGCTAGGTAAGCTTGCTTGAGCACGGTTCCAAAGTTGACCTTCACAACGCCCCACCGGATGCAACTTTGCGCGAGCTCGAGGGGAATCCCAGTCCCCCCATGTAAGACCAGAGGAACTTTTACCTTATCGTGGATTTTTCCCAACCGGTCAAAGTCAACTGGAGCCTTGCCCGTAGTGAGGATATGCGTATTCCCAACCGCCACACCTAAAGCATCGATCCCTGTTTCCTCTACAAATGCCCGTGCAGTCGCAGGATCGGTGAGCTCTGCCTCTGAACGACCCGACCCATCCGGCAACGTTCCGACTTGCGCCTCCACCCAGACGTTGCGACTCTGGGCGATCCTAACGACATACTTTACGAGTTGTCGATATTCGTCTAGCGGCAGGTGCTCATTCTCAACCATGACAGCGTTGAACCCTAAACCTATTCCCTCCTCAATTTGGGCGAGGTTGTCCGTTTCGTTTAAGAGAAAAGCCACCGGAATATTACTGCGACGGAGTGCCGCCAAGCCCATGCTCGCGTAGAGAGCCAAATCCTCTGACTGCGCTCTGCCGGCATGGATTAGGAAGCCACCATTAAACCCCGTGATAATCGGCGACTCTACTTCTTCGGCTGCCGCCACCACGGCCTGCAATGATTCCAGATTCCACGCCTCGCAATAACATACCCCGTAGCCAACCGACCGCGCACGCTCCAGCATCTTCCCCACCGACACGAGTGGCATGCTCACCTCCCTTTCTACTATGAGTCCCCTATGCTTTCCTCAGGAGATATTGACATCGTGGCCCGGCATTCCCGTTGCGGACCGTTCGGCCAACTTGTCAATCGACCCCAGGTGACTTAGTTGAACCTGGCGACCTACGGCAGCTCTCGCCGCTTTGAGCAGACCTGGGGGAGGCAGCTTCGCCAGATTCAAATAACCTCGAAGGTCCGGAGCCGCCAAGGCTGAAGCTCGAAGTTCAGCTTGCCAGCGCTTGAAGAGGCTTCCGCCACCTTCTTACCCAGAAGGTTGGTTTCCGACGCCCTGGTCATCGGAACGGCCAACTCGACGGAAGCGTACCCTTTCTTGCCCTCAACCTCCACGAATCGGAGCTCGAACCCCTGGCGCTCCTTCGTGCGCAAAACCATCAGATGGGCGCTTTCGGGCCTCACGGTGATGAAGCCCTTGCGCTGCGGCAGGCTTCCGCTTTGCGGCTGGCCCACCACCGTGACGAGCTTCTGGCTGAACCCCTCCGCCGCCCGCACCCGCTCGGCATTCGTGATGTTTCCCCCGTGGGGCAGCAAGGCGTGGTGGTACTCCGAGTAGCGAGGCCAGCCGTACTCGCCGGTAAAGTACGACTCCCACTCCCGCATGACCAGGTTTGAAAACACCCCGTCGCTGTCGCGCTTGAAGTACTGGGTTCCGGGGTGCAACACCAGCAGCCCGGCATCCTTTCCCGCCAGATCAACGAAGGTGCGGGCTTGGAAGTTCTGACGCTCCGTGGGTTCAATGCCCAGGGGAAAATCGCGCACCACCGAAGCCGGTTGAAAGCCCGGCGCGAAGGTCAGCCAGTAACCCTGCTTGATTTCGGCGGGGAAGCGATCGTCGGGGCCCAGCGCGTCGGGAGCCGGCGGGATTTCCGCCAGCACCCGGCTGGTGACTTCCACCCAGGGCAATCCCGCGCAAAGGGTGACGTAAGTCTCAAATTTCAGCAGTGGCCATTGGTGGCCCGTCTTGACGGTGGCGCGCAGAGGACCCTTCTCAATCCAGCGAATCGCGGATTTCACAATGGTGCGAAAATCCCCTTCCCCAGACGCGGCTGTTATCTTCTCCGTACCCTCATAAACGGCTTCCGACGTTGAACTGTCAAACAGCGCTGGGATCGCTAACCCTTGCCGGTGATACTTCTCCTGGATGAAAACGCTCCGCAGGCAGTAGTCCTGATTAGGTCTGCCTTTAAACACCGGGAAGGCACTCTTCGCCGCGTCCAGCATTTCCCGCCCCGTCCGTTTGTCCAACAAGCTGACGATGGCCCCGTGCTTCGAGCTCAGTTTGACTTTCAAGTATTCGTTCTCGAGCTCCAGTTGCTGTTCATCAATACGCAAATCTGTGGCGGCGGGATTGGCGGTTCCGGGGGTGAGTTCCAGGTAGTAGGTGTCATACCCCACGCTCGGCACTTTCTCGACCAGGAAGGCCAAGTCGGCAACCACCAAATTTCCCTGTTTGTCCTTGTCACTCTTGATGATCTGGGAAGGCACCACGCGACCCGAACGGTCTTTCACCACGATGTCCTTGGCTTTCTCGCGAATCGGATAGATGCGCCCCGTGGTGGCCAGGTCGGTCCGCTCCCAGGCGCAGGGATTAAACACCGTAACCGCGAGTTGGCCGTGCTTTCCCGCCTCTGAACCGATGTGATTAACCACCTGGCCGAGTGAGGCGTCCAGCGCTTCCTGCCCTTGCTTCTGGGCGGCGTCCAGATGCATGTAGCCGATCGCGCCCCAGGTGAAGTTGTGGTAGTCCTCGAGGCGATCCAGCGGCGCCATCCGGTCCCCTTGCCAGCGCGAGGACTCGCAGAGCCCCACGTCGTGGCTCTGCGAGGTCAGCAAGTGTTTCCAGGCCTGCTCCAACGACCGCGCCTTGTCTTTCGCGCCCAAGCTGGCGGCAATGGCATCGAAGCGCTCCGCCGCCAACAACGTCCCTTCCACCTTGCGGTCCATGACTCGCAATTGGTCGCCGCCCAATCCCCAGGTCAGCAGCTTGGTCCAGGCGTCCATGTTCAGGTAGATGGACTGCTTGCCACTACTCCCGTATTCGTCGAGGTAATCCTTCAAGGTGACGAACTCGACCGCAGATTCCTCGGCAAACTTTTGGTACTTCTCGGGAGTCTTCAGGTAGGCGGGCTCATCGGGTGGTTCCCATCCGAACTCTTCCCAGGTGAAAATGAGGGGCTTGCCCAGCGCTTGCAGTTTCTTGAAGGCCTCCGAGGTTGCCAGTTGCTTCAGGTCTGGAGAATAACCGAAAAGCGAGTTTTTGGGTGTGCTCAGAATCTCGCTGCCGTCCATCCCTTTCCACTTGAACGCGTTGACTTCCAAGTAAGGTATTCCCGCACGGCCCCAAGTGTCCACTTGCGCCAGGCTGGCATAGCGGTAGCCCGCTGCCAGTGCGATCTGCGGGATCTGCGGATGAGAGAATTCTTCCTCATCGAGAAAGGTCGCCACCTCATAGTCCAGCGCCTTGCGAATGGTTTCCCGCCCGTGCACAAGCTGACGGATGTTCGATTCCCCACTGAACATCGTCCCTAACGGCTGCCCATAAGTGCCTCCGATCACTTCGACTTTATCGGCGGCAAGGTACTTCTTCAGCCTGGCAGCGACCTCCGGGAATTTTTCGGCCATCAACTTATAGGCGAGCGCGTCCAGTTCGAGGCAGGTCTTGACGTGCGGCGCTCGATCGGCCATTTCCATCGCGTCGGTCGCCGACAGCACGCACGACTCGATGCCCAACTGCCAGCCAATCCCAGTGTAGCTCCAGTGGTT
>Ga0187864_10004821_pt1 | contig 10382 bp, 6 predicted proteins | sample June2016WEW_11_4_FD_132985 | JGI IMG/M metagenome (GOLD analysis project Ga0187864, IMG submission 132985) | Peatland microbial communities from SPRUCE experiment site at the Marcell Experimental Forest, Minnesota, USA - June2016WEW_11_40 | ecosystem: Environmental > Terrestrial > Soil >... | reverse complement strand
GTCCCTTTGCCCTGCTCATACGCCTGCAAAAACTTTCGCCGCAAATCATTCGCGTAGGGTCGTGCCATCGGGTGGAGCAGAGAATCGCCACTAATAGTCTACACTATCGCTGAAAATGCTCTAGCTGCTGTCGGCTGTGCGGCGTATGTGGCGACGCTGGGGGACTTCAATAATGCGCATACGCCACATTGGCACGGCAACACAGTCCTAGTTGCTGGCCAGCGCACCGATGTGCTGGTCGTCACGTCCGCGCAAATGGTGGTCGCGGACATGGTGCCTGATGCGCCCGGTATCTGGCTCTATCATTGTCATATTAGCGATCACCTGCTTGCCGGAATGGTCGCACGTTATGAAGTAAAGTAGCGCTAGGACCCTACGACATTGTCGGTTGGCTGGCCTCAGGTCTGATCTCGCAAGGATGCCGAGGCGGCTGGATTGTGGCATACGCTACCAACAGAACGGGGAGATCGATCCGATCAGACTCACGGACATCGGCGTTGGCCAATACGATGCGAATGTCCGCTTAGGGGAGACGGCCCGTGGTTGTTTTGGGAGCACTCCTTTTTGGTAGCCCAGTCCCTTGCGGCGACTACTTGGGGAAACTGCGCCGGATTCGGATTCCGAAACCGCTTTAGGTCCAGCGGAACCAACGTAGTGCGAGTAAGAAAGATACGCCACCCCAGATCGCCAAGATGATGATTCTGCCCGCTTGCGAGCTGAACGTCGCGCCCTGCAGAATGATGGCGCGCAGCGCATCGTTGAGTGCCGTTAGTGGTAAAGCTTTGATCGCCGGCTGCACGATCTGCGGAAAGCGCTCGTAGGAGAAGAACACTCCAGAGAAGATCCACATCGGCATCATGACCAAATTGATAAGCCCACTCACGCTCTCGATCTTTCGCGCGCGGCTCGCAGTCAGCAGTCCGATGCCACCGAACGAAGCCGCACCGAGGGCCCCGACAAGGAGAATCGCAAGCAGCGAGCCTTCGACGCGCATATGAAAGACGAGCACTCCGAATCCCAGCAGCAATGCGACCTCGATCAGCATGAGCACCAGACGGCTGCTGCCCATTGCCAGAAGGAAATCGGTGCGGCGCATGGGCGACGCAACAAATCGCTTCAGCAATTTGCGCTGGCGCATCTCCACTATGGCGAAGCCGATGCCCCACATGCCTGAGTTCATCAGGTTCATGCCGAGCAGCCCAGGAACCAGGAAGTCAATGTAGCGTGCGCCCGGTTCGCTCGATTGCGTGACCTCGGTATTTAGCGGGCTGTTGCGGCCCAACGCGGTTTGTAGCGCATCATCCACTTGCGCGCGCGCCAAGACACTCTCGGGCCGGGCCGGATCATAGCGATACTGCAGTCCGCTGACGTCCCAGGTTACGACCAGCGCATACTTGCCCAGACGGAAGCGATCGAAAGCAACCGTCGCGTCCAGCACGTCGGCATGGATGGCCGTCTTTGCCGGGGAACGTTGCAACAGATCGATCACCTGTTGCGCGTGAGAATTTGCCACGACAGCGATCGTGGTTATGTCGGCGGGTTTATTACGAAATGCGATACCGAGTCCCAAGGCCAGAAGCAAGGGGAAAACGAACACCCAGAAAATGACCTCCGGCTCCCGCCACAATTCTTTCATGCGCGCTCCGAGCAGATGTCGGTAGCCCGCCCAGCGTCCGTTCGTCCCGGCCTCTGGCACTGCAAGTGTTGGCGGCGGTTGCGGTTCAAGATGAGCCATCATTCCTCCCGAAGATGACGGCCAGTGAGTTGCACAAACACGTCTTCCAGGCTCGCCTGGCGTGTTGTGAGGTGAACCAGGCGTGCTCCCTTCTGCTGCACTACGGAAAGCAGCGCAGGGATCGTCTCGTGAGGTTCTTCGACTTGCAAGAAGAAACGTCCGTCTTCACTCCGTACCGCTTGCACGCTGGGAAGACGACTCCAAACGCCATTACCATCGTCACTCACTGCGTCGGCAAGCGCAAACTCAACCACATGGTGCCCGCTCACGCCCGCAATCAATTCGGATGGAGTGCCTGCGGCAATGATCTGTCCGTAATCGATGATGGCCAGCCGGTCGCATAACCGCTCCGCCTCATCCATATAGTGCGTCGTCAGCAGCACAGTCCCTTTGCGCTGCTGAAACTGACGAACTATGTCCCAAAGTTGACGGCGGCTTTGCGGGTCCAATCCCGTGGTCGGCTCATCCAGGAAAAGGATTTTCGGATTGCTCACCAGAGCGGTCGCAACCGCCAGTCGCTGCTTCTGCCCGCCGGAGAGCTTGCCAACTAAGGCATCGGCCTTGTCGCCCAGAGACAGCTCCTCGAGGATCGCCGGAACCGAATTTGGCCGGTGATAGAAGCTGCTAAACAGTTCGAGCGTTTCGCGAACGGTTAACTTCTCAGACAGGCGGGTTTCCTGGAGAGAGATGCCAAGCCATTCGCGCAACTCCTGTTCGTGCTCCTGCCATGTCATCCCCAGTATCTCTACCTCGCCTGAGGTGGGAGCCAGCAGCCCTTCCAGAATTTCAATGGTGGTGGTCTTGCCGGCTCCATTCGGGCCCAACAGGCCGAAACATTCGCCGGCTTGAATTGCCAAGTCGAGGCCCCGAACAGCTTCGACCTTCCCGTCGTAGGTCTTCCTCAGGCCCCGGCAACTGATGGCATTCTCCATATCGGGCAATCATACGGGACAGTGCGGTCGCTCTACGAGAGGCACGATCTTTGAGGAGCGGTGATGTGGCATTGAGGCGGCACTTATTCAGCCCAACCCGCACTTTGTGGACCCTTGGAAGCGCAGATGAGTTTTTTGACCATACGGGGTCAGTTTCAGACTGACCCACTACCGAATTGTGGCGGGACTTGACAGCCATTGGGGTTCGCGTTAGCCGTCCACTGGCCGATCCGGAAAACGACGAACTCGGCCGGTCGAAGCGCCGCAATGCCGACTTCAACAACCAGCCTGCCGTTGTCGATGTCATCCTGTGTCATCGTAGTCTGATCGCAACGGACGAAGAACGCTTCGTCCGGCCTGGAACCCTGTAAGGCGCCGTTCTTCCATTCGTTGAAAAGAAAATCGGAAACGCTGCGCATCACGGCGTCCCAGAGCGGTTCCCCGTTGGGCTCGAAGACGACCCACTGGGTTCCATTGTCAATGGAATGCTCAAGGTAACTAAGATAGCGCCGGATGTTTACATACTTCCACTCTGGGTCTTGCGAGGTTGTGCGCGCGCCCCAGATGAGGTTGCCGCCTCCCGGACAAGTGCGCAGGGTATTGACGCCCACGGCATTGAGAGCTTCGCCTTGCTCATCGGTGATGCTCTGGTCGAGCCCGGCTATGCCGAGGATCTGCTTCCCCGCGGGAGCACGCCACACGCCTTGTTCGCGATCGCTGCGCGCGTAGATTCCTGCAACATGGCCGCCGGGTGGGGCCGCGATGGCGCCGTGTTCGGCGCATTCGGGAAGAAGGACCCAGGGATAGTAGTAAGCGGCATACGAAGACCGCAGCGCATCAGGCGGGCCGGCCGTCGGAGCGGGAGTTTGCGGCGCATCCAGGACGGCGATACGGTAGCGCATTTTCTCGCAATGCTCGATTAGCGCGGCTGCCATCCCGGCAATCGCGTTGTCGTCGGGTGAACAGACGATCGAGACGTCCAGGCTTTCGAGAGCTTGCAGCGATGCAGCGGGTTGAACCGTCGCCTCGACTCGCAGAACGTAACACCGTGTGCCCCCGTTCTGGAAGAAACCGCGCACCGCGTGGCCCAGAAATCCGGTGCCATTTGGGCTGCCGAATGCGAGCTGGTATTCGGTGGGGCTGGTGATCGGCGTAGGCATGAACGGGCCTGAGGCGGCGAAGCCGATGAACGCGGCCGTCGAGGTTGACACTCCGGTAATGGGGTGGGGATTCCGATCGCGCTCCTCGACCTTCATTCCGGGCACAGCGTAATCAGGCATGAAGACCTCTCTACGATCGTAACTACGGTTCCGGTGATGTAAGCAAGCATGCGAGCCCAAATCATTCCAGAGCCTCCCTAAAACTTGATCGTTGAACCCGGATTGTACATGCTCTTGAGGTTCCAGAAAGCAGCTGTGCGAGGAAATTATGAAACCGGAAACCAAGCCTTTTCAGAGCGTTTGAGATTTTTGACCACACGCGTTTCTTGATCTATGTTAAGCGGTAAACGTAAATTAAATTTCAATGACTAGGCAGGGTGATCGCAATGGCAACCTATTTTGAAAGGCGGCGGCCTTGAGTGCGGAGACTTGGACGACCTATCCGGCGCTTCCGCATGCGCTCCCCTTCCGCACCGTCTTCGGCGAATACCGCGCCCGGCGTCCGCTGGACCTTGCCGGCATGGTGCTGGAGGGCATTCTGAGACCGGAGAGTGTTCCGGAAGACCTTGCTAAGGCAGCGCTGGCGGATCTTCGGAAATCGGCGCTCAGTTTGGAGGACCTTGCTGAAGCCGTAGCGACGCACATTCTGAAATCGGAGCATATGCCTGGAGATCTGGCCACCGTCCTGGGAAAGCACATTCTGAAGTTAGAGCTGACCCAGCATGACCTTGCGAGGGTGTGGACGAGGCTCGATGCCGACATCACGAAGTCTGAGCGAGCGTACCGGGACCTGGGACAAGCGAAAGAACATTTGCAAAACCTGCGGCAGAAGCATGCAGAACCCACCACAAAGTTTAAGGCGAAACTGGTCGAACATTACGAGCGAGTACTACTGGCGGAGAGGCGTTGCCAGGTTCAGGATGCGCCGCTTAAGTTCATTCTCTATGGCATGGAAGGTACGGCCGTGTGCCTGTCGGGCGGCGGTATTCGAAGCGCGAGTTTTTCGCTGGGCATTCTGGAAGGGCTGGCACGATTCAGCCGGCGCGCGGTATGCGCCGAGAAGACAAGGCCGCTCCTGGACACGCTGGACTACCTGTCCACGGTTTCCGGCGGAGGCTACATTGGGAGTTGGTTGATGGCTTGGTCGGAGAGAAGCGACTACCATCAGGTCGTCGACCAGTTGGCGGCCGCAGCTCCGACCTCGGGCGACCCTGAGCCTCAGCCCATCCGCCACCTGCGCGAGTACACCAGTTACCTCTCGCCGCACTTCGGCTTCACGCTCGATACCCTCACCTTGTTGTCGATCGTGATGCGCAACATGATCTTGAACTGGCTGATTCTGGTGCCGGTCGTCATGGCGTTGTTCTGTCTGCCCCAGTTCCTCTATAACTTCTCGTACGGATGGGCGTTTGAGAGCGCGCATTCGGGCCGAGGCTGGTTCGTTGTCGTGATGGCCCTCGCCGTCCTCGGTGTCGTAACTGCATCCGCGACTGCGGTTTGGCGAATGGCGCGACCTACCTATCAGTTGGGGACAACCGATTCGCAGACGGAGGGCAGCACCTCGGTCGAGCTTTGGTTCTTCGCCCTGCCGATTCTGCTGAGCGCATGGCTGATCGGTGAGGCTTCCGCACGGGCTTACGTTAGCGACGTTCTGCGCGGGTGGTCTGTCCCGCATCTCGCGCTGTGGCTGATGGTCTACACCGCCCTTCCTCCCATGTCCATGGCGGCGGTTCGCGCCAGCTTGCTTTGGCAGGACGATGGCGGGCAGTTGCCGAATCCCTTCCGCAAACACGATGGCAGCGGCCAGGTGGACTGGGGGAGACTGGTTTGGTCGTTCGTCGCACCCATAATTGTGGCGGCGCTGGCGGCCCTGATGCTGGCCGAATGCGCGCTGAGAGTGGGTAGCCGACTGGTGCAAAAAGGCCAATGGCATCCTGTGATCGGCGAGAACTTTGTGGTTCTGGTCGTCCCGATCGTGCTCGTGGTGATGATGCTGGCATCGACTCTGCTTTCAGGATTGTTGACCCACATCGAACGGGAAGAAGAACGGGAATGGTGGGCACGGGCCGGTGGCCTGTTGTTTGCGTGCATGTTGTGTTGGTTGGCATTGAACAGCGTCGCCTTCTTCGCCAAGGACTGGTTACACTTCATGAGCGGCTCGATCCTCGGAGCGGTAGGCCTGGGCGCCGGTTACATCGGAAGCGCCGCCGGGCTAAGTGCGGCCACCACCTCCGGCCTGAAGCGTGTGAAGGCCGAGCAGCTTACGACTTTCGAGAAGTTTTTGAACAAGCATGGAATGATTGCGCCGGTAGCGTCCGGTATCGCACTGCTGTGTCTCGCCCTGATGTTGGCAGGGCTTACCAGTTGGTTGCGCGCGCAACTCCACGACCGACTAATGGCCGTGGTGCTGTCACCGCAGTCGAGCACCCTGCAGCACTCCTTGGTGCGCTTTCTCAGATTGGCAGTTCATGTCGGGAACAAAGGTCTGTGGGTCGGGACAGTTGACCGGCTGAAGATTGACAGCCTGGCCACCTTCGTCGTCTTTGCGGCGGTTTGCCTCTTGGCGCTTTTTGCCAACAAGTTCATCAACATCAATACTTTTTCACTGCATGGGTTGTACCGCATGCGGCTTACGCGCTCCTACCTGGGTGCCTCGAACTTCGCTCGCCATCCCGACGCCTTCACCAACTTCGACAGCAGTGACAACATGTACGAAGCCGTCATACTGTGCAATGACGCGCCACTGCACGTCATCAACGCAGCATTGAACCTGGTCGCGACCCGCAACATGGCATGGCAGCAGCGCAAGGCTGAACCCTTCACCTTCAGTGCGGTCAGCGTCGGAAGCTGGCGCCTCGGTTACTTGCCCACGGAGGATTACGGTGGCAGCAAGGGTGTCACCCTCGGTACCGCGATGGCGATCAGCGGGGCAGCGTTCAATCCCAACATGGGCTACAATTCTTCGCCACTGGTCACGCTCTTGATGACCTTCTTCAACGCTCGACTGGGCTGGTGGCTCCCCAATCCCATCTGGCCCCATCTACGAAGATGGCCCGCTGGCAGCAAGAAAACGCGTGGCCTTCTCGGAATGAACGGCCCGAAGTGGGCTTTGATGCCCCTGTTGAATGAGGCGTTGGGGAACACCGACGACTCCTACAAGTGGATCGAGCTATCCGATGGTGGCCATTTCGAAAATCTGGGACTGTACGAGATGGTCTTGCGCCGTTGCCGGCACATCATTGTGGTGGACGCCGATGCGGACAGCGAATTTCAGTTTGAAGACTTGGGCAACGCGATTCGCAAGATTGAGATTGACCTCGGCATCCCCATCACATTTCCCGATTTTCCCGAGGGGCTGCCGATGGAGAAGGGAGTTAAACCCCTGAACATCTACTGCATTCGCGGACTCATTCAATACGACTGCGTCGATGACCAAGCGCCCAAGGGCGAATTATTGTTCATCAAGCCCATGCTGAACGGAAGCGAGCCGCCCGACATTCGCGCTTATGCCGCGTCCCACCAGACGTTCCCGCATGAGGCCACCTCGAACCAGTTCTTCAACGAAGCGCAGTTCGAAAGCTATCGCCACCTGGGGTCGTGGATGATCTCGTCTTACTTCGAGAATGCTCCTAAAGACGTGCCGCCAGCGCCGGTCGGATGCGACATCGCCACTTTTTTCGCCCGCATAGCCTCGGTTCGCAATACCAGCCAGAGCGTCGTAAAGAACTCCGCCGCGGCGACCGCCTCGGCAAATCCAATTACGCTTCCTGCCGGCGAGGTATAGGCGGCGGGGTTTGGCGCTGTCAAAAAGGTTTGGCTGAGCAGAAATTGGGTACGGTCGCCAAGCCCGCCGGATTGTCGATCACAGTGAGGTCGGCCGGCTTCTCCTTCCACTGGCAACGTCCGGCCGCGAGTTGTTCGCGCTTGTTCTTGAAGGCCTGCACCCACTGCTGCTCGACGGAAGCTTCATCAACGCCAGTTTTGAAGCTCCCATCTTTGTTGTGATACTCGGGCATCGCCGATGCGCGCGAAGCCTTGAAGAGATCCAGGATCTGTTGGTCGGTGAGCTGACACATCAGCCCGGCATCGAACCGCCTCCCCTCTTCGCTGATCTGAGGATTGTCCAGGCCATCCTTAGCGGTCAAGCTCTTGTGCAGTATGGCTTGGCATTGCTTTGGAGAGCCGTCGGTACCAACTTTGCTCCAGAGCTTCTGGTTGGACCATCCTTTAAGATTCATTTTTGCCGAGTCGTTGCTGGTGAACGCGCCGCCGGTGCCGAAGGTGGCGCCCACGTCTTGCACCAGCATCACCGACTTATCGCAGGTCGTGGTGTAGGGCTGCGTCTTGGTGTCCACGTCCACCTTGTCGCAGACCAGGCGCTGCTGGGGAGGTTTGTTGTCACTGTGCTGGATGAAGGCGCCCAGCAACTTGAGACCATCCCTTTCGTAGGTCGGGCGGCCATTGGCGGTGTCGAGTTCCTTCCAGCTCCAACCTTCCTCGTCCTTACCAACTTCGGTCATTTTGTGCCAGGAGAACTTTCGAACAATGGTCGCGGGATCGAAGGTATGAGTCCCGGTTGGCCCTGAGCCGGCTATCACGTTCTCGGGACAATTGTGACACTCCACGCGAACCGGGAACCACGCGTCGGCATAGTATCCCAAGGCCCACATCAGGCGTGTCGAAACGATTTCGGCATACACCTCATTATCGTCGGCGCCGAACTTGACCTTGACGGGTTGTTCGTCCATGTCAGGGGTCAAGGTCTGGACTTGGCCGTTAACGCTTTCGACGCTGGTGATCTTGCACTCGAACTTGGGCGTGTTGCCACCCATTTTCGAGCCGGGTGTAGCGAAGTCGCAGATCACTTTGTCATTGAAGTGAAGTTGAAATTGTTTCTTGTCCTGGTCGGGACCCTCCATGATATTGGCCTCGGAGACTGCCCTTGGAACAAACAGGGCAGCAGCATGCATGGCCTGCAGGCGGTCCTTCGCCGAATAGAATGCCTTCTGCACCTTCTGATCGTCAGGTGCCGGCTGGGCACTCTGGGCGAATGTGTTGCGACCGAGAGCTCCAACTAAAATCAGAACGGACAGCGAAATTCGCCAGACGATGGCGCTGTGACAAAGCGAAATCAGCCAGCCGCGAGAACTGCCTGGCCGAGCTTTGTGACTGTTTGCTCGTGGGTACCAATGCCTGTTGCGTTCGATTGGTTCCAGCGTGCCTAAGGTTGAAGCGGATGCGAAACTGGGGCTCACAGGGCTCCTCCTTGTTTGTCTTGGGCGAAGGATTGGTTGTGCCTTGACCGGAGTTTAATGTTGAGGAACGGTACGCCCTTATTGAGCCTCTGTCAAGAGTCCTATGCCTTCGATTCTACCTTTCAGCAGGCCCAAATAATTCTGGGGCAACCATCGCGGAATTGGCGTTAAAATCTCTGCTGGCAAACTCCTGCCGGGAAGGAATGGTCATGCTCTTCGTTACTTTGCATGGCGGTAAGCCCGAAAACAACCCGCACAAAAACAATGTGCAGGCCTTCGATAAAGACGGCAACAAGATCACCCCCAGCGTGCTTGAAGACACACCGGGCGTGATACTGGATGAGCTGCGCGGCATCTACCGCTTCGGAAACTATCTGTATGTCGTCAATGCTAATAAAACGCAGAATAGCGTGCTTTGCTATCAAGGGTCGGGTACGAGTTATCGATTCGTCGGAAAGTTCGTGTCTCCGGAAACCTGCAAAGGGATTTTGCATCCGTTTGACCTTACATTTGACGGTGCCGGGTACTGCTACGTAACGAGCCAGGATACAAACGTGGTTACACGCCTGGTGGTTTCGGCCGACGGCAAGACTGGCAAGCCCGCACCAGTGGCTCCGGCGCTTCCCGCGGACGGCAAGTTTCTGTCGGGAACGTTTGTGGCCTCGAGCGTTGGCAACCTGGGTGCGCCGACCGCGCCCGTGCCGACTCCGGCTGGCCTGGAATACTCCGATGAAGGACAAAAGAAGCATTCTGTCCGAGGAGTGGTGTGGGCGAACAATGCACTCTATGTTGTCGACCAGCCGGCTGCCCGCGTCAAAGTCTACGACAAGAACGGAAAATTTCTGGGACAGAGCAATGTCATGCAAGAGTTGGTGCATCTCGTGGTGCACAACGGCAGCTTGTACGTCAGCGGGGGAAACGAAGTATTCACCGCGAAGCTCTCTCAGCCGGCCGGCAATTTCACATTGACGGCAATCGAAGGCCTGCAAATCAAGAACGGCTGCGGGATGGCGTTCGGCGACTCAGGGCATTTTGCCATCGCAAGCCGCACAGAAAACCTCATTCTGAAGTTCGATGCCAACTTCAAGCCGATTAAGTTTACGTGCGAACTGCCTGACAATCCGGAATTTCTATTACACGTTTAGAAAATTTGTAGGTCCGCTTCTCGCTACTGCTTCCTAGTACTACTGTGTTATAAGAAGCCTCGCAGGCAGCAGGGACACCTGGGCAGGGAGCGGGCCAAGTGGGTGGCGATCAGGCGGCGCAGGGTGGCAATCGAGGATGGATTATGCCGTTCGGT
>Ga0187864_10004816_pt1 | contig 10386 bp, 9 predicted proteins | sample June2016WEW_11_4_FD_132985 | JGI IMG/M metagenome (GOLD analysis project Ga0187864, IMG submission 132985) | Peatland microbial communities from SPRUCE experiment site at the Marcell Experimental Forest, Minnesota, USA - June2016WEW_11_40 | ecosystem: Environmental > Terrestrial > Soil >... | reverse complement strand
GTGCTCGCCTTCCTCCCCGGGCGGCTCCAGGTGGTCGTCGCCGATCACGGTGAGGGCTTCGACGTCGGGGCCACCGAGGCGCGCCTCGGACGCACCCGCGCCCTCGGGCTTATCACCATGCGCGAGCGGGTGGAGAACGTCGGCGGCACCTTCGAGATCCGCAGCGCCCTCGGCGCGGGATCGGAGGTGCGGGCCGCCTTCAGCACAGCCTGGCACTAGGCGGCGCTCGGGACGTCCATCTCGGCGTCGGCTCCGCTGCTCGGTCGGTCACGCACGTCGGTGCGCTCCCTCCTTTCGCTGCTCGCCTCCTTGATCTGAACGCCCCGGACGCCGCCGCGGGCTCCAGCCGCCCAGGGCTGTGCCGGCGCGTCCGCCGCTCGCCGCGCTCAGCCGGTGAGGGCGGCCAGGGCCTGGTAGCGGCCGATCTCGGGCCGGTGGGTGCGCTCCCGCTTCAGCTCGTAGAAGGACTCCGTGGTGAGCAGCCAGGCGACCCGGTCCCAGAGCTCGCCGGCGGCCTCGCCGGTGATCCGGGTGTCGACCACCGGGCCGAAGGTGGGCGCGGCGTCGCCGAGCACCAGGGTGGGAACGCCGAAGGCGCCGCGCTCCGCGATCGCGCGGTGCTCCGCCAGCAGCTCGTCCAGGGTGGTCGGGTCGCTGCCGGCCGCCTCCGCGAGCCCCGGGTCGAGGCCGGCGGCGGTGAGCGCGCGACTCAGCATCCCCTGATCGTCGAGGGGTTCGCCCCGCTCGTGATGGGCCTCGCCCAGCTCGGTGTAGAGGCGCGCGACGGCGTCGTCGCCGCCCGCCCTCCGGGCCGCGACCAGCACCCGCAGGGCGACCTCGCCGGCGCCGTGACTGCGGCGGTGGCCCTCGTCCGTGTCGGAGCTCCGGTTGACCTCGGCCAGGTCGAACAGCCGGGTGGTGACCCGGATCGGGCGGACCTTCTCGACCTCGGCGAGCCAGCGGGAGGTCAGCCAGGCCCAGGGGCAGGCGGGGTCGATGTGGATGGTGACGTCGGCAGTGTTCGTCATCCTCCCACCATACACGGAGGCCTCCGCGCGGCTACGATGCCACCGTGGTCGCCGCGATGCACCGTCTGGAGACCGCCGACGGCACCGTCGTGGCGGAGCGCTGCGCGGTCGCCGGCTCCTTCCTGAGCCGGTTTCGTGGCCTGATGTGGCGCCGCGATCTCCCGGCGGGGGAGGGGCTCTGCATCCAGGACTGCGGCTCGATCCACATGTTCTTCATGCGCTTCCCGCTCGACGTCGCCTTCGTGGACGCCGAGGGCCGGATCCTGCACGCCTGCCACACCATCCGGCCCTGGCGCGTCTCCCGCATCGTCTTCGGGTCCAAGGCCGCCCTGGAGCTGCCGGCGGGTACCCTGCGCAGTCACGGCCTCGATCGGGGCTCGGTCCTCAAGCTGGTCTGAACAGATCATGCGCGTCTCCATCGTCACCGGTCACCGTGTCCCCCCCGACACCCGGGCCTACGCCGAGGCGAAGCTGCGCCGGCTCGAGCGCCACGCCAGCCTCCACGACCTCGACCTCACCGTGGAGCTGTCCACCCCGCTGATGCCGGCGGCGTCGGCCGAGATCGTCCTTCACGTCCACCGCACCCGGCTGGCCGCGCGCTGCGAGGCGGCCAACGTCCACGAGGCGATCGACGGCGTCATCGACAAGGCGGACGAGCAGGTCCGCCGCCTCCGCGACCGGGTCACCGACCGCAAGGGGCGGATCCGGGCCGACGCCGAGCCGCCCCGCCCGTGAGCTGAGCCGGACGGTCCGGCGACCGGGTCGCGCTCGCCTTTCCGGTTGAGGGTTGAGGCGGCCGGCCGGCTGGTACGATCCAGCTCGGCACGGGTCCGTCGCACCCGATCAGGGTGGTTGACGACCTCCGCCCCACGTCATCATGGAAGCCCGGAGCCCCTGCTCGGAACCCCGAGGGGCCCGCTAGGAAAGCGTCATGTCCCTGTTCAGCAAGGTGCTCGGCGACCCCCACAAGCGGGAGATCAACCGCCACATGCGGGTCGTCGAGGAGATCAACGGCCTCGAGGACGAGATGCGCGCCCTCTCCGACGAGGAGCTTCGCCACAAGACCGACGAGTTCCGCGAGCGCCTCGGCTACGAGGGGGCCGACATCAGCTTCGGTCAGACCTACGCCGAGGACCTGGACGTGCTCGGTGAGACTGCGGACCGGGCCGCCGCCGAGTTCGCGAGCGGCGAAGTGAGCGCCGAGAGCGAGGCGGAGATCGAGCGCCAGTTCGCCCGCCGGGAGAGGAAGGAGCGCGACTCGGAGCAGGCGGAGCGGCTCGACGAGATCCTCCCCGAGGCCTTCGCGGTGGTGCGCGAGGCCGCCCGCCGGGTTCTCGGGATGCGCCATTTCGACGTCCAGCTGGTGGGGGGCATCGTGCTCCACGACGGCAAGATCGCCGAGATGAAGACCGGTGAGGGCAAGACCCTGGTGGCCACCCTGCCCCTCTACCTCAATGCGCTGCTGGGCAAGGGCGCCCACCTGGTCACCGTCAACGACTACCTGGCCCGCCGCGACGCCGGCTGGAACGCACCCGTGTACCACTTCCTGGGGATGAGCGTCGGGGTCATCGCCGGCCAGAACCTCTCCTTCGTCTACGACCCCGACTTCCTCGACGAGACCCATCCCGACGCGCGCCTCCAGCACCTTCGCCCCTGCACCCGGCGCGAGGCCTACGCCTGTGACATCACCTACGCGACCAACAACGAGCTGGGCTTCGACTACCTGCGCGACAACATGGCGATGACCGTTGAGCAGTGCGTCCAGCGCCGGCTCCACTACGCCATCGTCGACGAGGTCGACTCGATCCTGATCGACGAGGCGCGTACCCCGTTGATCATCAGCGGCCAGGCCAGCGAGCCGACCGAGAAGTACTACACCTACGCCCGGCTGATCAAGAACCTGGTCGCCGAGGAAGACTACACGAGCGACGAGAAGACCAAGTCGGTGACCCTCACCGACGAGGGCGTCGCCAAGCTCGAGAAGTGGACCGGTATCAGCAACATCTTCGACATCGAGCACGCCATCGAAGCCCATCAGGTGAACCAGGCGCTCCGCGCCGCGGTCCACTACCAGCTGGACCGGGAGTACATCATCCGCGACGGCGAGGTGGTGATCGTCGACGAGTTCACCGGCCGGACCATGCCCGGACGGCGCTGGAGCGACGGCCTGCACCAGGCGATCGAGGCCAAGGAGGGGGTCCAGGTCCAGCAGGAGAACATCACCCTGGCGACCATCACCTTCCAGAACTTCTTCCGCCTCTATCACAAGCTGGCGGGGATGACCGGCACCGCCATCACCGAGGCCGAGGAGTTCGACAAGATCTACAAGCTGGAGGTGGTGCCCATCCCCACCAACCAGCCCATGATCCGGCGCGACGAGGCCGACCTCGTGTACCAGACCGAGGCCGCCAAGTTCAAGGCGGTGGTGGACGACATCGTGGAGCGCCACCAGGCCGGGCAGCCGGTGCTGGTGGGCACCACCAGCATCGAGAAGTCGGAGCGGCTCTCCCGCCTGCTCGAGAAGCAGGGGGTGATCCACAACGTCCTCAACGCCAAGCAGCACGAGCGTGAGGCGGTGATCATCACCGAGGCCGGCCAGCCCGGAGCGGTCACCATCGCGACCAACATGGCGGGCCGCGGAACCGACATCGTGCTCGGCGAGGGCGTCGCCGATATCGGGGGCCTCTACATCATCGGCACCGAGCGGCACGAGTCACGCCGGATCGACAACCAGCTCCGAGGCCGGGCCGGGAGGCAGGGCGACCCCGGGGAGACCAGATTCTTCCTGTCCTTCGAGGACGACCTGCTGCGCGTCTTCGGCGGTGAGCGGATCCAGGGGCTCATGGGCCGGCTGCACGTGGACGAGGACGTCGCCCTCGAGTCCAGGATGTTCACCCGCCAGATCGAGGGCTCCCAGGCCCGGGTCGAGGGCTACCACTTCGACACCCGGCGCCACGTCGTCGAGTACGACGACGTCATGAACAAGCAGCGCGAGATCATCTACGGCGAGCGGCGCAAGATCTTGGAGGGGGTCGACACCCGGGCCAACTTCATCAGCATGATGGAGCACGTCGTGGCCGAGGAGGTCCCCACCTTCTGCGAGGGCCGGAACCGCGAGACCTGGGACCTCGAGGGGCTCTGGGATCGGATGCGCCAGTTTGCCGGCCCGCTGCTCCCGGCGGTCGCCGAGGTCGACCTGAGCTCGTTGGGGGAGAGCGTCCCCGAGGTGATCGAGACCGTCGTCGGAGAGCTGACCTCGATCTACGAGGAGCTGGAGGAGAAGCACGGCGCCGAGCTGATGCGGCGCGCCGAGCAGCTCGTGATGCTCAGCGTCATCGACGAGAAGTGGCGTACCTACCTCACCCAGATGGAGCACATGCGCGAGTCGATTGGCTTCCATGGCTACGGCCAGATGGACCCGCTGGTCGAGTACAAGCAGGAGGCCTACCACTCCTTCCAGGACCTGATGGCGGAGATTCAGCGGGACATCGTCCGGTTCCTCTACACCATCAAGTTCGAAGCCCTTCAGCCGCCCCAGGAGCCGCCACCGTCCGAGGCCGCCTCCGGGGAGACCGCGCCGCCCTCACCCCGTCCCGACCAGCCTGGCGTGGGTCGCTCCGCGGAACCCGAGGCGGCTCCTCCGCCGGCCCGCCCGGCCGCGGCCGCCGCCAGCGGCTCCTTGGCCCGGGCCACGGTGAGAGGGGGCGGCTCGGTGCCGGCGCCTGCGACCGGCGTCGCGTCGTCGCCCGTCCCCGCCGTGGCCCCCCCGTTCACCCCCGTGCCCGCTCCCACCCCGATCCCCGAGCCCGCCCCCGCCCCGGTCGGCGCCGGCACGGCACCGGCGAACGCCCCCGCCCGCCGTGGCGTGACCATCCCGGGGGTCGCCGGGATGCTGCCCCAGACCCGGGTGCGCAACGTGGTGGAGAGCTCCGCCGTGGGCACCCGCCGCACCGACGGAAGCGGGACGCAGCAGGGCGCCAACGGCAGGGGCTCGCCGCGCAAGATGGGCCGCAACGAGCGCTGCTGGTGCGGCAGCGGCAAGAAGTACAAGTATTGCCACGGCGTCTAGTGGAGATCGGGAAACCCCTTCAATAGCAGGCAGATTGGGTCAGGCTGTGCCAGCCCGTGCCAGCAAATGGCACAGTGAAAGGCACAGTTGTGGTAGCCTCCGGCCACCATGGCGGCGATCGAGCGGCACCGGCACAAGGGGGACGGGTACCGGCGCGACGACGGCCTCTGGGTCATCCGGGTCCAGCTGGCGGACGGGAAGCGGGTCGCCTGCTACGGCCGGACCCTGGCCGAGGCCCGACGCAAGGCCGAGGCGAAGAGGGGGGAGTGGCGGCCGGCCGCCGAGGCCTCGGTCGCGTCCTTTGCCCAGGACTGGCTGAGCGAGCGGCGGACCTCGATGAAGCCCCAGGGGTGGGCCACCTATGAGCGGACCCTCCGGCTCCACGTCCTCCCGGTGCTGGGCGACGTTCCCCTGGCCAAGGTCACCGAGCGCCACCTCGCCGATCTCTACGGCCGGCTGGCTGCCCAAGGGCTGGCCGGGTCCTCCGCCAACTTCGTCGGCGTGATCCTCAAGGCTCTCCTCAACGACGCGGAGAAGCGGTCGCTCATCCAGCGCAACCCGTCGCGCAACGTCCGGCTCCCACGCAAGGTCTACACCCGGGAGAAGGTGATCCTCGACGCCGCGGAGGCCAGGCGGTTGATCGAGGCGGCGAAGGGGGAGGGGTTCGCGGCCCTCTACACCCTGGCCCTCACCACCGGAATGCGCTCGGGCGAGATCCGCGCCCTGCGCTGGCGGGACATCGACCTCGAGGGTGCCCGCGTCCTGGTCCGCGGGACGGTCACCACCCGGATCGGCGGAGGCCGGATCATCGACACCCCCAAGACCACCCGGAGCCTCCGCGACATTCCGATCCCGCAGGTCACCGTCCAGGCTCTGGCGGCCCACCGGGCAAGGTCAGCGCCGGCGGACGGGATGGTCTTCCCGGGGAGCGACGGGACCCTCATGCACTCCCAGACCCTCGGCCGGGCCTTCCACACCCACCTGGAGCGGGCTGGGCTGCCGCCGATGACCTTCCACGCGCTCCGCGATGCGGCGGCCACGCTGATGCTCCAGGGCGGTGTCCCCGCCCATGTGGTGAGCCGCATCCTCGGCCACGCGTCGGAGGCGATCACCCTCTCCGTCTACGCGCATGTCACCCGCGGCATGGAGGCCCAGGCGGCCGCCGCCGTCCAGGCCATCTTCGGGTAGGGGGGAGGTGCCGCCTCCTGGTGGGGATATCCACAAGCCACTAACTCGCATTCTGCGAGAGTTACAGGCGTCTCTATGTCTGATAGTATGAGGCCGACACATCGCACAGGGCGGGAGTTGTTGGTATGACGATATCTCAACCGGCCGGCATCGGCTCTCGAGGTCGCTCTGAGTTGGCCGCAGTCCTTGGAAACGGGCAGCGGTTCGTTCGGCCCGCCGATGTCGCCTCCAAGCTGGGTATCGACCCCCAGGACGCGGCCAAGAGGCTTTCCCGTTGGACATCGGAGGGCTGGCTCCGAAGGGCGCGGCGTGGCCTGTATATCCCGGTCCCGCTCGATGCGAGCAATCCCGCAGCTTGGTCGGAAGATGCGCTGGCCGTGGCCGCAGCCGTCTGGTCGCCCTGCTACTTCACGGGATGGACGGCTGCCAGCTACTGGTCGCTGACGGAACAACTGTTTCGCACCACGGTGCTGAAGACGAGCCAGCGAGTTCGAAGTTCGACAGTGGTCCTTCTTGATCACGAGTATCTCGTCCGACATGTACCAACCCCCGCAATGACGTGGGGGCTCAAGACCGAATGGCAGCGGGAACTCCGACTCAAGATGGCGGACCCGGCCCGGACGGTCATAGACGTCTTGGACGAGCCACGGCTCGGTGGCGGCATTCGCCACTGTGCCGAGATCCTCGCCACGTACCTGCACGACCACGATGCGGGGCTCCTCATCGAATATGGCGATCGCCTCGGCAACCGGACAGTCTTCAAGCGGCTCGGTTACCTGTTTGAAACGCTCCACCATGACAACCCCTCCCATATCGCAGCCTGCCGCGCACGACTCCCAGAAGGAGTGTCAGCGCTCGATCCGGACGGGCCGCCCAAGGGGGCACGACTGATGCGATGGCGGCTTCGCCTCAACGTTGAAGTCCACGCTGAGGTGCCGACGTGATCCCGTCGCGCGAGATTCTTGATCTCCGCGCCGAATGGTCACTCGATCCGGGAATCATCGAGAAGGACTACGTCCTCGGGTGGCTTCTGGCCGGGATAGCGACTCAGCCGCTGCTCGCCCAATCGTGGGTGTTCAAGGGTGGCACGTGCCTTCGGAAGTGCTACTACGAGACGTATCGCTTCTCGGAGGACCTCGATTTCACCATCGTGAACAGCGGCCCCGAGGCGCCAGAGGACCTGGTACCCATCTTCCAGTCGATTCGTGACTGGTTGCAAGAAGAATCGGGAGTCAGCCTCGTGGTTGACGGCACTTCATTCCGACGCCGACGGAATTCGCGAGGCAAGCCGACCACTCAAGGTCGCGTTGCCTATCGCGGGCCAAGTGCTCCTCGGCAGCTTCCCAAGGTGAAGATCGACATCACAAGCGATGAGGTCCTCGTCCTCCCCGGGGTCTTCCGGCCGATTGGGCACCAATACAGTGACGCACTCCCCACGGGGCAAGGAGCCTTCTGCTACTCACTCACTGAGGTCTTCGCCGAGAAGCTTCGCGCGCTCGCGGAACGATGCCGGCCTCGCGACTTGTATGACGTGGTTCACATGCATCGTCACCCGGACTTGATTGGGCGAGCTGCGGATGTTGCGGAGGTGCTCGCCAGGAAGTGCCGCCATGCTGACATCGAAGTGCCAACACTCGAAAGCATTCGTTCCTCGCCCTTTCGTGATGAGATAGAGGCCGAGTGGACGAACATGCTCGCTCACCAGCTTCCCAGCCCGCTGCCACCCTTCAGTGGCTTCTGGGATACGCTCGATGCCGTCTTCGCGTGGCTCGCGGGAGAGGTTTCCTCTCCAGCTCCCCCGCGCGTCCAACGAGGGGACCTCGATCCCGAGTGGGTTCCCCCAAAGGCGATCACTTCCTGGCGTCGAGGGTTCCCTATGGAACTGATCCGGTATGCAGGCGCCAACCGCCTCAAGGTGGACATCGACTACCGGGCCGAAGATGGCCGCCAGGGCCCGCGTCGCGTAGAGCCATATTCACTGCGACGGACCAACGACGGGAACCTCCTCCTGTTCGTGGTGAATGACAGCGGGGCACTGCGAGGCTATCGGGTGGACCGGATCGCCGGAGCGCGGCCGACTAGCGACACGTTTGTCCCGCGGTACCTGGTCGAGTTCTAAGCGCCGCAGTGGTGGATGATCCGGACCAAGGGGCGCACGGCTGCACGCCGTGCCTGTCGACTCCGTTCGGCTTCTGGGCTCACGACGTGGGTCGCCTGAGGTCACGGAGGTGCTCGGCAGCCTCTTCCCCGCGGACACCGAGATGGCGCAGGTCGGCGAAGATCCGCGGCCAGGGGGCGAGCCACAGACCATCGGTGTCTGTGGTGAGATGGCGCATTCCAGCGCTCGGGAACGGTCGGAGGATCAATCGGCCGCCGGTCATCGGCTCGCGACCGCCAGCCTCGGCCACAAGGCGCAACGCGGGCTCGGTGCGGGCGTCGACAAAGACGTCGGCGGAGGAGACAGTGGTCAGCAAGGGGGCAACAAGGCTGGCGGCCATCGCGCCGGTCAGCGCCCAGCTGATGCGGCGCTGAGCCCAGCGGTCACCCAGATCCCGGAGTTCCGCAGCGGGATCGCGCCAGAGTATTCCAACCTCCAGCCGCAGCGGCGGGGCGAGGCGTGCCGCAGCGTCCGCGTAGTCGTCCAGCAGTCGGTCCCACTCGGCGACCCTCCGTGCCGCATCCGGGCCACGCCGCTTCTCCGCTACCAACAGGCCGCGCGTCTCGAGGAACGCCAGGCCTACCTGTGCCGACCTCGGCGAGTACCCGGTCGCTCGGGATATCGCGTCCACGGTCCCTCGAACGCCGGAGAGGAGGGCCTCCGAGATTCCGAGGGTGGACGGGCGCCAGCCGCTCGGCTCGGGGGTAAACCGGTGCGAGCCGCTTCGTGCGACGAGAAGCGTCGGCGTGCTGATCTCTGCGGCGCCGCTCTCATCGAGCCAGCCGACGGAGTGAAGCCGGGCGACTTCCTGCGCTCCTGGTGACATCTGGGGGGCGATGACCACGTCGGGAAGCGGCCGCTGGTTCAAGGCGTTGGTGAGATCGCGAGGCCAGCCGCGCGGCACCCACCGCACGGAAAGGCGCCTCCCGTTCAGGCGCAGCACGCTGTCTGCGCCGGACTCGCCCAGGATCTCCACCTGGGCAGTCGGCGGCAGGACGCCGCGGAGCGCTGCCACGACGCGCTCCGCACGGGGAGAGGAGCCGACTTTTAGACTAGCCATGAAGCATAGTATACTGATGCAGTATAGTAAGAGATAGAGTAGTCATTCGTCGGATCCATCACTCGGTCGACCGCAGACCTATCCTGCGGCTCTCCGCACCGGCCGTCGATGCCAGCGGGAGGCGCCGGCTGCGAAGTCGCGGATCGCCTGATCACTGATCCGCGCCGACCCTCGGATGTGCGCGACGGGAAGGGTGCCATCGTCGACCAGGCGCCAGACCGTCCGCACGCTGACGCTCAGCATCCGGGCTGCCTCGGGGACAGTCCGCAGCAGCGGGGCGACACGGGTTCGGCCCGTGCCCATGGGGAGCGGCTCGACGAGAGGCTGCTGCACGGTGCCATCCCAGCAGCCGGCGCGTACGAATCGCGTACGAGTCGTCGACGGGCCCCGTGCCCTCACCGCAGCGAGCGACGAGTACGCAGCACACGCTGCGTACGTCACGGCGCTGGTGTGACGTGATCGTGGGTACAGACGCAATCTCTCGAAGCGTGTGAGCGTACAGACGCGCTTGTCGGTGGCCGTTTGCGCGTACAGGAGCGTATGCGGCGATCTGGTCCGTTACAACCTTGTCACACACCATGTCTGCAGGGTCGACGAGCACCCTCCGCCTCGTACGCGGCGGCATCCGCAGGTTTGCTCGTCTTGAGCCCTCCCTGATGCGCTGGCGGAGGTAGACACGGCGCGCCGGCCCCTCCGGCGTGGCCCACCCGTCTGCGAAAGGTCTGACCCCGGCGAGGCGCACGACGTGACGGGCTCAGAGCTCCTAGAGTGTACGGCTCTCAAGATGAGGCGACAGGAGCGGCTCACCGGGGCCTCATCTTTCTAGCACCGTGGACCAGAGCTGCGGGGGTGAGCCCGCGGTTGTGGATGCCGGTGTGGGCGC
>Ga0187864_10004809_pt1 | contig 10408 bp, 5 predicted proteins | sample June2016WEW_11_4_FD_132985 | JGI IMG/M metagenome (GOLD analysis project Ga0187864, IMG submission 132985) | Peatland microbial communities from SPRUCE experiment site at the Marcell Experimental Forest, Minnesota, USA - June2016WEW_11_40 | ecosystem: Environmental > Terrestrial > Soil >... | reverse complement strand
TGTCTACGCTTCGTAGGGGTGGTTACCCACCCACCACGCAAGACTCGCTTCCGGCTACTGGTCCAGCTCTACCGGACGGGATTGGTTACCCGCAGGGTTCCATCTGAAAGGTTTCAAGCTTACGACTATCCTCCTTTCCCGAGCTTTCTTGGCGCGAGGTCAGACCGATTTAGAATTTTCTCCGCTCAGGCCGAGGGCGAGTTCCAGTGCCACGAGATCTCGCCTCGCGTTCGATTGGGTCTGGAGCAGAGCAGAGCGGCGAATCGCGACGACAGGTTAGGGAGTCTCTCGGGGTGGGAGAGGCCGAGGATCGGCACGAGCTCGGCGCGGGTGGGCTCGGTATGGTGCTTCGCCAGGCAGGCGAGGGCGGCGCGGGCCTGCGAGCGGGAGCCACGCGCGGCGAGTTGGCCCCGGTCGACCCCGTACCGGCTGCACACCGCCTCGATCACCCGGGCGAGACCCAACCCGCGAAGCAGGCGCCACTCCCGGCGCAGGTCGCGATGGGCCTGATCGCCGTGGCGCTGGCGCAGGCGATCCAGGAATCGCTCACTGCCGAGGAGCCAGCCATGCCGTGCCTCGGACCACGGAGGGGCAGGCCGGGTGGTCAGACCGGCCGCCACGAAGCGACGGTAGGATGCCTCCGGATCGGTCCGTCCGAACTCGCCGGCCCAGGCCGCAAGCAGCGCGTCGTAGGCCACCCAGTCCAGGCGATCGCGGCGGCGGAAATACCCAGGGCAGCTCGACCATATCCAGGCCTCCGGCGTCGCGGCCAGGCCGGCCCGGACGGGGTTGAGATGGACGTAGCGGGTCAGGACCCAGAGATACGTCTCGTCCTCGACCAGTTCGGTCCGGTAGCGTCCCTGGAAGAGGTGCCCGCAATGCCGGTGGCGGCGAGCCCACCCATTGGCGTACGACGAGAGGAACAGTTGCATTCCCTTGGCGAGGTTGGGGCGAGGCGTTTTGAGGACCAGGTGGAGGTGATTGGTCAAGCGGACGAAGGCATACAGCGACCATCCCGACCGCCTGACCGCGCGCTCCAGGCAAGCCACCAGCCGCACGCGAGAAGTCGTTGGGTTCCACCCTCCTATGGGCCTGTTCAGGAAGGAGGCAGTTCCTGAGAAACCGACGTTCCTTTGGTGACCATCAACGGCCCGATCCTGATGAGGCCGGAGCGTTCGCAGCGCAGCGGATGAATTCCTGCAGGTCTCGATCGGCTTGGGCCGCCAACCGATGTCCCGCATTCCGGTACGCCTGCTGACGATAAGTGAGGAACTGTTCCGACCACGGGACGTGTGGTTCGAACGACTCCACGAATTGCGCTACCGTGGCCGGGCCGAGTTCCTCCGCAATGACGCAAGCCGTGGCGCGCCGATTTTCATCGGCAGAATAGGCGGCGAAGGGTTCGCCGAACGCCTGCAACAGCTTGGGGGCCTGTCTTGGATCCGCCTTGGCCACCCGGATCGCCGCGTCGAATGTCTTCACGCGTATATGGTCCAGTACCCAGGGATCGCTGCGCAATCGCCGGAGCGCCGTCGCCAGTCGTTCACCGGACTCGCTGAATTTCCGCTGCCTCCAGGCGAGAATCCCTTGGAGCGCTGCCGCTTCGGTGGGCAGGTGATTGCGAAGTTGTTCTATCAGCGGTTCAGCCTTGCTGTTCCCCGATTCGGCATAGAGGTGGGCGATCACAGCCAGTTCGGTGAGGCACGGCGTGGAATGCGGCAAACTTTCCCAGGCAACCAACATTCCCCGAGCGTCCTTTGCAACGTACCGTTCGAGGACGTTGTCGTATGCTCCCTCGTTCAATGCGAGGTCATCTGCGGAGAGTTTCTTTCCGCCACGGACCACCGCATCCCATTGACGGCCCAGCGCCACCGCTTTCCAATCGACGGTGCCGCCACTCACCGGAGGCCTGTGGTCGCCGATTTCGACTGATTGACGGTACAAGGCCCCGGTGGCATCCCAGTCGGTGCGTCCCAACGTTCGCGCGAAGCCGTACTCGACTTCGTTATGGTCATCGGTGTTGATCGCGGCAAAGTCCCCGCCGATGAAATGATCGACCAGCGCCGCACCGCCGACATAATGGGAGAACATCCCCTCCAGATCGGCGGTGTGCCAGGCACAGGGCAAAGCGGAGGCGAAGGGCTCAGCCGCCACCTTGCTTCGCAGCACAGGAACCGAGTATGCCGGTCTTTGTTGGGAACCGACCAGAACCAAGTCCCCAAGCTTGCTCTGCCACACCTCGACGTGCGGGAATACGGATTTGAAAGTGGCCAATACAGTTCGCATCGTGCGCCGGTCAATTTCATAGGCCTGGACCCACTGGACGAACATCCCTCCGTCGTTCAGGCGATCGCGGCCGGCAAGATAGAATTCCCGGGTGAAAAGATTGGCGATTCCATTGCGGTAAGGGTTGGAAGGCTCGCAGACAATCAGGTCGTAACGCCCGGCGGTCGTCAGCAGCACTTCCCGTGCGTCGTTGAAGATCAGTCGTACCTTGGGGTTCGCCAGGACGTCGCGATTGACCTCGCGGCATCGGGTCGCCATTTCTTGGACCGCTGGCTCCAACTCGACGACATCGACGTGCTCGATCGGCGGTACTTCCGCCAGCCAACCGGCTGTCTCTCCCGTTCCCAGGCCGACAACAAGTGCGGTTCGCGGCTGAGGATGGAGCGCGCCGCCGATAAGGCCCAGCATGATCTGCGTGCCCACGTCTTGGATGGCGTTGCCGTCGCACATGCCATTGACGTAGAACGCCAGAGCGTCCGAGCCGACGATGGCAACGCTCGATTCGACGCCGTCTTGCTCCCAAAGGACCGAGCGTCGAATCTCGTTTTCCCAATCGTGCAAGTCGTTGGGGTCCGTGAGCATTCTCATCCGCGCGACGCGTCCCGCCCCCACGGCGCCGTGCCGCCAGACGGCAGTCGGGCCCGGACAGGCGATCATACCGGCGGCGACGATCCCGGCTCCCACGGTCGCGATCGCCCAAACCCGACGTCTTGCCAGTTGCCAGGCGTAAGCGAAGACGGAAACGCCGAGGACCGCCAAAAGGGCCGCGACCGAGCGCCAGACGCCCGGCGCGGAGAGCAGAGGCAAGAAGCCGAATCCACCGGCCAGGGACCCGCAAATTGCTCCCACGGTGTTCCAGCTACATGCGAGCCCAAGGTGCTTGCCGACGTCTTTGTCGCCCTGGCCCAGCAGGCCGATGAGCAGGGAGAATTGCAGTCCACTGACAAAGGCTGCGGGCAAGATTACGACTGACGCGATCACGGCCCAGCCCCCCACTTCGCCCAAGAAATGCGATGTGTTGGCCTCACGAAGCGTGGCTGCCAGAATCGCCAGGCGATCGCCCAAGGCGAAGGGAACCGCGATGCAGCACGCCTCCAGGACGCTAGTGAAGGCGAGACCGTGGAGCGAGAGCGGCGCGCGCCGGAAGAACATGGCATAGGCCGCCGCGCCCAGCCCGATGCCCGTCAATGCCACCGCGAGTATCAACCCGAACGTGAAGGTGGTCCCGCCGAGAATCGGGCAAAGCATGCGGTACCAAACGAGTTCCATGAGGAAGAACGCGAAGCCTACGATACCGGCCACGCCATAGACGATGTACGCCGGGAACGAGGGCGGGCGAACTTGTTCGTTCGCAGTGCGCGTTTTCGTTCTCGCCGCATTCCTCGCAATCTGCCGCATCGACGCCGGACCGCCGCGGCGAACGGCGTAGCGTGAGAGCGCCAGCGCGGACAGTGCAGTGCCTATGTTGATGAGACATGCCAGCCAAAGCGTTTTCCGCGTGCCGAAGAACTCCAGGGCAAAGAACGTGCTGCCCAGCGCTCCCACCACCGCCCCCAGCGTGTTCACGCCGTAAAGCAGTGCGGCACCGCGACGCTGGCGATCCTCGCAAACCGTCACCGCACGGACCGCCGCCGGCAAGGTCCCGCCCATCAGAAACGTGGGAATGCCGAGAACGAGTGCCGAAATCGCCAGCCGCACGGCGGTAGCCACCGGAAAGCCAAGCGCAAGCTGCCCTCCCATGGAAATATAAAGGCCATGCAACACGTCGATCACCAAAGGACTCAAGGCGGCCGCCAGAGCGATCGAGAGTTCCAGCAGGGCGTACAAGGCCAACGGGCTCCTGGCGCGATCCGCCCGTTTCCCCAGCACGGCATTGCCTATGCCCAGTCCCCCCATGAACACAGCCAACACGGCGGACGATGCAGCGGTGGAGGCACCGAACACCAGCCGGAGTTCACGGAACCAAGACGCTTGAAAGATTAGCGCGCACACCCCCGACAAGAACAGCAGCCCGGCGACGGGTACCAGCGCTGCGTGTTGCACGGGTGGACTGGCCGACAGCGCGGGTACTTGCCGTGTGGCAACGGCCCCCAGACGCGTCATCGGCATATTGCAGACCGTTTGTCCGCGGTTCTCCTTTGCCATTGAACCACCCTTCTCGAATCGCTAATCCAAAATCGTTCAAGCCAAGGGGATCGTCGCAACCGATAACAGGCTGGGGAGCAGTGAGAAGGTCGGCTGGCCGGCAAAGTGAGCTTCGATGGCGGCGGCCAGGAATGCGATGACGTTGCACCCTGCCGGCGTGTCTCAATCACGGTGAGCAATGGGAATGCGTGGTACGGACGGCAAAGACTATGAATCCCGCCGCGACGATCGCCCACAACCAAGCCTTTTGCTGGCCCTCCTTGGTCGGCGTTTCGTCGCCGCTCAGGTGCGGTTGCTTCCGCAACGTCTGAGCGCCTGTGCCTCCGGCGGCTGACGGGCAATCAATTCCTCGGCAATCTCCAGCAACATGTCTTACACGTAGCCGAAGAAGCCTTTAGTGACCAGATCAGTTTTCCGAAAGCCTTACTTGCTGTCAGCCTGCAAGGCGGCAACGGTTCACCGAACGGACACAATGCTTCACTCGACGTACTCTTGATCTCAAAATAGGTTCTCCCGCACTTTCGATGATGCGGGGCCGCCACCCGGCACACCGGTCTTCTTTTTCCAGGGAATTCTCGGTCGTTCCAGGCCGGAAATCGGCCGACTTCATCGAAAGTGCGGGAGAACCCACGTCTGGTTGCTCCGAGACGTACCGGGTACCCAAGCCCTTGAGGTCATCCCCTCGCGAACCCAGTCCCTGATCGCGTTTCCCGATATTCCACTCAAATCCGCCATGCCGCCAGTGGGCAATGGTCCACCCCCAGCAAGCCGGTAGAACTCCAGAGTAAGTATTAACGCGAACCCGGCCGAATTGCCGACCTATTTCAATGCTAGGGTTCTGCTGTTTGACTTCTTCCCGTCGTGTTGCAGACTGAATGCCAGAGTGTCCCTAACTAGGAATCCCCAATGCACTCTCGCAAGTCTCGGCGTGCTCTTGATCTGGATCTGCGGACGAATAGCCTGGAGTCGCGCCAACTGCTGGCGACTCCGACTGCGACTGTGGCCATTTATCATCGCACCACCGACCTAACCAAAACTGCTCTGGTCCTCGGTGCCGACCAGTACATCATGTGGCCCACTTCCCCGCTCTCCGCCAAGGTCACTCTGACCGAGCCGCTGCGCGTACTGCAGGCCACAGGGTGGACCTTCACAACCAATACGGCGTCCACGTCGCCATCAACGCCCGTTAGCTTCGTTCCCGGCAGTAAGCTTACCATTGCGGCGAAAACCAAGGTGACCTTTCAATACGGGCCAGGAGAAGGCCACTTGCTGAAACTGATCGAGGCCAGGTTCGCGGCCCCACCGCTGCATCCTTGATCGTGATCCGGGCTGAACAACTCTCGGAATCATGCCACATTGGGGTGCCGGGGGGCAGCTCGCCTCTCGGGCACACCCAAATTGGAGCACGATCATGATTCGAGTGCGACTAGTGCACACGACCGAGAATCAGCGCCGACCAGGTGAGTTCCGGCAGAAGTGGACGATCATCGATCACGATGGTACCGAGCATACAGTCATGACGGACGCGAAATGGGGAGATTTCGATCAACGAGACGACAAAGGGCTAAGAAACCGCCGGAAGGCGTAGTGTGGGACATCGAAGCCCATCCGAAATACAGACGCCTCTAACCACAGAGCGACCCCATCCTCCGGATGGGGTCGCTCTGTGGTTCCATGATCTTCATGTCTTCCTGAATCATCTCCGAGGTTTGGTGCCACGACCCCGTGCTTCCGTCGGGGAAGGCCAGCGCAGAACAGCTTACCGCAAAGGTTTACCATCTGGCCGGTTGCGCTACCATGGCCGATCCTACCAGGACGAGCGGTTCTTTTAGCCCTGTGTCGTGTCGTTGTTTACTGAGTTCCTGGCTCCGGCCACATTGGGGGATCTCGCAGGAGAAACTGCCGCTGGATCCGGGGTTCTTCCAGTTCGTCTATAATATCCCCCGACGCGGCAAGGCGTTGCTGGGGCGCTGATCGAACTGCTGGTTGCCCCAACCCCCCGAAACGCAGGTTGAGCGATGATCAAGAGAGGTCCCGACTGTACCCGGAATTTGAATTTCTTCACCTTATCTTCATAAATATAATTCCCCGCCTTTCCGATACAACCATTAACAACCGGGGAATGCGCAAGAAGCCCGTTCCCGCGTTCGGCCGCATACTCCCGCGTCTGCGCGGGCTTCCTTGGCGACCGGCAGGAATGAATTCACAGTCGACACGGTCCCCCCAGGTCTCATCGGGCGGGTAATCTGAACAGGTCCGCGGAGACCAGAAGGAGTTTCTGAACAGCGACTTACGAGAAGCGCCGATAATTCGGCGCCCGTTTAGTTTCTTCCCAAAGGTGGATGGACCTCTTTGGGTTCTTGGGTAAGTTCCACCTGCCACTTGCCCTTGCAAAGTCGAAGAGGCCCGGCGGTCGTGCGCGGGTAGGCGCACAGCTCTTCGGCAATGCTGGGCAAGGGCCAACGCGGCAGGCACTGGCGTGCGAATGGCAGATTCTCAAACAAACCCGGCCATCCGGAAGGATTCTGGTTCATGGTCACACAATTTTTGAAGCAGGTCCTTTGCAGCGCGGCCTTCCTGGTCGTTTGCAGCGCGGCCTTGCTGGTTGTCCCAAGCGTGCTCGAAGCGCAGCAAGTCCCCACCGGGCTGCCGTTCCCCGCTGCGCCAGAGGTTACTGCCCCGCCATCAAACACCGGGGCGCCGCCGAACACCGACGCGGACCTCCGCGCCCGCCTTGAGCGGCTGGAGCGACAGAACCAAGAACTGATGCGTTCGATCCAGGCAATGCAAGCCGGCAACGCTGCAAAGGGCACCGCCAAACCGGCCGGCACCACGCCGCTCGACGAGCACACTGTCAAGTCTTTCGTCGACAACTATCTGATGGAAATGGAGGCCACCAAGACGCAAGAGGAGGACGCGAAGGAGGCGAAACAGGCGCAGGAAGGCCACCGAATCGGTAGCGAGAACTTGAAGATCACGCCCCACTTTGAAAAAACCGGCTTGTTCCTATGGTTTGCGACGCCCGACGAGGACTTCACCATGCACCCCGGCATCTGGGCTCAATGGGACAACGTGTGGTTTGGCCAGTCCAACTACCTGAACGCCCCTGCCGATGGAAGACCGGGACACGCACAGGGAGTGGCTTCCGGCGTCAACAGGGGCGGCATCGGCCCCCTCCAGGATGGCACATTCTTCCGCCGCATCCGCCCGTATATCGAGGGCACGTTCTGGGACATCTTCGAGTACAGACTGATACTAGCCGCGGAAAATGATCAGTTCAGCTCGGAAGGGCTTGACGAATTCTGGATAGGCGTGAACAAGATCCCCTTCATCGGTACGATCCGCATGGGACATTGCAAAACCCCGATGGGGCTCGAAGGCGATATGACCGCCTCCAGCCGTGATATGACCTTCATGGAGCGGTCGTCCTACTCCGAAGCCATCGAACTCAACCAGAACTTTTCCACCGGCATCTGGTTCAACAACACTTACTTTGATGATCGCATGTCCCAACAATTCATGATCTTTCGCCCCGATCAAGGGGCCTCCAGCGGCGCCTTCTTCGGCACTGGCCAGTGGGGCTGGCAGGGCCGCCTGACCGGTCTGCCCCTGTACGAAGAGGAAGGCCGCAAGTTGCTTCACCTGGGCATCTCCTACGGCTATCGCAACGGGCAGGACACCCTCGCCACCTCCCCCTTCCGGCTTATGCAGTTGCGGGCCCGGCCCGAGCTGCGCGACGACGTCCCTGCCGCCTCCGCGTCCAATTCCCAATCCGTCCCCAACAGCAACAGTAACCGCCTGATCGACACCGGCACGATTGCAGCCGCCAGTCAATACCTCCTGGGCCTGGAACTCTTGCAAATCTGGGGACCGTTCTCTGTGCAGGCCGAGTACGGGTGGAATTTCGTCAACGGCGCGGTGGGCGCCAACCCAACGGGGCAAACATTCAATCCCGCAATAAAGCCTGGACAGAATTATATGTTCAACGGCGGGTACGTCCAGTTGGCCTACACGCTGACGGGCGAGAACCGCGGCTACGACAAGAAAATTGGCACTTTAGCCAGGTATTACTACGGAGCAGGCGGTCCTTACACCAACGCATGGTTTGTCCGGGATGAGAACGGCCGCCTGAACGTGGGCACAGGTGCATGGGAAATTGCTGCCCGCTACTCGTATGTGAACCTCAACGACGGTACTGGACTTAACCGCATCGCGGGCGGCAGGCTAGACGGGTTGTCCCTGGCCCTCAACTGGTACCTTAACAGGAACATGAACCTTATGATCGACTGGGTCTCCGACCGTCGTTCCGACGTGCCTCCCGGCGCCTTCGCCGGCTACATTAACGGTTTCGGGACGGAGTTGCAGATCCAGTTTTGATGATCGGGCGTAAAGGGTCCAAAGTCCTTGGCCCGGCGGATGATCTTTCGGTCCGACCGAGGAGCACGCCGGGCCGCAGCAAGGTGAGATTCGCTACGCCCTCCCTCCAGGAACTTTACTGGGCATGATTCCCATAGGAGATAGCCAAGATGAAGAAGTATCTCTTCGGATTGATCGGAGTCGCCTTGCTGGGAGGGAGCCCTCTCCTGGGGCAAACTCCTACGCCTTTCCCAGGTGGCCTCGGTGGGGTCCCCGCTGGCACCCCTGCACTGCTGGCCGGACCCCACGGCGCCACCTGCGCTCCAACCAAGACTACCTGTGTTCCCGAACACTATGTGAAAAAGACCACCAAGGTGGTTTACACCTCCGGCAGTGAGCCTCTGTGCCTGCCTTATTGCGCGGGCTTATTCGGCCACCTCGGATGTGACTCAGGCCACTGCGGGCACCCCCATACTCGTCGCTACCTCATCAAGAAGATCCAAACCAAGGAAGAGGATGCCATCAAATGCGTTCCCGCAGAAGTGCCGGCCTGTGAGCGCGGCCGTTGCCACCCGTAGGAAGGCGGTCCGGCGGCTGCCTCCGCGCTTTTGGGGCCGCCGAGCGTTGAAGTACGGCAGGAGAGCGCTGTGATCTCCGTGCAGCCAGCCGAGAAGATTGCCATGCCGAAGGGAAGATCATCTTTCCCCAAGCCGGCCTAATACTACCTCCGTTAAATTTTCGGGGCAAATGACGCAAGTTCTTTTGTCCCGAAAATTTAACGGAGTAGTCTTATGAGGTTGAGCAAAACAATGCCGCCGGAGCCCGGGCCCGACCTTGCCATCACGGGGGCTTATTCATCAAATCTTCTCATTGCGTACACTTGTTGGTTGGACCTTGTGTGGAGTAAATTCGTATTTTAGCTCAAGTTTCGAAGGGTTGCCATCTTTACCATGTAAGACAAAGAAGAGAGCAAACCAATGGTTGTGAGATACCGGCATCCCCTGATGTGGTTTGCTTTTTCGTGTCTGTTCTGGACAGGGTGTGGTTCATCGGATTTGGTCACTCTGCAGGGAGCTGGCGCGACTTTTCCCGAACCGCTCTACAAACGATGGTTCCGCGAGTACTACAACATCGAGCCATCCGTGCGCGTGAGCTACCAGGGGCTCGGAAGCGGGGCGGGGATCCGGCAGTTCACGGCGGGGCTGGTCGATTTCGGGGCGAGCGACTCGGCGATGTCGTCCGAGGAAATCAAGCAAGTGCCCAAGAAGTGGGGGGTGGTGCTTCTGCCGATGACCTCCGGCTGCGTCGTCCTGGCTTACAATCTTCCCGGAGTCGCGCAACGGATCCGGCTGCCCCGCAAGGTCTACCCCCAGATTTTTCTGGGAAAAATCGCCAAGTGGAACGACCCGGCCATCGCCCGGGCGAACCCGGGCGTCACGCTGCCGGACCTGCCGATCACGGTGGTACGCCGGTCCGACGGTAGTGGGACGACCTACGTCTTGACCAAGCACCTCAGTGAGATCAGTCCCGAGTGGAAGTCCGGTCCCGGGGTCGGCAAGGCGGTGAGCTGGCCCACAGGCATCGGTGCCAAGGGGAACCCGGGGGTCGCGTTCACGATCGA
>Ga0187864_10004807_pt1 | contig 10412 bp, 10 predicted proteins | sample June2016WEW_11_4_FD_132985 | JGI IMG/M metagenome (GOLD analysis project Ga0187864, IMG submission 132985) | Peatland microbial communities from SPRUCE experiment site at the Marcell Experimental Forest, Minnesota, USA - June2016WEW_11_40 | ecosystem: Environmental > Terrestrial > Soil >... | reverse complement strand
TCCGGCGTGATCTCGAACGGGTTTCGCTGCAGATTGTAGAAGCTCTTGTACATGATCTCTAGCCGTACAAATACGTTACTGCCGATCCTAACAGGATGAAACCCATAATCACCACTGCTGCTGCGCCCGCGATCCAGGCTCTGCGTCGGCTGGACGACTGCTCCTGTAAGCTCTCGATCGGCGGAATTTCCGCGATCACATCGAAGGGAACCAGCTTCTTGATCTCACGCTCGCCGTAGATCTTGCCGCTCAGCTTTTCCTGGCCGAAGGCGAAGCCCCCGCCGAGAACAAGGCCCACCGCTAATCCTGCGCCGCATAGCAGCAGACGGTTCGGCTTGTAGGGTCTTACCGGAAGATTCGGCGGATCCAACATGCGGAAATGCTCGCCCTGTTGCGTTTTCTCCAAGTCGGTCGACATCTCCGACTGGTTCTTCTTGGCCAGCAGCGACTCGTAATCGGTCTTCGACTGATCATAGTCGCGCGTGATGTCGGCGAACTGCTGTTCCATCACCGGGGCCATATTCAGCCGTCCCTGATATTGGTTGATCTTGCTTTGCTCGTCTTTGATTTCCGCCTCCCGGTTCGCGATTTCGAGGCGATTGGCCTTCAACTGACTTTCCAGCTCCAGCATCGGTGCGCTTTTCGGATCGAGCCGCGTAGTGGCGGCCGGTTCCGGATTGGAGTTATTCGCTCGACTACTCATGTCAGCGATGATCCGTTCGCGCATCTTTTCGGTCCGGGCAATCTGCTCTTTGGTCTTGCGGACGTCGGGATGTTTATCGGTGTAGTGAGAAGTCAAATCCGCCAACTGCGCCTTCAGTTGATCCAGCTCTTTGTCAATCTCGGCCAGCCCGGCGGGCCCGGCCTCGCCCGGCTTCGAACCGCGATCCAGGGCGCGATACTGATTGATCAGCGATTCCAGATAAGTGTTTTGCTGCTTGGCCCGGTTCAGCGAGTCTTGGTTCGCTTGCACCTGATTCTGAAGGCCGGTCAGGATCTGTAGATTGCTCTGGGTCTGGGTGGGCAACTCGCCCAGGTGCTGATCTTTGAACACGCGCATTTTCGCTTCTTGTTCCGCGAGCTTTGCGCGCGCCTGATCGAGCTGATCTCCGAGGAAGTTGGTCGTGTTCTCCGAGCGTTTCTGCCGCTCCTCGAGATTCTCGGTGATAAACAGGTTGGCAAGTTCGCTCGTCGCCAACTGCGCCATCTTCGGATCGCGACTCACGTAATAGATATTGAAGGCGGAGAGCTTCCTATCGTCGCCGTGCGACAGTTCGATTTCGATGTCCTTGCGCATCTTCTCCACCAGATCGTCCGGGCTCTTGCGCTTCCGGTCCTCGGCGTAGAGACCGAGATGGTCAATGATGCGGATAAGGCGGGTGCGGCTCAGGATTTGCTGCGTAATGCTGTCCAGCTGATGCTGAATGTCGCTTTCGATGTTCGAGACAACATATTTCTCCGGCACGGAAGGCTGCTCGACCAGAATGAGCGTGCCCGACCGGTAGGTCGACGGGATCAACCAACTCGCTCCCCATACCAGCGCCCAGCCGCAGAAAAAGGGCACAAGAAATTGCCACCGCCGACGGCGGACAATTCCCTTGATCTCGGTAAAATCCGGTAGCTCGCTTGATTCTTGCGGTTCTTCTTCCATGGCTACATTCCTAAAGGTTTGGCCCACTGGTACGAAAGCGTCACAAAAAATCGATTCCGGATCGCATCGAGCGTCTTGGCTGAGCCAGGCACTCCGAACTGCTCTTGAAAGTCGTGGGTGTAGCCCATTCGGAGCCCGATACTCTTCCCAACGTTACGCTCCAGCGAGATACCTGCCGAAGTTAAATTGATTGAACTCGCGCTGGATAGATAAGGCACGATAAGCGACTGGTTCGTTCCGTGACTCGCGGTGAGCGCAGCCGCCCACCCCGGAACCAGTTCGCGGCGGAACGTGCCATGAACGGTCTGCAAACGGACGGCACCCAAAACGCCGCCGCCGTCGCTGATGTTTCGGGAGAATCCGGCAGACACGCTAGTACGCTGGTTCGCCCAGCCGCCTTCTATTCCGCCCGCGACGGACCAATTATTTGATTGAGTAACCTGCAGCGCGCCGGGGGCAAAGCCCTGGTTCTCCAAATACTGAGGGCCGACGAAGCCAGTCAGCGTGAATCGGTTCGAAAGGTTCAGTGTGTCCACAGCGTAGAAGCTATGGACGCGGCTTTCACCGCTGCCGGGATTGAACACGATCCGATCAAAATGGTAGCTGGCGCCGGCCCAATCTCCGCGAAAGATCCGGTGCAGCCAAAACGCGGACCCTGTGGCGGTTTGCGAATCCGTCAGCTGAGTTCCCGCGGGGACGTTGGTGAAATGCAAATCATAAAACGACCCGCTCGCCCCAATCAGATCGTTCAAGGCAAAGTGATAGTTGGTCTCTACCGTCGTCATGCTGGCTCTTTGTGTGGACAATGGAGCAATCAGACTGGCGTTCGATCCGCCTGACCCGGCTACAACTTCGGCGCCATTGCCCGCGTCAAAGAATCCCGTGGTCATGGAAAAGGTTTCTGCCACCCGCAGGTTCACGTGCGGGCTCAACCGGTACTGCGAATCGAAATTCAGGTTTTGCGACCCCTGGTTCTGATTCGTGATCTTCTGATTCACAGTCAGGCCGCCAGCGTATCCAAGCGTCCAGCGCATTCGCGACGACGATTCCTCAATCCTGATGTTGGGGAAGATCGACTCGCTCGTATTGCTTTCCGTCCCGCTTGAAAGCAGCAACGGGTTGGAATCATAGACCGCGCCCACATTCACCCCGCCTCGCAGATAGTTCGATCTTTCTAACTCGGAGATGAAGGCCGAAGATATTCCAGCTCCCCCAAGCAGTGCCGGTATACGGGGTAGATCGCTGCTCGCGTCCTCTGTCCCGCCTTCGGTCTGCATTCCTGCGAGGGCCGAGAGTGCGGCAGCCGGAGCTGTTCTGGCGCTGTTGTCGATGGGACTCTGGGCCGGTGGGTTCTGCGAAGGCGGGTTCTGCCCCGCCGAGAGAACCTGCAACCCAGCCAACATCCACCCGAGGATCAAATAGCGTCGAATACTCATCGCCACAACTACGGGACCACCACCGTATCGCCAGCTTGCAGGCGGATGTTTTGGTCCGCATTCTTGCCTTTGATTACGTCTTTGTAGTTGAACGGGACTCGTTTCTGCGTTCCATCCGGAGCTTGTCGAAGAACATAGATCGACTTCTGCTTCGCGAAGTCTTTGAAACCCCCGGCCATCGCAATCGCATCAAGCACGGTGTTCGAGCTCGTCAACAAATAGGCGCCAGGTCGGCTCACCATACCCATGATGTTCACTTTCTGACTATTGCTAGCGGTAACGATGACCGTGACTTCAGGCTCGGAAATATAGCTCTGCAGGCGCTTGGTGATCTCTTGTTCCAGCTGCCGTGGCGTCTCGCCACCCGCCTGCAACTCCCCGACTAACGGCAAAGAAATCTTTCCATCGGAACGAACGGGAACGGAACGCGAGATGTCCGGTTCTTTCCACACATTGATTGCCAGCACATCGTTGGCACCGATCACGTAGGAACTGTCCGAATGTGCGGCCCGCGAGCCTTCCGCTTTCGTCTCGCCGGCTTGCTTATCGGCTGCAGCGGCGCTGGGCGCCGGTGGTTGCGATGCGGACCCGGATTGCGGGAACGCTCCGATGGACACCAGCACCAGAAGCGTCAGGACCGACATGATTCGATGGGTCGTCATGGATTCCGTCATAAGCAATGCCTCTCAGCCATTCCCCGGTTCAATCGTAGATGGTTCAATCGTAGCTGTTCAGTGCCACCGGGTTCAATCGTAGCTGCTTCCATGTCAGCGCTACTTCGCTTCCCGCAAACCGTCGGCACCAAAGAATCGTGCAGACTCTGCCGGCGGGGCCAAGTGGTACTCCTGGATTTTGTAAAGCAGCGCACGGTAGCTGACATTCAGTAAACGAGCTGCCGCTTTCCGGTTCCAGTGTGTCTGCTCAAGCGCGTGGGCAATCGCGCCGCGCTCGGCTTCCCCTTTTGCGTTTCTTACCAGCAACTTCAGAGACGACTTTCCTTTCGATGTGGGCAGGCTCGACGGGGGAACGCTGGTTGTCGCGTGGCCGTCTCCGTTCCCCTTCTCATTCTCACCTTTACTGGCGAACCCGTAATCGGGATTCGAATGCAATTCGTGCAACGCCGCGCCCTCATCGCCGTGCGCCAGGAAGCGTTTGGCAAAGTTCTCCAACTCGCGCAGGTTGCCGGGCCACGCATACTGCTGGCATGCATCCAACAACACGCTTGAAAGGCGCGGGGCCGGCACGCTGTAGCGCCGGGTCAGCCGGTTCATCAGGTGCCCCAGCAGCAGCGGGATTTCCTCGTGCCGCTCCCGCAGGGGTGGCACGCGCAATTCGAAAACGCTCAAGCGGTAGAACAGCTCTTCCTGAACTCTCTTCTCCGCCGCTGCCAACTCCAGGTCCCGGCACGTGGCAGCGATGATGCGCACATCCGCCCGGATCGGGTTCTGGCCGCCGCACCGGACAAACTCTCCCGTTTCCAGCAGTTTCAGAAGCCGCCGTTGCACCGCGTCCGGCATGGCATCGAATTCGTCCAGCAAGATCGTTCCCTTGGCGCACTGCTCGAATTTCCCTAACGTCGATTCCGGCCGCCCGTTGGCGGAAGCGTGTTCGTAACCGAACAGTTCATTCTCCAGCAGGTCGGAGGTGATCACCGCGCACTTGACCGGCATGAACGGGAAGCTGGAACGAATCGAAAGCGAATGGATAAGCCGGGCCGCGGTCGTCTTCCCGCTTCCCTCTTCTCCGGTAATCAGCACCGGCACGTCAGTCTGCGAGAGTAATTCCGCTTGCGTGCGTAGCCGGCGTGTGGCCGGGCTGGCCGCAATGAAATACAGCTCTTCATTGATTCGCTCGATTTCTGGTTGATACATGTTGAAGAGTGGCTGACGGAAGATGGAAAAAAATCTTGGATCGCTTACGGGGAAATTGGTTGATTGGCGAACTGCAACACTTTTTTCAGACTATCTCTTCAGGCTGGCTCTACGTCGTACCCATCGATTCGCACGGCCATCGACCGCTGAATCGCATCGACGGAAATGATCAGGCTGTGGTCGCCGTTCTCCGACAAAAATACGCCTTCCACTCCGTCCATTGCCCCACCGCGTATCCGCACCCGCTGCCCCGCCTTGAGAAAGGGGTACGAACGCCAGGGCGCCGTCTGCGCCAGAACTTTCTGGATGCTTTCGATCTGCTCATCGGGAATCGGCAGGCTCGCACCGCGAACGCCCACAAAACCGTGCACGCTCTCCACCTGGTACACGCGCGTCCGGTCTTCCGCGCTCAAAGCGCAGCGGATGAACACATAGCAACTGAACAGTGGCACTTCTACTTTCTTCTTGCGATCGCTCCAGCGATGCACTTCCAGCGTGGTGGGCACGAACGTTTCCATGCCTTGATCGCGCAACCGCCGCTCGACCGCTTTTTCATGGCGCGCTCTGGTGTGCAGCGCGTACCAGCGCAGCTCTTCTTGCGATACCCATTGGCTTATCCCGCTGCCGACTTCGTAGCTCTGATTGGGAGTGCTCATAGCTTCGCCCTCTGGGTCCCATTGAACTGGGTCCGATTGGACCGCATGCTGGATCGCATGGCAGGTCTCTTCAACGCTTTCCGGGGGAAGGAAAATAACAGGAACGACTAGGGGAAATTTCTTTGAGGTCTAAACTTAAGGGCACTTGCAAGAACGTGCAAGTGGTAGAACTTCCTAGGACATATCAACCCTATTTAGGCGAGGGCTGATCTTCTCATGACCAAGCTATACAGCTTAGAGACGTTATTCCTTGGCACAGCCGTGGTATACGCACCTGCGCAGGTCGACCAGTTCGCTCCGCACAGTGATCGGTCCGTCGAGCATATATTAGCTATCTTATTGATACTGTTAATGTTAGTCCATCATTCCTGCTTTATGACCATCGACTAAATCCATCCCCCGCTGGAGTTGATCCTTGTGCATTGTCGTGCAACCGGTCAAACTGCAACAGAGGCCAGGACTACCAGTGCACTTTTTTGCATAGTTGCAAATCCTTTGCTTGCCAGTTCGTCAGTGTGGTGGTACATTTTCAACTGTAGCAAGAGACCCTGGCCGAGTTTTTGCCTCACTTTCTTCCTCCCCTGAGGCCATCGTCCGTCTAAACGAACGGAGTGATTCCCCCCATCCGATTCGCATAACCAAATGTCAGGAGACCCGATGCCATCCCATGAAGAAGTGGGCTCGGACTTTGTCAGTATCGTAGTTGCCGACGGCACGCGCATCCACACCCAACTTTTAGCCGACGCTCTGCGCAACGATCGCGGCCTGCAGGTCGTGGCTGCGGCCTCGAGTTCCGAGGAACTGTTGGCCGCCATCACTCGCGTGCCCATCGATGTCGCGGTCATCAGTGACAATTTGGACGACCAGCCTGGCCGCGGCACCCAGGTGTTGCGGGAGATGCGTGCGCTCCGTCCGCAGATCAAGGGCGTCATCTTGCTGGACTCTTCGAAGCCCCAGGAAGTCCTGGAGTGCTTTCGCGCTGGCGCAAGGGGAATTTTTTCCAAGCAAGAGCGGCTGGAGAGCCTCTGCAAATGCATTCGCAGCGTCCATGAAGGACAAATCTGGGCGCGGAGCGTCGATCTGGATCAGGCGCTCGACGCGTTTGCCAACACGCCGCTCGTCCGCGCCACCAATCACAAAGGAATCGAACTGCTTTCCGCGCGCGAACGCCAAGTCATCCAGCATCTGGCCGAGGGTATGACCAATCGCGAAATTGCGCACGCTCTCGAACTCAGCCCGCATACGGTCAAGAACTACCTGTTCCGTCTTTTTGACAAGCTGGGCGTCTCCAGCCGCACCGAGTTGCTTTACCTGACCCTGAACAACTCGCAAGCCCAACCGCAACGCCCCGCCAACGGAGACGGCCACGCATTCTCTGTGATTATCGAAGCCGCCGAGGCCGGCGACCCCTCGGCACAACTTCGCTTGGCCGAGCATTTTTGTCAGATCGAGGGCGGTCGGATCGAAGACGGTCAGATCGCGGGCGCCCAATCCGACCCGGTTTCTGCTTACACGTGGTACCTGCTCGCAGAAAGAACGGCGGCCCCAATGCTCGAGCAAATCGAGGAAGGCAAGAAAAACATCAGCCGGAAAATGTCTCCTCAACAGATGGAAGAGGCCGAAGGCAGAGTCGCCGCGTGGTTGAGAAACACCAAGAAACAGTCTGGTTTCGCGGGCGGCGGCGAGGCACAGACTGACGGAGAACGGAAGATGCACGCCAGCGCTCGATAGAGCTTCGCATGTCAATCGAGTGACCTTGGCATCCTCGCGCGGGATGCTTCAGCATACTTACATCTCTCAATCCCCCGTCAGAATTGGCCTGAAACCAAATCCTCTACAACCGAGTCTCCGAAGTACTGGGACGACGCACTGGACAAAAGTCCGGCACGCTGGCGTTCGGCCGCCCTGTGCTGGTGTCGCCGCCATGACTGCAGGAAATTCTTCGACAAGATTCTGTCCCTCGTCGACTACGAAGAGGGCGACATCCTCTGCCCGTACTGCGGCAGCAAGAACGTCGAGCAGCGCTGGTCTGTCCTCTCCGCCATTACCTCAAAGAAGAGCGCCTGAGAACCAAGCCCGCAGCACTGCACCAAAAACGGTCGTTGACAGTGCCCCCCCTAGGCCGTAGGGTTTGCGGTGGTCTCATTGGCCACAGCCAAAACTTCTGTCGCCTTCTCTTATAAAACGGCCCAGGAGTGGCCCTGACCCACGAGGACATTCGGGCACTTGAAATTAACCAGACCTATCACCTGAATCCGGCGTGAAAACACCGATTTCAGGGTTCGAGAGATTTCAACCGGTGAAGCTTTTTGAGCATGTCAGCGGCCAGGTCTCGTAGCAGCTAAGAACCACTGAGTCGCAGCACGGGACGTTTCCGGTTGATCATCACTCGGCAGAGTTAGGAACTGAACTTATGGGAGGCTACAGCGGCCTGTTCTTCCCTTCGCACCGCAGTTCATCCCAAAAGGAGGGATTGGCCCTGCACACCTTGGCCAGATGCCGCGCCCAGCTGGGCCTTTCGCAATCTATGGCTCGCGACAGCAAGGCGCGACACTGGTCTTGCTGGAGCTAGAATTTCAAGACTCCCGCGGCCCGAAATCCCCCGTCGTGGTACGCGAAGCCGGCAAAACGAGGTCGCGTTGAACGGTTATCGTTTGCATAGTAGCTGGGCGATTTCCCTAATCATTGCTGGCGGCCTGTTGCTGCTCACGGGGTGCCAGAGCCTGGCTGGAGGCTCGAACGGCGGAGGCACTGTCGGCGTCGGGAGTGGCAGCCTGAACTTCGGATCGGTGGCGATCGGCAGCAGCAAGACGCTGTCCGACACGTTGTCGAACAACACATCGGCTTCGGTTACCATCAGCTCGATTCAAGGATTGGGCTCCGGCTTTCAGGTCACTGGCATCACACCGCCACTGGTGTTGGCCGCGGGACAAACCGCTTCATTCAGCGTCCAGTTCCAACCTACAGCTGCCGGCGATCCGACCACCACGATTTCCTTTGATGGGCCGAATGCGCAACCCTATGTTTCTCTGTCCGCCTCTGCCACCGCCGTAACGCTGGGTAAGCTTTCGCCGAATCCCTCGCAGGTTGCCTTTGGAAACACCCAGATTGGGTCCAACCAGACCAGCGCCGTGACTCTTTCGAACAGCGGTGGGACCGATCTCACCATCACGCAGGCAACGATGAGCGGCGCAGGATTTTCGATGAGCAACCTCGCGCTGCCACTCACGGTCCACGCCGGAACATCAGCTTCGACGACGATCACGTTCGCGCCCACCGGAACCGGAAATTTCAGCGGCAGCGTCACGTTTGCTACCACCGCGGACGGGGTCAGCAGCAACGTATTGCTTAGCTTCTCTGGCGTGGGAGTTACTCCCGGAACACTCGCTCCCAATCCTTCCAGCCTGGCATTTGGAAGTATCCAGGTGGGCAGCAACAGCAGTCAGTCCGAAACTTTGACCAATACTAGTGGAGCCACCGTCACGATCTCACAGGCGACGCCGAGCGGAGCCGGTTTCTCCGTCAGCGGACTGAATCCACCAGTGACTCTCGCCGCCAATCAGAGCGTCACTTTCACCGCGACCTTTGCTCCAGCCAGCGCAGGTGCTGCGAGTGGAGCGTTGAGCATCGTGTCCAGCGCCTCCAACTCGCCGCTCAGCATTCCACTCTCGGGCACGGGTCTGGCGGCGGGCTCGCTGACCGCAAATCCAACCAGCGCGAATTTTGGAAATGTAACGGTAGGAAGCAATCAAACCGTGCCTGTGACAGTTGCAAATACAGGCGGGGAAAGCGTTACGGTATCGAGCGCGGCGGCGAGCGGCAGCGGCTTTAGCGTCACGGGTCCGAGCCTACCGATCACGCTCAACGCCGGACAGAGCACTACGTTCAATGCGATATTCGCGCCCTCGGCCACGGGTGCGGCGAGCGGCACGCTGACGATCAATTCCAATGCGAGCAACGCGACACTCTCCATACCACTTTCTGGGACGGGTGTTGCACAAGGTCAATTGGCATCGAATCCGTCTAGCTTCAGCTTCGGAAACATCCAAGTCGGCACTTCGAAATCACTGACCGAAAGCTTGACCAATTCCGGCGGAACGACCATCACGATCTCTGCTGCCACTGCAAGTGGCACCGGATTCAGCCTGAGCGGAATGGCGTTGCCTTTGACATTGAGCGCCGGCCAGAGCACGCCCTTCACGGTACTTTTTTCTCCGACCGCAAGCGGCGCAGCCAGCGGCAGCGTAAGCATCACTTCCACCGGTTCCGATTCCAACTTGAGCATTCCACTGTCTGGAACTGGTGTGGCGCAGGGAGCGCTGGCTGCCAATCCCACGAGCCTTGCGTTCGGCAGCGTTCAGGTCGGCAACAGCACGAACGTGTCTGAAACACTGACCAACACTGGCGGATCGACGGTCACCATCTCGCAAGCGAATTTGACCGGGGCGGTCCTCTCGGTCAGTGGATTGACCTTGCCCCTCACGCTCGCGGCAAATCAAAGCGTGACGTTCACTGCGACCTTTGCGCCGACCAGTGCCGGGGCGGTGAGCGGAAGCCTGTCCGTGGTGTCGAACGCGTCGAACTCGACGCTCAATATCGCGCTCTCCGGGACCGGAACGGCCGCGGGCCAGTTGGCGGTGTCTCCAACCAGTCTCAGCCTTGGCAACGTGGCCGTCGGATCGAGTTCGTCGCTCAACGGCAGCCTGAACGCCAGCGGCGCTTCGGTCACAATTACATCGGCAAGCCTTAACAACGGTGAGTTTGTGCTCTCCGGAATTTCGCTGCCGGCGACGCTCGC
>Ga0187864_10004799_pt1 | contig 10426 bp, 8 predicted proteins | sample June2016WEW_11_4_FD_132985 | JGI IMG/M metagenome (GOLD analysis project Ga0187864, IMG submission 132985) | Peatland microbial communities from SPRUCE experiment site at the Marcell Experimental Forest, Minnesota, USA - June2016WEW_11_40 | ecosystem: Environmental > Terrestrial > Soil >... | reverse complement strand
GCTCGGCGCGAAAGCGCGCGAGCGCATCGCAAGCCGCCGGAAAGGCGGCGACACCGTTGTGCACCACGCCCCAGACGTCGCAAAGAAGAACGTCATAGTCGCGCGCGAGCGGGGCAAATTGTTCGATGACGTGAGACAAGGTTCTTTGCGATTAAAGTGGGTTCAGCGGCCGGCGCGGACGAGCTGAGCAAGCCCGCTCCGCGCAGCGGGAACGGAATCGCCCGTTTGGGCAGCCGTCGCTTCCATTTTGGCAGGTTCGCTCTTGCCGGCATCGCCGGCAACACCTTGCAGCGCTTCCGCGCGGACCGGTCGCGGCGGTGAGAAGAGAAAGCCTTGCCCAAAGCGGATATCGTAATCCAGAAGATCGACCACGCTGGATTCGCTCTCGATCCGTTCGGCGACGAGATCGATGCCGTGGCGGCCGAGCAGATCGGAGAAATCGGCGGGGTGGATGTTGCCGGTGGCGCTGCCGACCCGGTTGAGCAACAGCATCGCCGGCGCCTTGATGAAACGAAAGCCCCGCGCGTTCAATTCGCGCGGCTCGACGCGAAGATCGGAGAGGTTGTCGATGGAAAAGCGGAAACCCCGCTCGGCAAGCGCGGCGAGGCTTTCGTGCTCCATCGGTCCCATGTTGCGGACCGCACTTTGAGTGAACTCGAACACCAGCGAAGGGGCGATGGCGCGGTTGGCCTCGATGAATTCGAGCAATTGCGGAAATCCGGCGTCGGTCAGCGTCACCACGGAAAGATTGCAGAACAGGCCGACGTCTCGGTTCTTGAGCAACAAGCGCCGGATCACTTGCACGCATCGCAACACCGAGAGGCTGTCGAGCTTCGGCAACAGCGAACCGGCCTCCGCGTAGGGGAGAAAATCCCCGGCGGCGACAATCTCGTCGTTCCCGGCATTAAGCCGCGACATCGCCTCGTAATAGCGCACCTTGCGCTGCGGCAACGTAACGATGGGTTGCAGGTACAGATCAATCTTCTGCGCATCGATGGCGCCGCGGATCGCAGCAATGATCGCATCCTTGTCGAGGCCGTCGAAGGCGGCAACTTTGCGCCCGATCGGGACGGCTTGCGCGGCGGCCGGCTGAGCCGCCGTTGCGGCGAAGGTCGTCGCCGCCGGCAACGCCTCGGCGACCGCGGGTGGCACCGAATAGACATTGCCGCGCTCCCGGCTGAGCGCGAGCTCGTGCTGAGCCACCGATTCGGCGAGCTGCTTCACCAGCCGCGACAGCTCCTCGATCTCGGTGGCCAGCGGTTGCGCCGTCGATTGCGCCTTGTCGAAGGCCGTTTCGACCTTGCTCTCCATGGCGCCAAGGCGACGCCCGAATTCCGCGACCTGGCGCGCAAGATCGCCTGATCCGCGGGCCAAATTGGAGACCTGATCGCTGACCTCGGCGCGGTCGGTCTTACGGCCCGCGACGGCGTTGTAGATCGCAAGCGCGCTCAGGACGCCGAGCGCGATCAGCGCCGAATCGGCGGCGGAAAAGCCAAGCCGAAGATAGAGAACAGCGCCGACCGAGGCGGCGATGAGCACCATGCAGAACGCGATGAAGATGGCGCTGATGCGCACCATAAGGACCCCGTTATCGCCACGCGAACCCGCTCCGGAAGCCCAAAATAGGCCTTCAAAGAACTCTCGGCCCCCCAGACTCAGCCCGACAGACTCGGACCCAAAGACCGGATCGTGATTCGTATCCGGACAATATCACTGTCCACAAGCGCTGCGCCGCCGCAAGTCCGCCGGTGCGGCGCGGGGGCTACATTACTGCCCGGATGACGCGCGCCGTCTTTTCGAAAATCTCGGCGACCTGCGCCTCGCTCACGATCAGCGGCGGCGCGATCGCCAGCGTGTCGCCAGTAATGCGGATGACGAGGTCCTCGTCATGGAATGCGCGCTCCATGGCCTCGTAGCCGCGCTCGCCTATGGCGCCGGGCCGCGCCGCGAGATCGATGCCGGCGGAGATGCCGACGGTGCGCACATCGAGAACGCCGGGCAGGTTTTTGAGCGTCATCGCCGCATCGGCAAAGCGCGGCTCCAGCCGCCTCGCCCGCTCGAACAATTGTTCGTCGCGATAGAGATCGAGCGCCGCGAGACCCGCCGCGCAGGCGAGCGGGTGCGCCGAATAGGTGTAACCGTGGAACAGCTCGATGGTGTGCTCGGGGCCTTGCATGAAGGCGTTGTAGACGCCCTCTCGCGCGATCACCCCGCCCATCGGGACCGCGCCGGAGTTGATGCCCTTGGCGAAGCAGAGAAGGTCGGGCGTTACGCCATAGCGCTCGGCGGCAAAAGCGTGGCCGAGACGGCCAAAGCCGGTGATGACCTCGTCGAAGATCAGAAGGATGCCATGCTTGTCGCAGATCGCGCGCAGCCGATCGAGATAGCCTTTGGGCGGCGGCAACACGCCGGTCGAGCCAGCCATCGGCTCGACGATGACCGCGGCGATGGTCGACGCGCCATGTAGCGCGACGATGCGGTCGAGCTCATTGGCGAGGTGACCACCCCATTCCGGCTCGCCCTTGGTGAAGGCCTGGTGCTCGCGGCTATAGGTCGCCGGCAGGTGATCGACGCCGGCTAACAGTGTGCCGAAGAATTTCCGATTGTTGACGATGCCGCCGACCGATATGCCGCCGAAGCCAACGCCGTGATAGCCGCGCTCGCGGCCGATCAACCGGGTGCGTGCGCCCTCGCCGCGCACATTGTGGTAGGCCAGCGCGATCTTGAGCGCGGTATCGACCGCCTCCGAGCCCGAATTGCAGAAAAACACGCGGTTGAGATCGGCGGGCGCCAGCGCGACGACCCGGCTCGCCAACTCGAAGGCTTTGGGATGGGCGAAGTGAAAAGCCGCCGAGTAGTCGAGCTCGGCCGCCTGCCGCGAAATCGCGGCCACGATCGGATCGCGGTTATGGCCGGCATTGGTGCACCAAAGTCCGGCTAGGCCGTCGAGCACGGCGCGGCCGTCGGGCGTGAAATAATGCATGTCCTTGGCGCGCGAAATGAGCCGCGGGGCGCGCTTGAACGCCCGGTTCGGCGTAAACGGCAGCCAAAACGCGTCGAGATCGTTGGTTTGCCATGTCAGTGCGTGGTCGGTGTTGGCCATGATTGCCTATCCTGAGGCTTCCTGCCCGGGTTTGGTAACACGGTGTTCTCTTGGTTTCCTCGGGGCTTAAGCCGGCGAACAAGCAAAATTGAACACATTCGCCTGCTGCGCTTTAGCACAATGTCACACTGGTTACATGTGAGGCAAAGAACGGCGATTGAGGCCGCCTTATTGAAGAGCTAGGCGCCGGCATGCGCCCTGCGAGCAGAGCTATCTCGGCTGTGTGGGACGGACACATGGCAAAGAAAAAAGACGTATTTGATCCAAAGGCGATACTGACCGGGCATGGCGCCGGCCAGGCGCGCCGGCAGTTTGCGCCCGGCCAGATCGTCTACGCGCAAGACGATCCCGCCGACGCGGCGTATTATGTCGAAAATGGCCTGATCAAGATCAGCTCCTTGTCGCCGAGCGGCAAGGAGGCGGTCATCGCGATCCGCGGCAAGGGGGAATTCTTCGGTACACGGTGTCTGGTCGCCCGGCGCACGGCCACGACCACCGCACTGACGCCTGCTCCCTTGTCCGGGTGACCACGTCGGCCCTGACACGCATGCTGCGCGAGGAGCCGGACTTCACGGTGATTTTCGCGACCTACCTGGTGCACCAGAGTATCCGCGATCAGGAAAGCCTCATCGACCGTTTGATCAATCCAGCCGAAAAGCGTTTGGCGCGGACTTTGTTGCAGCTCGCCAAGGTCACCGACGCTGACGATCCACAAACCATTCCGACTCCCATCAATCAGGCCGTGTTGGCGAATATGATCGGCACGACGCGACCGCGAGTCAGTTTTTTCATGAACCGGTTCAAACGCCAGGGTTTCATCGAATACGGGCGGGACGGGCGGATCAAGGTCCACAATTCCCTCCGCAGCGCGATGGCCGACGACTGGTTTAATCCAAAAGTTATTCGATGAGATCCACTGCACCGATTCGCACACAAAAAGAAACGGAAGGGTTCCTTCGATACCAAGACTTTTCTCACCCGTATCGGCGAAGGGAGAATGATTTCGAAGTATCGTGAAAATCAGATCATCTTCGCGCAGGATATCCTGCCGATGCCGTGTTCTACATCCTGGATGGCAAGGTAAAGGTCACCGTAGTATCCAAGGGGGGCAAGGAAGCGGTGCTCGCGCTACTGGGACCCGGCGATTTCTTCGGAGAGGGATGCTTAAACGGTCATAAGCGGCGCATGGCCACGGTCACAACAATGACGGCTTGCTCGATCATGCGGCTGGACAAGCCGACCATGACTCGCACCCTGCACGATGAACCGAAATTGCCGGCCCTGTTCATTGCGTATCTCTTGCAGCGAAATTTCCGCGTCGAAGAAGATTTGATCGATCTACTGTTCAATTCCAGCGAAAAACGGCTGGCGCGAATTCTTCTGCTGCTTGCGAATTATGGCAAGGATGGCAAACCCGAACCCGTCCTGGCGCCGATCAGCCAGGAAACGCTGGCCGAGATGGTCGGCACTACCCGATCGCGCGTGAGCACCTTCATGAACAAATTCCGGCGCTTGGGCTTCATCCATTACAATGGCGGACTGGAAGGTCCACAGCTCACTCCTGAACGTCGTCCTGCACGATTAGCCATTCCGTTTGCACCGCACACTCAGGCTCAGAGTGAACAGCCAGACGCCAAGAATAAAATATTAGTTTTTCACAATAAGCTATATAATGCTTTTGTTTATATTCTTATGAATTATCAATGGTTTACTGATAATTGTCCACAGCCATTATCGACATACTTGCTAGTATCGGAGTGAACATCTCAACGCCAGATTGCATGACATCATCGTGACTGCACAGATTCTTTCCGAGCGCAATGGCGATATTCCGAACCCGATGGCGGATCGCTCTGCAAACCCAGCCAACCCAGTTGCGTGATTGGGCAGCCGGTTGCGAGCGGCAGATGAAGGAACGACGTTCCCATGGGCTCAATCGCACCTGCCGATGGTGGGCAACCGGTAAGCGACGGGCCGTCGAAATCCGAGCGGCCCGATGGCCGGCAAGTCCAAAAAATCCGCCAAGCCAAACAAATTCAAGGCACGACTACCGGGCCGGCATCTCAGTGAGGCGGATATTGGTAGGGGTGTCCAATGCTTAGAATCTCTCCCGACCTCGGTCGTAGTGCATTTGATTTCATTGAAAATGTGCAATGTCTCACCACTCCGGGCGAGATCATGAACGCAATGCGGACCGTCCTCAGCGGATTTGGTTTCGAATATCTATACTTTAACTTTCTCCCCGGCCCGGCGCAAAATTTTGAGGATGTCTTGTTGGCTAACTCGCTGCCTGCCGGGTGGCTCGAGCTTTACATTGAAAAGCAATTCGCACACGCCGATCCTTCTATGCGGCATTGCAAACGGATGCTTCGACCGTTCAGATGGCTCAAGGATTCTCCCTACGATCCCGAGCAGGAGTCCCGTGCGGTTGAGTTCGTGCATCGTGCGATAGACTTCGGCTTATTGGACGGCTTTGTCGTCCCAATCGCCTCTTCTGCCGGCAAAGTGGGTGCTATGTGGGGAGGCGGTCAGGCGGTTGACCTGCCAGAGCGCGACATTCCGGCCCTGCATCTCATGGCAATTTATGCGTTCGATCGGGTGCTCCGGCTACGTCAGCCGCTTTGGAACGAAAGGCCACGCCTTACGCCTCGCGAGAAGAGGTTTTGACGTGGGCAGCACTTGGGAAGCCCGCATGGGAGATCGGAGAAATTCTCACGATCAGCAAGAGAACTGCTAACGCCCATATCACCAATGCCCGTCGAAAGCTTGGTGCGGTAAATCGCACGCAAGCTGTCATGATCGCGCTTCGCGACCGGATTATTCAACCCTGACGCGCCGCATTGTTACATATAGCAATGTCACAAGGAGCAATTTCGCAATATTGGTAATTGCGCGAAAACTCGTCGAGGTTGCATCGGAGCAGATACGATCACTACTTCGAAACATCGTCGAGCGGTTTCATCGCCCATGACCGGCGCGGCCAAGATGGGCAAAGTTCGTTCCTTTGTCGATCCACCGGCGCGCGCTGAGAATTTCCACGCGGGCCAAAGCCCACCCCGCGCCGATGAAGTCCGCCAGGAACTCGCCAAGATTGTTGCAAGCACCGTCTTTCGTGACTCGCTCCGGCTCGCCAGCTTCCTGCGCTTCGTCGTCGATGCCGCACTGACTGGCAAGAGCAGCCAAATCAAGGCCTATACCGTCGCGATCGAGGCACTCGGGCGCCCTGCAAGCTTCGATCCGCAGGACGACTCGATCATGCGGGTCGAAGCCGGACGGCTGCGGCACGCGATCGCGCATTATTACGCAGGCGCGGGGATTGACGATCTCATCGTGATCGAGTTGCTGCCCGGAAGCTACGTGCCGCTGTTCCGTCGCCGCACGCTCAGTCCCTCAACCGGACCAAGGATGCGCGGCGAGCCAGGCGAACTCCCCAATGGCGGCATCGCTGATGCGATCCAGGCGCTCAATGACGATCAAGCTACGCTGAACGCCATATTCGAGCGGCTCGCGCAAGTGCGTCGCCAGATCGAGGCGATGGCGGCGGAAATCGACACTGCCAAGAAACTGCTGGAGCAATACAATCTTGCATCGCGGCCGTGGTATTGACGCCTTCGCTTGCCGCTTCCCGGTGTGACTGCTACCAACCGCGCCGTCCCCGATGGGATGAGGACGGCGGATGGCCGACAAGCCCGCAAAATCCAACAAGCTCAAGGCCCGCTTGCCGCGCGGGCTTGCCGACCGCACGCCCGGCGAGATCGCAGCGACCCGGCGGATGATGGAGACGATCCGCCAAGTCTACGAACGCTATGGCTTCGAACCGGTCGAGACGCCGGCCATCGAATACACCGACGCGCTCGGCAAATTCCTGCCCGACCAGGACCGGCCCAACGAGGGCGTGTTTTCGTTCCAGGACGACGACGAGCAATGGCTGTCGTTGCGCTATGACTTGACCGCGCCGCTAGCGCGCTACGTGGCGGAGAATTTCGACGCGCTGCCGAAGCCGTATCGCTCCTACCGCTTCGGCTGGGTTTTCCGCAACGAAAAGCCCGGACCGGGCCGCTTCCGCCAGTTCATGCAGTTCGACGCCGACACCGTCGGCTCCGCCTCGCCCGCCGCCGACGCCGAGATGTGCATGATGGCCGCGGACACGATGGAGGCGCTTGGCATTCCGCGCGGAAGCTATGTGGTAAAGGTTTGGAATCGAAAATGCCTGGACGGTGTTCTAGAAGCTTCTGCAGGGGTACCCGCGGAAAAAAGTCTGACCGTCCTACGGTCCATTGACAAAAAGGATCGCATCGGACTCGTCGGCGTGCAGGAGTTGCTAGCGGGAGGTCGGAAGGACGACAGTGGTGATTTCACCAAGGGCGCGGAATTATCAATCGCGGCGAACAATTTCATTACCTACAGTTTGACTCCAATGAGTTTGGGCGGGATCTATAGAATAGACATTCTAACTCCACGCGACGAATTGCAGGCCGCCGAAACTGCACCTCGTCCGCCATTCGATTTTAAAGAGTACCGCTCACGAATTAGCGCCGGCTTGGGCGGACGTGTGTTTCCTGCGGTTTTGGAGGCTGGCTTAGCTGATCTAAAAGAGCTTCAGAGTTTGGTCGAGATTGCCGGATATAAGGATCGGATAAAAATTGACGAAACTGTCGTCCGCGGCCTCGAATACTACACCGGCCCGGTTTTCGAAGTTGACCTGACGTTCCCAATCACCGGCGATGATGGAAAGCCGGTGCGGTTTGGCTCGGTCGGCGCTGGCGGGCGCTACGATGGGCTCGTCTCGCGCTTTCGCGGCGAGCCGGTGCCGGCGACCGGCTTCTCCATCGGCGTGTCGCGGCTCGCCGCCGCGCTCCAACATCTCGGCAAACTCGAGAGCAAGCCCGAGCCGGGCCCCGTCGTCGTCACCGTGTTCGACCAGGACCGCCTCGCCGACTACCAGAACATGGTCGCAAAACTGCGCGCGGCAAAAATCCGCGCCGAGCTTTATCTCGGCTCGGGAAAATTCGGCCCGCAGATGAAATACGCCGACAAGCGCAATGCGCCTTGCGTCGTGATCCAGGGCTCCGACGAGAAGGCCAAGGGCGAAGTAACCATCAAAGACCTGATCATCGGCGCCGAATTGGCCAAGCTCGAAAAGGGCCGCGAGGAGCATTTGCAGAAGCAGGCCGAGGCGCAGTTCGCCGTCGCCGAGGAGAAGCTGATCGAAGCCGTGCGCGAGGTTCTGGCGCGCCACGGACTGACGTCGGATTGATCCGCTCTGAACCGGACGGACGAACGGGACAGCAGATGCTTCGGGTATTTCTGATTGTCGTCTGCGGCGTTTTGGTCGCCACCGTCGCCGCGCTGGCTGGCATGATCGCGTTCGGGACGAGCGATGCCCCGCCCGTGCTCACATCGCTCGGTGAGCCGTTCCGGCACGTCGATTTCAGCGATCTGCCGCCGGTGGAAAAAATTCCCGCCAGCCACGGCACGCCGATCGCGTTCCGCGTCTGGCGGGAAAAGCCGCCGTCGCCCGATCCCGCCCTCGTCGTTATCGCCATCCATGGCTCTTCGGCGCAGAGCGCGAGCATACACCCACTCGGAAAGGCGCTCAGCGCGGCGGGAATCCCGGTCTACGCCCCTGATATCCGCGGCCACGGCGCCACCGGCACGCGCGGCGACATCGACTATGCCGGCCAGCTCGACGACGATCTCGCCGATTTTGTCGGCGGGGTGCACGACCGGCACCCGAATGGGAAATTCGTTCTGCTCGGCTTTTCCTCCGGCGGCGGCTATGCGCTGCATGCTGCGGCGAGCCCGCTCGGAAAAATGTTCGTGCGAACCGTGCTGCTGGCGCCGACGCTTGGCATCGACGCGCCGACCTTCAAACCCGATCAACGATACGCCCGACCCTTCATCCCGCGGATCATCGCGCTTCTTTTGCTCGACCGCGTGGGGATTCACGCCTTCGACCATTTGACCACGCTCCTCCTCGCCATCGATCCGGCGCGGACGGACATCCTCACCGGCCATTATTCGTGGCTGCTCACGCGGGCGTTCGGGACCAGTGGTTACGCCGCCGATCTGCGCAACGCGCAAACATCGCTCGCCGTCGTGGTTGGAGAAAAGGACGAGCTGTTCACCGCCGAAAAGTTTGCCCCAACCGTCGACGCAATCAAACCGGCGACTCCGGTGACCGTCGTCCCCGGGCTCAGTCATACTGAGCTTACCACCGACCCCGCGCCGTTCCGGCGATCACCGCCGCCGTGCGCGGCGCGGATCAGCGCTGACGGCCCCCGGCCGACATCGCTACTTCGATTTACCCTCAAGCGATGCGGCAACGCGTGCAACGGCGGCGGAGTCGCCGTCAAGCTTGGTGATCAAGACTTCAAGATTGTGGTCAATTGCCGCGATGGCTCTGGCAATGTGATCCAGTGCCTCGGCAATATCGTGTTGCGCGTTGTTGTGTCCTTGCGTTGGAACGAAGGGGCGTCTGACGCCGACTGGCCCGCCGACGCGGTCTCTACGAGACATCGTATTTTTTCCCTTGGTTCATTAAATCTTCTTCGACAGACCCAGGAAGAAGCCGCGGCGCGGACCGTATTGCGGCGCGAACACGCCAATGCCGGTACCGCTGCGGATGAGATAGACGCTATCGAACAGGTTGACGACGTCTAAGCGGACCGTCACCGGTTTCGGATCGTCGGGCAGCAGGAATTCGCGCGCGACCCCGACATTGAATTGCGTGTAGGGCGGCACCGTAGAGATATTTGCATCGCCTTGGCGCAAGCCGCTGCCGTAGATCATATCGGTGGAGAGCCTGGTCCCGCACCACGATAGTGCATCGCCGAAAGTTTCGGCCGCGTAGGCTGGCCGGCCGCAGAACTGATAAACCGCGCCAGCCGACGCGGTCACGAACTGGTTGTGATCGGTGTAGACCCAGTGCGTCTGGATGTACTGGAACTCGGTCAAGCCGCCCAGATCGGCGAGCGGCGTGGTGTTGTCGAACAGATATTGGTTCGAGACCACATTGGTCGCTCGCTGCTGCGCCACGGCGAGGTTGCCGTAGGCTTGAAAATTGCCGCTGTGGAATTTGGCGCTGAACTCGACGCCGTCATTGATGCCCTGCGCGTAATTGAAGCCGCTGAGCACCAGGGCCTGACCGAAGTTGCCGTTATCGATGAGGTCGGTCGCGGTCTTGTAATAGGCGTCGACCCCAATGAGGATTGAGCAGTCCTTCGCCGTCGGCGTGACGCATCCGAACGGAATCTTCTGGTCGACGCCGGCATCGAAATAATGCGAGCGCTCCGGCAGCACCGGACTGTTGCCCTGACCGGC
>Ga0187864_10004797_pt1 | contig 10426 bp, 9 predicted proteins | sample June2016WEW_11_4_FD_132985 | JGI IMG/M metagenome (GOLD analysis project Ga0187864, IMG submission 132985) | Peatland microbial communities from SPRUCE experiment site at the Marcell Experimental Forest, Minnesota, USA - June2016WEW_11_40 | ecosystem: Environmental > Terrestrial > Soil >... | reverse complement strand
AGCTCGCAAACTTCGCCGCTACATCAACGCCTACTCCGCCAATGCTCGGCCCATCCAGTGGAAGTACTCCGACCCTACCCGCCGCGTCCGCAGTAACGAACTCACTGCGACAGGCCACTAGTCGCCACCAGCTATGCGGCGAACTCGGTCGGGATGACATCGACGGTTGTGGATGAAGCAGGGATCACCCGCAAAAGCCAAGCTGACGGTTTAGGACGACTGACGGCGGTTTTCGAAGACCCGAACAACAAGAACTACGAAACCGATTATGGGTACGACCCCCTGGAAAACCTGACTTCGGTCACGCAGAAGGGAGATGGCTCGGGAAATCGCGTCCGGTCTTTTGCCTACGACTCGCTTTCCCGGCTAACGAGTGCGACCAATCCGGAGTCGGGGACACTCAGCTACACCTACTCGAATTCCAGCAGCGGTTGCGCGGGTACACCGGGAATCGTTTGCACCAAAACCGCACCGGCAGCTAACCAGACAGGCACGGCCACTGCAACGACCACCTATACCTATGACGCGCTGAACCGCCTCACGGGAAAGACCTATGCCGGGGTCACGACTCCCAGCGCTTACTATGGCTACGATGGCGACGCTTCGACCCTGTCAAGCTGCACTACCACGCCACCGGGGCTAACCGATTCGTACCCAATCAGCTACCGCACCGCCATGTGCGATAGCTCCGGCGCTACCTCGTGGATTCATGATCAGATGGGCCGTGTCAAGCAGGAGCGCCGCACCATCGGAACAGTGATTGGCGACTACGCTACGGACGTTTACAATCTGGATGGCTCGGTCGCCAGCCTGACCGCCTTGGGCTATTCGGTCGCTTATACCTACAACGCCGCGGGCCATGCGGTCGCAGCGACAAATTCCGCGGACCCGTTCAATTATGTGACCAGTGCGAATTATTCTCCCTTCGGTGGTTTGGCCGGGATGAACATGGGAGCTCAACCGATCACGGTCAGCAATAGCTATAATAGCCGTTTGCAGCCAGCGGTCCTTTCTGCGAGCACCAGCGCGGCGACTATCATGAGCCTGAGTTATGATTTTCACTCGTCGACAAAGGCTGACAATGGGAACGTGTTTCAGATCGTGAACGGGCGCGATAGCAACCGCACCGAGAATTTCACATACGACACGTTGAACCGCCTCCAAACCGCGTACACGAATGGGACGAACTGGGGTGAGACTTATACCATCGATCCTTGGGGCAATCTGACCAATATCGCGTCCTATGCAAACAAGACGGGCTTCGAAAACTTGAATGCGGCTCCGGCCAGCGCCAGCAACCAGCTCAACGGCTTCTGCTACGACGCGGCGGGTAATCTGGCGCTGAATAGTTCGTGCCCCCAAGGGCAACTCTCTCCCACCTATTTCTACGATGCCGAGAACCGGTTGATTTCGGCAGGGGGAATGTCTTACCTTTACGACGGCGACGGAGGGCGGGTGGAGAAATGCACGGCGGGATCAACGCCGGGCAGTTGCGCCACTGGCGCAACCGGGACGCTGTATTGGAGGGGGATGGGCAGCGATCCTGTGGCCGAGACCGACCTGGCAGGGAACTTGCTGGAGACCTACATTTTCTTCAATGGCCAACGCATAGCGCGGCGGGACGCGTCCACGAAGTTGGTGCATTATTATTTCTCCGACCATCTAGGGACGCACGCGCTGATCACCGACCAGAATGGTGACATGCCGCCGCAGGAGGAGTCGGACTACTATCCGTATGGCGGGGAGATTCCGGTCAGCGGCAGCGATTCCAACCACTACAAGTTCACCGGCAAAGAACGGGACACGGAAAGCGGGCTAGATAATTTTGGGGCGAGGTACGGTGCGTCGAGCGTGGGGCGGTTTATGACGCCGGATTGGGCGGCAAATCCTACCACTGTGCCCTACGCACATTTGGGAAATCCACAGAGTCTCAACCTGTACAGCTATGTCGAAAACAATCCAAGGACGTTCGGTGATCCGGACGGACATCTACTGCCTTTCTGGAATACCGGCCGATTCGGCTACATGAATGTGGAGGATGTGGAACATTGGGAGGGCCAGGCGCAGGCGCAAACTACGATAACGGTATCTACCACCAAAGTCATCGGCACAACCACCGACGACCTTGGCAACAAAACAACTGTAACTCAAACGACCAGGGTCACGTTCTCGACCGCCAAGGACCACGAGGGCAAGTTTCTTGGCGCGACTGCCCAAACCGCTGTGCATTCGGGTGGAGCAGCTGGTGACGTAATCGCTCAGAGTGGACAAGTACCGTTATCTCAGAAAGAAGCGGTGCAAGGCATGGGTGCAAGAGCTTTCACCGATGCTCAGCAGAGCGCGACGCCGAATTTTGCGCAGCAATTCGGTCGCGCAACAGCGCAAGATTTTAACGCACATCCCGGAAAGTATGTTTTCGCTGCTGTCGAAGTTCTCGCGATTTTCACACCTCTTCCGGAGGGCCTCGCAGCGGTTGAAGGGATACACGAGGTAAAAGCTGCAATTGATGCAGGCGTGGCTGCCGGTGGTCTAAGCTGGGAGCTGACGGCCCCATGAAAATTCCCGCACAATGCTTTGTTCTTGGGTTCGCAGCGGTGCTGTGTTTCCTCGACGGTTTTCTTGCTCCTAGAGGGAGTGACCCGGGACCAGCATTAACCGTCGTCATGGGGATTTTGTTGGTTCGGAGAGCAATCATCGTTACGCCCCAGTCCGCAGTTGTGATCTTAGCCGGATGTGGCTTGGCCGGTCTGGCGGTGGCGGGCGACCACGGTTTCGTAAACATAAACAAACCGATCTGGATCGCTCTGATTCTCATCGCAGGGGTATGCTATGCCCTCTGGGAAAGAATCGAGAAACTGTGGAAAACGTAGGCGCAAAATCAGTCGGTCACAGCCGCGTATGACCCGAACAAGCCGCTATATACACCACACGGCGTCGTTTACGGTAATCCTAGAGACCCCACGAACCCTGGCGGTGCGCTGTATGACAACCCGATAGTGCAGCACGCATCTGACGCGGCGTGGATGAAGACGGTAAATGGCACGGCCCGAGGAGGTCTCGCCGAAGCTGGCTTCATGGTCGACTACAGGGACGGAAAGATATCGATTGCAAACTGGAGAGACTCCGTTAATGGTGATGGAAAACCGAACGCACTAACGTTTCCTCCTGACGGAGACGCAATAGCAATCGTGCACGTGCACGGAAATAATGCGTTGCCAACTCCATCGCCCGGCGACCGAAATCCCACAACGTTGATTCCCGATTTCGTGAGATCACAGCGCTCGGTCTATGTGACGATTCCCAACTCGGGAACCCCGTTGAATGACTATGTCCAAGTGCAATAGGCCAGAAAGGAGGCGGACTACCATGGTTTTCGGAACGCGCTTAGAACGTGCCCTGCTTGTCCCTTTTTTGCTGGTGCTGAGTGCCGTTGGGCAATCGGGTGGAGGTGTACCAGCGGATATGAAAGATCGTGTTCTTGATCTCCTTTTCCGATCAGATACCGTCACGTCGCCATTCCTCTCAAAAACGACGCTCCGATATGGCGACTCCGATTCTCAATTAGTGGTGCTGACCTATCCGGTTTATCCCGTCCATCCTGGGGGACAAGCGGAGATCATCAGCTACACGATCACCGGAATGGGCAGCGACAACCTCGCGCAGTTCATTTCAAGAATGGCTGCTCAAAATCCAAATGTCACAGATCAGGAGATCGCGGCCAAGTTGAAAGTGGAAGTAAAGCGTTCTCCGATCAGCTACGAAGCGTTGAAACGTTTCCTTGACGAACTGGGGGCGATTCGGATATCGCCCATGTCGGTGGGCCGAATAGCCGTCGATGAGTATTCTGAGTACGAGTTCTGGTACACCGGCGGGCAAGAGTCTGTTCACTACAAACTCGTGGGGCCATTCAAGGATGATCCCCAGGACAAGCTCGTGCAATGGATGATCAGATTCCGAACCAGTGTGCCTGAGTTGATGAGCGCTGCTTCCGCAAAACGATGAACAGCACGCTACGTCGGCGAAAAACGGCACAGAGGAACTTTGTCGCGCTCGTTACTGCCACTCTTGTGTTGTTGTCGGCTTGCTTCTCTCAAACGAAGAGCGCGACGGAAGATGAGCGGGTTTTCCGTGCCCCGTTTAAGCTGAAACTCCATGTCGATGACGAGCGCTATTACGAACAAAGTTTCGACCGGATTCCCTACGTGTCGGGTAACGACGTGTACCTGTTCGCTGAAGAAGCCTTCGGCCTCAAGGTCACTGTCACTGAGAATGAAATATCCCGCATAGCCTACGAGCGAAAGCCGGCTAAGGCCGACGTGGAGCTGAGGTTCACACAGGAGAAATCGCAAAACGGTTGGATGATGATGCTGGTGATTCGGAACAAGCTGAAGCACCGGCTGTATCTCGACGCTTTAATGACCCGTCCTGGAAGCGATGAAATCTTCACGACTAACGTGCTTCCAGTCGAACCCAATCTCAGCGACTTCGAGTCTTGGCCTCATCCCATCGTTCAGCTTGTGCTTCGGGACTTCCGTTTCTCCGAGAAGCCGAAAGAGCAGACAGAGACCGTCGATCCAAAGACTGGGAACGTCCATCTGACGATCCCGGTTGTGGCGAGGAATAAGCCGAAGCAGTAGCCCGCGATCCTGACCGGCGAGCAGAGTACCTGTTGCTGGCGTTCCAGGACGGATTACAGCCGCGATCTGGGAGCGGTGAGGTTCTTCTTTAGCTGTCGTTCTATTGCTGGGAAATGCTGCATGAAGTTCTCCGAAATCGCGAACCGGCTAACGGGTATCTCGACTCCGCTGGTGGGGGTATCGTGGCAGCCGACTGACCTGGAAGTGAGCGCCGCTCGCCGGGTGATTGCGTTCCTGGAAGACCGCCGTGTGCTCTATGCCCCGGAGGAGATGGAAGTCGCCTCTCACTGCGTCGATTCGGTCCTGGAAATCCGGCGATTCTTGAGCGGCGAGCTGGGCAAACTGGAGGGCAAATCCGAGTTTACGGCCAGCCTACGAGCCATGCGAGCAGGCTGCCGGAAGTTCTTAGACCGGGTCGGGGTCGATGGCCGGGAAACGGTCCTGTACGCCAACCACCACGGCCACTGGGCAAGCTGGACGTTCTATAGCGCCCTGGGTGAGATGCGGGGTACGTTCGGGGTCCATCTGGCGAAGATCGCCGCCGAGTTCAAGCTGGACGTTGAGGACCGGTTGGCCGAAATCCTGCCCGCCAGAGCTACCGATTCGGACGATGATGACCGCCATCCTGCCCGCCGTCCCCGTCCAAGGTGAGCTGCCAAGAGCAAAGTCAAAAGCGCGCTGCCTTCGGCATCGGGTGGAGGTATGACACTCCACCCCTGAAAGGGTGCTGCACGGTAACTTTCGGCTACCGTGCGCGAACTTGTTGAAACGAGGGCAGCTAAGGAAAAAACCTGCCGATCAGGGTGCTGTAGAGCAACCGGAAGTTAGCGCAGGCGAACTTTGCCGACGTTACAAAAGCATGGGGTGCTCTACTTCTTGTACCCCCACTTGCCCTCCCCCACTCTCGCCCTACGCCCGAACGCCACGCTCTCCTCACCCGCTAGCGCGCGGGCCCCGGCCCCTTTTTTCTGGGATAAAGTGTTACTACTTGGTAACGAGGGCAGTTTCAAAACGCTCTACCTCCTATCCCGTCAAACGACGAACGGGTAGGATGTGGCTACGGGAAAAACGGCTCCACCCCCAAAAACACCGTAACCCAGGGGCCGGGGCCCGCGCGCGAGCTAGCCAGATGGCTGGAGGGCGCGACGCTAGTGGAGGAGGGGCGTGAGTTGGCGAGCGCGGGAGTGGGGCGCGGGGGAGAGTGCGCGTGCGGGGTGTGCGCGCGGCCTGCTTTTAGTTCTCTTGCATCAGAACCCAGACTTTCTTTAGAGGAAGCTCGGCTTGGATTTCAGGAGTGAGACGTTCGTAATTCTCCAGAACAGCCCGTATCAGGTCGCCAGAATCCCACAGCCGGATACTAAAAAATTGATCGCGCGCTTCTCCCGGAACCTTGCTGTTGAAGCCTCCCCAAGAAACGAGGAGGCCTTGTTCCGCACTAACCTTTTTCATTGATCCGTGGAGTCGCTGTAAGATTTCAACGTTTACAGGGCCACTGGCTGATTTCACCTGCACGCACAGGCGCGGCGGATCGAATCCCATTGGACCTCGGCCTGCGACGATATCAACGCCCCCGTCTGGTCCAGGCGGCGAAACTATGGTTAGGTAGCCCGTGGCCTTGAGTACTGCGTCAACAACTCTCGCGAGACCGTGTCCTTTGAACTTCTGCTCGATGTGTTCCCGGATGCGGTCTTCCGCGTACTGAGCGATGTCCACAAGAGCGGTTGCGTTCTCTTCGGTGGGTTCGGCTATCTCGACAGCCGATGCAGCGACAGTTTTCCCCTCTACAATAGCCGTGATACGTTTCTCAGCATTATTTCGCTGGATCTGGCAGACGGTCATGAACGCACCGAAAGAATAGAGAAGATCCTGACCGAAAATGGAAGCAGAGCGAGGGAAGTCCTTTCGCAACCATTTCACGCTACGGATGTGGAAACTGTCTTGGCCGTCCGACTTGTACTCATAGGGCCCAGTGACTTGGCCGATGGCGATAGCGGAGCGAGTCTTTAGAGGAAGCACGACCAAGTCATTGATCTTAATGCGATCACGAAACGCCCAGACTTGGCCTGTCCAATTGGTCAAGGTGTTCGGTCTCTCCTTCGGGTAAGTGTCCTTCATGAGCTGAACAAGCTCTTCCCGTGTCTTCACCCCTGAGAGATTTGGCAGCTCGTTCCATCCAATGATCGCGATTCCTTTCTCCAAAGCAGCGTCTTCCTGCTCACCATGTTGACCTGCGCGCACAAGCCAAATTGCCATTCTGACCTCCAGGTATGTCTCTCGATGCAACGCTGAACGCTATGTGTGTTTAGTCGCCTCAGCAAACATCGAGAGCACTTTTGCGGATGGATAGGTAGAGAGGGAAGCGACGGAGTGTGCCAATTCCACAGGTAGCAGGCCATCCTCATATCTCGCACTCAGAATTGTGGGCAGTGTTCCAAAAATCTTGCTGGCGCCCAAGATACTGGGATTTTGCGGGTTGCTAGGATCACCATTGGGCACGTTTAGCACGAACTTGTACCGATTATCCAATTTTACAAAGACCTTCGCCCCATAGTTGGTGTCCTTGCCATAGATCGCTCCAGCAACTGGGCGGTGCTGAATCTGCTCTCTTATGTAGGTGTGGTCGGGGATAAAAAAGCTATTCGTGGGCGCGTCGTCACCGATCAATTGCAAATGGTCCCAAAATGCACCAGACTTTTCCTGCCCGACGACGCAGATTTCAATACCTTGATTTCTTGCGGTAGTCAAGAATCGACGAATTGGATTAACCAGCTTTGAGTACTGTGCACGAATAGACAAAGGACCATCTTTCACAAACAATGCGTTGCGAAGTACCTCTGGCTGGTTTTCCCAATAGTGACGGATACCAGTGAAGAGCAGCAATGTCTCGTGTACGCCCATGTAATCAGTGGCAATGCTATCAGGCGCTGAATCGTCAGCCATCACTTGGTGAAACCCAAGCATGTCTGTTACTAGAAACTCTTTACCGCAAGCTTGGCAAGGACCGCTGTCGGCATCAAAAGGAAGAGTCGCGTGAGCGGAATCGCAATGTGGGCACTGGAAGTCGGGTAACGATCGCTTCTGAGAATCCCATTTCTCATATGCGAGCCATTTGAAAGTCTCGAAGATTTCCCCGTCTAATGAAGGATCACGAAAGGAATCGAAAATCACATGACGGATCGCGTCATACAGTTTTTGCCCTGGAATGTCTATATAGCGCAGAGGGAAAACTGTCGCGTGATAAACCTGAGACCTTTCCAAGATGTCCCTAATCATGAAGGGATGAGGCTCAGCCTTGTCTATTGCATTCAAGGCGGGCTGATCGAGCATGACGAGGGCAGTCTTAACAAATGCAATTGCTTTGTGAGGCTTGGTCTCCGACACAATGGGCTGAAAAGAGCCATCCACTCCGAATACAAATGCCAATGGCTTGGGTGCTGCATTGATCACGTGCCACTGTCCGGTAATCGCGGGTTTTGAAGCGGAGCCGTCCTCGAACGACTCACACAGTTTCTTGACCAACGGACTCTTGAGCACATCAAGATGCCCTAGTCGGCTCGCTCTTTCGCCCGGAAGCCGCTCACCAGAACTGTAAGGCACTACTCCTCCTTCGATAACAACTAGCCGTCTGGCGTAAGGACTTGCGTTGGAACGCTAGCTTCAAATTTGACTGCCTGCATTGGAACGACGAATCGATGAGAGCGGGTGAGCATGCGAATGTATCCAGGCGTCTTGGTCAGCATGATGTCATCCTTCATGCTCTCGTAGGTCACGTTGACTCTAGCCAGCGCATTGACTTCATCCTGTGATGCCAAATGGGCGATGAAAAAGTTCTCCGTTTGATTTAACAGGTCTTTGCTCACGCTGGTGACAGATTGTGTTGAGTAAACCATTCCAATCTGATATTTCGCACCTTCCTTCGCCAGCCGCCTATAAATCTTGGTTCGTTCGTCGTCGTCATTGGCAGCAAACAGATTGTGTGCTTCTTCAAAGTACAGTTGGATGTAGTGGTCGCCCAAATCATTGGAAGAAAATTTCTCCACCTGTCGGTGAAAGACAGCTGTTGATAGATGAATCGAGAAATACTCCATAAGCTCTGGCGGAGCGTTTCCTAAGTCGAGGATGACCGTCTTGCCCTTCTCCAGAAACTGGATAATCTCGGTTACGAAATTCCCGGCCTTGGCATCGTGGTATTGCATGTAAGGCTTAATCATGCTTGGCCCGCTGCCAACTGCGAACTTTGGTTTCAGGAAGCCGAGCAGGGCATCGTCATCCGAGTCGAAGAGCGGCTTGGGATTCTTAGCCGTTGAGGAGGAGGACAGGAGCTTGCTCTGCCGGTCTGCTTCGGCAAACCTTTCGAACTCTGAAGCGACATCGTCCATGTCATCGATGCTCGGTAGATTCGCTTTGTCGATCCCGTAGACCGCCTCTCGGGTGTTTTCGCTGAATCCCGGATCTATATTGCTGAGCAAAGTGTGGAGTTTGTGCGCATCCGCCTTAAAGCCCGCCCGATGCAATATTGCCCAGTACATGAGTACCTTCCTGCGTGCTCTGATGTCCTCGCCTGGTTTCATCTCTTGGACGGACATAATGGACGGTATGCTCACGGACAGGAACGCCTTGACGTAATTTGACCCGGTCTTGCCGGCCTCTTGCATAAGGCTGGCAAGGATGCTCAATGAGGCATCCGGGTTTTCGTAGAAGTCCAATTTGAGCGGCTTCGACTCGGTCTTTGCTTTCTTGGTGAGTGCATACACTTCACAACGATTCTTGTAGGATGAAGCGAGTGAGATGCTACCGTCTTGCGGATTGTCATTCGCATATTCGCCGTTAATATCGAAGATGAGCTGACCAACGTTGCCACTTTGCTTTGTGGTTTCCAGAATACTTTGAGCGATCAATTTCACTACGTTGCTTTTGCCCAATCGCGTCTTGCCGAACATCGCTGTGCGGGCTGCCAGAAAATCTCCGGTAGAGATCGTCACTGAGACATTCGGTTGCGCTTTGTTGGGCAAAGGGAGACGGCATTCCGTCAAACGCAGCTGCCCAATAACGAACCGATTCTTAGCAGGCACTAGAGTGTTGATTACAAGATCGAGGAGTTTGTCGTCAGGAGAATAAACGCGGTATTTGTGGGCGCTTACGAAGTTGTTTACATCGCCAGAAAATTCCACTCTGTCCTTTTCCACTGGATGCGGATAAAACATTCCAAGAATGCCCGTTTTCAAGGCTCCCCACTGAAGTTCGCTTTGAGTAAAGACATCCAGTTCCGGCATGGACTTCTTCTGGAGCTCGAAATATGTTTGTTGAGTCTCGCGTGAAAGAGGTGTGGAAGCCGTTTCCAGAACTCGCAATAGTGTGAAGTGGGGCGGGGTGCCGTCGACACGAACGGAGGGGACCATTATCAGCAGGGAGTTTCGGGGTACTCCTCCGACCGCAACCTTGAAGGGGTCGGAAGTTATGATCGTCACCGTGTCGTAGCCGATGTCAAGCACGTAGCCAACAAATCGCAACTGGCTATAATTCTTCGCTTTTTCATTTGCGTCTTCGCTGGCGATGAACTCTTCGAGCGCGCGCAACGGATGGTTCTGAAGAGCGGCTTTGTCAAAAAAGGTCTTCATTGCTGTACCTGCCTCAGTTGGCGATGAGTACCTCGCCAGAGTTCTTTGCTAGCAGGTTGCGGAAAAACTCGATTTGAAGATTTGAAGCGGACGGAGTACCCCGAAACTCTCTTGTTTCCACAGCACAACCTGATAAGAAGAAAGCATGCGTGGAAAAGACGAGCAGCAGTT
>Ga0187864_10004792_pt1 | contig 10434 bp, 10 predicted proteins | sample June2016WEW_11_4_FD_132985 | JGI IMG/M metagenome (GOLD analysis project Ga0187864, IMG submission 132985) | Peatland microbial communities from SPRUCE experiment site at the Marcell Experimental Forest, Minnesota, USA - June2016WEW_11_40 | ecosystem: Environmental > Terrestrial > Soil >... | reverse complement strand
CGTTCGTCTGCGAGCCTGGTGGCCATATCATACTGGACGATATGTGGATGCCATCGATTCAACGGGTTGCATCTTTCATCCGTCTTAACCGTCCCGACTTCACCGAGGTTCGTACCCCAGTTCGAAACGTCGCTGTTTTTAGGATGACCGGCGCCGACACGCGTCAATGGGATCACTTCGTGCCGTTTTAAACGACAACGGTCGTTGACCACTGACAACGGGTCGCTCAATTCATGCTGTGCGAGCTAGGCCGTATAACCGGCGTTTCTTGCGAGGTTACCTCTCGAGGCTGGAGTCGGAATGGGTGCAAGAGCATGAAAGCAAGATTCAGACTCTCGTCATTCTGAAACCCTTTGAGCCCGACTAGCATCCGGTCTTGTCCGGCCGCTGGGACTTCGAGATAGGTTCGGAAAACGTGGTCCCACCAGGGGAAGATATCCCCGAGATTCCTCGACTGTTCCCGGACTTCCTCTGAATGGTGAACGCGATGCATGTCCGGGGTAACGAACATCCAACGGAGCGGTTTTTCCAACCATCCTGGCAGGGACGCATTTGCGTGCGAAAAGAAGCTCTGCGCACAGCTGAAGAGTTCTACGGCCAACACCGCGGCCGGCGGAGCAGCCAGGATCGCGACAGCCGCAAGATTTGCGCCCTGCGTCAAAATTGTCTCAACCGGATGAGCCCGCGCCCCCGTCGATAGGTCGAGGTCCGGATCGGAGTGATGCACATGATGTACACGCCACAGGAACGGCACCGCGTGAAAGCTCCGGTGCACGGCGTACCTTACCAAGTCCAGCAGGAGAATAGCGAAAATAAACCGCACCGGGGACGGCAGCCAAGGTTTATTCAACAGGCCAAATCGGCTATTCACCATCGCCACGGCCACGATGACTGGGCTGGCCCGGTACAGAGCTATGGAAACTATGGTGGCCGCTAACAGAATAATGCCGTGACGGCTCCAGCGGCGAGTCACACCCGAAGACAGATTCCGCTTGGGCCGCAACGACTCCCAGATCGCGACGACAATGAAACTCGCCAGGAACATGAGCCAGTAAGCGTCGTTCTCGATTCGTCCCCACGGCATCGTCATTGCGTCACCATCCTTAAGGCTCTCATCCGTATCCCCGATTGTCGTTTCCTGTCGTAATTCCGGCTACCAGAGGTGCCACTTGTGATACGCGAGAATATATGCGGCCAGAAGTGCATTGGCCGTGGCATGCGCGACCACGGCATCCCCGATTCGACCCCGTCGAATCATCGCCAGGCCAAAGAGAATCCCTGCGATGCTGCCGGCAACCCAGTATCCTCCGTGCAGAAGACCGAAAGCCATGGACGAAACCAAAAGCGCAAGCCACGGAAAGCTCCGAAATGAGACCGACTCGAAATCAGGCGAAACCAGGCGGCGCATGAGAAACCCCCTGAATGCAAGTTCCTCCGCCAGCGGGACTGTGACGACGCCGGCCAGCACCCGGAAAGTGATCCAAGTCGCCTTGGCGACCATGGGAGAAGCCATCAAAGCAGCCGAAACTCCGCGATCGGCGGCTGAGTTTGAGAAGCGGTCCAGCCCGATCCAAATCACGAAAACAATTGCGCCGATGACTGGAGCCAGCCAGCCGCACCTCCAACTCAAACCAGCGTAACTGCGCCGGAAAGTCCAAAGCGTCCCGGCCGCAGCGAAGAATCGCAGAGGATACAGCCACTCAAAGCCGCCCGCGCCCGTGGTCGCACCGGCGATCATGCCGGCGGCGAGTATCATTAGAAACGGCACCAAAAAGGCAGCAGTGGGATTGTGCGTTGCTGTACCAAGCGATTCACGGCTCTGTTGTCTCGTCGTAAACCACGGAACGCGCTGGACGACAAAGCAGAAACCCACGCAGACAGCGCTAAAGGCGATCCAACCGGCTTGCGAGTGAAAACCCTTCACTGCGATTTGCTTGGCACCGGCATTCCCGATCAGGACCAATACGGCGATGCGCACGGCGTTCAGCAGAAATATGAGCGTAACGCCGATGGGAATGAGAAAAAGAGATCGCGGAAAGCGGCACTCCTGCCTGAACACCAGGAGCCACAATATTCCAAATGCCAGGACCAGTCCGACGCCCTCTAGACCAGAGCACGCGGGTGCAATCTGCACGCGGAAGCGCTGCGTGCCAATGACGCTCGTCGCCGGGTTCGCAATAATGGCAGAAACAAAGGGACTCAGGAACATTTTGGTGAGATGGAACGTCAGGTAACTGGCTGGCTGCCATAGCCACCGGGCCATATTTCCGACGAGGCAGGCTGAAACGACAGCCATCGATGCATAAGCCCACAGAAGACCAGTGCTGCGGATCAACTGCGCCCAAACCGCCCAGGAGAGAAATGCGAATCCGGCAAACGCAATCGATGAAATCCCGGCAACAAACCAGCTTGCGGCGAGTAAATTGCCCCAGGAACCGGAGCGGCCGCCCCCGTAAAGAAGAAATGACAGGCCCGCGAAGATGCCTATCGCGGAGCAATGAGCGGCAATCAGGCTCCAGCGGATGGGAATTTGCGCGACCCAATCGGAGATTCCATCAAGCGCGGTTTTATTCTTGAGGTAGGCGAAGGTTACGAAGATCGCCGCGAAGCCGATAACACATCGGAGGATCCAGGCCCCCCAGTCGTGCAGGATTCCGATCAATCCGGTCCGCTGGACCAGAGAGTCGCCGTCCAACCAGACCGATAGGATGATCAATTCCGAAGCGAAAAGGAGTGTCAGAAGCAGAATCCGTTGGACCAGGCTGCGCGGCGATAGGCGGGTGCGCGGAAATGGAACTGAGTCGCCGCGCGAATCCCACTCGGATTGGACGGAATCAATGCGGGACGGGAATAGACGAAGGGCCAAAAGACATGTCCTGAATACTTTGAGGGCTCCAGGCCCTACTTCTTGCGGCGTCCTCGAATTATCAGGATAGCGCTTGCAACCAGAGCCACTGCGGCCACTCCGGTTGTGACATCGATTTCGGGAACAGTCGTAACACCAGCCATTGCAGCCATTGCAACCGTGCATGTTCCGAGAACCAGCAACGTCACCACGATAAACTTGCTCATAGACTCTCCGAGGGATTGCTTAATCGAGATTCGTGGAAATACTGCGCCTTAAAGCTTTTCACCGCAACTATCCACGATGGTTCGTCCAAATAGACTAGTCCGTCTGGGTAGTTGGGGTGGGTGTGCCCCTAGCGAGTCTAAGAGGGCGTGCTGCTCTGCTACTCAGGATTGCACGCGCTGTGGCTTCACCGGTGCGATCATTGGCTGTGGAGGCACGATCTCCGGCTGCTGGCGCGCTGGCTATCGCAGGTGGCGCGACTGCTGACGACGATCGAGATTCATCCGGGAGGGGAAACTGGACGACGGCTGTTCATCGATCACGGCATGGGCGTGGTGATCGGGGAAACCAGTGCGGTGGGCGACGCGTGACGCTGTATCAGGGCGTGACGCTTGGGGGCGGGATCAGTTGTACCGCGCGACGTGCCGGACAATTCTACGACTGTGGGACTGCTTGGCCACATCATCCTGCGGAGCTGAAAGCGCGTGGTGATTACGGTCCCGAAGCAAATCCACGACCCGCTTTCGGCAGCTCTTGCCGCCGAGGCCACGCACGTAAAAGATCTGAGGCAACGGGTTCAGAAGCTCGAAGGAGGAGAGCCGGCTGAGGCGGGCGCTTCGGCTGAACTCCAAGCGATCTGGGACAAACTGCAGGCGATCATCGAAATCGACTCCCAGATCTAGCGGCGATTCCTCAAACGCTCCGAAGCAAGCTCGCTCCGGAAATTCCTTTCGGAGCGAGTTCTTCGAATTCGATCTTCTCGCTTAACAGTTCCACACTCCACCGCTGCCGAAATCTCATCCAGTCTCTTGCCCGAGTGCTCTCGCACATACTAATTATTCATAAGGATAGTTACCTCCGTTTTGAAAAAGGATCGTCGCTGACAGTTCGGGAGAGCACATAAACGAGAAGGATTGGACGCGCCATCCGATCTGTGATGGTTTTGACGGAGTGAATTTGAAGGCCGCGATGCCGAACAGCTTCGAAGAAGAGATCGCGGGCTTCCGGAAAGTTTGTATCGTTCGGTGCGTGGAGCACATAGCGGGATCCTGGTAGGTCAAAAAAGTGTTGATAAACTCCGGCGTCGTGAACCCTCCACAGGTCCACGCTGTGAAGGCGCCCTTGGGATAACGCGGCCAAGGGTTGTTCGATACCCCAATCGACAGCCACGACCGGTTGGTCGGGATCGTGTGTCTCAAGCCATGAGTCAAGGAGATAGATTCCATCAGACCAATTGCCCGTGCCGCCGGTCTTTTGTACTTGGACCATGATCTGCCGATAGCGAAGCAGACTTGCTGTCGCCGGCCCGGCGGCCCCCACGAAAAACACCACAGCCGCGGCGATCGCGCCCAGAGGCGTTCTCACTCGATACAACTGTCTGGCGCATCGAACCACGACGGCGGCGACCAGCAAATGAGGAAATGGATAGGCCAAAATGAGATGATGCCTTCCGTATGCACCAGGGGTGACCGCAGCGAGCAGTATGATGAAGAATGTCGTCAGAAGTAGCAACATTTCGCGGCGCCATCGACGGCGCAAGCGGGGCACAGCATAGCAGATGAGTGTGATTACCGACGCGGTAAACGCCACGACGGGCATCAGCACCACAGCAGGTGCAGGGCAATCTCGCACGTAGTTCACGGTTGTTGCTGTGAAAAGGCCCATGAGAACTTTGGTGCGCTGCATTAGTCTGTGTTCTAGCCCTTCCAATGACCGCGGCGCACCCGTCTCGCCGTTCGACAAACTATTGTGAGCTTCAAGAGCGGTCCAAGTTGGTGGCGGCCAATGGAGATTGTACGCGGTCAGAGGCAGGCAGCCGATTAGGAACAGGCACCCAGCACACATCGCCTCCCGTCGCCTCAAACGAGCTAAGTATTGGGGCACAATCAGAAGCGCCGCACCAGCCAGCGCGATCACAATCCAAAGGAAATTAGTCTTGTCGTAAACCCCTAACCCCATCGCGAAGGCTGCCAAGTACAGCGACCATGAACTTCGTGTTTGCCACCAAACAATCAATTGCCATAAGGCCACGCCCTTGAGCGCCATCATGAAAACGGTTGGACCGTAGTCCGTTCGACAATAGATCAGATAGCTTGGGTCAATCGCTAGCAAAATGATTCCCAGGACGGCCGCAGCCGATCCGAGGAGCCTGCGTGCGAAAGCGGAGGTCGCAACCAGCGCCAGAGCACCGATCATGATCGTGAAGTAGCGGATACTCTTCGGGTCAAGATCCATTGTCGCCGCTAGCGGCACAAATGCGATGGTTTTTACCGCGCCAATATAGCCCATCGTCATCAGGGGAATCCGATGTCCGTGGATCCCGATCTCCGTCTCGCCAATTCCGTGCGCCTGGCTTTGCATGCTGCCTTTGACGAAACGAAGGGCTGGTGTGACCTGTATCAACTCATCGTAATAAAGGCCAGGAAGATCGATCTTCGACGCGGCCAACAACGCAAACACGATAACAGCAACCAGAATTGGCAATTTCCAATGCAAGTCAGCCTTCTTGTGATCGTTGACCGAGAGACGGCGCTTCCACTGCGAACTAAGCAAGAAAGAAAGGAAATTCCCAAGCAAAGCGCCGATTGCGCTAACCGTCGTCACCAGTGGGGCAAGAACACTCACGGCCCCTACGCTGGCGACACTAACTTCAAAAGCAGCACATCCGTCATGAAGCAAACTAACGCTGAGGATCGATCCGTGCTACTAATTCTCTCGGGGAGCAAAACAAGAAATACGTGCGACCAAAAGCAAACCGTGCTGGCTGATTCGAGGATACGACAGCACCACGATGATCTGTGCTTATTCAGAATTTACGAGAAACTTGGAATTTCGAGCCGCGTGGAGATCCTTCTTAGTTGTCAGACGAGATATCATTTTCCTCAAACAGACAACCCATTCTTTGGCGCCATGCTTCGGCCCCCATACTGTCTCCACTTGGGTACACCGTTGCATAGGGCGACATCGCCTCCCATCCTTGCCCAGATCGTAAGATGAAGTGGAGGGATACGCCTTCTCTAGAATAAACGAGAGTGCGTTGGACGTCGCCGTTCGCCAAGGTACTCCGGTCGTCTGTCGCCGGAGGGCCGCACGTCTCGTAGTACATCTCGGGATCACTGACGAAGTTGGCAGGGCCGTTCTGAGATAAATGGAATCTTGAGTGCGCGTCTCCCTTTGGACGATTTACTAAGAGCGCGACAAGCAGGGCGATCGCTCCGAAAGCGAGCAAACAGGCAAGAATCAGATTTGTACGTGGTTCTTGTGTTTCGGATCGTCTTAAGCTGTACCAGCTCAAATGCATGCTCTGCTCCTCCGACGACGAAGGAACATCACAAAGACCAACGCAATGAACGGAAAGGACAATACCACGATCGATAGCGTATGGGAAAGCTTCAAAGAACAGCATCGAAGCGCAGCTATAGAACATGATCGAAACCATCAGCGCTTCAGCAGTGACAAAGGCGAGCGAGCTGCGATATTGGACCAGACGGTTTCCGGGATATCGGTTGAGCGCCAAAGCCAATGGGATCATTGGTCTGGAGGAAGCTGTTTGCAACCGGCCAGATTGGATCGTCTGTCTGCTAGCCGCAATGAACTAAGCCATTTGGATTAGAGCAGATGTTACCGGTCTCATGTGAGCCTGCGACCGCAATCTAGGCAAGTAAGTCCGTTGTACTTCCCCTCCCTCGCTGCCGAGCGATCAACGTGGCGGAGTGAAGTGATACAACCGCGCTCGCGGTTCACTGAGCAGCAACTGGAAAGAGGCGCTTTTTTCGATCGCGGATAACACCCATACGTTATCGCGTGCGCTGCTCAGATCTACAAAGACGTAGAAGACTTGATCGCGGGCAAGTTCGTTCTCCAGAACATCCGACTGGTCGCTTTCCGGATAGTGCACTCCGGTGCGCCCGGTAATTACTTGGGTCAGAGCGGGATGATCGGAGGCAAATTTGTCGTCCAGGGAAGAGTGCTGCCTCCACCAGAGCGCGATTTTCTGCAAGTCGTAATTTTCCGGGAATTTCACGCGTTCGCCAGGAAAAGGTGTGGCACGTTCCAATGGAATGCGAGCCAATTCGAATCGCAATCCCACGACCAGGTACAGTGCTGCAAATAATGCGAACGCCAGATAGGCCGAATTACCGGTTCGTGCCGCGATTGAGCGGACACCCAAGAACAGGCATGCGAACAGAAACGGCAGAAGCGGCAAAAGCCATCGCTCCTCAATCCACGGATGATAGACCGCAACTATCAGCGACAACAGAATGCAGTAGATCGCCGCTGCAGTGTTCGGCTTGCAAAGCTCGCGGAAACCAATACCACAGATTACTGCCAGCAATATTCCGATCACTACGTTTGCGGTCAAACCGTTCGTTAAGAGATTCTCCAAAAGATGGAAGTGGCGCAAATTTAGAAAAAAACGGTGAAGAAGGCCCACGGGGGTAATCAGACCATGGCTGGCAATCCATGGATCGTTCTCCAGCATCAAGCCGGTATGCGACCAGCCCCGCCGAGCGTTCCGCAACTCCCACAACGCCACGAAGCTGATTGCCCCGGCCATTTCAGCCGCCACTGCCCATCGCTTTCGCCGCGGCTTCACCGCGTCAATCAGCACTGCCGCCGCGAGACTCACACCGACCAAGCGTATCGCGCAAGCGGCAAGCACAGCCACCCCGGTTCCCGGCGCTAAGCCCCGAGAGTAAAGCCACAGAGCCAGAAGCGAGAAGAACAGGTAGAAAATATCCGACAAAAGAAAAGTACTCCAACGGAAGAGCGTGGTCGATGCGAGGCACATCAAAACCACGGTAGCGGCCCCCAGCGATCCCAGGGAGTCTCGGAATAGAAGGAAGCAGATGACCATCGAGCCGAGCGCGAATGCAACTACTTCAGCGTTCAGCACGAAATAGCTTCTCCGGCCCGCCAGCCAGCCAACCGCAAAAAGCGCAGATGTCCCCGGCGGGTAGAGGTCAACCGTGCGACCGGCTTCCAAGTACCCCGTGCCGGCTGCCAATGACTGCCCGGCCAGTACATATGTGATGCTGTCATTCGAGAGCTTCCAGTAACGGCTCACCGAGAGGCAATAGAGTATTGAAAACAGCGCAATGCCCAACCAAACCACGACACGCAGAGCGCGCATCATCAACAGGGACGCCTCACCGTGAAGATATGTGCCCTGATTCTTCAGTTTCTTATGTCCTGGCGCCTTGCCCACGTTCGAGCCATCACAAGCCCAAAGGAACGCCCAGCGATCTGGCCGCCAGCATTTTGAGCACTTCATTCGCTGCCATAACCGCCAGCAACAGCGCAAAGATCGCTTCCAACGCATGCGCCTTACACCGGGCCGCTTACAGTGATTGGAAGATCTTCTCGTAGTGAGCAACCATCGTTGCTCGATTGAATTGGTGTTCGACATGTGCTCGGGCTGCCGCGCTCATGCGTCGTTTCTGCGACTCAGGGAGGCACAACGCGCGAAGCATGGCCTGGGCCAGCGCCTCGGGCGACTCGGGATCCACGAGGAAGCCAGTGACACCATCCAGGATCGTTTCTGGGATTCCCCCCACGTTTGTCGCCACGCATATGGCTCCGCAAGCGCCGGCTTCCAAGGCCACTAGGGGTAGCCCTTCATTGCGTGACGGTAGGACGACGACCTCGGCATCCCGATATAGGCAGGGCAACTCCGCCTGTGTCTTATATCCCTTGAATCGGACCGATTTGCTAACACCCAGCTGCTCGCTAAGTGAGTTCAAGTTCCGAAGCTCTTGACCTTCTCCAATCAGCCACAAACTTAGACCGGCCACCTGCCCTTGGATCAACGACCAGGCATGCAACAGAAGGTCAGCTCCCTTTACGACATGAAAACGTCCGACAAACAGGACGTAGCGCTCGTTGTCCGCAGACTGAGCCGCCGAATTATCGAACCAAGAACGCTCGAGGCTGTTTGGAATCATTGCCGCTTTGTCGCGCACCGAGGGGTAAAGATTCAGCACGTCCTGCAGGAGCGATTGACTCACGGCGATCACCGCATCCGCCCTCCTAAACAGACGAGCCTGCCACGACCTGAGCACCGGATGGCGCAAGGGCTGCACGCGAACGTCACTGCCGTGGACTGTAACTGCCAGGCGCCACCGATGTGGCAACCAAGACGCCGCGTTAACAAGCTGCGTTTGGAAGACCGGAGACTGAACCGAAAGTAAGTCGGGCCTGAACTTTCGCAACACGGCTTCCAGCTGCCATAGACCGGGAACGAACGAGGCCCACGATCGAAAACCACTGGGCATCGGCACGCTCCGGATGCTCCAATAAGGTATATTCAGCGAACCGAGCGATTTGTGGTTCGAACCCGGTTCCCGAATGTCCACGATGCCGACGGAGTGGCCAGCACGCATCAATCCCTCCGCCAAAGCCAGCACAGAGAGCTCCGCTCCACCCAGGTCGTGGATGTCCCAGCCATAGAAAAGAAGAATCCTCATGCTGTAATCCTCTAATTCGCGGGATTCTCTCGCACGACAAGATCTCGCGGGGCGAAACTCCGCCTTGTCGCCGAGGCCGGAAAAATGGTCCCGGTCACCCCATTGAGCTTTCCTTGACGCATTCCAGCACCACAAACGAGGAAAATCTCATCACCCTGTGTGCTCGGTCTCACAGACGGACGCATTTACGATAGCCGCCTCGGAGACTGACGATTTGCACCGCAACCGATCTCGATGCAGCTCTCGCATATTGCCAGGCTCTCAGGCGCTGGGGTGCGTAGGCGCTGAGAAGCCGTGTTCCCGCAACAGTAGGTCGTAAACTTTGACCCTGACATCCCAGGTGTGGTGGGCCAAGATGTATTCGATTGCGCGCGCGGGCTGCCAGCATGTGTTTGCCGCCTGCAGCACAAGGCCGGCCATCGCCTTCATGTCGCCATTTGACGCGACGAACCCCAGCGTTGCCTCTTCAACGATGTGGCTATTCGGGAAACCAGCTTCCACCACAACCGGCAACCCAGCGCGCAAGTAATGATAAATCTTCGTGCTTTCGTTGTTATGAAGATACTTGCCCGGTGCCAGGACCACGCCAACGTTGGCAAAATGCAGGTAATCCCAAGACCGCTCGTAAGGAACTGCGCCGAGGTAATCCACGAATCGCCGATCCAATTGGCTTACGTCGCCGGGCCCTAACAGATAAAGCCGCGCGCCATGGCCGGCCAAGTACTTTCCCAGTTGGTTCAGCTTTTCGATCAAAACCGCGTTCGCTTCTGGCTGCATCGTCCGGCCGTAGACATTTCCTGAGAAAACGCAGTGGACCGCGCCGCCTTGAAAGGGATTTTGTCCCCGAGCCGGAACTTCGGCGTCTACCGCGCCAGGCACCAACAATGTATTTCCTTT
>Ga0187864_10004785_pt1 | contig 10441 bp, 12 predicted proteins | sample June2016WEW_11_4_FD_132985 | JGI IMG/M metagenome (GOLD analysis project Ga0187864, IMG submission 132985) | Peatland microbial communities from SPRUCE experiment site at the Marcell Experimental Forest, Minnesota, USA - June2016WEW_11_40 | ecosystem: Environmental > Terrestrial > Soil >... | reverse complement strand
CTGCCATCCTTATCCTCTCGTGCGCTTCAGCGTCACTACCTGAAGCAAGAACCGTATGCGGAAGAGCCGCACGTACGGGTCTGTGCGGGGGACGCCGGGCAACCGGCGTTCCTACCGCGACCAAGAACCCTCCCAGGTGTCTAGTTCGCCGATCTCACTCATGCATGAAGAGGTATCACTGACTACCCTGGTCCAACATGAGGCAGGCCCAGGTATCATCGCGTCCTCAGTCCACTTCAATCCGGGGCTTTTCATAAGCCACCGGGTCATCATAGGGTAGTTTCAGGTCGGTAAAATCGGGTTCGTAAGTGCCGTCAGGGAACTGCTTGTCGTGCTTAGCGAAACAGTCCTGGCAGGCCTCGAGTTTGCAGATAACACCACGTCTGCCCAAGATGCTAATGTGGTACCAACTGTGGGTGGTTCGATTCTCTCTTTTGTACCCCTCGAACACTTCCTTCTGGACAGGATAGTACGCGTACTTCCCCGCCCCTTTCTTCATGCCGATGAATCGCGCATGGGGGTAGAAGGGGCTACTCCCCTTCACGTATACCGGCTCCTTCTTCTCCTCGGGGAGATGCCCCGCCACGGTGAAGATTAGGCGAAAGACTTGAGTAAACAGATTGGGATCGGTGAAAGCCTCGCTAAGACCGATCATCGCCTCCTCCCCCTCCGCGACGCCGGAAAGAAGCTCTGAATAGCTCTTCTCTACTTTCTTCCTACGGAGGTAGACGTTGTAGTGAAACCCGCTAATATCCTTCTCGCAGTAAAGGCAAATCATAACGGTGCCCTCCCCTTCGTGGTTTTCACTCCTTATTCTTTCACACAACCTCTCCTTTCATGCTTATTACACATTTGTTACGATTCTACGATAACGGCTAAGCCTTGTCAAGGAATTTCGTGGCCCCCGCGCACCCCCACATGGAGTGTGTCGGAAAAAATAGAGTTCTCATAAGAGGACGGAGCAGGTGGTCTAAACATGTTGACGGTAGGCGAAAATTTCACCTCCTGAAGAGTTTACCGTGTCGATACAATTCGAAGTGCTGGCTAACCATTTTTTTTGCAAGCTAACCAAAACATGAATGATTAGCGGCTTCACTCTCCGATTGCCATACGTACCGTACATATTTCTTTTCAGCGGGTGCTGCAACGACTACAGGAAGTACGCAAGAACAGGATGAGCCTCTTTCAACAATTCCGAGCGAGGGAGTAGGTGAACAAGGGGGACGTAGTTCCGTTCATTCCGTTTATCCCTCCTGGTTCCTTTCCCTGGCAATCCCGCGCAGTATACTCTGTTTGGGGGGGGAGAAGGGGACGGCATTAAGAAAGTAAATAACTTTCCCCTTACCCTTTTTCCAATAACTTTTAACCCTTCTCCCGGGCGATTCTCTGCCCCCTCCTGACGGCATAGCTGATTGCCGGCGCCGTCAGGAAAAAGCCGCCAACAGCGCCTCAACAATAAGTTCACTTTGTACCAACGTACCCTTGGGTGCGTCCTATTCGACGTTTTTGTCTTCCACGAGACGAAGCTGAACAGGTTCCTCTCTTTTTGGGAACAGAGACTCTTGCCGGGCAGCTTCCGCCAAATCGAATCGCAGTTGAGAATCCCTTGCATATTCTTCATTGATCTCGATGGCTACCCAAGTCCTCTTAAGCGATTCAGCTACAAACCCTGTCGTGTTTGAGCCAGCAAATGGGTCGAGAACGCGATCTCCAGGATCGGTAAGGAAGTTGATGAAGAGCCTGGGAAGCTCTGAAGGAAAGCGGGCAGGGTGAATTTTCTTCCCGGCTTTCTTGATTGCAGAGAGATAATTGCTGTTGCTCTCGTTGTTTCCACATTGAATGAGATTTCCCGGTATAGCACCGCCTTTGTCCAGTGCGAAGCTTTCCTTGATGTTGTGGCCGGACGGGCGATGCGTCGGCGTGATGCCACGCTTTATCAACCGGACCATGTCCTTACTATACTGTTGAAGAATGCGGGAGTTGTCCGCCTTGGGATTTGCCGTTTTTCCCAACCAGTAGATGTACTCGACGGAATCCTTAACCCTGATCCTCCGGACGTTAACCCACTCCGCAGGAGCGGGCATTTTAGCTGGGTTGTACCAGAAGAACTCCTGGCAAAAACTGAAACCGATCTCGTCGCAAAGCCGCAACAGTAGACGAAAATGGTACAGTGAACGGGTCGGGTTTCCCGGAGTCCAAGTACCACCGATGTTTAGAACAAAGCTCCCCGAGGGCTTAAGGATTCGAAGGATTTCGCTGCCGAACGGGGAAAACCAGTTTACATAGTTCTGCTGATCGGCGTTCCCGTATTCTTTCTTGAAATGAAGTGCGTAGGGGGGCGAGGTAAGGACAAGATCAATTGAATCTGTCGGGATTTCGCGCATCACGGAGAGCGCGTCTCCACAGAATGCTTTGCCCAAGCTCGTACTATAAACTGGTTTTATCATGCGTTAACTCCGCTAACAAGCCTTCAAGGCTATTATACCATGGAAGATTCGTGGGAGAGTCAGGAAGTGGAACAGGATGCATGACGGCAAGTTTTTCGGGATAGTTTACGTGAGGAGTCAGGTCCTTCGCCTGAATATACATAAACTGACGCCAGTTATGTGTCTTCTTGCCCAAACAAACGGCCAGAATCTCGAACTGGCCGAAACTGTAATGCCGATTGCTGAGATCGCCCTTTGATGCTCTTGTTTTCTGGGTCTCGACCTTAAAGGCAACAATCTGCCCCTTCTTTCTGTACGCCTCGTCGGTGTCTCTCACGTTCTTGCATTCAATGCGGTACGCCTTTACAGGTTTATCCGGAAGCCAGATTGGGGCGGCGGTGGGGACGTTGTTTCATTCGTTACCTTCTAGACACCGCCCGCGCCTACGCCTGCCTGCATCACTATTACCATTTCTATTGGAGTCGTGCAAGAAAAAAGACAAACTTGAGGAGTACAGGAAGCTATACGTAACATATCCTGCTTTCTCTTTTGATATTATGTAGTTACGTATCATTTCTCATTATCACTTTTCTGCCACATCTCTGTCAAGACAATTCGTTGCCTTTTTTTCGAAATTATAACCATCTTCCGTCGCCGCCGTAATGTGCAAATGTGGGAAGGCGGCACGGCTTTCCACATTTGCACATTCTTCTTTTCTCGTCGACAAAAGTTCCTATTCATGCCAGGCTTCTCCCTCTTTCACGTCTGAGAGCTCGGATCGTACACCCTGGTTATCGGTAGGATTGAGCCATAACATACGGGTAAATACTTTTTCTGCTTCCCTGAGCCGGCCGAAGCGCCACAGACAGAGGCCGTAGCCGTGGAGACACCGGAGGAAGGGGCGGTTGTCTATAAACCCCCAGGAAAGGAGACCGCCAAAGTCCCTGCCGAGGGAGAGTTCCCCGATTTTAACTCCTATGTCGTAGTGACGGACTGCCGTGTCGGGATCGCGATCGAACGCGAGGTTTCCAAGGTGGGCATGGGCGTCGAGACAGCGGAGATCGGCGGCAAGGAGGTTCATAAGCTTGCGGTGCGCCCCCCGATAGTATAGCGTTGGGGACGTAGTTGACCAACGTGACTTATCTTCTTCCGCCCGCCACTCGTTACAGGCTCCTTACCACAATTACCTTCTTGCCTTCTTTCCGTTGTTGAGCGATCTGCTCCTCGATGGGAGGCAGGTCCGACGGGACTGTCGCGAACCATCTTAGGCGGATAATCAGCTCGCGTGTCTTCTTCGAGGTCCGGCACAGCTCTTCCAGCGTTTTCACCCTCTTCAGAATAGCCATCGGTCCCTCCTATGCGTTGTTTCTGTTCGACATGGCGGATTCGAGGCGGGCCAGCCTCTCTTCGAGCTCCCCTAGCTCTTTGGCCTTTAAAAAGCGGGACATGACGTCATTTGCGGCGACTCGCCGCACCCACTCGTTTTCGGACGCCAGGAGGTCAACGAGGACATCTACCGCGGTACTTACGCTCCCCTGGAGCCGCTCAAGGGCATTGGAACTGGCCGCATCCCGGCGATCTTTCAGCGCGTCGGCGAAACCGGGATCATCGTTGAGCCACCTGTAGTAAAGAGTTTTGCTGATGCCGGCTTTCCTGCATGCCTCCTCTATCGACCGGCTCTCCAGGACGGCCAGGATTGCACGCTCCTGTTTCCCGCTCAGTGAAAAAGCACCTTGCTTTTGCCCCTTCCTGTTCCCCGCGTCCTGTGCCATGACTCTCCCCCGATCTTTGTGGTCCGTCTTACTCGCCGCACTTAGAGTATGGAACAGTTCAGCTTTTTCTGTCAAAGCGACAAGGAGGGATGACAACCAGGCATGACAAGGAGGCATGACAACCAGGAATGACAAAAAGCACCTGGGGCATGAAGATATTTTTCTCGCCAAACTTGGCGGCCGCCCGAGCCTGCGCGCAAACCGCTTCTGCTTCAGCTTCTGTTTGCCCATGAGCGGCTCATGAGGATTCATGAATGGCTCAGGAATGATTCAGGAAACTATAGGGGGTCAGACATTTGACAAGGCACGCGAGGGCATGTAGGCCGTCGATGTCACCTACTACTTCACGCAGAGGGGCTTCTCGGGCGAGTGAAGAATGCCGGATGTAAGTGAGAGGAATTTATTTTTCAAACCTGTGCGGTTTCTTCTTGACATCTTCGTGGTGCGCGGTATAACATTTACAAACAATCTGAAAGAGCCAAACTACGGGCGACCGTGGGGCGGAAAGCCAAGGGCCTCGGGTCTTCATCCTTGATCATCTCCAGTCAGGCAGCCGAGCCGCCAGATATTATTCTAAAAACAGGGGGTGTAGTATGCGAAAGAATGTGGCGGTGCTTTTTCTGTCTGTCGCGTTGCTGTGCGCGATTTTTGGATTCTCGGCCAGTGCCCATGCAACAACCCTTACTGTGGTCGGCTCTGGCGTAAATAGTACTGACGGGCTAAGCTATCAGCTGATCTACGACTCTGCCCAAAAGATTACCTGGTACGATTACACCTACACGAACAAATCCCAGGGGGAAACCTGGTCTCAGGCAACGTCCTGGGTACAGAACCTGACCGTGACCGTAAACGGCCAAGCTATCACCGGTTGGACGCTCCCCACGACGCCAGGGACGACGAGCGGCCCCGTAGATGAAGGGCAGATGGGCCTTCTCTACTATACAGAGCTTGGCAAGTTAGCCTACCCTTTGCCAGGCCCTGTCATTGCGAACCAGGTCCCTTTCACGAACTTGCTGTACGACCGCGGGTATTGGACGGGTACGGCGTGGTCGGGGAGTCCGATCTACTGGGCGTGGACCTTCGACTTTTATAGCGGCGACCAGGACACGGACCGTAAGGGCACGCCCAGTAACCCCGTCTTCTACTACGCGCTGGCTGTGCATTCCGGCTATGTGGGCGCCGCGGTCCCACTTCCTGGCGCCCTGCTCCTTTTCGGTCCCGGCCTTGCGGGTCTTGCGGCAATAAGGAGAAGGTTTAAGAAGTAGTTGCAAGTTTGATTTATCAAGAGGGCGGGGTCAGAAATGGCCCTGCCTTTTTTGCTTTCGCGTCCTGTTGATTGCCACGGGAAAGCATGCACCTTTCGAGAATGACCCTATTCGTTTGGGGCAGCCAGAGGGCCGTTCTTCACCGGCTTCACTTGCTGAGCCGCTGACCCCAACCTATATGTTTATCCATCAATTACCGCTCGTATGCGAGAAATGCAAGAGAAACTCGACGGTTATCTATTACAGGAAGCACTCATGAGGATGGATGCTCTCTCCAGAAGAAGCAGAGAAGGAAGGCACGGGCTGCCAGCCGCCGGGGGTCCTCGCCGGGGTCCCGAGGGGGGTCCGTCCAAATCAGGACCCAGGAGGATTGCGCGAAGGCCGGCCGAATTTCACGGGCGGCCCGCTCCTCACCCCTTGAGAAGTTTCTTGCCCAACTCCCACGCCTTGCCTATCTCGTCTCCCAGGGCGATATACCTGCGATCTGCCATGGAGAGTATGAAGGGCTTCATCTTTACGAGGTCGGGCACGCCACCTGTCATGAACCGTTCGTCGGTGTAAGCCGCCACGACCTCTCCGATGAAGAGCTCGTCGCCCGGCAGCTCTACGTTCTTCACAAGCTTGCACTCCAGGCTGTAGGGGCACTCCTTGATCATGGGTGCGGTTTTCAGCTTTCCGTAAAAGACCTCGAAGATCTTCGATTTGTCGTGCTTCTTCCCCGAGACGATGCCGCAGAAGTCGGTCGCCTCCGCCATGGAGACGGAGGGGATATTGACGCTGAACGTGCCGTTCTCCGTGATGCCCGGGTTGGAATAGTGACCCTTGCCCAGGGCGAGCATGAGATAGGGCGGCTTCACGTTGACCATGCTGAACCAGGCAACGGTGAGGAAGGTGGCCTTACCGGCGACGTTGACGCCCACAAGGGACATGGGCATAGGGTAACAGATATTGTCCGTTCCGATCTCCTTTTTTTCTGCCATTGTCATCCTCCTTTTCTTTTTTCCCCCATTATCGGGGTTGAGGGCCTTGCCCCCTGCATCTCACCTGTTTGTAAAGTTCCCGCGTCTTTCGACGCAGGAGAGCGCCTTCGAGAGGACTATGCGTGGGACATAAGATCAACGCAAAAAAACTGTCTACCCCTTAATCCTTCTCAATTCCATAATAACGGGGTTCAGGGGATCAGGGCAGGCGACCTGGGCCGTATCCTTATCTTCTTCCCAAGGCAGCTCCCCTCCAAAGCGCAGGACCCGCCAATCCGGAAAAGCGGCATGAAATGCGGAGGGGCAAAGGGCATTTCCACCGCCGGAATATCCCAGGACAAAATCTTTGCTTAAATCAAATTCATCTCCTGCCTTGTGTCCTGCGGAACAGGTCCCTTTTACGGATATGATCTTCAAGACCACTTTGATCGGATCGGCCATGGGGTCCTCCTAAATCAGTCTCTTAATGTAAGTGAGATTATCTTGCTCCAGATTGTACCATTACGGGGTAAATTTGCATACCCTTTAAACGAAGTTCTCTGCGATCCGGCGCTCATCGTGTTCACCTACAAGTCGAGCACGTGGTCTTCTGACCTTGATCGTGGATTACCACGAGAAACATGGACGTTGGGGCGACAAGCAATGTCTTGAATGATCTACCCGCCGCAGACAATTCTGTCATGCCGCTCGTTGAAAGGTTTGCTCAACCCTATTTTAACTTTTTCCTGATTTCTTCCCAATCCTTGACTTCGATAGCGCCTTCTGTTTCCTGGAATGTAAAAGCGGTTGCCTTATAGTCTTTTGCCGACTCAACTACCCCTGAACCCCCCACTATCGCCTTTATCCCCAATCCTTTCTCCAGGATCTCGTCCAGTACCGCCCCGTTGCTCCAAGCAAGAACAGGTGCATCAATGAACCCGTTCTTCTTCAGCCAATCCTTGACGGCGCTCTCTCCCATTATGCCCGTCTGAAGAAAGACCACCGGGAACCGCCGGGACATCTCTTTCAGGGTATTCTGGCTCCCGTCTCTCGTTTTTCTTGAAAAGAGCCCGCCTTCCAGCAGCGCCCCTTCCACATCCACAAAGAGAATCTTACGCCCCTTCGGGAGCGTGAGGAGCAGCCCACTGCCCTCCTCCCCGCCCGATCGCGCCGACACGCGGTAGATGCCGGTCCTACGCGGAGTAAACTCCCTGAAAGCAAAGCCATCACCGCCGGAGAGCTTCTTGCCCAAAGACTTTCCATCGACGAAGAATTCTACCAACTCTCCTCCCCGGTTAAAAACCTTCCCCCTCGTCTCGACGGTCAGCCTCACCTCCTCACCTCCGCGTGCAACCAAGTCGTGCACGAACGTCTCACCACGACCTGCCCTGGCCCAGGTGCAAGAGAAAATAATAAGGCAGACGATGAGTGCTGGATGCTTCACTTGCCCAGACTACCTTGTGCGCTATGTGGAACGCTGACGCCGGTCACTAATTACCCCGCAGTCGCCTTGGCCTTCCCTGGAAAAAGGGGAACTCTCACTTCTTAGCCACGGGCATGATAAGCGGCTAGCTCCGGGCGTGTTCTTGCAAGCTTCGCTATTCCCTTTTCGAACGCGCCTTGTTGCCTGAAAAGAAAACCAATATTCAAGCCCAAAAAACTCGCGAGTTTCTGCATCCCGTCCTTAACTACCCGTTGCCGGCGACAGCTCCGCCAACGGCGATCTGGACCAGGCTGCGGCCTGATGCGGTGAACAGCCTGAACCCGTCGTTTGGGCGATTGGCTGGATCACGTGACAACGGGCCGGACTACGGCCAGCGAATGGCCCGAACCGCTGTCCTTCGGGCTTCCGGTACAGCCGGACATAATAGTTGACCTCGCGGAAGGCCGTAAGAAACACTTTCGGGATAACGGGATACTTGCCCGCTTCCTCTATTGCATGCACGTGAGCACCATAGGAACCAGAGAAGTAACACACCGGTGCACTATTCCGGAATCAATCGAGATTGAGTATCGAGCCGGAATCATGGCGCTGTTGGCTATACCCCTGCCCTCATTTCGGAAGCATTTTGTCCGTAAAGACCTTTACCAGATCGATGGGAAGGGGGAAGATGACGGTCGAGTTCTTCTCCGCCGAGATCTCCACCAAGGTCGTCAGGTAGCGCAGCTGGAGGGCCATGGGGTTTCGGGAGAGAATGTCGGAAGCCTCATGCAGCTTGGTCGCCGCCTGGAACTCACCCTCAGCGCTGATGATCTTCGCCCGCCTCTCACGCTCGGCCTCGGCCTGGCGCGCGATGGCGCGCTGCATCTCCTGGGGCAGGTCCACGTTCTTTACCTCCACGTTCGACACCTTGATGCCCCACGGCTCGGTGTGCGTGTCGAGTATCTCCTGGAGGCGCTCGTTGATCTTCTCCCGGTGGGAGAGGAGATCGTCGAGCTCGGCCTGGCCGAGTACGCTCCGGAGCGTGGTCTGGGAAAGCTGGCTGGTGGCATAGAGGAAGGTCTCCACGTCGATGATGGCCTTCATGGGGTCTATAACCCGGAAGTAGACGACGGCGTTCACCTTGATGGAGACGTTGTCCCTCGTGATCACGTCCTGGGGGGGCACCTCGAGAACCACGGTCCTAAGGCTCACCTTAACCATTCTGTCGATGACGGGTATGAGGATGATGAGGCCAGGCCCCTTGGGCCTATCCAGCACACGGCCGAGGCGAAAGATTACCCCCCGCTCATATTCCCTCAGTATCTTGATCGCCATGGCGAGGAAAATGATGACTACTACGAGAATAAAGAGATAGATTGGCATCAGGCACCTCCTGCCTTCTCGACCTTCACGGTCATACCTTCCACGGCGGCGACCAACACCCGCTCGCCCGCCCGGATGGGCGTGTCGCTGTATGCATCCCACAACTCCCCATGGACAAATGCCTTGCCCGCATGCGAGATATCGGTCCGTGCGACCCCGGTCTCTCCTATGAGCCCCTCCCGGCCTGTTTTTACCTTTGAGAACTGGGCTTTCACGGCATATGATAACACACCGACGAAGAATATTATAGAAAACGCCACTACAGCTGCTATCGACTGCCAGGACAGGGAAAGCCAGCTTGAAGGCAAGTCAATCAGCATGATAGAGCCTATCACAATCGACGTGCTGCCCGCAATGCTGAGCAGGCCGTAGCTCGCCACCTTCAACTCCGGGATAAAAAAGATGATGCCGAGAAAGATGTAGAAATTTGACAAACGACAAACCTCCTTTTGTGTTCAAAAGTTTGGTGGTATCGTAAATATCACCCCCGAGGTCCCGTGCAGGTATACGGGATGAGGCTTCACGTGAGTTACTGAACGGTCCAAGGGGATCGTGTGTTTCGGGGTGGTGACTGTACTGTCGTGAATCTAACGAATCGCCTTTTTTCGGACCTTATGATTGGAGGGAGAACTATAGAAAAAAGTACGTGTTATCATCACGTGCCTCACGGTCTGCCAGCCTTTCATAGGCCGGCCCACGAAAAAAAGGTCGTAGTCTACGTACAAGAAGATGATGAAAAGGTAAGAAGCATAAAGGGGCTATTCTGGTCGATGACAAGGTGCTGATTACCAGTCGAAACATACAGCGTCTTAGAGCGTGTTGTCTCCGATGATAACAGGAAGCACTGCTCGACGGCTCCCCTCATCTTATCGTGATTATTTTTGTGAGAAGATCTGCCAGGGATGCTTTTTGTCATCCCTGGTTGTCATGCTTCCTTGTCATGCCTGGTTGTCACCCCTCCTTGTCGCTTTGACAGGAGAGCGGGAAACAGGCAAAATCTTATAAAGACCGGCCAGTCATTTTGAGTGGCATGGAGAGATGACACCGCCCGGCCCGTTTCAGTCGGTTTCGGGCCATCCCGTAAACCGGCGTCGCTCTTTGACAATTGAGCCCCGACAGCCGCATCCGACGGCGGTGCTACCCGGCCGGGCGCTTTCGCGTCCGGCCGCGATACCCGCGTCAGACCGTGGCCGTTTATTCAACATTTATAATT
>Ga0187864_10004782_pt1 | contig 10442 bp, 10 predicted proteins | sample June2016WEW_11_4_FD_132985 | JGI IMG/M metagenome (GOLD analysis project Ga0187864, IMG submission 132985) | Peatland microbial communities from SPRUCE experiment site at the Marcell Experimental Forest, Minnesota, USA - June2016WEW_11_40 | ecosystem: Environmental > Terrestrial > Soil >... | reverse complement strand
TCAAAGTCCCAGGCCAGATCGTCATCGAGACCCCCACCTGGAACAAGCCGATCCAGCCCTATCGAAACCCGTTTGTCCTGGTAAAGAACCCGGTGGTGGCCGGCCGCAACCTCGAGTATTACCGGTATGATGGCCGCGGTATCCGCGGCACCCCTCAAGAATTGGCCCGCTGCATGGCATCCGTCCCGGTCGAGGAAGTCTATCGTGCCGTCGAAGAGGCCCTGAAGCGCCGGAGCTGAGAGCGCATCCGAAAAACCCCGATTCTGAATAGAAATAAGAATTGCCCGGCAATGCCCGATCCGCGACACTCCCGGCCGCATTCTTGACTATGGAAAATCAGATTCAGGCCGACCCGAGGCTCGGGTTTATTTTCGGACGGCGGAGCATCCGGCTTTATGCCCCGGGAGAAGTGAGCCAGGAGACGGTGCAAAAGCTCCTGGCTGCCGCCATGGCGGCCCCTTCGGCCGTCGCCAAGGACCCCTGGCGCTTTGTCGTGGTCCGCAACCGTCAGCAACTCGCTCGCTTGGCCGCCTCTCTGTCCAACGGCGAGATGCTCGACTCGGCCACGCTGGCCATCGCGGTCTGCGGCGACTTGGCCGCCGCCCATGACGGGCAACTGAGCTATTTATTGCAGGACTGCGCCGCGGCGATCGAGAATCTGCTCCTGTCCGCTCACATTCTCGGGCTGGGCTCATGCTGGCTGGGCGTGCATCCCAGGGAACAGCGAATCAAGAGTCTCAAGGAAATCCTCTCCCTGCCTGCCTCCGTCATTCCGGTCTGTTGCATCGCCATTGGCCACCCCGCCGAAACCAAGGAACCCCGCACCCGCCTAAACCCCGACTACATCCATTTTGAACGGTGGTGATTGCGACCTCCTGGGTTCGGAACGCAGAAATCCACAAACCGTATGCGCCTAACGAGAATAGAGGTTTCCGGGTTGTTCGGAGTTTTTAATCACAGTATTCCACTCAATCTGGAGGACAGGATTACGATCATCCACGGCCCCAATGGCTATGGCAAGACGACACTGCTTCAGATGGTTCAGAACCTGTTGGGAAGACACTTCAACAGGTTGCGACGGGTGCCTTTTGACAGGTTCTCTCTCGCCATGAAGGATGGCAGAGAGGTGGTGGTCACGAAAAGACCCGGGGCCAAGGGCGATGCGGAATCGGGGGAGCCTGCTGTTGCCCTGCATTTCGAATTGAAGTCGCCGGCAAACAATAATCCGGATTTCACGCTCGATTTTCCCGCGGCCCGCGAGGGCATCGGATTTCCATTGGAGATTATTGACCAATACATCGGGGGGCTGGAACGGGTTGGAGCGCAAAGCTGGATTCAGGTTCAAACCGGCCGCCTTCTCGATTTGGACGATGTCATCGAAATCTACGGCGATGATCTTCCCCTCACCACGGGTAAGCGCACGAAGTTACCGGAATGGTTAATGAAATGGTCCGAGGAGCTTGATGTGCGCCTGATCGAGTCTCAGCGGCTGTTGAGCCTTCCGGTTGGCCGGAGGTCGAGACGCCCTGATACCCCTTTGGGCTTCGAGCCTGCGGTCTCTGCCTACTCAAAGGAGTTGGCTGCCAGTATTCAGGAAATCCAGGCCAAATACGGAACGTTCTCCCAGCAACTCGACAGCACTTTTCCGTCAAGGGTTATTCAGAAAGGGCCTGCCGCTTCCGCAGACGCCGATGCGCTTAGAAAGAGACTTCAGGACCTGGAAGGAAGACGGGGGCGTATCATTGCCGCGGGCTTGCTTACGAAGGAGCAGTATTCCGCTCCTTTGTTTGACCCTCCAAAAGCGGTCGATGATACAACGAAGAGCATCCTGTCTCTTTACTCCGAGGATGTTGAGCAGAAACTGAGTGTTTTTGACGAAATCACTGCAAAAGTAGAACTGTTTAAGGAGATTGTAAATAAGAGATTGTCTTATAAAGAACTCGATGTCCAAAGCCAAAGCGGATTTGGGCTGCGTACGTCTGCAGGGCTGCCGCTGTCTCCGACGGACTTGTCGTCAGGCGAGCAGCACGAGCTAGTGCTCCTATACGAGCTGCTTTTCAAAACCATGCCCAATGCCCTTGTGCTGATCGATGAGCCGGAGCTCTCGCTGCACGTGGCTTGGCAGGTCGAGTTTCTGAAGGATCTGACACGGGTCGTCAAGCTCGCCGCCTTTGACGTAATCCTGGCGACACATTCCCCGCAGATAATAAACGACCGCTGGGATTTGGCTGTTGAACTTAAAGGGCCCCAGGCTTGAGGGATTACCTGAATCCGCACACATTGGCCAACGATGCCCGGATGAGACGGGCCTTGTTCAAAGGCGCTTTCCTCTTTGTCGAAGGCCAGTCGGATGAAAAACTCTACGGGATGTTCGTGGACGGCACTCGGTGCCAAATAATCATCGCCCATGACCGCTCCCGTGTGCTCGGGGCGCGTCAAGTCCTTGCATCCGACTCGTTTCCGGGCGCCATCGGCATCATCGATGCGGACTTTGACATGCTCGAAGCCAAAACGCCGGGTCTGGCAACCGTCTTTCAAACCGACCTGCATGACGCCGAATGTCTGATGTTTTCCACTTGTGCGTTCGACAAGCTGCTCTTCCAATTCGCGTCCAAAGAGAAGTTGGCGGCCTGGAAGGCGGCTTATGGGCCTGACGTCAGGTCTCATTTGCTCGGCGAAGCGGCCCTGATTGGATGTTTGGTTTGGCACTCCAATCGCCAGAAACTCGACCTCAAGTTTGAGGGGCTCGAAGCGAAGGAATTTGTGGACGCCACGAATTTGAAGCTGGATCTCCACCTGTTCGTAAGACACGCGAAGAATAAGTCTCTTCGCCACGATTTGCCCGATGACATGCTTATAGACGGCATTAAGGAGAGGCGCGCTGCCGCCCAGGACTTGTGGCAGGCCGTACGCGGCCACGACCTCATCGATTATCTTGCATTTGCATTAAGGAAGACACTCGCGAATTGCCCGGCCTCGATGGTCGCCAGGGAGCGTTTGGAACTCGATTTGCGCCTGGCATACCCGGAGGAAGAGTTCTCGCGAACGCGGTTGTTTGCGGACGTTCGTGCTTGGGAAGCAGGCCAGGAATCCTTCCGGGTGTTTCGTGAACCTCGCCAAACGGAACTCGGACTGTGATCCGAAGTTTGCTCATGTCAGGTTCTCAGCGACCTCTCAATGCGCTGACAATCCGTTCGGCATCGTACACGCACCCGGCCCAGGTCCCACCGCTGGCCAGTTGCAGGGCGGCCCACAGCCGGGTGTCTTCCGGCAGGGCGGGATTGGGGGCCAGGTCTTTCCGGGACGGGCGGCGCGCCAGGACCTGCTCGCCTTCCTCCGGGCTGAAGCGGCGCGCGCCCTCGCCCACGAGATCGACACTCCCGTCGATCCGGTTGCAATCGATGCGGATTTGGATGACATCGCCCTCCAGGACCTTGCCGATCGGGCCGCCGGCCAGGCCCTCGGGTCCAATGTGGCCAATGCATGCCCCGGTCGAGACGCCGGAGAAACGGGCGTCTGTGAGCAAAGCCACCTGGTTGCCGAAAGGCAGTTGCTTGAGCGCCCCGGTCACCTGGTAGGTTTCCTCCATCCCGGTCCCCGCCGGCCCGACGCCCGTCAGGACCAGCACGTCCCCCGGCTTGATGACGCCCTGTTTGATGGCTGCCATGGCCTCTCTCTCGCTCACGAATACCCGCGCGGGTCCCGTCTTGCGATACACCCCGCCCGGCCCAATCACGGCGGGATCGATCGCAGTGCTCTTCACCACCGACCCTTCCGGCGCCAGGTTGCCGCGCGGAAAGACCAGCGTGCCGGTTAAACCCCGGCTCCGCGCCCGGTCCGGAGGCAGGATGACATCGTCGGGATCGACCCCGTCCAGGCCCTGCAACAGGCCGCGGAAACGGCGCCGCCGCTCGGACTTCTCCCATCCATCCAGGTTCTCGCCCAGCGTCCGGCCCGTCACCGTGAGGGCGTCTGTCTCGAGCAAGCCCAACCGCCGCAAATGCAACATGACCTCAGGCACGCCGCCCGCCAGGAAAACGCGCACCGTGGGATGCGGCGCCGGGCCATTGGGCAGGACGCTGACCAGCCTGGGCGCGCGGCGATTGACCAGAATCCAATCCTCGACGGCGGGCGGTTTCAGGCCCGCCGCATGCGCAATGGCCGGCACGTGGAGCAGCAGGTTGGTCGAGCCGCCGAAGGCGGCGTGAACGAGCATGGCGTTGCGAATGCTGGCGGGACTCAGAATATCGCGCACCGCCACTTTGCACGCCGCCAGCCGATGCAGCGCGCGCGCGGAGCGCCGGGCCAGATCGAGCCACACCGGCTGCCCCGAAGGCGCCAGCGCCGAATGGGGCAGCGAGAGCCCCAGGGCCTCGCCGACCACCTGGGCGGTGGCCGCAGTGCCCAGAAACTGGCAGCCGCCTCCGGGGGTCGCGCAGGCGCGGCAGCCCAACTCGGCCGCCTCCTTGAGCGTGACCAATCCGCGCGCAAACCGTGTCCCCAGCGTTTGCACCGCGCCGGCATCTTCCCCTTTGGCGGGCGGCAGAGTGACCCCGCCCGGAACCACCAGCCCGGGCAGGTCTCCCAACCCGGCCACGGCCATCAGCATCGCCGGCAAACCCTTGTCGCAAGTCGCCACCCCCAGCACCCCGGCCCTCAGGGGCAGGGAACGGGCCAGGCGCCTGAACACGATGGCCGCGTCATTGCGGTAAGGCAAGCTGTCGAACATGCCCGCAGTCCCTTGCGTCCGGCCGTCGCACGGGTCCGAGCAAAAGCCCGCAAAGGGAATCGCCCCGAGCCGGCGAAACTCCCGGGCGGCCGCTTCGACGAGCAGGCCGATCTCCCAGTGGCCCGTATGGTAGCCCAGCGCAATCGGTTTGCCGTCCGGCGCGCGCACCCCTCCCAGCGTGCTGAGCACCAGGAACTGCTGCCTCCCCGCCTCGGACGGGGTCCATCCCATCCCCGCGTTTTGGACGAGGCCGAAAATGTCCCCGCTGGGGCTGTGCAAGAGCAGGTCCTCAGTCAAAGGCAGACTCCCGGCCGGCCCCGGGGCCTGGGTTTGCACCTCATAGACCTCCGGCGCGGCCGAGTCAAAAAGCTCGTCAGCGGAACTCATTGCGCCATTCAACCATTTCGCGACGCAGAGACAAGCGCCAATCGGGAGAGGGTGCGGAGTGCGGCGCAGGACAGAATTCTTCAGATGCCCTGATTGTCCGGCCTTTTGGCCTCGCTATTGCGCGACGCTGGGCATGATGTCGTTCGCGTATCCGAAACCGGCCAAGCACGCGCTGACGACGCCCTGGCGCGTTTGGCGAGTGGATTGGCGCACTTTGCTGGTGACTGATCCCTAACCGAAGGTATCTTGAAACCATGACTGCAACCAAAGTCACCAGCGACAGATTCAAGGTTTCGAGCCTCCTGGCCTGGCGGCTCGGAGAACATAAACTGTCCGTGCCCGCCCTATTGAGTCGCGCGGGATTGCCCAGTAGCGTTTTCCAACAGGAAAGGACCTTCGCCTCCACCGCCGAAATGTTCGCACTCTGGCGCGCTATCGGGGAGACCAGCGCCGACCCCGCTATCGGCCTGAAGCTGGGCGCGGAGCCCCGCTTTGAACGCTACCAACCGAGCGCTATCGCCCACAAGATTTTAAGACAACAATAACCGAATCAACCGGAGCAGCTTAACATGGACAACGCCAGAGCATGTTCCGCCGCCAGCGCGACCTCGCACCTGGCCCATTCCATCATCCCGCGACGCGACCCCACACCCCGCGGCGTCCAAGTCGAAACCCTCCTCTGCGGCATCTGCCACTCCGACCTCCATTACTCCCGCCGGCTAAAGCTCTCCGCACCAGCAGACCACGTTCGCGTCGTCGAAGGTGACATCTTAAAACAGAAGACACTGGAGGCGGCCATGACGGGCCGGGATGTCGTCTGCGCAAACCTCGCTGGGGAAGTGGAGCAGCAGGCCCGCTGCATCGTGGCGGCCATGCGCGAGTCAGCCGGCCTCATCGAGGCCTCGGGTCTGGATTATACGATTATTCGGCCAGCCTGGGTGTTCACAAGGCGCCGAAGGACTAAGAAAAGAAAGGGACTCATTTATGCAAAAACGCAAATTAGGTAAGAGTAATCTGGAAGTCTCAGCCCTCGGCCTTGGCTGTATGGGCATGAGCTTCGGCTACGGCCCCGCCGGGGACAAGCAGGGGATGATCTCCGTCATCCGCTCGGCCGTCGAACAAGGTGTCACGTTCTTCGACACTGCCGAAGTCTATGGCCCCTTCACCAACGAGGAACTCGGCATCGGTTTCGTCCCCTTTAGTCCCCTGGGAAAGGGATTCCTCACTGGGAAAATCAACGTGGACACGAAATTCGCCAGCGACGACTTCCGCAACAAGGTCCCCCGCTTTGACCCGGAAAACCGCAAGGCCAACCAGGCCCTGGTGGAGGTGGTCGAAACATTTGCGAAGCAAAAGAACGCTACCCCGGCACAGGTCGCCTTGGCGTGGGTCCTGGCTCAAAAGCCCTGGATCGTTCCCATCCCCGGCACCACCAAACTCCACCGCCTCCGCGAGAACCTCGGAGCAGTGTCTCTCGAGCTCACGCCGGAGGACCTGCGCACACTCGAAAGCGCTGCCGCCAAAATCAGCGTGCAAGGCGCCCGTTACCCGGAGCACCTCCAGAAGCTCGTTGGCCGCTGACCGGCAGGGGAATCTCACTGCCCCTCGAAGGCCAATCCACCACCACTCAGGAAACCCGCTACGAAAAAGGGCCGGCCGCACAGAAAGCCGTCTTCGTGAGGAAACGCGAGCAACGGGAAACGAATACTCAACCTAATAGGACGTCATGAAAACAAAACAACCTGTGCAGTATATAATCGCGCTGATTACAGCTCTATCTTGGACAATCCTGCTGTCCTCCGCGTTGGCGGATGACTGGCCGCAATACCTTGGCCCGAATCGGAACAGCACCTCAGCCCAGAAAGGCCTTTTGCGCTCCTGGCCTCAGAATGGGCCGGAGGTCTTATGGACGGTTTCGGTTGGCAGAGGCTTTGGCGGACCCGTTGTCAAAAACGGCAAGGTTTACCTGCTCGATAGGGACGACAAGGTGGGCGACAATCTCCGCTGCTTCGACCTCTCCAACGGTAAAGAGCTTTGGAGGTTTGCCTATGACGCGCCCGGAACCGTCATGTTCCCCGGCTCGCGAAGCGTGCCGACTGTGGACGGCGATCACGTCTATTCATGCGGTCACAACGGCGACCTTTACTGCCTGGACATCAACACTCACAAACCGGTCTGGCATAATAACGTGTGGACGGATTTCGGCGGAGCGCCCGGCGGCAAATCTGCGGGCGGTCCCTCGGGGCCGGGTGGACCGGTTCAAGGAGGAGATGGGGGGGCCGTTGCCAGATTTCCAATGTGGGCTATCACCCAGAATCCTCTCATCTACGGCGATTTGCTGATCGTGGCGTCGCAGGCCCCCAAAGCAGGTGTTGTGGCCTGCGAAAAGCTTACAGGAAACGTTAAATGGACCACGGCGGCTCTTGGTTTTGTCGGGTATGTCAGCCCGGCCATTGTAAAGGTGGACGGAAAAGACCATGTGGTTATGGTAACGCCATCGACCAACCCTTTCATGGGCGGCGGAGGCGGCGAACCCGAAATGGGCAAAGTCGTCGGCATAGAGCCGCTCACGGGAAAAATCCTGTGGACGTATGCCAAGTGGCATTGCCACGTCTCGGTGCCGAGTGCCGTTGATGCCGGTGAGAACAGAGTCCTTGTCGCTGGTGGCTACGAGCTCGGCGCGACGATGCTGAAGGTCGAAAGACAGGCAGATGCGAGCTACGGCACAACCGAGTTGTTTACAACCAAGCAATTCGGGGATCAAACGAAGCCGCCCGTACTGTACAAAGGCTGCTTCTATGGTGAATACAGCACGAATGAGCGGCGTGATGGCATGGTGTGTATGAGCCTGGATGGCCGGATTATGTGGCAGACCAAGCGTTCACCTGATTTTAATAAAGGCAGTATAATCCTGGCCGATGGCCTGATGCTGGCGACCGACGGTGCGAAGACGTTGTATCTTATCGAGCCTGATCCTTCTGGATTCAAGCAGCTCGCATCAGCCGAGTTGCTCGCAGAAGGAGGAAGTGGATCGGAAAATGATCCCTTAGCCTCAAGGGTGGGGGGCCGAAACCAAAACTGGGGGCCGATGGCACTTGCCGATGGAAAGCTCCTCCTGCGAGATCAGACCCACCTGAAGTGCGTCAAGATTGCTCAATGACACTCAGCCCCTTATCGACGATCCCCACCACCCGCTGACCGTTTACCCCTGAACCAAAGGAGGGGAAGTCAAAAACCGTCAGACACCCCTGCGTTCAGCCTGCCCTCCGCGGCCGCCAGGGCCGCCATCTTGGGGGTTCCCCGCCGCCGGTCCTCGGGGTGCGGTCAGCGCGCGCCCTTTAGAACTTGCTTCGCTCTTCCCGATGAACTGCGCCCACGGTTGGCCAAGGGGCACGGCCAGGAACAGCGCGTCGCGGGCGATTTTGCCGACACAATGCTGGCTTTGCCGGGTTGCGGCGCAATCCGCTCGACGGCCAACGACATGCTCAAATACGTCGCCGCCAACCTGGGTCTGAAACCGTCTCCCCTGCAACCGCTGATGGAAAAGACCCATGCCATCGGCATCCCGCACGCCTTTGATGAAGCCGATCTGGCCATGCCGTGCTGGGTCTATCACCGGCAAGGGGCGGAGCTGATCACTCATGGCGGCAGCACTGCAGGCCACAAGGCGTTTATCGGGTTCGAGCAAGCGGCCAGGCGCGGCGTGGTCCTGCTCTCCAACCGCGAGGATAACAACGAACAGGCCATGCTACCCCTGGGGCTGTACCTGCTGCATCCGCCGGCCACACATCCCCCGGCCGTAAGCGTCGCCCCGGAAATCCTCGATTACCTAATTTGCTCCGCGCCGGCCTGTCTTGGGCGTTTGCACAGGTTGGACCCTCTCGTCACGCCGGCAAGGGCCCCGGCCTAACGACACAGGCCGGTCTTGGTGACCGGCCTGATGCGTGAAGGGGATGGGAGGATGGTCCTGGCTCAGGGATTATGCCGCGCGGCCTTTGCGCAGAATCCGCCGGGCGCCCCCCGCAATGGGCAGCACCAGCAGCGAAGCCGCGGCGATCAGCGTCGTCGGCTCGGGGACGGCGACGAAGACGCGGTCGGGGGTGGCGGGGGGGCCGAGGGTGCCGGGAGTATAGGTATAGTATGCCGTATCTCCCGCACCCGCATGGGCGAGCTGGGGCGAGGCTACGTTGACACCATGGAAGAGTGCCCTCGTGTCGGTTTTCGTTGTCAATCCCACATCGACCGTGCCGCTATGGACGAATTCGCTGAGCGTGGTGGAGTCGATGGAGGTTTGCGGGAGGCTGCCGGCGTTGGCGATTGCCGGATTCAGGTCCAGCGTCACGCTCTCGAGCGTCCCCAATGCAGGGTTAAATTGGGTGGACGCCAAATTGCCGCTCTCGTCCGCCATGGCGGATGCTATCGAGGCTGTGAATGTCGGCGCCGTGTCCCCTACGGCCTGGTTGGCGGCGGCTAACAAGCTCACCACCGCAAGGCCCATCATGCACTGTCTGAGAGTGTGTTTCATAAGTTTAGAATCATGGCCAAGGGCCACTTCTGGTTTGACCCGCAAACCAAGGTGGTTCCCTTCACGCAATCGATCGGACTTCAATAACAACACAGTGTGATTCTAGCCCGGCCTCCGTTCGGCGTCAATCGCATTACCGGACATCTTTATTCACTTATCGGACGGGCAAGATGTCGGCGGCATGGCCTGCGTTCAATTCGAAGTGGCCTATTCTTGGGCTGAAAAGTGATAAACAATGTCTGATTTATGTGTTACACCTCCGCGCTCTTTGCGTTCTTTGGGATTAAATGTCTGAAATATAAATCAGCAGCGCTGGCTGCAAATTTTTCCGGTCGCAGAGACAGGCGCCAATCTGGAGAGGGTGCGGAGTGCGGAGCGCGGAGCGCAGAATGCAGATCGGTTTCTGAACAGTTACTTGTTTTGAGCAAGTTCATGCTGGAGTTCGATAATTATTTGCGCGCCTAAGCGCATTTACGCGCATTTACGCGCATCTAGGCGCATTAGGGGAGTTTGGAGCAGTGGCGGGTTGATCGAGGGGCCCCGGCTGGGAAGGGACCTGGTTCTCGAGGCCGGGTTTTGGGGAATCCCACCCAAACAGGAGGGCCCTGACCCGATCGATCTTTTCGTCGCAGGTCAAGCCGGCATCGTTTTCGATGGCCCTGAGGTAGGCCCTCAGGCTGGGGAGTTCCTTGAGGGATGCAGCGGTCGCATCATACTCGAAGCGGCCCTGGGCCAGGCTGAGGCGGGAGCGGCGGATGTCAATGGCCTCGCTGGCGAAGAGCAGTTTGATGAGCGGCACGG
>Ga0187864_10004781_pt1 | contig 10443 bp, 8 predicted proteins | sample June2016WEW_11_4_FD_132985 | JGI IMG/M metagenome (GOLD analysis project Ga0187864, IMG submission 132985) | Peatland microbial communities from SPRUCE experiment site at the Marcell Experimental Forest, Minnesota, USA - June2016WEW_11_40 | ecosystem: Environmental > Terrestrial > Soil >... | reverse complement strand
CATGAGTCTCCAAAAGGCGTCGGGGCGCTCTCATGGGAGGCGCTAAGTAACGAGGGGGACTGCCAGCCGCTAGGTGGCAAAGAAGAGTAGAGAAGGCAAAGGTGAGTTCAGGAAAGGAGGGAATCCGCCGGACGGTGGGGCGGAGTCGCTTTAAGCGGCACCGGTGTCCCGATCCGGCGACCGGCGCAGGTCAGATTGGCCAGTAACCCCCGGAAAAAGTCCCGATGTTGAAGGACCGTTAGCGACTGCCCTGACGGAAAAGCACGACCCGCGCGGTTCGTAACAACGTCCTCAGGTCAAGAAGGGGCGAGGCGTTACAGATGTAGTAAAGGTCATATTGAAGCTTCCGCCGGGTATCCTCCAAACTGCAACCATAAGGATAGTTGACCTGCGCCCATCCGGTGATGCCCGGCAGCACATAATGCCTCAGAGGGTAGAACTTGATTGACTCGCTCAAGAGTTCGACAAACTCAGGCCGCTCCGGGCGAGGGCCGACGAAGCTCATTTCACCTCGCAGAACGTTGATCATTTGGGGTAACTCGTCGAGGTGAAGCTTACGCAGGATTTTCCCGACCGTGGTCACGCGGGGGTCATTCACGGCGGCCCATTGTGGCCGTCCCTCTTTTTCGGCATACGTCCACATACTGCGAAACTTCAAGACTTCGAACGGGCGCCCCATCCAGCCCACGCGCAGTTGGCGGAAAAGGACAGGCCCTGGGGAATCGATCCGGACGGCCAAGGCCGCCACCAACATTAAAGGCCAAGCCAGCAGCAGGCCCGCGCATGATAAGACTATGTCCGTCAGCCGTTTGAGGCGCCGGAAGAAACGGGCTTGCAACAAATCAAAGCCACCCGCCACGCAAAGCCAGAACTCATTGAGAATCTCCAGCGGCAATTGCTCCGACGCGCGCATGCAGAATTCCAGCAAGGAGTAAACTTGAATTCCATTGAAGCGCAGTTGAGTCAGCACGCCCGCGAGCTCAGAGGTCATGGAGTCGCTGCGAACCACGACCACGTCGACGCCGCTGCCTGCCACGACTTGTAACAGGGTCTCCGAAGTTGCCGGACCTAAATTGCGCACGCTGCGGGCGCTTTTGGAAGCTGCCTCCACGCGAGGCATGGGCAATGCCGGGTCATGATCCAAAGACGCTTCGCTCCCCGCCGAAGAGAAAGCGTACGCATACGCTCGAGGTGCTCCGCCCAGCCATCCGGTCAGCGATCTCGAAGCCTCCGCCTTTTCTAACCCCTTCGGTCTGCCAAGTCCCAGATTCAGCATTCCGAACAGGTGATAGCGCGGATTGTCCTGGCCCACCGCACCGCGCAGGATCTCCGCGTCCTTCGCACTTCCGACAAGCAACAGTTTGTCCGCAGGCCGGAAACGGCGGAAATTATAAAAATAGCATCTCCGCCAGGCATACGTTGTCGCCGGCAGGATGAAATTGGAAAGCTCGATCGATCGATAGCAGGCATTCTGCCACTGGGAAAGATGGAAAAAGACGTAGCAGGAGCCGCTCCCCAAACCCACAGCCAGGATCGCTCTTAGGAAAGTGCCCAGTCCGTTCAGCCTGGCCTGGCTGTAAAGATCAAATACGTAGATGGCCGCCACGTACGCGGGCAGAAGCACCAACAGAGACACCAGCTCGTGCGTCATGTCCCCGGCTCGCTGCTGCGGTTTCCAGCCCGCAACTGCACAAAGCAAAATCAGCATGATGTCGCCCAGAAATAGCGCGACTTTATCCCGGTTTGGGTGTCCCCAATGCATGTCAGTTCAATCAGGGTTAGCTGGCTGGTAAGTCTGCTGGCATTCGATTCATCGAGGTGTGGCACCCAAGTGCATCCAAAAAGCATGCCAGGCGTACTGTCCCCACCAGTTGAGGGCAAGACCGAACGGCAGCTTCGACTCGTTTCTGTAAGTGTGCCAAATGCCAATTGCGCTTCCAAACTTCTTTCTGTTCCTGCCGGTCTCGTGGGGGCGGTAACGAGCAAGGTCTTCGGGAAGGCGGTGTCCGACGTGCCCCCTCCGCACGAGTTCGAGCCAAGCGAGAAAGTCCTCGTGCAGGCTGGGGTGCTCGTCAGGGAATCTGAAATCGGGCAATTGCTGCAAGTCGATCGCAACGGCCAGGCAGCCCACGCCCCGGCGGGTATGCAGACTCTGAAGGTCGAGCTGGCTCGGCCCCCTAATGAGAGCGCCGGTTTTTTTGCCGTCTCGAGAAAGATGCCGGTAATCGTGGTAGATAAAGCTGTAATTGGTTGACTTCATCCATGCGATGCAGTGTTCCAATTTTTCAGGGAGCCACAGGTCGTCGGCATCCAGAAACGCGACATACCTCCCCCGCGCGTATTTAAGGCCCAAGTTCCGGGCCTTGGCCGGACCGCCCCGAATCTGAGTACGAAGAAGGCGAAGGCGAGGTTCGGCCGCCGCCTCTTCCTCCATTAACTCGAGCGATCCATCCGTGGAGCCATCGTCAATCAGAATGTGCTCCCAATCAGGCAGCGTCTGGTTTTGTGCGGAGCGGAGCGTCGCCGGGAGAAAATCAACCGCATTGAAAACCGGTGTAATCACAGAGGCTAGATTTGTAATCATATTTCCCTGGTTACCATTCTCTGCATCCAAGAGTGGACAAAATCCTGGCTCGGGCAAGCTAAAAAGAAGTGTTAGCGCAGCCCTAAAGTGCCGAGTGCATCTTACTCCGCTGTCACGACGGAGCTTCGCTTCGCCGCCGCGTCAATGTCTACGCAGGTGCAATCCATCACAACGTTTTTCCAGGCCTTCACTACGCTCTCTGCGCGAAATTTATCAAGAAATGAAGGTGCATTCCGCGCATATTCTGCCAGCTTGTTTTCATCTCCGCATGCGCTCACGAGGCAATCCGACAATTTCTGAACATCCTCGCAAGGGAAACACCGTCCATTGACGCCATCGAGGACGATTTCATTCAGTCCATCCACGTCGGAAGCTATCACCGGGCGACCTATGGCGAGGGCCTCAAGTGCCACCATTCCCAGTCCCTCATATCTCGAAGGCATGATCACGCAGGATGCCCTCTTAATGTATTCGAAAGGATTGTTCGTGGCTGGCAACAGGCTGACGGTATCCTGCAGTTGATACTTTTTCATCAGTTGCCTCAGCAATGGGTCTTTGTCCACTCCTGGCCCCACAATCTGGAAACTCCAGCCCGGAATCCTCTTTCGCCCGAGTGCCTCCAGGAAGAGATCAAACCCCTTCTGCGGGTTTGCGCGCCCCATAAGCAGTCCGAGCTTTGGACTTTGGGGCAAGTACTCCGACGGCTTTGCTCCCGCTGCCAGAACGTTGGGAATCACGTAAACGTTCTTGTAGCCGTAGGAGCATAACTCGGAGGCGGTGCTCTCCGTCAAAACAACTACAACGCTGGAGGATTTAAGGCAGGACAGAACCCTGTAAATGAGTCGGCCATTAGGAAACGCCTTGGCGGGAAAGTGTCTCTGCAAGGCAAATGGAACATCGCCGATCATCCGAAAAGGATAAAGGAGACCCAACGACGTGCCATGATCGACGAAGATCGCCGGCCTGAGGCGTTTTGCGATCTTTGACACGTAAAGGTACTGCCGCAGTGCCCACGCTATTTTTCGCAGCCACCCGCGTACCCCCGTCGAGGCGGGCTCCGGATGATCAACTACAATCAGCGACACGCGCTCGTCGAGTGGGTACGCAATCCTGCACCGCGCCGTCGCTGAGACAATCAATACTTCGTTACCGTCAGCTACGAGGGCGTTGGAGAGTTCGCAAATTGCTCTCTGAATTCCGGCCTTCTGCTGCAGATCGTAAAAATGAAATAGGAAACGCATCGCTTCCCTCCGAATCACACCCCACGCACGCGGTTGGACCAAGGCAATCTAAGCGGAAGGCCAACAGGTGCAGGTCGATGAAGTACACACTGAGGATCAGGTGCCGCAACAGGAATGGAACGGACCTATCCGTGAAAACAAGTCAGACTACGATAACCGTGTAGACGGGAGCGGTGACGGAAACGAAGGGTTTCCCGTTACGCCTTGTTGGAATGCCGCCTCTTTTCGCCCATACTCGGCTCTCCCGGATGAAGAATCGTCGTCGGATCCCTTAGCTACCTGTTGGCGCGTTGTCGTCCTCAAGGCGGAGCGAATCGGGCGAGGCATGGAACTTGATGCGGTCTCGGTCCGTCGAACCGCGATGCAGCAACCCAGGACAAACCACAATGTGGGAATAAACATTGAGGCATTCAGAGCCAGTCCCAGCAGGAAGACGCGAACTACCCAGTGGCCGTGGAAACCACGCGGGTAAAGGAGCAACGCTGCGAGGACCACCAAACCGGCCATGCCCATACGCTCAATTAGCGCTGCAACGCCGTGATTGTCGTAGGGAAGCGAGCAAGAGTCGGCCAGGAGTCCGCGAAAGGAGGCGTCAGGCCACAGGTGCTCAGCGAGGCCTCCGCTGAGCGCGCTGTCGCACGCATCCGGATCGTTGTGAATGTCCCATGAACCGAAAGGCGCGTGAGGGATTTCGTGGAGGCCAACATAAGCCCCAAGCACGCGATACGCAAAGCTGTATTCGGCCAGCAATGAGAATGGATTGTCGGATACGGACGCAATCAGCGATGCGCCTCTCGAATCCGAGGTGCTGAGAAGCCGCCCCATTGGGACCATCACGATCAGGCACGCTGCGACGATTGCTATCTTTGCACTTCTCGCCAGCCGAGAGCTAAGTAACGCCGCCAAGGCAACCACCACGGCGAGGACCACGCCGGTACCAGAACCGGTGACTAACAGCATGACGCATGAAGCGGCAATAACGAATCGGGCGCTATTTTTGTGGGTTCGCCAGTATTCGCGGTGAAAGAAGTATAGGGAAACCACGAAAAGTATACAGACATCGCCCATCATGGAGGGTTCCGTGCAGAGTCCGTTCGGGCCGCGCCCCTCCTCGGCGTACCAGCGGGTGTCGGACAGCATGTGCGCGAATGTCGCTCCGTACACAGAGGGAAGCCGCATCTGTAGAAAGAGTGCCGCGCAATAGAGCGCGACGACCCCGACAAAGACCCTCGGAGACATGTACCGATAGAGATTGCGTACGACGTAGTAAACGGGGAATGCCAGCACGATCTGCCCGCATGCCCGGAGTGTTGCGGGCAGGTCTTGGAATGCCACATTGGGGCCCACATATATCAAGCTCAGCAGGCCCAGGCTGAGGATGAGAAGGTCGTCGCGCCCGAAAGAAAACAGGCGCGGGGCGAACAGGAAGAGCACGAAGAGGATTCCGATCGAAGTCCCCAGAGCCATCAACTGGACGTCCATGTCCGGTACGACAATTGGCGACAGGTAGGGCAGAAGCGCAGTGGCGAGGACTGCATTGGCCCCGAAGCGGACTAGAGGACTTGTTCCTGGACGCTCCTGGGGAACAGAAGAGACGTTCTTGTAACCCGACCGAACGCTCATGCCGTTACTCCATTGGCTTGGCAATGTGCATCAGCGATAAGACAGGCCATGGCAAGGTCGCTGGGGAGTGTCATGACGCTTTTTCTTCGGATGCAGCCATTTTGTAAATCGCTGACGCCCTTACTAGCGAACGGCCGGGGTCAACTTGGAGGTAAGCCTCTCCTACGGCCCTGGGTTCATAGGCTGACAATGAAACGGGTGCGTTCGCGCACCTAACCGCGAGCCGCAGCGTGTCGAGGACACTGCCGTGGTCAAAAGACAGCGGGAGCAGGTGGACCTGGGTCCCGATGAATGGGAGGGCTATTTCAATGCCGCCGCCGCAGGCAGGCATTGCCACAGCACACCCTTGGCTTAACGCCTCCAGGTAGGTAATTCCAAACGGCTCCATCTCATTTCCCGATACAAACACCTTTGTCTTCCGGAGGTAGCTTCGCACCTTAAGGGGGTCGAGATCGCCGGTAAATTCGACGGATCGGTTGCCACCGAAGGAAGACCTCAGAGTCTCGAGCTGCGGACCGTCTCCGATAATGCAGATGCGCATTTCAGGATTCTCTCTTTGAAGCTCACACATCGCCGGCAGCAGACGATGGACGTTTTTCGCCGCGATCAAGCGCCCGACATATGTCAGATAACGGCGCTGGCATGGTTCATCAGGAGGCGTGAGGAAACAGGACTGCACTGGATTGCGTATAACCGCGTCAGCCCTGATATCGAAGAGGCACCTTAACTGGGCCGCCACGTAGTCGGATATTGCCACAAGCTTCGTCTGGGAAGTGGCGCCTGCTGCTCTGTACGACGCGTAAAGCGCGATGGCCTTAATCCATTTCGCCACATCCACACGGGGAAATCCGTGGGCTACGCAGATCGCACGGCGTGCAACCGGCGCGGCAAAGACAGCAGTTGTGCTGAGTACTTTGAGGACGCCCGGGTCACGCAAATCGCGCCATCGCCAGAAGATTTCTCCTGGGGTAATAACTTCGCTGGGAATGCCGAGAGCGGTGAAACCTTGGGATAGCGCGGCAGCAAACGCTGTTAGACCGCCGACTTCACGGCCACCCGTTATCAGAACTTTTTCTGGTGTTGGCATTGATAATCCTAAACCGGTGAGGGCCCCGCGGCGAAACGTTCCTATTTCGAGGAAAAAAGAAAACTCTTACAATCGGCTGAACCGCGATCGAGCCAGCGATCCACATCGGCTTTTTGCACAGGTGCGTGTCTTTTATCGAGCCTTCTGCACTGGTACCCACGCTCCCAGAAGGTCTCAAAGGTATCTTGAAAACGGTGATTGGTTCCTCCTGGTATCACGCTGTCGCAGAGAAGAATTTCGACGAGCCACGTCGGCTTCGGCATCGAGCTGAGTGTGTTCTCCGCTCCGCCAAGCACCTCGAGTTCGTATCCCTCGACGTCCAGCTTGATAAGCAGCTTCAGACCTCCGAACCTTGAGGCGATGATCCTGTCCAGGCTCGTGACGGGCACTAGCGCGCGGCGCTTTCTGTCAGCCTGCGCCCACCCTGTGACAAACGACGCCATATCGCTGAACCCATAAAGGTGGAGTAATCCAGGCTCCTTCGCGAGACCGAGAGGAAACACCTCGACATCGAGCAGCCCATTCTCCACCAAATTCCGGTATAGGAAGTGGAGGTTCCTGGGGCCCGGCTCGAATGAAACGACATGCTTTCCACGGCTGGCGGCCAGACAGGAATAAAAGCCGATGTTCGCGCCGATGTCCAAAACCGTGTCATGACTTTCGAGCAATTCGAGAAATCCAGTAACCTCGTTGGACTCGAAATCACTGCTTGCGATTCGCGCATCACCCGCTAATTTGAAGCCATAAATTGTTTGCCTGTATCGCTGCGCGACACTGGCGTCGCGCAGACGTCGATAAAGGTGCCCCGCAGATGGTACAAATGTATCAACGGGCTTCCGAAGCCCTGATAAAAACATACTGCCTCCCAAGTGAGTGCCTCTGCAATTCTTTTCCAGGAGCGGAAAGTTGCTGTGCCCAGAATCAGACCAATGAAACCGGTGCATAGCAGCTAGCTGGTGGCGATGCTCGCGTCGCGCAGGTCACGCCATCTTCTGAAGATCTCGTTGGGTGGGATAACCTCGGTGGCAATACCGAGGCTAGTAAACCCTTCAGATAGCCCCTGCGCAAACGCCGTTAAGCCGCTGGTTTCGCGACCGCCGGTTATCAGGGCCTTGTCCGGAGTTGGCATTACACTTCTTTGACAGCTCTTCGTCCTTCAGTCGAAGCAGGCATCTGAGGCGACCTTCGATGCCCAGAGGTTGCAAAATCCTGGCAGCCTCTGAGTTGCTGCAAGAGGACCCTTTGCGCGCAGCGGCGGTTGGCGGACCTCATATGCCGTGCGGAAGCGTTCACAGAGAAACTCCAGCATTCCGTTCGTTTGGCCCAAGGACGGGTTGTACTCGATTAGTAGTCGCAAATTGGGAGAGCGGGATATGCTGTTCCGCATACCCGAGAGAGCCATCATTTCGGCACCCTCGATGTCCATCTTACAAACGTCTATCGGGGGCAGTCCGAGTGAATCGATCGTTTTACCTGGGACTACCACGGGATCATGGCCCTTGAACAGGCTTGAGTGACCACAGTTCCCAGAGTTGCGGTAGAGCGTTAAGGCGCTGTCCCTATCGGAAGCTGCCATGTGCAGAACCGAGACGCGGTCGTCAAATCCGTTGAGGTGAATGTGACGACGCAGCATCTCGACGTTACGGGGGTCGGCCTCGACTGCAATCACCCTAGCTCCACGCTTTGCTGCCAGCAGTGTGTAGATCCCCACGTTCGCACCGACGTCTAGAACTAGACTGCCAGGGGTGATTGCGGCGCAAAACAGTCTGCGTTCGTTCTTTTCAAAGCATTCAGGCCGGTGCCATATATTGATGCCGATAACATCACGGACATCGACGTCCATTTTCAGGTCGCCATCGAAGTTGTCTACCGATAACCGCAGTTCTCCCTTCGGTAGCATGAATTCATAAAAGGCGCGAAGCGCGGTCAAACCGCGGACGTTCGGGAGATGCCGGGTGAAACGTCCGAATCGCAGAACTTTCTGAAGCATTTTGCCCCCTTATAATCACACGCGCAGATCGCGACTGCGGTTAAACACCACGATCCCGTAACTAAGACCTATGAGCCCCGTGCAGACAAAGTAGCTTAGGGCAACGCCGGCAACTCCCCAAGTTTTGACGGCCAGCAAGGCCAGGATAACTGTGGAAGCCGCAACCACGACTGACTGCACAAGGTATGGTTCGCGCTTGAAAGAGCGCAGGTAAATGGCCATGCTCTGCACGACGAAGCTGCTCACGCATGCGAGCAGCAGTAGCGCGAAGATTTGGGGCGGTGCGATGCGTGCGGACAGGCGCGGGAAGAAGTGTTGCAGCGCAAAGACAGCCGCCTCGCACCCAGCCGCTGCGAAAACCAGCAGGCTCAGCGCCTGCCCCAAAGTGCGGAAGAATGTTCGCCTGAGCTGCGAGATTTCGCCGCGGGCAATCATTTGTCCAAACGGCGTCGCCTTCGTAGACACCCAGGCAAGTACGAGGGTTGAAAGATAGCCGGTGATACTAAGTGCCATTCCGAACTGCCCGGCTTCCGTCGGTCCGCGATAGGCGAAAAGGATGGGAGTGAAGACCGTCAAAGAGAAATAGGCGCTGATCCAACTGACGGCGATCTTCCACTGAAAGGGCCAGACCTCGCGGCGCCAGGAGACGGCCTCCTGTCGGCTGGGCTGCCGGAGAAGGCCCAGGCATAAATCGCGCCGGCTGTAGAGGAACACCAGGCCTGCCGCGGCATAGCCGAGGTTGACCATGCCCGGCGAGTACAGTCCGTGATGGGAAAGAAGCGCTGCCCACGCCATGCCCGCTCCCAGCAGGGCTTGGCCGAAGCGCATGCGGCCGACTTGCCAAACCTGGCCGCAGCCCTCGAGAAAGGAGAAGAAGGGATTCAGCAGGAACACGAAAGCGGTGGCGAATACTGCAACCACCCAGGGACCCTGCCACGCTACTGGAGTTGCGGTGCGGGCATGATGCGAAAAGAAGTACGTCCCAACCGGCAGAAGTGATACGCACAGGACGACTGCCGCCACGAGATACCAGCGCCGGGTTTTCTGAAGAATGGAAGCCAGCCTGGCGTGTGCCACCGGGTCGCCTTCGACTCGCCCGTCCGGATGGAGCGTCAGATGAGCGCATTCGTGGGCGGCCATCTGCAGAATCACGAACGAGAAACCCAATTCGAACACGGTTTGTAGCGCGACCAGGCTCAGCAAAGTGTAGTAGTAACCTTGCTCGACCGGCGTAAGAAAGCGAAAGATGAGAAGGACGGTTCCGGTGCTGCCGAGAATTTGGAGGACGCGCGCGAGCACGGTGTAGGCGATGGCGCGGTCGACGCCGAAGAGGTGCTTCAGGCGCAGAGCCAGGCCCCACCATTTGCGATTTGTGATTTGTGATTTGCGACCCAGCGGCACCGTTCCCGGGCTGACCGGGTTCAGAGCGAAAGAAGCGTCTCTGGTTGTTGTGCTCATAGGACCGCCAAAGGCAACGTACGGTTCTCCGTTGCAGCCATCGACTTTTCGTGAGCAAAGGTGACCGACTACTGACAAACGACTACTAACTGCTTTCCTGCACAGCTCCGCCCTGTGACTTACAGGGGCGTATGTCACCCGGAAATCGTCCTCAGCCGTCAGTTCTCGGTTTTCAGTCAACTGATCGCTGACTACCAACCACTGACCACTGGCACAACGGCAGTTTTCAGTCGTCGGTCGTCCGTTCTTAGCTAACACTGCTCACAGCTTCGGGCGATCGCCATTTCAGATCGCGGATTAGAGATTCAAGAACCGCACATTTGCGATTCAAGAGTCGGGCCACCGACCGCTAACCACTGCCACCGACCGCTGTCCTCAATCACGAGTCAGTGCCGTCCGGTTCAGGGCCTCGGGCCATTTTTGAACCCGTTTCGACCGCCCCAGGGTAAGGCCGCTCTTG
>Ga0187864_10004780_pt1 | contig 10444 bp, 10 predicted proteins | sample June2016WEW_11_4_FD_132985 | JGI IMG/M metagenome (GOLD analysis project Ga0187864, IMG submission 132985) | Peatland microbial communities from SPRUCE experiment site at the Marcell Experimental Forest, Minnesota, USA - June2016WEW_11_40 | ecosystem: Environmental > Terrestrial > Soil >... | reverse complement strand
GCAGCCTGTTTTCCGTTTCTGCGATGCACAAGTTGTTGTAATTGAAGTTGGATCCCAGGGTGCCCAGGTAGGTGAGTCCGGGTACGCCACAGCCGCCGAGGTTCTTCGAAAGGATCGTCCACGCGCGGCCGATGGTGGCATTGGGTTCGGCGAACGGGCCCATCGCGCCGATGCCGTAGTTCATCTTGATCTGATCGCGGATCGGGCCGTTCACCACGACCATCCGGGAGAACGAAGATGTGGAGCTGAACAGCGCTGGTTGGCCCGTGGCAGAGATCGCGAGAATCACGGGGAAGTATTCCGGACTCGCGCCGGCCATCACCGCATTGATGGCCACGTGCCTGACCGTGAACGACCACGAGGGTTGCGCGCCCTGGGCGGCGCTCAATTTGCCGATAACCTCGTCGGGCTTGTGGCTCGTGCCCTTCAGCATCGCCTCCACCTTTTCCTCGGTGGGAAGGACGATGGGCATGAAATCGGTCAGGTTGTTGTCGCAGTACAGGCGCTGCAGCTCATCCTGAGTGCCCACGTAGGTGGGCGGGCCAATATCCGGACTGATGGTGCCGGTTTTCTTCTCGTCCGCGGTCAGAGGTTGCGTCAACGCGGCAATAATTTCCGGCATCAGCGGCTTGCTGGTGATCGGATCGTTGCCCTCGAGGACCTTGTACATCTCCTCGTCCGACTTGTTGGTCATCGGGTGAGGCAGGAAGCAGATGCGCTCGAGCGGCATGCCGCGGCTGGCGGCGTTGGACTTCGCCAGATCCTTGAAGGCGATCGTGACCAGTGGGGCGGTCGGGAAACCCATCTTTTCGACTTGCATGCAGTGACCGACGGTCGCTGGGGTGCAGGTGCTTCAATGCCCGTACGCCATGATCATGGCGTTGCCGCTGGCTTTGATTTCCGCCATGAGCTTGGGGTCATCATCGAAATACGACCCGGCTTTCAGACGGTACACCGTCTTCACACTGGGCATGTTCTTCTGGAACCAGATGGCGATCTGCGCGAGGAAGCGGTCCGCTCCGGCGAAGCCGTCGGACACGAGGAAAACGGTTTTGCCGTCGAGGGTGTCCAGACGCGGTGCCATGGGGACCAGCTGGACCGCGGGCGGCATGCCCTTGGGATTCAGGGTTTCGACCTTTGCGGGTTCGGCCGGCTTCTTGTTCCGCTTCGCCTCGGCCGGAGACGCGGCCAGAATGGCCGGAGAAACGCCGATCAAAGAGAGCAACCTGCGCCTGTTAATCTTCATATTTCCCCCATCGCTGTATACAAACAGCCAGCTTTGGTACGCACATAATAACACCGCCTCAAGAACAGCCAAAACGAAAAGCCTCTAAGGTAACGCGAACACGTATATGGCGTTGTGCCCAGTCGGAGTGTGCATGTCGGGCACCTCGGCACTCAGCTCCGGTACCTTAAGATTGTATCCAGTCATGACGCACACGTACTGCTTTCCGTTCACGGCATAGGTGATCGTGCTGACGGAAATATTTCCGCCGAGAATTGCCTCCCAGAGTTTCTCTCCCGTGTTGGCGTCGAAAGCCTGGAACCGCCGGCTCATGTCCCCATGAAACACGAGGCCGCCCGCCGTCGCCACGACGGCGCCGTTGCTTGGGGCGCGTCCGATGTCAAAGCGCACGATCTCTCCCGTAGAAAGATTGATTTTGGCCATTCCCGTAAGAGCATTCGGATCCGAACCCGGACGAGGAATCACCTTCCAGCCCCCCTTCACTCCCGGGCCGGCTACGGTCAGATCGCGGCAGTTATCGATATAGGGGACATACAGGGAGTTTGTCTCTGGATCGAAAGCGGTGGGCCAGTAGCTTCGCGTATTCCAGTAGCAAGTGATGTGGTGCTCCCCCGGTTTCTTGAAGACGATATCCCAGTTGAGCGTTGTCTTGCCCGTCTTTACGTCGATGTCGGACATGACAAAATTCGGGTCATCGTAGGGAAATGGAGTAGCCCAGAGAAACTTGCCGTCGTTGCGGTCGAGGACGAAGATGGCCCCGCCTTCTGAAACCATCGCCGCGATGTCGTGCTTCGATCCTCGAGGCACGTCGGGGTTGATCCACTTGATGAACTTCGGATCGGGATTGAAAGCCTCGTTCACGAGCGTGCGCTCGTGCGTGTGGTCCGTGTCCCAGTCGTCGCCCGGCAGGTGCTGGTAATACCAGATGAGCTTGCCGGTCGCGGGATCAAGGGCAAGCGTGCAGTTGCTATAGAGATCGGCCGGCGTGGTGCGCGACGTGCCGTCGGGATTGCCGTTGTGGCGCAAGAACCGCTGATCCGGCATCGGATTCGCAACGCCCCAATAGATCACGTTGCGGACAGGATCAAAGCTCCCGGGCAAACCCCACGTGGACGCCATGGACTGCGAGTTGTCCGATCCGCCCCAGGACGCGTAGCCCGGATCGTCCGGCTGTGCGACGGTATAGAATCTCCAGACCTTCTCGCCGGTTTCCGCATTGTCCGCTTCGATGAAGCAGCTGTCGCGCCCTTTACCGCACGTGCCGCCCGAGATGACCTTGCCGTCGACGACGAGAGCGCCGGACGTGTTCTGCGTGTCTGTCTTGAATGTCTCCCAACGAACTTTGCCCGTGGCGGCGTCGAGCGATACGACGTAGCCGTCCGGCGCCGTGAAGTAGACCATGTCTTCATAAATGGCGAGCGCCTTTGTTCGTTCCACCGAGCCCGTCTGGGGATTCTTGTACGCTCGCTTGTACTCCCAAATCAGATCGCCGTTGGTGGCGTCGATCGCGTCGACGAGCCCGCCCGGCGCGATCACGTACATCACGCCGTCGTGGACGATCGGAATCGTTTCTGTGACGCCTTCGCCCAGGCCGCGCACCCACGCCATCCGAAGCTGTTTGACGTTTTTCCTGTTGACCTGCTTCAGCGGGCTGTACCGCCACGCGCGTCGTACGTTCGGCTGTACATCAGCCAGTCATTCGGGCTCGGGTTCAAGAGCATCTGCTGAGTGACCGGCTTGTAGTTCTTCACTTGGGCAATGGCCGGGGTAATCGCAACGAAAACAAGGGACACGATAAAGGCCGAAATCCTGGTCATGCATTCTCCTTATCAATCATGAGCGAAACGTGCGGAGTGGCGTCTTCGTTTCACTCACGTATCTGGCCTGTCCTGATCATCGGCGCCAAGTGTGCCCTGCGCGGCGATCCTGCCGGCCTCTGTGGGCTTCCCTATGAGAATCCACTCGAAGGCCACTCCGATCAAGGCGCCCACCGCGGGCCCAACGAGGTAGATCCACGTCGTGTGGAAGTCGCCGCGCACCAGATCCGGCGCAAGCGAACGCGCCGGGTTCATCGAGGCGCCGGTAACCGGCGCCGCCCAAAGTCCCGCCAGAGCAATGTACCCGCCCACGGCGATGGCGCCGTTCGTGCCGATGTTCCGCGCGCCGGACGCCGTGCCCAGGATCGTGTTCACCAGCCCGGCCGTCAGCACCACCTCCATCGCCAGCGCTTTCCCGCTGGTCACACCGCTACCCGGCAGCGTCGCGCCAAGCGCGCCAACCGTCCCGAACATGGCCTTGAGGAAAAGGGCTGCACCGATGCCTCCGATCAACTGTCCCACGATGTAGCCCGGGACTCTCTTCCAGGGGAAGTTGCGCCGTACCGCGAACGCCAGCGTGACCGCCGGATTCAAATGCGCTCCGCTCACTACGCCCATAAAGTAGATGATCGCCATCACCATGATTCCCGGCGCCACCACTATCATGCCAAGAGTGACCTGGCCGCCGCTCATCGCCGCGACAACGCCGCCACCGGCAGCGACCAGCACCAGCAGGAACGTGCCCCAGATCTCCGCGAAGACGCGTCGCCACTCAAGGGACGGATCGAAGAAGTCGAGTGCGGGTTGTTTTTGCACCATACGCCGCTGCTGCGCCGCGTCCGGCCGGCCCGTCCCAGTCGATTCCATGCTCACCTCCCGTTCACTGCTGCGCCCGCGTAGCGCTCCCGAACTACAGCCTCGATCGAAGACGCTCAACTCTTCCCGTGCTGGACAACTTCCACCGGCATGTGGCTCAGCTTCGCGTAGATTCGGCCCCTCCGGCGCAAGGGCCACCAATCGTAGAGATAGATCTCCATCGGCCGCCACATCGCGACCCAGCCCGCGATCGTCAGACTTTCGCGCAGCACGCCGGCCCAGGTGCCTGCCGCACCGTGCAGCAGCGTCTTGATGACGACAAGGCAGGTGGCGAGGAACACCAAACCGATCAACAGGCTGGTCCGGCCCTGTTTCATCAGGCGCCTGAATTCCATATCAGTCAGCTTGGCGCGGTGGCCGAAGTAATTGTGGACAGCTTGCCGGACCAGTTCCTTGGGATCCTCGGCCGGCCACTGCTCCAGGTAGATGCGCAGCCTCACCGGCGCTTCGGACGGAAACTCCTGCGCCCAGCCTACGATGAATTCTTCCGCGTCGTCGTCGAGGTCCTTCTCGATAAAGGGAGAAGGGTCCATCGAGTTGAAGAGCTGGCTCATGTCGTGCAACTTCAGGCTGATGCTGTGCGCATGCCCCGAACCCGCTGCGACACGGTCTGGTGAAGAGGAGGACATCACGATAGCCTGCGCTTGATTTCGCGTTCGAATTGCGGGAAGTAGCGGCCGATCAACGGCAAATCGAATCGGGCGAGAATCGATTCCTTTGGCTCGTTTTCCAGCAGGAATTCGAACGAGCGCCTCACGAGCTCCTTCGGCTCGACTTTTCCGGCCGCGAGCCGGTTGTAATCTTCCGGCTTGAGCGTGACGCGATGCGTTGACTCGCTCGCGCCTTCGATGACGCGCACGCGAAACTCGCCGTCACCAAGCTGTTCTACCTGAATGTCCGCGGGCATCGGCTTCTCCGATGCGCGTAGCCTAACGTTTTTGTCCCGCCAATTCTATAGCGCGGTTGCGGACGGGCATACCTTTTGATATAGATGCGACGCACGTGTCGAGACCCAGGGGGGAACTATGCGAAGAGTCCTTTTCATTGTGGCCGCAGTTGTCGTCTTGATCTTGGGCAAGGCGGCGATTCAGCCCGGCGGGAGGCTGGCCGCGGGAAAGCCGGCCTCGAATAACTGCGATCGCGCCTGCCTCAACGGATTCGTCGATCAATATATGGCCGCCGTCGCCGCGCACGATCCGTCGAAGTTGCCGACTGCGGCGAGCATCCGGTACTCGGAAAACAACGTCGAGATGAAGCTCGGCGAAGGCCTGTGGCAGACCTCCGATGGCTGGGGCTCCTACAAGGTCTTCGTCGACGATCCCGAAACCGGCCAAGTCGGATTTCTCGCCGTCGCCAATGAGGATGGCCATCTGTCCTGCTTTGCCGGGCGCCTAAAAGTCGCTGGCCACAAGGTCACGGAAATCGAGATCATCGCCGCGCGTCCGGACCGCCCGGGCCCGGCTGGCTCTGGAAATCTGACGGGAGGCCCCGACAACCTTAAGGATAAGCCGCTGTTCTCCGAGGACGAGCCCGCCAGCGAGCGTGTCTCCCGCGACAAGCTGATCGCTCTCGCCGACGGCTATTTCTCGACCATCCAGCTGAACACGGGCAAGATCTATACGACCTTCGATCCCGATTGCCAGCGCATGGAAAATGGAACGATCACGGCGAATAATCCGGATCCGAAGGCCGGCGCGGTGCAAAGGATGGGATGCCAGGCGCAACTCGAGACCGGGATGCTCAAGATGGTCACGCGCTGCCGCGATCGCCGCTATCTGGTGGACGAGCAGCGCCAGATGGTTTTCGCTGCAACATTTTTCGACCACAACGGCACGGTGCGGAAGAACACTTTGGTGGATGGTTCCGTTCGCACGATCGGGCCGCCGTTCGATCGTCCCTACACCTTCCTGATCTTCGAGCTATTCAAAATCAAGAACGGCAAAATCCGTCAGATCGAAGCCGTTCTCAATACGGTCCCGTATTACATGCCGAGTCCCTGGGTGAAAGCTTCGAAGTAGATTGCGGGGCAATCATGCGATTCGTTCGCAACTCTTTCGTTTTCGCGGCGGCGTTGATTCTGACTGCGCTTGCGTCGGTTTCGGCGCGGGCGCAGTCGACGGCGCCGCCCGCGGACTACGATGCCAACTTCAATTACGACTGCGACCGCGCCTGCCTGAATGGCTTCACCGATCAGGCGCTCGCGGCGTTCGTCGCGCACGATCCTTCCCGCCTGCCGCTCGCGAGGGAAGTGAGATACACCGAAAACGGCCAGGTGCTGCGGCTCGGCGACGGACTTTGGGGCACTGCCTCGGCAGTCGGGAACTACAAAATCTACGCGGACGATCCGCAAGCCGGTCAGGTGATGTTCATGGGCACGCTACAGGAGAACGGCGCGCCAGTCATTTTGAACCTGCGGCTGAAAGTCGAGCTAAAGCGAATCACCGAGATCGAAGCCGTCGTCACACGGAAAGAGGCCGGGAGTTTTGCGCGCCCGGAGAATCTGGTCCAGCCAAATCCTATCTTCGCCGAAACGGTCGCTCCCGCGGAACGTCGCTCGCGCCAGAACATGATCGCGATCGCGAATAGCTACTTCAACGCGATCGAAAAAGGTCACGCGTCCTACGTTCCATTTGACAAGGATTGCAACCGCATCGAAAGCGGTGTGCAGACGACGAACAGTACCCCCACGAATCCCGGCGCCAATTCAAACAGCGTCCTCGGGCTCGGCTGCGCGGATCAGATCAAGACCCGCAATTTTCAGCCGGACACCGAGATCCGCGATCGTCGTTTTGTTGTGGTTGATGAGGAACGAGGGCTCGTGTTTGTCGAAGGCTTTTTCGATCATGACGCCACGCTGCGATCCTACAAGCTCACCGACGGCCGCACCGTCCAGCAAACCCGCACGGCCCCCTGGACGTGGCAGATCGCGGAGCTCTTCAAAATCAAAGACGGCAAAATCATGCGCATCGAGGCGCTGGTCAACGCCGTTCCGTATGGGATGAAATCCGGTTGGTAGTTATCACAAATGTCATCGTGTCGGGCAAGACCGGAATTGTGGCGCCCCTCACACGCCTGAAATCCTGGTTTACACGCACGGAAGAGGCATGTACTATGTCGCGTTTGCAAGCTTCGCATCGAAGAGGGTAATCTCTCGTTGTTTGGGCGCTCCTCCAATCTGTGGTTTTGTATCGCCATTGTCGCTTGCGTGACCGTTCTCGGGTGGGCGCTTTTCAAATCGAGCCCGCGCGCCGAGGCGCAGAGCGGCAGCCCTTCCCCGACCCCTAGTTCGGATGTCTTCACGCCGGCACACCGCACCGTTTTCGATGCCGTTCGGGAATTCTTCAATTGGCGCTCGACGCCCGTCCAACCGATCGCGTTTACGCACAAGGTGCATCTTGCGAATGGCATGCAGTGCACGGATTGCCACGTGGGAGTGGATCGCGGGCCGGACGCGAGAATCCCCAGCGTCAATTTCTGCATGACGTGCCATCAGGTGATCGCCACGGACAAGCCCGAGATCAAGAAACTCGCGGCGTACCGGGCGCGCGGCGAGGATATCCCATGGCAGCGTGTTTATGGCTTCGAGCCGTCCGCGCACGTGAAGTTCAATCATGCGCCGCACATTCGCGCCGGAGTCGATTGCAAGGTGTGCCACGGCGACATGGCCACGCAGACGGTCGCCGAGCGCAAAGTGGACCACACGATGGGTTTTTGCATCGAGTGTCATCGGCAGCAGAAAGCATCGGTTGATTGTGTGGCGTGTCACTACTAGAGACGAGATCATGGAACGTCGCGACTTTTTGAAAATTTCGGCGGCCGGCGGGGCCGCAGCGGCTCTCGAAGGCTGCGGCAATCCGGACCATCAGCTCATCCGGTTCGTGCCGGAAGAAGACCTAATTCCCGGCATCGCCGCTTGGAAGCCGAGCATTTGCACGCAGTGTCCCGCGGGCTGCGGCCTGCTCGTGCGCGTGATGCAGGGCGAAGCCGAAGTCGTGCGCAACGGCCAGCTCGGCCTTATCAAAATGGGCCTCGCGAAAAAGCTCGAAGGCAATCCGAATCACGCGATCAATCAAGGCCGCCTCTGCCCGCGGGGCCAAACAGGCTTACAAGTGACGTATCACCCCGATCGCATCCGAACTCCACTCGCGCGTACCGGCCCGCGCGGCTCCGGCCAGTTTCAGGAGATCACTTGGGACGATGCAATCAAGCAACTCGTCTCCCGCCTGTCCGATCTGAGGACAAAGAATGAACTGAGCGATTTTGCATTCTTAACTTCGCCGCTTCGCGGGCAGCGGGCGAACATCGTGTCCAGTTTCACGGCGGGACTCAAGTGCACGCGATGGGTGCAATTTGCACTTTTTGATGACCAGACCAGCCTGTTCGCAAATCTCGTGGCCTTCGGTCACGATGTGCCTGTCACGGCCGACCTTGCTCAATCGAACTACGTGGTCTCGTTCGGCGCGGATTTTCTCGGCACCTGGAATTCGCCCGTAGCTCAGTCCATCGGCTACGGCACGATGCGCAAGGGCCGTCCCGGCCAGCGGGGCAAGTTCATTCAGGTTGAACCGCGTATCTCTCAAACCGGAGCGAGTGCCGACGAGTGGATTCCTTGCAAGCCGGGAATGGAAGGCTTGTTTGCGCTGAGCCTCGCGAACGTGATTCTGGGCGACAAGCTGCGCCCAATGGCCGCGGCCGGCGGCGCCGGTGCGGCGATAGAGGGCTGGTCGCAGGGTCTGCCGGACTACGCGCCCGAGAAAGTCGCGGACCAGATCGGCGTCCCTGCTGCGACGGTCACTCGCATCGCTCACGAAATGGCCTCGAACGGACCCGCCGTTGTGCTGATTGGCGGCGCTGCGACTGCTCACACAAATGGCTTTTTCAACGCGCTTGCCGTGAATGTCTTGAGCGCGCTGCTCGGCGATGTTGGCAAACCTGGCGGCCTTCTTTTCACTCCGACTGCGATGCCGAAATCGAATCGCGTTGTCTCCTTGGGCAGCCCGGGAGAGTGGCCGTTTAACGCTCTCTTACGCCACATCCAATCGATTCCGGATGCCGTCAAGGTCCTGTTTCTCTACAACGCCAATCCCGTGTTTGCGACGCCGCCCGCATGGCGCGTGCGCGAAGCTCTCGAAAAAGTTCCCTTCATCGCGAGCTTTGGCAGTTTCATCGATGAAACCAGCATTCTTGCCGATTTGATTCTGCCCGATCACTCTCCGCTCGAGTCCTGGCTCGACGACGCGCCGCCATCTGGCAGCGCAAGAACCGTCGCAAGCTTGGCGCCGCCTGCCATGATGCCGCTCCACAACACGCGCGCCATGCCGGACGTCTTGCTCGACGTCGCGCATCAGCTCGGCGGCGATTTGGCCAAGGCCCTGCCGTGGAAAACCTACGACGAGGCGCTCCAAGCCGCGTTCACTGCGCTTTACAAGGAGCAAGGAAGCAAGGCGGCGAAGGACGCCGACGAGTTCTGGACGAAGGCTCAGGAGCAGGGCGGTTGGTGGAGCGCCGAGGAGAAGCCGGTTCCTATCGGCACTGGGAAATCACCCAGCGCGCCGTTGAAAAATAGTGCGCCGCAATTCGACGGAGACGCCGGCGAATTTCCGCTTCACTTTTTGCCGTTCTCTTCGCAGATGCAATATGACGGTTCGCTGGCCCATCTGCCGTGGATGCAGGAAGCGCCTGATCCGCTCTCGAGCGTGATGTGGGGCACGTGGGTTGAGATCAACACGCAGACGGCGGCGAAGCTCGGGATCAAGCAGGGCGATCTTTTGGAAGTCGCGTCGCAGCATGGCTCGCTTCAAGCGCCGGCGTTCGTCACGCCGGGCATCGCGCCGGACTGCGTTGCCATGCCAGTCGGCCAGGGCCACACGAGTTTCACTCGCTACGCAAAAGATCGCGGCGCGAATCCGATTTCGATTCTCGCGCCTTTGACCGACGCGGGAACGGGCTCCCTTGCATGGGCTGCAACGCGCGTCAAGATTTCGCGCATCGGCAAAGGCAGAATGGTTCTCTTCGGCGGTAGCCTCACCGAAGCGCCGGCGGAAGTGAAGCACCGATAGAAAGGTACAAGCTGATGTCTCATCAATGGGGCATGGTGATCGATCTCGACCGCTGCACCGGCTGCGAAGCCTGCGTTGTCGCCTGCCATGCCGAAAACAACATTTCGACGGTGGGGGAAGACCAGGCCGCGCGCGGGCGCGCCAAGCACTGGATTCGGGTCGAGCGGTATTACGAAGGCGAGTTCCCGGACGTGAAAGTGAAGTTCATGCCCGTGCTCTGCCAGCAGTGCGATGCCGCCCCGTGCGAGCCTGTTTGCCCCACGTATGCGAGCCACCACACGACGGAAGGCTTGAACAGCCAGATCTACAACCGCTGCATCGGCACCCGCTATTGTGCGAATGCGTGCCCGTACAATGTTCGTTTCTTCAACTTCTACAATCCGGCCTGGGATAAGCCGCTTCACTTGCAGCTCAATCCGGATGTTTCGGTCCGCACAGTCGGCGTG
>Ga0187864_10004776_pt1 | contig 10450 bp, 7 predicted proteins | sample June2016WEW_11_4_FD_132985 | JGI IMG/M metagenome (GOLD analysis project Ga0187864, IMG submission 132985) | Peatland microbial communities from SPRUCE experiment site at the Marcell Experimental Forest, Minnesota, USA - June2016WEW_11_40 | ecosystem: Environmental > Terrestrial > Soil >... | reverse complement strand
GTGTCGGCTGTCAAGCCGGCATTTCTTCGCCCGCAATCACACCTCGCGGGTTGGATGCTTGCCCTAGTTTCGAACTGTGGCTGTGTTCCTCGATATTTGGCCCGGCGTTCCGCGCTCACGGGTCCGGTTTCAGGTCCCGGTCTCCCGGCTCGGGATCCGTAGCGGGCTCTGCCGGCGCCGCATCCGGATTGGTTTCAGTCGCTTGCTGCGATTTGGCTTCGTTTCGCAATATGACTGCTGCCGGGTCGCGGAATACTTTGTTCAGCTTGTGCGGCAAGCAGCCGGGATCCGGGTCAGGCGGCCGCTGGTCGCACACGGGTTGCGAGCTGTCAAGCCGGTCGCGCATGGCGATCAGCCGGTCCAGGCCCGCGACGGCGTTGATGTGGTTGCGCTGCACCTGGGCCTGGTAGCGGAGGAAAAGCTTCCAGGAGTCGGACTTGCACACCCAGCCGGTGTAAGCCGTCGGCCAGGGCGTGGCTGATATTCTGGGCGCGGCTGATTTTGCAGCGTTCCTCGGGGGCCCAGGGGCCGAAGCCGATCAACTCGGGGTGAACCGTCATGAAGAGTAACGGAGCAGCGGCGGGAGGCGACGCGCCGGCGGCGCCAGCGGTTACGCCGGCGGTTACGCCCGCGCCGTTGTTGCCGGTGGGTGCGCGACATAGAATATCAATGCTGCCTCCGCTTCCTGTAATTCTTCGTGATAAGCGCTCACACTGACGGTGTTTGCCGTCTTGCCAATGCGGCCTTCAATGTCCTCAAGAATTGAGCCAATCTCGTCGATATTCCGGGCCTGGATTCCAAGCAATGGAAACGAGAGTTGTCCTAACGGGAAGTGGGCAATACCCACCGGGATAACCAAGCTCTCGGCACCTTCACCCACGCCGGCTTCGAAGTTTATCCACGTTCTCCCTCTGGATTCTTGGGAGACAAGGACCAAAACGACCTCACTCGACCGCAGACTGTCGATAATCTCCGTGTACCACTTCGTCCCGCCGCCGATGCTCTTGGCGTCGGAAGAAACGAACACCGGAAAATCATTGCCGAATGCCAGCCTGAGATATTTCTGCAAAACGAGGGCAACGGGTCCTTCTTCCGTGATATGGCTGATGAATAGGCCGTGCCGAACCTTCTCAACCCGGAGTTCGTCCCAATGGCTACGCCCTTCGGGGGTGATCTTGGCAGCGAAGGAACCAGAAAAGAAGAATACCGGGTCGTCTTCTTCGTTGCCTGAATAGGGTTGGGCCGGGTAGCCCTTGGTGAGTCTCAACACTTCTTTTGTGTGGAGTCGTTTGAACGCATCTTTGAGATCGTCTTGTGTGAAATGGTCGGGTATGTGGTTGTGAACTCGCTTTTCCCACTCGCCCCAAAAATCTTCGTGTGCCCCGTGAGTGGAGGTTGACCCCATCAGTATCTGGAGAATGGCATATTCCAGGCTCTTGGAGAGCGTTCGCTTCACGACTTGTACCTTGAATCACATTATGCGCCGAATCGGAAGAGCCGTCACTTGCCATTCCGAATCCTTCTCAGCACCTTCCACGCCGCGACCAACTGCTGGACGGCGGCGGCTGGTGGAATCCTTTTGCCGTCATAGGCGGCTTCTCGATGGGCCGTCCGGTAAACCCCTTCGACGCTGTCAACGCTCAACACGGTCAGACGCCGGGTGAGTCTCGGCTAGTTCATCCCGGCCCAAAACGGTCTCGGTTTCGGGGCGGCGGGCCATGCAATGGGATCTTAACAGATTCGCCTTTTGTTCGCTAATAAACCCGACCGCTGAGGGCGGAACCGCAGTTCGGATCTAGCTCAAAGATCCAGCCCGACAGGTGTGTGTGCGGGCGAAGAAATGTCGGCTTGACAGCGGACACGGCAGGCCTCGAGGCCCGCGCCACGAGGCCGCTTCCCTTGTAGCATGGGGACTGGGTGTGAGGTGGAGGGATTGGCCGTAGGTGGTTGAAAAGGTGGAGGGAACTTTTCGCTGTTAAACTTTTCGCTGTTCCGTGTGATTGAGAAAGGTATCTGTCGGCTTCGCGGCGGCGGCGGTGAGCAGGGGCTGCGGCGACAAAGATCAGCGGGCTCGCATATGTAGGGCTTGCACTGAAGAATGGCTTCACCGGCTAGAGCCGGTGCCACCTGGGCGGTGCCACCTGGCCGGTGGCAGATTACAGAAAACGATGGGCGGGCCTGGACGGGCCCAGGCGAGCCGCGCCGAAAGCGGGCAAACGGGGCGATTGGGCCCAGCCGCCTGGGAGGCGGCTTTGCAGGCGAAAACGCCTGCTCCACCACGGCTCCATGACGGAATTGGGCCCCTGGTAAACTGGAAATCGATGTTCAGGTCTCTGGCCGCCATGCTGGTTTGCGCGGCCGCATTGCGCGCGGATTCGGTGCTGGTGGTTCCCTTTTTCAACCATTCGAACGACGCCAGCCTGGATTGGATTGGGGAAAGCATCGCGGAATCGGTGCAGGACTCGCTTGCGTCCGAGGGCGTGCTGGTGGTGCGGCGCGAGGCTCGCCTGGAAGGGTTTCGCCGGCTCTCGCTGCGGCCGGGCGCGCAATTGACGCACGCTTCCATCATCAAGCTGGGGATGGCATTGGACGCCACCGAGGTGATCTTCGGCAGTTTCGAAGCCGCCGCGGCCGCGCCGGGCGGCGGAACGGCGAAAGCTTCGCTGCGGATTATGGCCCGGGTGATGAACCTGAAGCACTCGGCGCTGGGGCCGGAATTCGGCGAGGCCGGCGCGCTGGAGGATCTGGCGCCGCTCGAAGTCCATCTGGGCTGGCAAAGCCTCACCCAAATCGCGCCGAAAGCGGCGCCGTCGGAAGCCGATTTCCGCGCGGCCCGCCCGCCGGTGCGGATCGACGCGGTGGAAAATTACATCCGCGGCCTGCTGGCGCCGGATGCCGATCAACGCCAGCATTTCTTTCTGCAGGCGGCCCGTCTGGACGAACATTTTTCGCAGCCCTGTTTCCAGCTTGGGAAAACCTACTGGGCGCGCAGCGAATATAAGCTCGCGGCGGGATGGTTTTCGCGCGTCTCCCGTTCGGATCCGCATTATCTGGAGGCGCAGTTCTTTCTCGGCCTGTGCCGTTTCGATACGGGCGATTTCGCCGCCGCCGAAACCGCTTTCGAGACGGTCGCGGTTTCGGTGCCGCTCAACGAAGTTTTCAATAACCTGGGCGCGGCCGAGGCCCGCCAGGGCAAGCTGGAAGCCGCCATGGCCAATTTCAAAAAAGCCGTCGACGGCGATTCCAACGATCCGGATTACCAGTTCAACCTCGGTTATACCTGGTGGCGCTCGGGCGAGTACGCGGCGGCGGTGGAACGCTTCCGCGCCGCGCTCGAACGCGACCCGAACGACGCCGAGGCGACCTCGATGCTCGGCCGCGCGCTGCAAGGCCAAGGCGCCCGAACCACGGAGAGCCTGGAAAACCGCCTCCGGCTTAAAGAAAATTACGAGGAGGACGCCTACCGCCAGCTCCAAGCCGAGTTGAAAAAGTAGCGCCAAACGCCATGCAACTGCTGTTACAGGATCTACGTTACGCCCTGCGCATGCTGGCGAAGAACTTTGGCCTGACCGCCGTTCCAAGGAACATCAAGAAAAAACCAGGCTGGCAGACCACAAACAACGATGGTCTGCCCCACAGGTTAGTATCCTGGTGACGATGCGGCCTCTCTGTCTATCTCTGGTAATGACCATCGTGGCGCTCGGTCAACCGGCCGATTTGGTGCTGCGAAATGGTAAAATCGCCACCGTCGATCCGGCGCTGCCTTTCGCTCAAATGGTCGCGGTGCGCGGCGGGCGGATTGCGGCGGTGGGCGCGGATGGCGATGCGGCGCGCTGGATCGGTCCGCAAACCAGGGTGATCGACCTTCACGGGATGCTCGCCATTCCTGGGTTCATCGAAGGGCACGGGCACTTCACTTCGCTCGGCGAATACGGCATGGGCCTCGATCTTCGCGAGGCGCGCACGTGGGACGAAATCGTCGCCCAGGTAGCCCGCGCCGCCCGCCAGGCGAAGCCGGGGGATTGGATCGTGGGCCGCGGCTGGCATCAGAGCAAGTGGGACCATGCGCCCGACCCCAACGTGGAAGGCTTTCCCCTGCACGCCTCGCTCGACAGCGTTTCGCCGCATAATCCCGTGCTGCTGACGCATGCCAGCGGTCATGCCGCCTTCGTCAACTCCCAAGCCATGGCGATGGCCGGCATCACCCGCGAGACGCCCAATCCGCCCGGCGGCGAGATTCTGAAAGACGCCGGCGGCAACCCTACCGGGCTGCTGCGCGAGCGCGCCTCGGGCCTGGCGATGTCCGCCTACGAGCGCTGGCATGCCGGCCATAGCGATGTGCACAAGGCCATCGAGGTTGCCACCACCGAATGTCTCTCCAAGGGAATCACCACGTTCGAAGACGCCGGTTCGCCGCTGGCCGTGGCGGACGTTTTCCGCTCCATGGCCGCCAACCGCCAGCTTCGCCTGCGTTTGTGGGTGATGCTGCGAGACTCCAACCAGGCGCTGGAATCGCACATCGACAGCTATCGCATGATCGGCGCCGGCGACAATCACCTGACGATTCGCGCCATCAAGAAATATATCGACGGAGCGCTGGGCTCGCGCGGCGCGTGGCTGCTCGCGCCGTATACCGATAAGCCGGACAGCGTGGGCCTGGCCACGGAGCCGCCGGAGGAGATCGAGCGTACCGCCGAGCTCGCCATTGCCCACCACTACCAGCTTTGCGTGCACGCCATCGGCGACCGCGGCAATCGCGAGGTGCTCAACATTTACGAGCGCGTGTTTCGCGAACACCCCGAGCAGAAGAATCTGCGCTGGCGCATCGAGCACGCGCAACATCTGAATGCCGCCGATATCCCGCGGTTCGGCCAACTGGGCGTGATCGCCGCCATGCAGGGGATCCATTGCACATCGGACGCGCCCTACGTGCTGGAGCGGCTGGGAGCGGAGCGCGCCGAGGAAGGGGCCTACGTCTGGCAGAAGCTCATGAAGAGCGGCGCGGTGGTGGGCAACGGAACGGATACGCCGGTGGAGGACGTGAGCCCCATCGCCTGCTACTACGCCTCAGTGAGCCGGAAGCTCAAAGACGGCACGCGCTTCTATCCCGACCAGCGCATGAGCCGCGAGGAAGCGCTTAAATCCTACACCTGGAACAATGCCTACGCGGCGTTCGAGGAAGACCGGAAGGGCTCGCTCACGGTGGGCAAGCTGGCCGATATCACCGTGCTGTCGCGCGACATCCTGACGATTCCCGAGGATGACATTCCGGCGACGGATGTGGTTTACACGATTGTCGGGGGGAAGGTGGAGTACAGCGCGGGGAAATGAGCGGGACCTGACCCCCATTTTCGAGCGCTTTCGAGCATCGGCTCGCCTGATTGAGATTAGGGCGCATGTCTCACAGGACTCCCTGGCAAGTGGCGCACCCTCGTCCCGCACCTTTTCCCAAGAATCGGATCTCCGAGACCGGCGAAGAGCCGGCCAGGGGGCCAGCCGCGGACCAAGGGGTTCGCCCTACTAACTAATGATGCCGTGCCGGCTCCGTGCGAAAAGTATCCGGCATTAGGCAGGAGTGCCCGCGCCACAACAGTTGGATGGTACCCGTAATTAGCTGATAATAGATAGATTAATCATTGACCTTGCAAATCGTCCACGGAATGGATAATCTGCAAGGATGATCTCCAGGCGCGCCCAGGCTGCTGTGCAGGAGGCGCTCTCCCGACAGGCGGCTGTCGCTCTCATCGGTCCCCGGCAAACTGGAAAGACCACGCTAGCTCGCGCCGTGGCCGCGGAAACCGCCTCGATATACCTCGATCTCGAAGCCGGCGAGGATCGAGCCAAACTTGCCGACCCCGCGCCGTTTCTGGAGCATTACGAGGACCGTCTGGTGGTGCTCGACGAGATCCACCGTACGCCGGAGCTCTTTCCCGCGCTACGGGGCTTGATCGACCGGGGACGCGAGCACGGCAGGAAGACTTCGCGGTTTCTGATACTGGGCTCGGCGTCGATGGATTTGCTGCGGCAATCGAGCGAATCCCTAGCCGGCAGGATCGCGTACGTGGAGATGGGGCCGTTCGACGTTCTGGAAACTAGCGCGACGGGCTACGATACGACCACGCTTTGGGTTCGTGGCGGATTTCCGGAAAGTTTCCTCGCGGCAGGCGACCGGTACAGCATTGAGTGGCGCGCGGACTTTATTCGCACGTTTCTGGAGCGCGACGTTCCAATGCTGGGGCCTCGGGTTCCGGCCGAGACGCTGGAGCGGCTTTGGACCATGCTCGCGCATGAGCAGGCAGCGCTCTTAAACGCCTCCCGGCTTGCGACGTCGCTGATGATTAGCGCGCAGACGGTGACGCGGTATGTCGATCTCCTAGCGGACCTCCTGCTTGTTCGCCGGCTCAGGCCTTTTCATCGCAACACTGGGAAGCGTCTAGTAAAGTCGCCGAAGATCTACGTGCGGGACAGCGGAATCGTCCATGCTCTCCTAGGAATTGGGGACTATAACGCGCTTTCGGGCCATCCGGTGGCGGGCGCCAGTTGGGAAGGTTTCGTGATTGAGAACCTGATCGCCGCCGCGCCCGCGCGCACCGTGCCCAGCTTCTACCGCACAGCGGCCGGCGCGGAAATCGACCTCATTCTGGAGATACCAGGACATGGCCTGTGGGCATTCGACATTAAGCGCGCCGTATCGGCAAGGCCGGAAAAGGGCTTTTATCTTGCGTGTGAGGACCTGAAGCCGAACCGCCGGATTCTGGTTAATTCGGGCGGGGACCGTTATCCGGCTGGCACTGGGCTTGAGGCGATCGGCTTGGCAGAGTTGGCGGGAGCGTTGGCAGCGCTGTCCTCTTAGAGCCTCTTCAGGCCGGCTAGCAGGCGAAAGCGCCTGCTCCACCTCGAGCTACAGAATACAATAGAGAATCGTGAGCACTCTTTGTTATTTGGATGCGTTCTCCGGAATCAGCGGCGACATGCTGGTGGGCGCGCTGGCGGACGCGGGCGCGGATCCGGAGGCGATCACCTCCGCTATCAATTCGCTCGATTCGGGGGCGGTGATCAGCTTTGAAAAAGTGAAGCGTGGCGGCATTGGCGCCACCAAGTTCCATGTGGCGGCGGGCGAAAGCCACGTCCACCGGCACTTGTCGCACATCGTCAAGATGATCGAGAAGGGCGAGCTTTCGAGCCGCGCGCGGCGCAACGCCATCGCGATTTTTCGGCGCCTGGGCGAAGCCGAAGCGGCGGTGCATCAGACGCCGATCGAAAAAGTTCACTTCCACGAAGTGGGCGCTTCCGATTCGATCGCCGATATCGTGGGCGCGGCGGTGGCGTTCGACGTGCTGGACGTGGATACGGTGGTTTGCTCGCCGCTGAACGTGGGCAGCGGAACGGTCAAGACGCAGCACGGGATTTTACCGGTTCCGGCGCCGGCCACGGCCCTGCTGCTGGTAAACGCGCCGGTGTATTCGCGCGGGCCGGCGGCCGAACTGACCACCCCGACCGGCGCCGCGGTGGCGGCCACGCTGGCCGAGCGGTTCGGCGTGCTGCCGCCGATGAAGGTGCTGCGCACGGGGTACGGCGCGGGCACACACGAATTCCCGGAGCAGGCCAACGTGTTGCGCGTGATCATCGGCGAGCCGACCGGCGCCCTGGAAGCGCTGCAAGTGGCCGTGCTCGAGGCCAACATCGACGATATGAGCCCGCAGGTGGTGGCCTACGCCACCGAGCGCTTGTTCGAGTTCGGCGCGCTCGACGTGATGCTTTCTCCCTGCTTCATGAAAAAGGGCCGGCCAGGATATCTGCTGCGCGTGATTGCCAAACCCGAGGACCGGGAGGCGCTGGCGCAGGTGATTTTCTCGGAGACCTCGACGCTCGGGCTGCGCATTTATGCGGCCGAGCGGCGCGTGCTGCCGCGCACCATCACCGAGGTGGACACGCCCTACGGGAAGGTGCGCGTGAAAGTCTCCGGGGAAGGCGGCTACGCGCCCGAATACGAGGATTGCAAGCGCCTGGCGGTGGCTTCCGGCGTGGCGCTCAAGCACATCATTGCCGAGGCCAATCTGGCCTACCTGAACCGGCTGACCGAATCGAAATGAAATACTACCTGACGACACCGATCTATTACGTAAATGCCGCGCCGCACATCGGCCACGCCTACACCACGATCGTGGCGGATACGATCAAACGCTTCAAGCGCATGCAGGGCTACGAGGCCGTGCTCACGACGGGTTCCGATGAGCACGGCGTGAACGTGGAGCGGGCCGCCGAGCGCGCTGGGAAAGCGCCCAAGGAATTCTGCGACGCGATCGCGCGCGAATTCGAAAAAGAGTGGCAACGGCTGGGGCTTGAAATCGACTACTTCCAGCGCACCACCAGCCCGCAACACGGTCGCGTAGTGCAGCGGCTGTTCGACCTTTGCCGCCAGAACGGCTACATCTATAAAGGCTCGTACACCGGCCAGTACTGCATCTTCGATAACCTCTACGTGAACGATGCCAAACCGGGCGACCCGTGTCCCGATTGCGGCCGGACGACCGAGACCATCACGGAAGAGAATTTCTTCTTCAAGCTTTCGGCATTTACGGAGCGGCTGCGGGAATTTCACGAGACGCACCCGGAATTCCTGCAGCCGGAGACGCGGCGGAACGAAGTTCTGTCGTTCCTGCGCCAGGGACTGACGGATCTTTCCATCACGCGCACCAATATCAAATGGGGTATCCCGGTGGAGGGCGAAGCGCCGCACGTGTTCTACGTGTGGTTCGACGCGCTCACCGCTTATATGAGCGCGGTGGATGGCAAAGATTTGTGGCCCGCCGATTTGCACCTGATCGGCAAAGAAATCGTGCGTTTCCACGCCATCTACTGGCCGGCGTTTTTGTGGGCCGCCGGTCTTGACATTCCCAAGCACATTTTCGCGCATGGATGGCTGCTGTTCGAAGAGAGCAAGATGTCGAAATCGCGCGGCAACATCGTGCGCGCGGAGCCGATCCGCGAAGTGATGGGGGCGGACGCGCTGCGCTATTTCCTGATGCGGGAGATTGTCTTCGGGCAGGATGGCAGCTTCAGCTACGACGCGCTGGTCGGCCGCTACAATTCCGATTTGGCGAATGGGCTCGGGAACCTGGCCAGCAGAACGCTGACCATGATTCAGCAGTATAGGGGGGGCGAAATCCCGTCCGGAACGGATCCGATAATCGAGTCGGCCGCGGAAAGCACGATCGGGGACGTGAAGGACGCGTTTGAACGGTTCGAGTTTTCTAAGGGTTTGGAAGCGATATGGGCCCTGATTTCGGCCGTCGATAAGTACATCGTCAACCAGCAACCGTGGAAGCTGGCCCGGCAACAGGACGCGCAATCGCAGACCGATCTGGCGCAGACGCTCTTTACTGCCGCGGAGGCGTTGCGCATCGCGACGGCACTGGTTTCGCCGGTTCTGCCGGAATCGGCGGCCAAGATCTGGATGCAGCTTGGAATGAAGGAACCGCTCGAGGCGGTGCGGCTCGAAACGCTGGCATGGGGCGGATTGAAGCCGGGGCAAACCATCGGCGCGGTGGCGGGAGTTTTCCCGCGCATCGATGCAAAGCCGGCAATCGAGAAGATGCGCGAGCTGGAAGCGAAGGTGACAGCCGAACAGGCAGTACTGATGGGCAAAGCTGTCGCACCGGCGGCGGAAGCGGAGTCCGCCAAGATTGCCATCGACGATTTCGCCAAAGTGGATCTGCGCGTGGGGCTGGTGCTTTCCGCCGAACGGGTAAAAGGGTCGGACAAGCTGATGCACATGAAGGTGGACCTGGGCGAGGGCAAGCCGCGGACCATTGTGGCGGGAATCGCCGAAGCTTACGCTCCCGAACAATTGCTGAACCGCAAGGTTGTGATTGTGGCGAACTTGGCGCCGCGCAAGCTGAAGGGGATCGAATCGAACGGGATGATTGTGGCGGCATCGGTGGAAGGCGGGAAACCGGTGCTGGCGGGGTTTCATGAGGAGATTCCAGCGGGGGCGAGGCTGAAGTGAGGGGCGGGGCTGTGAAAAATCAAATTCAAGCCACAGATGAACACCGATGAACACAGATAAAACCATTGTTTTCTTCATCTGCGTTCATCGGTGTTCATCGGTGGCTCTATTTCTTCAGGCTTTTCATGAAGTCTGCACTACTGGGCAGCGGGATGACAGACCACAAGAATCGATGGTCTGTCCCACTGAGGTGCAGCAGCCAAGAATGGCTGCTCAAAGATGATAACGGTTCTTTCCCTAGTGGATTCGCACTGCCACCTGGACGATGCCCAGTTCGATGCGGACCGGGATGAGGCGATTGCGCGGGCGCGGGCGGCGGGTGTCGGCACCATGCTGGCGATTGGCACCGGCAACGGTCCGCCGGATTTGGAAGCGGGCATCCGGCTGGCGGAGGGTTACGAAGGATTTTACGCCACGGTGGGCGTGCATCCGCACGATGCG